>Ga0070698_100008781_pt1 | contig 10875 bp, 12 predicted proteins | sample KBSK1502metaG_FD_65477 | JGI IMG/M metagenome (GOLD analysis project Ga0070698, IMG submission 65477) | Corn, switchgrass and miscanthus rhizosphere microbial communities from Kellogg Biological Station, Michigan, USA - KBS K1-50-2 metaG | ecosystem: Host-associated > Plants > Roots >...
AGGGCGGGTCCCGCCGAGCGCCGGTGCACGGCGAAGGCGGACCCGCCAGTTAACCTTTCTTCTTCCTCTTGACCACTCGTCCCTTCTCGCCGCCGGTGATGCCGAGCTGCACGCCGGCGCCAATCAGGCTGAGCAGGATCCACACCAGCAGCACCCAGCGCTGACCGGGCGCCGGGTTCAACGGGTACGCGACCCAGACGTCGCCGCTCGTCGCCGCCCGGAGCGCCGTGCGATTGCCGACCAGCGCCATCGCGCCGACGATCATCGTCCACGCGCCGCCGAAGGCGGTGCCGACGATGATGAAGTAGCGCTGCAGGTAGGTCGCCGCGATGGCGCCGGCGACGGCGAACAGCACGACCACGACGACGCGCGGATCGCGTCCGCCCGTCGAGAACGCAAAATGCGCGATGGCCGCGCCGAGCGCCGCGCCGGTGAGCGCGACGCCGACGAAATAGGCGACGATGAGGATGAAGGCGCCGACCAGGCCGCCGGCAATCCAGGCAACCAGCATCAGCGTCGTGTCGCTGACGCCGAACACCGAGCTCGCGATCATCCCGCCGAAGATGAAGCCGAAGATCGCCAGGACGGTGCGGAAGAGGCGATAGCCGAAGAAACAGGAGACGATGCCTCCGGCCAGCAGGATCGCTGCCGCCGGCAGCTGGTACGACGCGGGGAGCATTGGGCGCGCTTTAGTGAATCACAGCTCGCGCCGCCCTTCCATAGCGCGCGTCATCGTCACTTCGTCCGCATACTCCAGGTCGGAGCCGACCGGGATCCCCATGGCAATGCGGGTGACGCGAACGCCGAGCGGCTTCAGCAGCCGCGCGAGATAGAGCGCGGTCGCTTCGCCTTCGACGGTCGGATTGGTCGCGAGAATGATCTCCTCGACGCCGCCGTTGCCCACCCGCGACAGCAGCCCCTTGATCTTCAGGTCGTCGGGCCCGACGCCGTGGAGCGGCGAGAGCGCGCCCATCAGCACGTGGTAGACGCCGCGGAACTCCCGCGTCTTCTCGACGACAGAGACGTTCTGCGGCTCCTCGACGACGCAGATGACGCGCTGATCGCGCGAGGCGCCCGTGCAGAAGCCGCACGGGTCCTGCTCCGTGATGTTGTTGCACGTCGAGCAGTAGGTCACGCGCTCCTTGACGTCGCGGATGGCCTCGCACAGCCGCTCCGCCTCGTCCCGCGTGTTCTTCAGGACGTGAAAGGCGAGGCGCTGCGCGCCCTTGGCGCCGATGCCGGGCAGCTTCTGCAGCTGCTCAACGAGCCTGGCGAGAGGTTCGGGAAGCAATCAGAAGCCGAAGCCCTTCAGGCCGCCCATGAGCCCGGACATCTGATCGCTGAGGTGCTGGTCCACTTTGCGGTGCGCGTCGTTGATGGCCGCGAGGATCAGGTCCTGCAGCATCTCGACGTCGTCCTTCGAGACGACCTCGGGATCGATCTTGATCGACTGCAGCTGCTTGTCGCCGCTGACGACCACGGTGACCATGCCGCCGCCGGCCGTCGCCTCGACGCGGAGGTCGGCCATCTGCTGCTTCAGGCGCTCCTGCATCTGCTGCGCCTGCTTCATCATCGCTTGAATGTTCATATCGTCCTGGCGGGTCCGCCTTCGCACGGCACATGTGCTCGGCGGGACCCGCCCTACATCTCTTCCACGTCCCGGATTTCAGCGGGGAACACGTCGAGCATCGCCTGCACGGCAGACGAGGACATCGCTTCGGCCTTCAGGTCGCGCTTCTGGGCCGGCGCCTGGGCTGAGGCGGGATCCGGACCAGGATCCGATGACGCGGGATCCAGGCCGGGATCCGGGATACGGCTCGCCCCGAGCGAAGTCGAGGGGGATCCGGGATCCGGGGCTGCGCCCAGTTCCGACACCACCGCGATCTTCCGTCCCGCGACGCGCTCGGCCGCCGCGTCGAGCCACGCTTTCTGCTGATCGAACCAGCCGCGCAGCGTGGACTGCGCCGGGCCGAAGACGAACGTGATTCGGTCGTTCGTCGCGTCGATGCGCTGCGCCTGTGCAACCACCGTGTTGTAGAACGTCGCCTTCCCCGAGCGGATCTCCGCCAGCAGCTTGTCTTTGAGGACGCCGCTGGCTTCGGGCGGCGGCGACGCCGCCTTTGCAGCCGTCGCGATGGGCATCACGCCCGCCGAAAGCCTGGTCGGCCCCTGCACCTTGATAGCTGGCGCTTGAACCTTCGAACTTGGAGCCTGGATCCTGGAACCTGGAGCCTGGGGCTTGTCCGCGCTCCCTCCTGAAGCCAGCAACTCGGTCAGCGGAACGAGCTTCCGCGTGTGCATCCACTTCAGCAGCAGCATCTCGAACTGGTAGCGCTGGTGCGACGCGGTGCGAATCTCCTGCTCGGCGTTCGAGAGCAGGTCGAAGGCGCGCATCAGGTCTTCGCGGGAGAAGCGCGAGGCCAGCTGCGCGAGCCGTTCGCGCTCCCCTTCGGCGAGCTCGCCCTCGCCGGCGCGCGCCGGATCCACCGAGACGATCATCAGGTCGCGCATCACGCGCGACAGCTCGCGCAGGACGAGCCGCAGGTCGTGACCGGCCTCGACGGCACGGTCGGCCAGCGCGAACGCGGCCGGCCCGTCCTCCGCGACGACCGCATCCACCAGGTCGAACAGCAGGTCGCGGCCGACCAGGCCGAGCACCGTCGACACGTCCTCGACCGCGACCGTGTTGCCCGCGAACGCGATGACCTGATCGAGCGCGCTCTGGGCGTCACGCATGCTGCCCTCCGCGGCCCGCGCGATCAACGACAACGCCGGATCGTCCGCCTTGATGCCTTCCGCCTCCACGATCGTGCGCAGCTGCGCGGTGATGAGGTTCGTCGGGATGGTGCGGAACTCGTACACCTGCGAGCGCGACAGGATCGTGTCGGGAATCTTGTGCAGCTCGGTCGTCGCCATCATGAAGACGACGTGCGGCGGAGGCTCCTCGATCGACTTGAGCAGCGCGTTGAACGACGGGGTCGAGAGCTGGTGCACCTCGTCGATGATGAAAATCTTGTAGCGGTTGCGGACGGGCGAGATGGCGAGGCCGGAGATGATCACCTCGCGGATGTTGTCGATGCCCGTGTGGCTCGCCGCGTCGATCTCGAGGACGTCGATGTCGCGCCCCTGCGCAATCTCCACGCACGCGTCGCACGCGCCGCACGGATCGGCCGTCGGCCCCTTCACGCAGTTGAGCGCGCGCGCCAGGATGCGCGCCGTGGTCGTCTTGCCCGACCCGCGCTGGCCGGCGAACACGAACGCGTGCGCGATGCGCCCGCTCGTCAGCGCGTTGCGCAGCGTACGCGTGACCGCCTGCTGCCCGATGACGTCATCGAAGCGTTGAGGCCGCCATTTCCGCGCCAGTACTTGATAGGCCATTGGATCTTGGATCTTTGATCTTGGAACGTTTCGGCGGGTCCCACCGCGGCCCGGTGCACCTGCGGCACACCTCAGGGTCTGTTTAGCGCTGCTGCCTTCCGGCCCTGACGCGGTTCGCAGGCTGAAGTTGCACAGGGTCCGAGCCGCGGTGCGACCCGCCAAACGCTCAGTTTATCAGGCCAGCAACTGGATTGCGATGCGTTCGTAGAGCTCAACGGCGTGATACAGCTCCTCGATCGACACGTGCTCGTCGTCGGTGTGCGCGACGTGTATCGATCCGGGCCCGAGCAGCAGCGGCGTTCCCCACCGCGTCAGCAGCGGCACGTCCGTCGTGTAGGGAAAGATCGCGGTCTCGAACCCGGGCACGGTGTGCATCCTGACGGCGGGCATGTCGAGCACCGGCTCGATCGCGACGAGCTGCTCGATGACGTTGAGCGCCTCGCGGACCGGCGCGCCCTCGCCGACGATGCGGAACAGCAGCTCGGCGGACGCGTGCGGCGACACGACGTTCGGCGCGACGCCGCCTTCGATGAGGCCGATCGTGTAATGCGTCCGACCGAGCAGCGGCTCCTCGGGGAGCGCGACGCCGCGCAGCACCATCAGCGCGTCGAGCAGCTTGTCGATCGCCGACTCCCCCAGCTCGGGGAACGACGAATGCGCGGCGCGTCCGCTGGCGTGGAGCCGCACGCGCAGCACGCCGCGCGTCGCGAGCCCCAGGCGATTGTCCGTCGGCTCGCCGTTGACGAGGAACCGGACGCCCCCGGGCGCGTGCTCGTTCGCGACGCGCGCGCCGTCGCTGCCGCGCTCCTCGCCCGCCACGAACAGCATCGCCACGCGCGACTCGCCAACCGTGCGGAGGTGCTCGACCGCCATGACCTGCGCGGCGAGAATCCCCTTCGCATCGCACGAGCCGCGGCCGAACAGCATTCCGCCCTCGCGCCGGAACGGCATGTACGGCGGAACGCAGTCGAAGTGGGTCGAGAAGACGACGAGCGGCGGCTTGTCGAGCTGGGCAAAGACGTTGAAGCGGCCGTCGGACACCGGCTGCTCGCTGACGCGGTAGCCGAGGTCGCGCAGGAACGCCGCGAGCCACGCCCCGACTTCCTGCTCGCGTCCCGTGGTGGAATCGATGTCGACGAGCGCGCGTGTGAGGCTCTCGACGTCGGCCGGGGCGGCGCCCCGTGCGCCGGATGCTACCGCAACCATCGTTCGAGCTCGGTGCGGGCGTCGGTCCGCTCGTCGCGATACTTGACGATCACCGGCGTCGCGAGCGACAGCCCCCATTCCTTGCCCGCGCCAACCGTGACCGCGCGCGAGCCGGGCACGACGACGGCGCCTTCGGGAACGATGAGCGGCTGCCCCGTCTCCGGCTTGATGATGCGGCCGTTCGGCAGGTCGTAGATGGGCGTCGAGCCGGTGATGATCGTCCCGGACGCGAGCACGGCCCGGCGGCGGATGATGGCGCCTTCGTAGACGCCGCAGTTGCCGCCGACCATCACCTCGTCTTCGACGATGACGGGGATGGCGCCGACCGGTTCCAGCACGCCGCCGATTTGCGCGGCGGCGCTCAGGTGCACGTTCTTTCCGATCTGCGCGCACGAGCCGACGAGCGCGTGCGAGTCGACGAGCGTCCCCTCGCCGACGTACGCGCCGACGTTGATGTACATCGGCGGCATACAGATGACGCCCGGCGCGAGATACGCGCCCTCGCGGATGGCGGACCCGCCGGGCACGACCCGGACGCCGCTCGCCGGATCGATCCGCTTCATCGGCAGCGTGTCCTTGTCGTAGAAGGACCAGCGGCCCTTCGCGACGCCCATGTCGACGACGTCGCCGAAGCGGAAGCCGAGCAGGATGCCCTGCTTCACCCACACGTTCACGCGCCAGCCGGTCGGCGACGACGAATCCGGCTCTGCCGAGCGGACCTTGCCGAGCGACAGTTCGTCGCGCAGGCGCAGGAACGCGTCGCGCGCGTCGTCGCGCGGCGCGTTGGAGCCCTGTTCGAACAGGCGGGTAATGCGTTCGGCGAGACTCATTGCCTCGGCGGCGCGGGCCGCGTCAGGCCCGCGAGACACTGGCCGCAGCGCCGAGCAGCTTCAGGTTCTGCAGCACGCGCATCACCTTCTCGCGCGCCGCCGGGCTCGGCGGGACCATCGGCAGCCGGTAGTGCTCCTCGAGCAGGCCCATCGCCGCCATCGCCGCCTTCACTGGAATCGGGTTCGATTCGACGAAGTTCACCTGGCAGAGCGGGAGCAGCCAGGTGTGGAGACGGCGCGCCGCCGCGTAGTCGTCGTGCTCGGCCAGCTCGACGATCTGGGCCATCTCCGCCGGCGCCACGTTCGACGCCACCGAGATGACGCCACGGCCGCCCACCGCCATCGCGGCGAGCGTCAGCGGATCGTCGCCGCTCAGCAGGATGAACTCGTCCGGCGCGGCCGCGAAGATCTCGCACATCTGGACGACGTTGCCGGAGGCCTCCTTCACGCCGACGATGTTGGGGATGCTCGCGAGCCGGACAATCGTCGGGACGTCGATGTTGACGCCCGTGCGCCCCGGCACGTTGTAGAGCACGATCGGCAGCCGCGTCGAGTCGGCAATCGCCTTGTAGTGCTGGTAGAGACCTTCAGGCGTCGGCTTGTTGTAGTACGGCGCGACCGAGAGGATGCCGTCGGCGCCCATGGTCTCGATGTCACGAACGAGCGTGATGGTCTCGCGCGTGTCGTACCCGCCCGCGCCGGCCAGCACCGGCACCTGCCCGGCGCTCTCCTCGACGACAAGCTCGATCACGCGAAGCTTCTCGCCGTGCGACAGCGTCGGCGCCTCGCCCGTGGTCCCGACCGGCGAGAGGAAATGGACGCCGCTGTCGATCTGACGCCGCGCCAGGCGGCGCACCGCCGCCTCGTCGATCGAGCCGTCTGTTCTGAACGGCGTGACGAGCGCCGTTCCGACGCCTGTAAATGGAGTTCGCATAATGCTCACATCAGGACGTGCGCAGCACGTCCGCCATTGTGTACCACCCGCGCCTGCCCTGGATCCACTGCGCCGCCAGCAGCGCGCCCGACGCGAAGCCGCGGCGGTCGCGCGCCGTGTGCGTCAGCTCGATCGTATCCGACGGGCTGTCGAATCCGACGGTGTGGATCCCGGGGATGGCGCCTGCCCGCGTTGACGAGACGTCGATCGGCCGATCGTAACCGGCCGCGGCCATCGCGTCACGCAGAAGCAGCGCGGTGCCGGAGGGCGCGTCCCGCTTGGTGGCGTGATGCGATTCGTGGATCCATGCGCCGTACTGCGGGTGCTGCCGCATCTTCTTCGCGGCGTCGGCGACCATCATCTCGAACAGATTCACGCCGATCGAGAAGTTTGCGGACGCGACCACGCCGAGACCGGCCTTCTCGGCCTGCTGCCGGAACCCGTCGGCGAGGTCGGCCCAGCCGGTCGTTCCGATGACCGCCGGGATTTTTCGTTCGACGTAGCGCGAGAAATTGTCCTTCAGCGCGCCGGCCGTCGAGAAGTCGATCGCCACGTCGGCGGGCGACGCCCAGTCGCCGGTGCCGACGTCGATGCGCGAGGCGATTTCCATGCCCTGCGCCACCGCGAGCTGCTCGACCAGCTGCCCCATCTTGCCGTAGCCGACGAGCAGGACCCTCATTCGCGGCGCTCCCTGATCTTCGCGTCCTTCGCGTCCTTCGTGGTTATCACTCTTCGTGTCCCTGGCCAATCGTCACTACGAGAAGAACTCCTCGTGCAGCCGGTTCATCGCGTGCGGCAGGTCCGCCTGCCGCAGGATGACGGTGATGTTCCGGCGTGACGCGGCCTGCGAAATCATCCGCAGCGGCACCTCCTCGAGGACACCGACCGCGCGCGCGGCAATCGCGGGCTCGTTCCGCAGCCGGTCGCCAACCGCGCAGAGGAGCGCCATCTCGTGATCGACCGAGACCTGCGAAAACTCCGACAGCGCCTCGACGATCGCCTCGAGGTGCCGCCGATCGTCCACCGTCACCGACACGGTCACCTCGGACGTCGTGACGACGTCGACCGCGGTCGTGTAGCGCTCGAACACCTCGAAGACCCGGCGCAGGAAACCATACGCCATCAGCATGCGGCTCGACGTGATGTCCACCACCGTCACGTCACGCTTGCAGGCGAGCGCCGCCAGCGGCGTCGAGCCTGGCGGCGGCTCCGCCGTGATCATCGTCCCCGCGCCGTCGGCCTTGCGCGAATTGAGGATGCGGACCGGGATGTTCCGCTCCACCGCGGGCAGAATCGTGCTCGGGTGCAGCACCTTGGCGCCGAAGTAGGCCAGCTCGGCGGCCTCCGCGAATGAGAGCTGCGGCACCAGGCGCGGCGACGCGATCACGCGCGGATCGGCGGTGAGCATGCCGTCCACGTCGGTCCAGATCTGGATCTCGCGCGCGCCGATGCCGGCGCCGACAATCGCGGCCGAGTAGTCGGACCCGCCGCGCCCGAGCGTCGTGGTGTGCCCGTCGACGGTCGAGCCGACGAAGCCGCCGACCACCGGCACGCGCCCGGCGTCGATCACCGCCAGCACCGACGACTTCAGCGCCGCCCCGGTTTCAGCGGCGAGCGGCACCGCGCGCGTGTGGTCGCCGTTGGTGATCACCGCGCGCCGGGCGTCGACCCACTCGGCAGGAATGCCGCCCTCGTTCAGCGCGGCGGCCACGATGCGCGAGCTGAGGAGCTCGCCCGCGGCTGCGACGACGTCGAGGCTGCGCGAGGAGACCTCGCGGATCACGCTCAGCGCGCGGGCGAGCGAGACGAGGTCGTCGAATTGTGCGGCGATGTGCGCGTCGAGCGCGCCCGTCGCTTCCTTCGGCGCCAGCGCGGCCGCCGTCGTCACGTGACGCTCGCGCAGCTGCTCGAGGCGCGCCAGCGCGTCATCGACGCGCCCGCCGCCGGCCGCCGCCGCGATGCCCAGCAGCGCATCGGTCACGCCGCTCATCGCCGACACCACGACCGCGGGACCTCGGCCGTCGCGCGACCGCGCCGTGCGAACGATATGGATCAGTCGTTGAATCGCTTCAGGGTCAGCGACAGAGGTGCCGCCGAATTTCTGGACAACCACAAACAGCAGATTCTATACGGAAAGGCTGGGGTTGACCGAAACGTGCGGTGATGAATTACCTGTCCTGCGGGCGCTGATCGCGTCCGACGATTCGGTCGTTGCGCCGCGAGTTGTTGATCATCTCGTGGTGACGGCGACCGAGCTCGTGCGCTTCGTCGCGCTCGCGATCGAACGCAGCGATCGTTTCTTCGTGATCGTGCGAAAGCGATTTCCTTCTCTCTGCCATCGATTTCTGTTGTCCCGAACTCGACGTTCTTCCCGTCGATGAAATTGCAAGCGATACGCCACCGCGTAATTTCTACTTCCCTCTACGCTCGAGCCCGGCTTCGCATGCGCACGCGAAAGCGTCCGTTTGGCGGGCGTCGCGGCGGATGACCTGCGAAGCGGACACCGCAGGTACCTCACTTGGACTGACAGCTGGCAGAGCTGAGGTGATATGCAGCCAGTTGTGCTGATCATCGAATCGAGGAAGGAAGTGGCCGCCGCGCTCGAGGCCGCGATCGAGGCGTTGAACTTCACGCCCTTCACGGTGCCGCATCTCGAACGCCTGGCCGACATCCCGCACCCGATCGCGGCGATTGTCGTACGGGTGGCATTTGAAGGCGTGGGCGAACCGCCGCACGCGGCCGTCGCGAGGCTGCCGAGCAACCGGCCGCCGGTCGTCGCCATCGCGTGGGAAGAGAACGAGCTCTCCGAGGCGCGCCGCTTGAAGTGCGACGTCGTGCTGCACGCGCCGCACGACATCACACGCCTGTGTGAAACGCTGACGAAGCTGGTAGGGACTTAATGTTTCCGCCGCGAGGTCTTGCCGGCGCGCCTGCGTACACGGGCGAGGTGCTGCTGCTCCAGTGCGCGCTGCTCGCCCAGCTGCCGGATGACTTCCTTACGCAGGCGCGCGGCTTCGCCGAGCACGTCGTTCAATCGATCGAGCACCTGTCTGAGCTTGTCCGAACTGATTGGGCTTTCGTCAGCCATGGCTTCCGGACAGATTACCGGCCGGACGTGGAGAGCGTAAAGCTCTGCCAGCCGCGATCTGCACGCTCATGCGACGTGCGCCTGCGACCTCCTGCCACCTGCCCGCTGTCACCTGCCCCCTGATAAACTGATCCCCATCATGAACGTGGGACTGGTCGGGTGGCGCGGAATGGTGGGGTCGGTCCTCGTGCAGCGGATGCGCGAGGAGCACGACTTCGATTCGATTGAACCGGTGTTCTTCTCGACGTCGCAGGCCGGAGCCACCGCGCCCGCGATTGGCAAGCGCGTCCCCCCCGTCAAGAACGCAAAAGACCTGTCCGTGCTCGCGGTCATGGACGTCGTGATCTCCTGCCAGGGCGGGGAGTACACCTCCGAGATCTATCCCCAGCTCCGCCAGTCCGGATGGCAGGGGTACTGGATTGACGCGGCCTCGACGCTGCGGATGTCGGACGACGCGGTGATCGTCCTCGACCCGGTGAACCGCGACGTCATCGATCGCGCGCTCGAGCGCGGCGTCAGGAACTACATCGGCGGCAACTGCACGGTGAGCCTGATGTTGATGGCGATGACGGGCCTCTTCCGCGCGGGGCTCGTCGAGTGGATGACGGTGATGACCTACCAGGCCGCGTCGGGCCAGGGCGCGCAGCACATGCGCGAGCTCGTCGCGCAGATGGGACGCGTGCACGCCCCCGCGCGGGCGCTGCTCGACGATCCGGCGTCGGCCATCCTCGACATCGACCGCACCGTTGCCGAGACGCTCCGCGGCAGCGATTTCCCGAAAACGCACTTCGGCCACCCGCTCGCCGGCAGCCTGCTTCCCTGGATCGACAAGGACCTCGGCAACGGCCAGAGCCGCGAAGAGTGGAAGGGGCTCGTCGAGACGAACAAGATTCTGGGCCGCACCAAGGAGCCGATCCCGGTGGACGGCATCTGCGTGCGCATCGGCGCCATGCGCTGCCACAGTCAGGGGCTCACCATCAAGCTGCGGCGCGACGTGCCGATCGCAGAGATCGAGTCGATGCTCGCGAACGCGCACGAGTGGGTGCGCGTCATCCCAAACGAGAAAGAGGCGTCGCTGCGCGAGCTGACGCCGGCGGCCGTGACCGGTACGCTGAAGGTTCCTGTCGGGCGTCTGCGCAAGCTGGCGATGGGCGGGGAATACCTCGGCGCGTTCACCGTCGGCGACCAGCTCCTGTGGGGCGCCGCCGAACCGCTGCGCCGGATGCTGCGCATTCTCCAGAGCGCGAGCGTGTCGCCCGCACCCGCCGCCGCGATGTCTCACCACTGAGTGCGTCGAGGTCAGTGACGGTAGCGAACGGCGAGCGCGTCGAAGGCGCTACCGAGCGCGCTCGCGACGTCGTCGAAGTCGAAGGGCTTCACCAGGTACGCGGCCACACGCGGTGACAGCGTGATCGACGGGTCCATCTTGCTGAGGCCCG
>Ga0070698_100008783_pt1 | contig 10873 bp, 17 predicted proteins | sample KBSK1502metaG_FD_65477 | JGI IMG/M metagenome (GOLD analysis project Ga0070698, IMG submission 65477) | Corn, switchgrass and miscanthus rhizosphere microbial communities from Kellogg Biological Station, Michigan, USA - KBS K1-50-2 metaG | ecosystem: Host-associated > Plants > Roots >...
TCAGTGCAATGACGAGCTTGCGAACGGGCGAGAGGCTGCGGCATGAGCGCACCGTAAAACGCCGACGCTCGTCTTCTTGCTGGGGTGCCGCACTCGTAGTGGCATAGTGCATTGAACACCGATAGGCGGCTCTGCGAGAATCGCCCGCGCTGTGTTTTCCAGTCACGCCAAGGAGGTGGGTATGGCCGTTGTCAAGTACAAGGGGCGAGACATCGAAACGCAGTCGTACAAGTCGGACGGTGGACGCTGGCGGCCGAAGGCTATCGTAATCACCTTTGAGGGCGCCAGCGCTCGTACGCAGCCTGTACTTGCATCAGCGGACGCCGTATTCGACGAAGAGCAGCAGGCCGACGACTATGCCCTGAAGATGGCGCGGAAATGGATCGACGAACGTGGCTAGATGGCTTGCATCGGCGGTTGCGGCTATCGTCCTGCTTGCATCAGCGGGTAGTGCGTTCGCGGAGTGCGCGTGGCTCTTGTGGATCGTCCTTTCGGGTTCTCCCGCCCAGTGGACGACGCAAGCAGCCTTTCCGAGTCAGCAGCCATGCATGAGCGAGGCTCGCCGGTTGGCGCGTGTAGGGCTTCATCCGCCTGATGAGGCATTAGATGACCCAGTCGGCGCGGTCGTTATCCTGAAGAACAAGCGAGGCGAGATTGAGAAAGCCATGAACTACGAGTGTTGGCCGGAGTCGTTCGACCCGCGCGGGCCGAAGGAAGTGGGGCGATGACTGAAGAACTGCCGCCAGGAACCCCCAGTTCCGCAATGTGGAATGCGGAAGCGTTCCGCAGCCGTCAGGAACAGCAGCGGCGCTCCTATCTAAGAGCAGCAACTTCGGCGATCTACGACCGTGGAGTGATTCAGCCGTACCACTACGACGTCTTGGTCGTTGCGCGCAACTTTCGCGATTCCAATATGGACGACGTCGCCGTGATCATGGCTCAAACAGCGTGCGAGGTTGCTACGGAATACTTCATCAGTCAACTATTGAAGCACCACAAATTGCCTGCCGTCTTCGAGCCTTGGGTGAAACAAGGCATCCGGCGCGCGGACATCGCCGATGGCCATGTTCTGAGCCTCTATCGTGACCTATCTGGTGATGATTCGATTACGACGGAAGCGTTCTGGGAACCGTATAAGAGGCACGTTAAAGCTCGTAACGGCGTTGTTCATCAAGGCGTTCACGTCTCGAAACAGCAGGCAACCGAGTCATGTGACATCGCTTTGAAACTTATCCGCCATTTTGAGACCGTGTTCGCCCGCGTTAATGCGACGTAGGCGCAACGCGAATTCCCGCTCTATAATTCTGAGAGAGTCTTCTCCCAGTAACCGATCGCCGCTTGCAGCAGCACGATTGCATCGGCAACGACGTTGCCTGACTCGTCGAGCACGGGATAAGAGATTTCGACCGCCGAGGACTCGCGCGGTTCGATTGTGATGCCCTCAGCGGAAAAGCTTATTTTGCCTACCGCGTCTCGACTGATCGTAAACACAGGCTCGCCGAGGCGGGGATTATCCGACGTGCGCCGATGTCTGAGCAGTTCGCCATGCTTCAACTGGTTAGACACGTCGGCGAGCAGACAGAGTGCGGGTGTTCGGTCAACGAGGTTTTCGATGATTTGAGGATCGCGACCCCGAGCCGTCGCGACTCGCTTCAAATAGTCCTTCGTTGCCCACAGCCAAATGAATACATGACGGACGTCGTCCATTAGTCGTTCAATTGGCATGCCGCCCGCGATGGTGTAGCGCTCACTGATGCCGTCGGGGAAGGTGTATTCCCAAGTCGCACCTTCCCCTTTAAACGCGCGGAGGTTGCCGTAGAGGCGCCGTGCTCGGTCGAGTACCTCTTCAACGTCCGCAAGCGTATTTGCTGGGGGCATGTCCGTTAGATTGGCTCTATCTCGACGTCGTCGCCGTCAAGTCTGAGTTGACACTTCAGCATGAGAGAGCCCGGCCTTCGGTACTTCCGAACGTTGTCCGCGCCATCGCGATAAGCGTGGCGTTCGATCGAACATTAATCGACAGCGCGGGTGAAGCCGTGCGCCTCCATACAACCAGCGTAGAATGCGCGCTCGACGGCATTCTTCCCCGTGAGGAACGGCAACCCTCGCGTGTCGCGCTCGAATGCTCGTCGTGTGTCGCGCTCACATTCGTACATCGCGCGCTTTAGGGCGACATCGTCGCTATCGCCGGCTGCCGAAACCCAACGTGTCGGCGGTTTCGCCGGGTTGGAGGCGCAACTCGTCCCAGAGGCAATGCTGAAAACCACCCCAAATACCGTGAGAGCCGTCCGACGCATCATCAACAGCCTCTATCGAGAGGGCTGGACGGGGACCACGTCTTGTCGCGGCTCGGCTGCCGCGAGAGGGGCAGTAGTCCTGCCGCTTGCGTGGGCACCCAGCCCGGCCAGCAGTCTATCGCGACTTCAGCAGGCCTGCGGCTTCGGCCTTGGAGATGAGAAAGTTCACGAACGCCGAGCAAGTCACGATCATGAAGCGAGCGTCGGTCTCGTCGACCGCCGCGGCGTCGTCGCCATAAATCGCGTGGCGAACACCGTCTTTGTCGCTCGTGTACGCGTACAGCTTCTCCAGTCCCGTCTTCAAAGCCGGATGAAGCTCGATGCGGCCCGAGACCGCTTCAAGTGCCTCATGGAGTCCGCCTCCACGCTTACCGTTGATGACTTTCACGACGGATTCGACCGCGCTGATTGCCTCCTTGATCGCGTTTCGATAGTCGGGGTCGGGCCGTTTGCCGTAGAGACTCAGGGCCTGCTTCAGGTGCTCGCGGGCTCCGTCGAGCCCCTTGACCGCAGTAGACTCCGCGGCACGTTCGACTTCTGCAATCTCGGCTGGTGCCGTAATTTGCGTCAGTTCTCCAGCAACGAACCGATAGGCCGACCGTTCGCGCGCGAGGATGTTGTTGGCTTCGACAGCGACCACACGAGGATCGGCTTGAACGGAGACGTCTCGTACGTTCTGAACTACGAACTCCAAGACGTCATATACCTCAGCCCAACCCATTGCTCTGTACTGCTTGAAGAGCCAGTCGCGCGGCCCTCCTTGGTGGGTGACGTGAATCTCATCGACTGGGCGCTTCAGAACCTGATCGGTAATCATTGTCACAGCTTCTCTCAGCGGTCTGGCAAAGCTCGGGTCGGGCAAAACGCCGCGAATGAAGTTCCAGATCGAGTTCTTGAGCGCATCGTTCATAGACGCGATCTGAATCTCAATGTTCACCGCCCCGATCCGTTCTGAGAATCGAGGACGCGTCAACCACGCACCTTGCGGCTCCACCGCGCTTTTGCCAGCGCACGCGCAACGCGCCGGCGTTGCTCTTTCGTCTTTCGGGACCAGCGAGTAGCCGCGGCGGCGCTGGCCGCTTCGCGGCGCTCGGCCGCGGTCAAGTTTCGGGCGCGTGCCTTACCGCCGCGGCGGCCACCGATAGGGCCGCCAATCTTGCCGCCGATCTTGCCGATGGCGGACAGGAAGGCACGTACTGCATCCGACACGACCGGCTTCTTCGCACGTTTCGCCACGCGTTTCGCCACACGTTTTGCCACGCGGCTACTCTAGCACGGTTAATCGTCTGCGGTGAGTTGTAGGAATATGCGTGCGTGGTAGCTGGACAGTTGCACGCTTGACACTCGATACCGCCTTGCCCCATGCTGGCAACTGGCCCAATGGAGGCCGTGCAATTATGCCACAGGAAAGGGGCGCGGATATGGCCGCAGCGACGTTGAGAGTAGTCAACCGCACGGGGAAGGAACACCGGTGCGAGTTCTACACCGCGGCATTCGATGCCGGCGATGCGCTCGTCAGGATCGGTGCGTTGCTCGAAGAGTTGAGCCAGCAGAACCAGCACAACACCGAGCGCGCGGCACTCGTCCGCGACACGCTGATTGACAGGATTCACGACCACATCGTGTATCTGCTCGACACGGTTTTGGCCAAGGTGGCCGACTACGAACTGGTGGAGGACTGAGGGCTATGCGTATCGTTCGGGCTGTTGTCGAGTGGGCGGCGGTCCTGCTCGTCGCGTTAGGCGCGACGCTGCTCCTGACGTCGGCAGCCGCATACGCCGAATGCGCTTGGGTGCTGTGGACCGCTCCCGCCAAGGTGCGCCCCCTCCGATGGGATGCTCACGAAGACTATTCGACACAAGCGGAGTGTGAACGAGAGGGCAGCGACAGGCGAACCATCTTCAACCAGGAGCATCCGAACACCCCAATCACGACACGGTGTTTCCCCGACACCATCGATCCTCGCAGTCCGAAGGCGCGCAAGACGCGCCAGAAAGAGAGCAGACAGAATGAGCGTCGGTAAGGTCATTCGCAGAGCATGGAGCAGACGCGGGCCGACTGGCCGCAAGGTCAAGGTCGTCTCGTACGGCTTCACCGTGCAGATTGACAGCAAACAGGTGAAGCGGTTCAACGCTGAGTGGACGGAAGACATCGCGCGAGACGAACTAGCCAAGTTCGTACTCGATCGCGAAAAGCCGAAGGCCAAGCCGATCACGCTTGGTGAGGCGGCCGAGCGGTACGAAGTCGCCAAGGCGCGGAAGCGCTCACTAGGCGAAGACAAGCGCATGCTGAAATGTCTGGTCGCGCATTTCGGCCGCGATACCAAACTCGACAAGATCACCGGGAGCGTCATTGGGCAATATCGCGACCAACGCTTTGCGGCCGGGTCAAAGAATGGCAAGGACGAAGACGGCAACCCGAGGCCGTTGTCAGCCGCGGCCGTGAATCGCGAGTTGGCGCTGTTGCGGCACCTGTTCCGGCTCGCGCACGAGGAGTGGGGAGCGTTGGCGGATGTCCCACGAATCAGGCTTGAGCGGGAGCCGCAAGGGCGGCTGCGTTGGCTGACGCCGGAGGAAGCCAATACGCTCTTGGCCAAGTGCAGGGAGCAGAAAAAGGACTTGGCCGAACTTGTTGAGTTTTGCTTACTGACCGGCCTGCGGCAGTCCGAAGCGCTCGGCCTGACGTGGGAGCGCTGCGATCGCTCGCGCGGAGTGATCCGCATTGAAGAGACGAAGTCAGGCCGCCGGCGGGAGGTTCCTCTCGTGGACGAATCGGACGCGGTCTTGGTGCGCCGCGGGCCGCAGGCAAGCGGGCTCGTCTTCGGCTCGTCGTCGTGGACGGCTTTCCGGAAGCACTGGGAGGCGGCCGTGCAGGCGGCGGGCCTCGTCGACTTTCACTTCCACGACCTGAGACACACGTTCGCCTCGTGGGCCGTTCAGCGCGGCGTCAGTCTGCAAGAGTTGAAGCACCTGCTTGGCCATAGCTCGCTGGCGATGGTGATGCGCTACGCCCACCTTTCGCAGGAGCACCTGCGGTCGGCGGTTGGTCGCCTGAACGGCGTGCTATCGAAGCAGGCGGAATTGACGCGCGTCGTCAGCCCAAAAACAGAACAAGAACCCTCGCACGCTCTGGAGGCGTCTGGTAAGATCGCGTAGTTCCTTCCGTTCCCCGGTAGCTCAGTCGGTAGAGCACCTGACTGTTAATCAGGGGGTCGCTGGTTCGAGCCCAGCCCGGGGAGCCAACTTTACGATTTACCCGCCCCCTCGTCGCTCACGAGCTGAAGAGACGCATTCAGGACTTCGAGGAAGTACTCGACCTCGGCGTCCCCCATGGCGGTCGAGACGCAGCCGAGCCCCGTCGGCGAGATCAAGATGCCGTGATCGATCAGATGTCGATGCAGTTGGGCGAGACGTGCCGCTTCGTGCGCCGACTGCGCGGTGCTACGGAAGTCGACGAACGTGCGTAGCGCCGGATGAACGCGGAAGAGCGAGCCGAGCCCGGTGACGGCGCCGGGCACGCCTGCGCGCTCGAAGCATGCCGCGATGCCACTCCGCAGCTTGCGCCCGAGCTCGTCGAGGAGATCGAAGGCCTTCTCGTCCATCAGCTGCATTGCGGCAAGGCCGGCCGCCATCGTGACCGGATTCGCGTTGAACGTGCCGCCGTGCGGGACAGCCGGCTTTCCGCCCCGCGGATCGAACACCGCCATCACCTCCGCACGGCCGCCGACGACGCCGACCGGGAACCCGCCGCCAATGATCTTGCCGAGCGTGGTGAGGTCTGGCTGGACGTCGAACATGCCCTGGGCGCCGTGATAGCCGATGCGGAAGCTGATGACCTCGTCGAAGATCAGGCAGATGCCGTGCGCGCGGGTGACCTCGCGAATCGCGCGGAGAAACTCGGGACGCGCGGGGATCAAACCGGCGCGATTGGGCATCGGATCGATGAGGACCGCGGCGAGATTCCTGGCCTCACGTTCGATCCGGCCCACCGCGAGCTCTGTCCGATTGAACGGCAACACGACGACCTCCTCGAGCACCGACGGCGGCGTCCCCTTCGCATACGCGACACTCGTCGGCGCATCGGCGGGGCCCCAGTCGCCAGAGCCCGAGCTGAGACTCACCTCGGCCCAATCGTACGAGCCGTGGTACGCGCCCTTCGAACTTCGCGATCTTCGGCCGGCCCGTGAATCCGCGCGCGGCCTTGATGGCCATCATCACGGCTTCGCTTCCCGAGTTCGTGAAGCGCACGTGCTCGATGCCCGGCACACGGTCTACGATCAGCGCGGCGAGGTCGATCTCTTCTGAGGTCGGCAGCGGGAATGACGCTCCGCGGGCGAGGCGCTGCGTCGCGGCGCTCGTCACCGCCGGCTGCGCGTGTCCATGAATGAGCGATGTGTAGTTGTTGAGGAGATCCAGCCGTCGGTCGCCGTCGACGTCCGTGATCCAGCACCCGTCGCCCTCCGCGGCATAGATCGGCCGGGGTGCCATGTAGACGGTCGTCCGCGAATTGCCGCCGGGAAGCACGCGCTGCGCGCACTCCCATAGCTTCGCGGACTTCGAATCGGGATGCGCATATGCTTGGGTCGGCGGGATCGTTTTCGTCGCTGTCATCGGACCGCCTCTCTTCAGGAAACGGGGCCGGGACTTATCAACAGTGAAAGAATTATTTCTGCAGCTTCACCATCACGGACAGGCAATGCCCCGTGAAGTCGATGCGCGTATACGGTCGATACCGCTCGTGGAAGAACGCTCCGGCGAACTCCTCGAGCCGAGGCGATACCACGAACACGCCGTTGCCCAGAGAGAGTCGACCGGCGTTCGGCAGGATCTGGAACTGATAGTTCTTCCGCATCTCGGTGGCGACCTGCTGCTCGATCGTCCGTAGAAGATCGCCGGGACGGCCGGCGTCACGCAGAACGCGGGCGGCGGTCACCAGGCCCTCCACGGTGGCGCAGGTGTTGTTCGGTCGAGGCTCGCTCAGCCACTTCATCGCGTTCACGGTCTGCTGCTCGATGAATGCCGCGAAGCGCGGATTCTTCGTCGTGTCCCAGCGCACGGCCGCCGCCATCGCGCCCCACTGATAGAACGGAATCGAAAACGACGCCGCATAACGCGCCATCAGGTGATTGTCGAGCGCCGTCAAGAGCGACCGGACCGTGCGGTGGCCCGGCCGGCGCCACTCGTAGTAGGCGAGAGCCAACCAAGCCTCACCATCGGCGAACGGCGATACGTGGAGCGTGGTCGGGCTCATGCGGACGCCGAGCCCCGCCACGTGCAGCGCGGCAAGCCCCTGAAGCCATCGCGCACGCGCGGCCTCGAATCGACGATCCCCAGACGCCTCGGCGTATTGGAGCTCGGCGAACAGGGCCATTGCGGTGGCTCCGGCCGACATTTGCGCGTATTCCTTCTCGAGCCCCACGACGGCCCCGTCACCCGCCGGCTGATACAGCAGGTGCACTCGCTCGAGGGCCGATGCCACCGTATGGCGGCCCGTCGGCACGGAAAAAAGGCCGGTCCCTTCCAGTAGTGCCTGCAGGCGGGTCTTTCCAATGGGCAGCGAGAGCGCGTCGAAGCGCTCGAGCGCCCTGGTCAGCATCGGCTTGATCGACGCATCGCCTGACGCGACGAAATACTCGGCGAGAAAGGCGATCACGCCGGCCTGCCGCACGGGGTCGTTCTGCCCGGACGATGCTCCGGCGAGGAAGTCGAAATCGTAGAGCAACAGTCCTGAGGGAGCCTGGGCGCGACGGACGGATTCGACGGCGTGCTTCAGCCGCTCGTCGTCGCTCGCCGCGACGCGACCCACGCCGATCGCAATTCCCGCGAGAGCAGCGACTCCGACGAGGCACCACCACACTCGACATCGCATACCGGGCTCGATACACCGCCGCGAAGCGGCTGGTCAACCGCTTCGTCCGACGCAGCAGGTGTCGGAGAAATTGTCATTCCCGGCGGGCCCAGTTCGCCCGATGGGCTCAGACGCTGGACTTTACTCGCTTCCGCGGACTGGCGTGATGTGTGCAGCCGCCTCCACCGCTGACCTCATTCTTCTGGAGGCGACTATGCGTGTCCTGAGGCTGGCGATCCTGACGATGGCCATCTCTCTATCCGTCACCAGTGCCGTGTGGGCGAACGCCGATTTAGCCGATGCCGACTTCACCGTTACGGTTCCGGAGCCCGGAAGTCTGGTTCTGCTGCTCACCGGAATCGGCGCGGGCGCGGCGGCCTTCTTCCGGCGGCGCAAATAACCGCAAACGGGCGCGCGATGCGTGGCTGCCGCCAACGGAGAAAAGCGGCGTAAGCGTGCATCGAGGATAAGTGCAGAAGCGGCTGTCGCGGACGCGGCAAACTCGCGGCGTCCGCGACAGCGGGTCAGAAGCTACTTCGTCGTATTCGTCGTTGTCTCAGTCGAGCTCTTCGAGCTGCGCGCCGAGCGACCGCTCATCAGCGTGCCATCTTCATTGACGCGGACGTGATGCTTCTTGCCGTTCGTGTCGGTGACTTCAGCCATGTAGTACGTCTTGCCGCGAGAGGTCTCCTGCTTGATCTTTCCGACCGTGCCGCCTTTCGCCTCCTGATTGATCGTCTGCCGTACGGGCTGAGGCAGCTGGTCCATCGTCATCGCCTGGCCTTTGTGCCCGCTCTTCTCCTTCGTCTGCTCTTGCGCGGCCGCGGGCCCCACGAACACGAAACCGGGCGCCAGAGCGGCGGCGGCGAGCAGGAAGGCGGCCGTCATTTTGCGGGCGTCCATCAGACTCTCCTCCTTGTTGAGGTTTTGAACGCGATTGGTTCCAACGTTATCCCTGACCACACGCAAGGGCGAGACCAGCGGCGCCAGCGTGCGAAGTGGTTCCATCCGACACCGTGCAGCAACAATACGAACGCTATCGGTGATGGTGGTGTCCGCCGCCGACGGGCACCGGGAACGGCACGAGCAGACAACCCCCGGTTCCGACCGCGACGGCCACGGCGAGAAGCACGGTCGCGGTGAAGCGGCTCACGACTGCCTTTGAAAGTTCTACCGAAAGGCCGCGCGCGAGGTGGATTGGTCTCATGGTTTGCCCCTCCACCAACGCAGACGGCGCGAGTCCGTCTCCTATTTCCCCGTGCGCGGCGTTTGCGACAAATGCATCCGGCCGCTCGATCGTCTCAATCCCGAGTGAGTGGCGCGGATTTTCCAGGTGCATTGCCCCTGCGAACGTCTGGAGGAGGGTGCTGCGCGTGGTGCGATCGTTCGTCGTCGCGTCGTCGGTTCTGCTCGCGAGCCTCGTCGGTCTCCCCGGCCTCGTCGTGGCGCAAGAGCGCCATGAGCGATTCGAACGCCGCGAGGAACGGCGTGACGATCGCCGCTTCGAGCGTCGGGGCTGGGCGTTTGCGCCTCGCTTCGGCTGGCGCTACGAAATCACGCCGGGTGTCTGGTCGCCTTACTACGTCTGGTGGTGGAGCGGCGGCCAGGTCGTGCTTCGTCCGGTTCCAGCGGTGACGATCGTCCGCTATCCGACCGGGTACTACGAGCTCGCCGGTGACGGCTTCAACGTTCCGTATCACTGGGTCTGGGTCAGCCCCGTCCCGGTCGCTGTTCCGCCGCCGCCTCCGGTCGTGCCGGGCGCGGCGCCCACACCGCCGCCTGTTGCATCGGCGCCCGCACCTCCCATTGCATCGGCGACTCCGGCAGCGGTGGGGTCGCCGCCGCCACCACCGCCGCCCGCGGCGCCCACTGCGGACTCCGCGGCGCCGCCGCCACCGGCCGCACCGCCGCCGCCGGTGAGCGCGGCCCCGTCGTCGTCAGCGCCGACGGCGTCGTCGGGCGAAGTCGCGCAGTGGTACTTCTGCCCGAGCGCCAACGGCTATTATCCAAGCGTGCCGACGTGCCCGGAGGCATGGGTCAAAGTTCCGGCGCGAGCGAAGTGACAGACCGGGAGTCCTGATCAGCGACTCATTCCGGCTGCTTCCGTGCGTCGGCCTCGCGGCGCGCATGCGCGGCGCGCTCGAAGAGCGCGCGCAGCTCGGGCGACGCCTCGAGCACACGAAGAAAATCCTCGCGCGTGAGAACGAGGAGCAGGCAGGCCGTACGCGCGCGCACGGTGGCGGTGCGTGGGACATTGTCGATGTCCAAGGGCGACCTACTTGAGCGCCTCCTTCGCCTGCATGCACAGGTCGAAGAGCGTGCGGAGCGACTCGGCGTTGCGTGAAGGGTAGATGGTCCATCGCCCGCTGCCGTTGCCCCGTACCGGTGCGTTCGGAAGCGTTTGCTCGGCGAAATCGTGGCACTCGTCCACGGCGCGCACGTCCACCGCACGGATCTCGCCTGGCGGCCGGTTCGGCGACGGCGACGCACACGCGGCGAGGGCGAGCGCGATCACGGACAGCCGCAGAGGGCCGGGCGTTCGAGACACGCGGCAATGGTATCCTGAGCGGCGCCATGGCTCGTCAGATTCTCTACGAAGCGCCTCGCGTCGCCCCTGCGCCCGGCGAGAGCGTCGTCACGAGCACCTGCGGACACAACTGTGGTGGGCGCTGCGTGGTGAACGCCCACGTCCGCGATGGCCGCATCGTGCGGATCAGCACCGATCCGCG
>Ga0070698_100008784_pt1 | contig 10871 bp, 7 predicted proteins | sample KBSK1502metaG_FD_65477 | JGI IMG/M metagenome (GOLD analysis project Ga0070698, IMG submission 65477) | Corn, switchgrass and miscanthus rhizosphere microbial communities from Kellogg Biological Station, Michigan, USA - KBS K1-50-2 metaG | ecosystem: Host-associated > Plants > Roots >...
CCGGACGCGGCCGGCCAGCGTTACACCAGCGAATTGCGGATGGTGGTAGTGGATTTGATTGATAAGCTCAACCGCTCGACTATTGAACGGTCTCCTGCTTAGGGAAACAAAACTGTACTCTAGATCATGCGGCAAAGAGGAGTGATTCTTTGAGTACCAACACCAAAACGGTTTCGTGGCTTGCTCACCACCGGCCCTCGACGCGTGCAAGCTTACGGCTTTTCTGTTTTCCATATGCGGGAGGCAGTGCGGCAATCTATCGTAGTTGGTCGGAGAGTCTGCCGTGGCAAGTCGAGGTCTGTCCTGTTCAACTACCAGGACGAGGGAGTCGCATCAGGGAAACCCTTTTCACGCAGATGCCGGATCTGGTCGCCAACGTTGCGAAGGATTTGAGAACGTATCTGGATAAGCCATTTGCTTTTTTCGGTCACAGCATGGGCGCGATTATTGGTTTCGAGTTGGCGCGTCTCCTACGAGAAGAAGGCGCCCCTGAGCCCGTGCACCTGTTTGTCTCGGGTCGTTCCGCACCGCAAACACCATCCGAACATCGGCATACCTACGACTTGCCCGAGCAGGAATTCGTGGAAGAATTACGGCAAATGAATGGAACCCCTGAAGAGGTGCTGCAAGATCCTGAGTTAAGGGCGTTCATGTTACCCCTGTTACGAGCCGACTTCGAGGTCATACAAACCTACGCCTACGTGGACCAACCGCCGCTCACGTGTTCCATCACGGCATTCGGTGGCCTGAACGATAATGAAGTAAGCCGTGATTCTCTTGAGGGATGGCGGGAACAGACTACGAAAGCCGGCACCTTACGACTCTTTCCCGGCGACCATTTCTTCATAAACAAGGTCCAATCGTCACTGCTGCGCATGATTTCGGGCGAGCTGTATCAACACGATCTGCTAAACAGAGACAGATGAGCTTTCGTTCGTCCACTGCCAGGATTTCGATAGTGCCCAATTTAAACTTCTTCTCTGTGCAACCTCTGTGTTCTCTGTGTCTCTGTGGTTCTTGTACCTTGCATTCCTATAACCACAGAGACACAGAGAACACAGAGGTTGCACAGAGAAATCCAGACCAGGGCAATACCAAGATTTCTATTGACAGGATAATGACCTGAACATAGGATATTCCCCCAATTTAATAGACGTTTCAGGTGCCTTTCCCGACCAATCTCCTTTGCACTTGAGTGGGTTGGTAGAACGTGCCTGAGGCGCCATAAGGGTTTCTGAAAACGGCGCTTGATGACAATCTCATCAAATCGTCGTTAACTTTTTTAGCGTTCTTCATTGGTAGAGTGCATGTTTGAGCGCTCTTAACTGCGGTAGCTCTGTCTACCTGGCCTGATGCGATCTGGCCTCCCAAGTCCCAGTAGTCGCAATCTTCAAGCTTTATAAGTCTCCGCCCAGAGCGATTTGGAAACATTCCTTAGTTGCCGTCAATAGATTCTCCCTCCCTTTCTCCTCCTAAACGCCCAGAGACGTCCAGATAACTCAGGAAATCTCTATGCGCAGTTGCTCTGAACTGTGGAGGTAGAAATGAAGAACTATACAGGGTCCGAAAGTTTACCCCGTTGGTATGTGGTCTATACTCGTTCCAAGCAGGAATTCAGGGTGGAGAGTAATTTAAAAGCGTGGGGAGTAGAAACGTTCAATCCTCGCGTGAGAGAAAGGTCCCACCGGCCGGAAAAAAAACCACGCGCAGTAAAACAATTGTTCCCTCGCTATCTCTTTGCCCGTTTCCCATGCGAAGATCTGCATAAGATCACCTTTACCAGAGGCGTGCAGACTGTAGTAAGCTTCGGAAACAAACCTGCTCCCATTGACGATGCGGTGATATTTCTCATCAAGACTCGGATCGGGGAAGACGGTTTCGTTCAACTCAACGATGAACTCAATCATGGCGATCGCGTGATGATTGTCGGAGGGCCGTTTGAAAGCCTTGAAGGCGTCTTCGACCGGACGCTCAATGGCAGCGAACGAGTCTCGCTGTTGCTTTCCACTGTTGCCCTGCAAGGCCGTCTCATTATCGAAAGAGACTACGTAGTAAAGCTTGACCAAACATCGATTCCGCGCGTGGCCCGGGCAATGTAGATGCGCGCGTCACAGTGCATCAATTTCCAAAGCTTCTTAGATCCGAACTTCGAGGAGACAAGACATGTACCAGGACGAAGAAGAAGACAAGACAATCTACCGGGTTGTTGTTAATCATGAAGAACAATATTCAATCTGGCCGGCGCACAAAGAAAACGCCCCGGGTTGGCACGACGAGGGCAAGAGTGGCACCAAGGCTGAATGCCTCGCACACATCAAGGAAATCTGGACGGATATGCGTCCACTCAGCCTCAGAAAAAAGATGGAAGCGGCGGCAGCCAGCCAAACCGCTCAATGATTTGCGTTGCCACGTAATGGGAGGATGGCCGTTCACGGCCATTCGCTTGCGACGCTCTCACTTAATTCGAATGAACCACGCGCGGCTTTTGCACCAATAGTCGGAATTCCGTGTTTATAGCGCCAAAGGCGCGCAATATGAAAGCCAGGGGCAAGTGCTCAGCGAAGCGAAGCGCGTCGCCCCGGATCTCAACCGCAAAAAAGCGAAAAACCCTGAACGGGTGCAATTCGAAGTTGGTATCTCACGCACCACTGATTCCTGCCTGACGTCACATCAATCACAAAGCCCGACCCTGTCGATTGGATTCATTCCTGAGAGGAGTATGCCAATGAACGACAGCAAGTATTATCTCAGGCCCAATGTCATGTTCGAACCACTCTTCAACCAGTGGTACGCCTGGCCTTTACTGATCGCTCCTCACACTGCGGCAATGAATATTGCCAACCTTCATCTGACCATTATGCAGTCGTATGTCTCTGCGCCGCAGATTCATGCGAACGCGGTTAAGAACCCGGCTTTACTCGGTGGCCCATTCATTGATTACGACAGTAATCGGGTGAGTGACATTAATGCGCTCATAACCAGGACAACCAAAGAACAGTCTCACTTGCTCGAGTTTGCCGACTCGGTGAAACGTCTCGATCAGATCCTGAAATCGCAAGCGCAGGGTTACAGTCTCGAATCTTTGTATTCAACTGTCCCTGAGAACCTGAGGGGATACGTCGAGCTGGTTTACGACCTTAACAACAATCCCGCAATACGCTACCTCGAAGGTCTGCTGTACAGAAGTAAATACTACGATCCGAGGTTGCAAAGTATCTCCATGTCGTTAATCGAGGAAGACGGACGAGCGTTCGCCCTGAGTACGCCGCGGCTGCCTGACGAGACTAAGCTTCATTGGCAAATCCCATTCGCCGATGAGCGCATCGATATGCTTTTTGCACTGCGGAACGAACCACAACCCTATCATCAGATTGTCGAGCGTTTGCGTCTGGAACCGAACGAAGAAGAGATCTTCAAGACCTTCCTCACGGAAGAGGTTCCACCGTCTCAGAGTCGTTACGAAGGTGATGGAATCAGACTGCGTTACTTCGGTCACGCTTGTGTTCTGCTCGAGACGAGTGAAGTGAGCATCATGACTGATCCGGCGATTAGTTATCGCTACCAAACCGGCATCGATCGGTACACCTTCATGGACTTACCGCCCCGGATCGATTACGTGCTGATCACGCACAGTCACCAGGACCACGTCATGTTCGAGTCGTTGTTGCAGTTGCGCCATAAGATTGGAACCGTAGTGGTGCCGCGCAGCCGCGGCGGCTCGCTGGAGGATCCTTCGTTAAAATTGATCCTCAAGCATCTGGGTTTCCAAAATGTAATTGAGCTTGAGGAAATGGAACAACTGGATATCGCTGGAGGAAGTATTACCGGACTGCCGTTTCTTGGAGAGCATGCCGATCTCAATATCGGGAGTAAGATCGCCCATCTCATTAAGCTGAAAGAGAAGACATTCCTGTTCGCCGCTGATTCAAATAATCTTGAACCCGCTCTCTACAAGCACATTTACGACATTCTGGGGGACGTAAATACTCTGTTCCTTGGTATGGAGTGCGAGGGCGCGCCGATGTCCTGGCTCTATGGTCCACTAATGCTGACCAATCTTGATCGCCGTATGGACCAGTCGCGCAGGCTTTGCGGCTCGAACTATGAGAAGGGGCTGGATATCGTTAACCAGTTCAACTGCAGCGAAGTTTACGTCTATGCCATGGGCCAGGAGCCCTGGCTAACTTATGCGCTAAGCATCAAATACACTGAGGAATCAAAGCCAATCATCGCCTCGAACAAGTTGTTGGAAACTTGCTCCTCAAGGGGCATTACCGCGGAACGACTCTTCGGAAAGAAAGAGAGTTTTTACCTGAATTGAAAGTACGTGAAGTCATCGCGTTTGGGTAAGTAGTTACTTTCATGCGTCACTTCGCACGTTTTCCTGCCTTCTGCTTTGAAGCCACTCGTCCACCTCATTTGCTTAATCTTACACCAGTCGTTTTTCTCGCCTGTACTTCACCCCTACCTGAACCTCTTAGAGCGCCCGCGCTCTGCTTACTGAGTTTCTGCAGAGCATGATTCTGAGGAATTCCGGGTGCTTGCTCGCCAGTCTCGTCCAATCGGTTCTCTCTTAAACAGTAACAATTTGAGACCGCATTTTCGCCGGTTTAAGAAACTGTAAGCCGTTGGCGGAAGTGTGGATTCTCGGAACAGAAGCAACTGCCGAACATGAATTGTCTGTTGATATTTTTCGTAACCAATACCCGCTGGCACTTGTCCAATCTCAATTGAAACAATTACCAGTTGGCCTGGTGAATCCTCTGAAACACAAATCAAATAACAAAGGCAGGTTGAACCACCTATTGACAACTTGTTCTTCCGAGAATATTGTGTGCCACGCTCGTCCGCGCCGCACCATTTATTGACCTTCCAACGAGTTTTTTCCAGTTCTTTGGCGAGGATTTGGCTGTACTAGATCTCATTCAAGAAGGCATCACTCATCTTCAATAGCTCTGGGTAGATCATGAAGAACCCCTCTATCTTCGCGATTACGAACCTGGATCAGTGGCTTGATCATAGTCCTCTGCACGAAGTAACAGCTCTCGTAAACAGTGCCGCTCTTCATCGCAGGAGTTAAAACTCACCGCGAGCGGTTCGGGGGTGATCAGCGAAATGTTTTATGCACTCGCGGCCGTGACAGCGGCTCAACGTTACATCCTCCTAGCAATCTGGGCCGTATTGTCAGGTAAAAGACAGAAGATGTAATTCACAAGCGGATGAAACTATCAAACAAGATCGCTCTCATTACGGGTGCCAAGTCAGGAATCGGTTATGCCACCGCGCTTCGTTTCTCGATGGAAGGCGCCAAAGTGGTGGCGGCTGATGTGCAGGACGCGCAACAAGAAATTGCTTTCATCACAGCCGCAGGCGGAAATGCATCCTTCCTACCAGTTGACGTCAGCAGTGAAGGCTCCGTACGCGGTTTGATGGTCCAACTAATTAAAGAGCATGGTCGGATAGACGTACTGGTCAACAATGCAGGAATAGAGTTAGCAAAGAAGGCGACCGACACGCTCGAAGCAGAATGGGATCGTTTGATCGACGTCAACCTAAAAGGCGTCTTCTTGTGTTCGAAGATCGCGGTTGATGAAATGCGGCGCACTGGTGGCGGAGTGATCGTAAACGTTGCTTCAGAGTTGGGCTTGGTTGGGGGAAGTGAGATTGCGGCCTATTGCGCCTCTAAGGGTGGTGTCATTCAGTTGACGAAGGCGATGGCAATAGATCATGCGATTGATAACATTCGGATTAACTGCGTCTGCCCTGGTCCAATTGATACTCCGCTACTCGATCGCATCATCGCAAGCTCCGCCGACGCTGATAAGGAGCGACTGTCTACTATGGATAAGACCCTGATGAAGCGGCTCGGCAGGCCTGACGAGATTGCGAACGTCATTACGTTCCTGGCATCGGACGAGTCTTCATACATGACCGGCTCGGTCGTGGTGGTCGACGGCGGACTCACTGCGCAATGAATCTGAGCCTTGGATAACATCTCTACTCACTTTGTTATTCGACTCGAAAGTATTAATCTATTAACGTTCTAACAGGCCCAGCTCCTTAGCACCTAAACCTTTCCTGGGCACAGTGGAGTGCTCAAATTTTTCTCCGCTGGTGTCTGTTTTGCCTCAATACCTATAGGCCATTAGCTGATCAAAGTGGCAATCTCAAGCGCAAACAAAACGTATGGTGTGTTTCTTAGCTACAACAGAGAAGACTGTGAAGCCGTGCAACGAATTGCGGTGTATCTTGCTGATGAGGCACAGGTAAATCCATGGTTTGATAAATGGTCGCTGATTCCCGGTGAGCCTTGGGCGAGGAATCTCGAGAAGGGCCTCGAAGCGTCGTCGTGTTGCGCTGTCTTTATTGGAAAGAGTGGTCAAGGTCCATGGCAGCAACCCGAGGTCGCCGCGGCCTTGCGAAAATCTGTTAACAGTCCGGAGTTTCGAGTCATTCCCGTGCTTTTGCCTGATGCACCAAGTGATCCAGAGCTACCTCCGTTTCTTTCGGGCCATACGTGGGTAGATTTCAGGAAGGGGCTGGATGACGATTTACCGCGGTGGCAATTGGAATGTGGCATCAATGGAATCGCTCCGGGTCCAGGTAGACCTCAAGCTGAGAAGTCGCGTCCGGCGACTGAATTGCCCATAACGATTCAGATCGAGGAGATCGAGGTTACCCCGTCGGAGAAGCCCGCCAATGTTTTCATCAGTTATCGTCATCAGGAACCCGACAGTTCTCTCGCCCACGTTTTTGCAGATACGCTCAAGAAGGCCGGCCATGAAGTCTTCATCGATACCGGTCTCCGCTGGGGAGCAAATTGGGTAAAAGGAATCAGGGAAGCACTTGAGAGATCTGATTTTCTGCTGCTGCTGGTTTCGAAGGAAACAGCCTCCAGTGAGATGGTGGTCAAAGAAATATCTCTCGCCAACGAATTGGCCCAAAGCCGCAATGGCGCTCCAATTATTCTACCAGTGCGCCTGAGCTTTCCACTCAAAGAACCGTTGCCTTATCAATTGGCGGTTGGACTACGTCATATTCATCAAGAATCGTGGAACGACTCAAACGACACTGCACGCCTGGCGCGTCGATTATTATCGACGGTTGGGCAACGCTCTGAATGGCGAGGTTCGCAGTCCTCGGTTGACATTAGAACCGTAGGACAGGTCAACACACTTCAGCCTCAATTTGATCCACGAAGCATGATCATTCCCGGCGGTTCGATCAAAACCGACTCTCGCTTCTACGTCGTTCGAAAGGCTGATGAAGAAGTCTTTACAGAGCTACACAAGTCTCGTGCAACGGTAACAGTACGTGGACCACGTCAGACTGGTAAGACTTCGCTGATCATGGGGATGTATGTTGCCCTGCGTAGTGCTAAAGAACCGATCCGAACCGCCTTCATTGACTTTCAGGCACTCGAGGAAGGAAGTCTTAAATCGCGCAACACAATTTGGCTGGCGATTGCAGTCCAGATTGCCAAGCAACTGCAAATTCAAGGCTGGAAGCGAACGGACTGGAACTTTGACGATAGTTACTTGATCAATATCTCAACATTCCTTGATCAATTTGTTTTCGCACACGATGAAACGCCATTGCTGATCTGCCTTGACGAGGTCGATCGGTTGTTTAGCTCGCCGATCGGGTCAAAGTTTTTCGGTTCCGTGAGAGCTTTCTTTAACAGCGGTGCGTTAGACCCAAGTTGGGGAAAGGTTAAATGGCTTCTGGGAAGCTCTTCCGAGCCCAGCTTTTTTATTGAAGATCTTACCCAATCTCCTTTCAACATCGGATTACGTGTGGAGCTGGGTGCTTTCACTCCGGATGAGGTGGGAAGCTTTGCGGGACGTCATGGATTAGCGCTCGAACCAGGCGCTCTGAAGATGGTGATGGAATTTGTGCGAGGACGTCCTTACCTGGTCCACTTGATGTTTTTTAACATGGTCCGAAATCCGGAAGCGCACGCCAACTTTTTTGATACGGATTTCACGAGCAGGGGTATTTTTCGAGATCACTTGCATAGTTATCTGGTCCAATTCCAGCGAGAGAAGGCACTCGCAGACGGAATGAAAGAGATCGTTGAGGGGAATGGCTGTAATGATAGGAAGCTAGTTGATCGATTGGAGGCAGCCGGATTGGTGCGCTGGGACGATTCAATGAAAGCGATTCCGGCTTGCCGGCTCTATGCTGAATTCTTTAAGGCTCAGTTGAAATAGATGAGTAAAGGCTCCGACTTCTTTCAGGTTGGCGGCACTCTCAGTGAAGACGCACCAAGTTATATCGAGAGGCAGGCCGACTTGCAGCTACTGGCAGCGCTTGAGCGCCACGAGTTCTGTCTCGTGCTTGGTCCTCGGCAAATGGGCAAGTCGAGCCTGATGGTCCATGCGATATCCCGCTTGAAAAAGCAAGGTGTTAGATGTGCAGTTGTCGACTTTCAGGCTTTGGGAGGCGAAACCGATCTCGAACGTTGGTTCATGGATATCATCAATCAGATCGAACGCACCGCGAAACTGGTAACCAATACAAAAGAATGGTGGAAAGCAAACCTTCATCTGGGACCTACTCAACGCTTCACAGCTTTTCTAGAAGACGTTTTATTGGAACAGACTGCTGGCAACGATGTCGTTCTCTTTTTTGATGAAATTGACTCCGTACTTAACCTTCCATTCTCCGACGAGTTTTTTACCACGATAAGATCGCTCTTCAATTCCCGCGCCATCAATCCTGTCCTTAGGCGCTTGTCAGTGGTCCTTGTAGGAGTCACGACGCCGTCGTCTTTTATCAAAGACCGTACTCGTACGCCTTTCAACATCGGCGAGTCAATCGCCTTAACCGATTTTTCCAGGGACAAAACAGGACCCTTTCAGGATGTCCTCGGTCCCGGCAGCGCCCAACTGGTGGACCGCATTTTTCACTGGACCAACGGCCAGCCACTGATGGTCCAAAAACTAGCTTCGGTGGCATATTTCTGGCCGCCTGACCGTCGAAACCCAAGCGAAATTGATCGGACGGTGAAAGAATCTTATTTGCGAATGCAGATTGAAAAAGATAGCCACTTCAAGTTCGTACAAGATTATTTACTGGATGCAGGTAACGTTCATAAGACACTGAGCACATATCAAAATGTACTGTTACGCAAGGATGTTCCAAACAATGAACGGTCGCCTGTTCAAGATCGACTTAAGTTGGCTGGAATTGTCAGGGAGAAAAACGGAAAGCTCGTACCGCGCAATCGTATTTACGAACGCGTTTTTAGTGTGCAATGGGTGCAGGAACACCTCCCTGTTAATCTGCAAAAGTGGATTGCCTACGGCGCGTCGTCGGCTCTGGCACTGCTATTGATTATATGGATCGGCCAATGGCTAATTGGCGCACGGACGGATGGCAGTCTGCTTGGTCGACCTTTGCGTGTTGGCGTGGTGTCATGGCCGGGTTATGCAGGCGGCATCGTTGCCAACAACGGTTTCAAACCCAACAAGGACTGCATCTTCTTCAAAAACCACAATCAGACGGTGGAGTTTGTGCTGCTCGAGGATCCAGCTCAACGCAGCCAGGCGCTTGCGAAATCGGGAGAAGGTGGCGTGGACATCGTCTGGTCAACAGTAGACTACTGGGCCAACGAGTTGCCCGGCTTTATCGACAACGGGGTGAAAGCGCGCGCCATTATGCAGGTCGACTGGTCTCGCGGCGGTGATGCGATCGTGGCCGACGAAAGCATCAAGCGCATTGAAGATCTCAAGGGCAAGAAGATTTCACTCGTTAAGTACACACCCTCGCATTGGCTATTGGAATACAGTCTTCAGAATTCCAGCCTGAGCGATTATGACCAGAAAGAGATCATCGACAACCTCGTCGGAAAGGATGCCACGCTCGATGCGCGTCAGGCTTTCAAGGACAAGCAGGTTGATGCCACAGTAGTTTGGGAACCTGATGTAACTCTGGCGATGGAGCGCGAGGGTGCCCACAAGCTGGTTTCCACTGAAACAGCTAATAATTTGATCGCAGACGTGATGGTAGCCCGAGAAGACTTCATCAAGGAACATCCGGACGTTATAGACGCATTCGTCCAGGGCTGGCTCGAAGGCACTGCTTCTGCACTTCGCGATCCTGAAAACGTCGTCCGATTGCTAATGGAGAACGAGCCGTTGTATGGCGATATGAAGGACCCAACGAAAGTCAAAGAAACTTTGAAAACGGTCAAGTATGCCGACCTCGCCGACAATACAAGAATGTTTGGGCTGGATGGTAGTCAGCCGCTTTTTGACATCATCTTCAAGGAAGCGGCTAAAGCGTGGGTCAAGCGCGGCTATATTGCGCAGGCCATTGAGCCAGATCAAGCAAGGGACATTAGTTTCTTAAAAAGAATCTATGAGGTGTTTCCTCCGAAAATCCCGCTTCAGGTGCTGCCACCACATAATGAAGACGTGCTCAAGCGGACCCCAATCTCCACAAAGCGAATGCACATAGTCTTTCCATCGGGCAGCAGTGAGCTGGATGAAATAGCGAAGCAGCAGATTGATAGAGATGTGGGAATGTTGGTACAGACCAACTCTAACGCCTACATTCGCATTGAAGGCAATACTGATAACCCCGGAAGCAGAGAAAGCAATCGCCAGCTGAGCGAGCAACGTGCGCAGGCCGTAGCTGAATACCTGAGTCAACACTATGGCCTGAATGAAAACCGTTTCATCGTGATAGGCAACGGCCCGGACAAACCAATAGATACCAACGCTACACCAGAAGGACGTGCGAACAACCGAAGAATTGACATTGGGATAGTGCCGGTAAATTAGAAGCGTTGGTTAACGGTGCAAGCGGACCCGGCATTGCAGCGGGAACCGAAAGGATAGCGCGACCTCTGATTTCAAACTGAC
>Ga0070698_100008785_pt1 | contig 10869 bp, 10 predicted proteins | sample KBSK1502metaG_FD_65477 | JGI IMG/M metagenome (GOLD analysis project Ga0070698, IMG submission 65477) | Corn, switchgrass and miscanthus rhizosphere microbial communities from Kellogg Biological Station, Michigan, USA - KBS K1-50-2 metaG | ecosystem: Host-associated > Plants > Roots >...
ACCACCGGTAGCACGACCTGCGCGCGATGGAGCGTGTCCCTGCGAACGACGCGCAGGGAATCGAGGCGCGTCGGGACCGGTGAGCCTCCGTACAGCGTGTATGCCGGATACCGAAAGACGCTTCCCACGGTGGGATGCGTTCGCGCGATCGCAGAGGCCACCACAACAGCATCGTAGCGCTCACCGATCGCAGCACTGTCGTAGAGGCGCGGCGGGCTGCCGGCTGGAACGACCCATGCCGTCACCCGATCGCTCGTGACGAGCATGGATGCCGAATCGGTCGGCGAGCGGACCACCACGAGGTCGATCGCCGTTGTGCCGTCCGCGGTGCGCGCGTACTGCCGCGCGGTTTGCTGGCCGGTCGAGTCATACCAAGTATCCACGTACTCCCAACGACGCGGGCCGATCTGGCGAACGACACGCACCACGTAGTGCAGTGACCCGACGACGATCGGGCCGTTGGGTGTGCTCTCGTACGTATCGATGGTGTCCTGCAGCGGCGTGAGCGAGGTCGTGTGCAGGTAACCGAGCGGGGACTGGAGCGCGAACAGGACGAGCAGCAGCATGGAGCCTCCAAGGCGAGTCGAGTCAAAGTTAGATGCCGGAGGCGGGTGCCGAGTCTAGCTCGTCATGTACCTTGACCAAGTTCTGACGGTGGCCGGTGCAGCTTCTTGAACACGTAGGTCGAGATCGCTGCCAATCCCACGACTGCGGCAACGAGCAACGCACTCGCGCCCACCTTCTGGAGCATGCCCATGGTCATGATTCCGACGAGCGGATTCTTGCCCGTGACGAGCGCGATCGCGCCAAGTAACGCGACCCACAAAACACAAGCGATCAGGATCAGGGGCAGCGTCTCGAGTCCATGCGGCGACTGGTGCTGCAAGATCGCGCCCTGCTCTCTTCCGACCCACCAGCGCCACACACCGCGCACGGCCATGTACGCGAGCACGGCGCCGAGGGCGATGAGCGCGAGCAGCGTGCCGCGCTCGAGGTCGGTCGGGGCGACGCGCCCGACAATCCAGCTCGGAATGAGCGCCGCGATCTTGCACATGACGTCGAAGGTGCGGTGGTAGAGCGCGACGCCGAGCGCGATGGCGATCGTGGTGAACGCGGTGCGGGCCATCTGCAGCCACGACACGCGCCAGCGCGCCCGCTGATCGATTGCTTCCGCCTCGGCGGGCAGTCTTGCGAGCCATACGCTCGCCGCAGCTTTGGCGCAGGCCCGCACGACTCGCAGCACGAACTCGTCGAGGTTGCGCCAGTAGACGGTGTGATCCTTGATGATCGAGCCCTCATTCCAGATCTGTTGCGACTCGATCTGCTCGTGATCGCCGATCAGCGTCGGCCCGGCGGGAACGGGATCGAGTGACGCGTAGATGTCGATCCAGCGCGCGAGCCCCGGCGGGCAGCGCACCGTCGTAAGAATCCGCTCCCAGTTGTTGGACAGAATCATGTAGATCGACCGGGCGAGCAGCAGCAGCGCGAGCACCAGGATGAGGACGGACGCAAAAGGAATCTGCTTCGGGTTCGCCTGCTGATAGAGCGCGAATATGCCGAGGATCGCGAAGATGATACCGGCGGATACGGAAATGCGCCGGACGTGCGATGCGAGGCGGGGGGTGCGCGACTTGAGCATCCTGGAGAGTCTCACCCCACCGAATCCCAGTGCAACGGAGACAACCTCGAGCAGGAACGACAGCGCACCGGCCTGCAACACCTTGAACATCGGGAGACCACCACGCGTCACCTGCACCGCGAGCCACGTTGTGGAGGCAGAGATCAGCACCGACGCCACCATGGCCCATCGCACGGGGTCCAGGACGATCGTTTTCGGCAGCGTCTCCGCTGTCCGCAAAATCGAGAGCGGATTCGTCCCGGCGCCGAACGTGATCAGTGTGTCGGGCTGCCTCGCCGGCGGCTCGTTGACGCCGGCGATGCCGCCGAGGGCTTCGAGGGCGACGGCGGCTCCCTGGGAGTGCGCGACGACGACGGTCCGATCGCAGCGCTGCTGTAATCCCTCGAGCCCTTCGAGGATCCGCGTCTTGATGAGCGCCGCGCGGACTGGGCTCTCGACGAAGACGAGGCTATCGCCGACCGTGGCAGTGAAGACGCGCTGGGCACTGAGCAGCGCGCCCCGCACGGCGGGGAGGGGGAGGAGCCCCACGACCGCCACCGCCACCAGCGCGAGCACAAGGACAGGCGCGAACAGCAGGCCGAGGAACAGCTTCACGAGCGCGAGGGTGGCCGCGAACCATTTGGGCGTGTGGCCGGACTTGGCGAGCCAGTAGCGTTGGGCGATGTGGCTCGTCAGCGCCCACGGCAGCGCGCGCAGGCTCCAGGAGACCAGCTCGAAATAGGTCGGGGCCAGGAACGACTCGGCCCACCACCCTTCAGACAACAGCCAGTGGTCGGCTTTTCCCGCGTGCTCGAGCCGCAGCCGCGCTTCGGTGCGCTCGCCGTCGCCCCCTTCGAGGTCCTTGCCCGCGCGCTCGACCGTGGCGGCGACGCTGCCTTTGGTCGCCTGGGTGATGGTTTTGACCAGCACATCGCCCCAGCGCGTGATTGTGTCGCCGGCTGGCTGGGTGCCGATGCCATGAACGAAGAGAATGCCGAGCTGATGTTTCGTTGTGGTCATGCGGGCCAGAACCACGTTAGTGAGCCAGCCGCGAAATCGCCATTACATTCCCAGGGCCATGAAATCTCCAAAAAAGCTGCCCGCCACAGGTCCGTTGCCGAAGCCAGAGAACCCCAAGGAAGCCCGCGAGGTGCTCAAGGGCGAGGCGTTTGCGGCGCCCAATACGCAGCGCGTTACCATGACCGGAACCGAGTTCACATCGATCTGCCCCAAGACCGGCCAACCCGATTTCGGGACGGTGATCATCGAGTACGAGCCCGCGAAGCTCTGCATCGAGTCGAAGTCGCTCAAGTACTACCTGTGGTCGTATCGCGACGAGGGCGCGTTTTGCGAGGCGCTCGCGGCGCAGATTGCCGACGATGTTGTGTACGCTATTAAGCCGAAGTCAGTGAGGGTGCGTGTTACCCAAAGCGTGCGCGGAGGCATCGCGCTTGTCGCGGAGGCTAGTCGGGAAGGGTAGGGCCGCGGTACTCGCAGGTGGTCGTGCAGGTCTCGTGCACGATTACGGCAGTGAGATTATGCAGCTCCGGCTTCAATCGCTCCCAAATCCAAACTGCCAGGATCTCGGAGGTAGGATTCTGGAGTCCGGGGATATCGTTGAGATAGTTGTGGTCGAGCAGATCGTAAATAGGCTGGAACGCGGCCTTAATGTCGGCGTAGTCGATGATCCAGCCTTTGTGCGGGTCGATGGGTCCGCCGCACGAGATTTCGATGTTGAACGAATGGCCGTGGAGCCGAGCACACTTGTGGTCGCGCGGAAGGTTGGGCAGCCGGTGCGCGGCTTCGATCGTGAACGACTTCCGGATCTCCATCATCTAATTCCCAGCAGCTTGTGGGTCTGGAGACTCAGCCGCCACCTCGGGTGCTCGAGGCAGTAGCGCGCAGCGAGCTCGGTGTTCTGCTCGACGTCTGGGCCGTCCATCGGTTGCACGAAGAAGTGGCGGAAGTCGAGCCGCTCGAAGCGCTCCAGCATCATTCCTCGCTGCGGATATACGACCTTCAGCTCGTCTCCGCTCGTCTGGACGAACGCAGCGTTGGCTTTGGGGCTGACACAGATCCAGTCGATGCCGCTCGGCGCGGGGAGGGTGCCGTTGGTTTCGATCGCGATCTCGAAGCCGTGGCTGTGGAGCGCGTCGATCAGGGCGGGGTCGAGTTGGAGGAGGGGCTCGCCGCCGGTGCAGACGACGAAGGGGCGGTTCCTCCCCACCCTGGACCACTCGGCTGAGACGGCCGCGGCGAGCGGCTCCGCTGTTGCGAACTTCGTTCCCCCCAAGAAATCGGTATCGCAGAACTGACACACCGCCGTCGAGCGATCTTCTTCGCGTCCCGTCCACAGATTGCAACCGGCGAATCTCAAAAACACTGCCGGGCGCCCCGTGTTGGCCCCTTCGCCCTGGAGCGTGTAGTAAATCTCTTTGACCGTGTAAGTCATACGAGCGCTTCGGCGAACCCTTTGGCGCGGAGCTGGCAAGAGTCGCAATGGCCGCAGGGGGAGCCGTCGGGGGCAGGATCGTAGCAACTGAACGTCATGTCGAAATCGACCCCCAGCGCGCGGCCCTTCCTTATTATCTGCGCCTTGGTCATTTGAATCAGCGGCGTATGGATCCGAAGCCGCGAGCCCTCGACCCCAGCCTTTGTGGCGAGGCCGGCCATCTGCTGAAAAGCGGCGATGTATTCGGGCCTGCAATCGGGGTACCCCGAGTAATCGAGCGCATTCACGCCGATGAAAATATCCTGGGCTCCAAGGACCTCGGCCCACGCGAGCGCGAAGGACAGGAAGATCGTGTTTCGCGCCGGGACGTAGGTGACGGGAATCGTGTCGTCCAACGCCCGATCTTTGGGCACCGGGATGTCGCTCGTCAGTGCCGAGCCGCCGAATTGACGGAGGTCGATATCGAGGATGACGTGCTCAGTGGCGCCCAGGTGCTCAGCGACGCGTTTTGCTGCCTCGAGCTCGGCGGCGTGGCGCTGGCCGTAGCGAAACGACAGGGCGTAGCAGTCGAAGCCATCGGCGCGGGCGATGGCGAGAGTGGTGGCGGAGTCGAGGCCGCCGCTCAAGAGCACGACTGCACGGGAACCCTTCATCGGACGGGAAATCTAGTAGGGGACCGTCTCCCTTGACGTCGAGCAGAGACTCGTCTAGTTACCTATCTGATGGCCTACACGATGTGCGCCGCCTGTCCCTGTAGCATGCCCCGCTTGCCCGGGAGGCGGCCGTAGTGTAGCGCGAGGAGTTACGGAGTGTCACGCGGCTGTGGTCCCTGGGGATTGGGAACCGCAGCCGTTTTTGTTTGCCACCCAAGTGAAGGAGGGAACATGCCGCAGACCGTAGCCGCAGTTACCGACATCGTGAAGCGAGGGTATGCCCAGCCTGAGGTATTGGTCTCGACGGAGTGGGTGGAGGAGCATCGCAACGATCCGAAGGTGCGCCTCCTCGAGTCGAATGAGGACGTGCTGCTGTACGAGACGGGCCACATTCCCGGCGCGGTGAAGATCGACTGGGTCACCGAGCTCAACGATCCGCTGGTGCGCGACTACGTCGATCGCGCGCGCTTCGAGCGGCTGCTCCGCGCCAAGGGGATCAACACCGACACCACGATCGTCTTCTACGGCGACAAGAACAACTGGTGGGCGACGTATGCCTTCTGGGTGTTCAAGCTATTCGGCGTCGAAAACATCAAGATCCTGGACGGTGGCCGGCTGCGCTGGGCGGACGAGGGGCGCGAGCTGGTCACCCCAGTGCCGACGTATCCCCAGGGCAACATCACGGTACGCGAGCGTGACGACTCGCGGATCCGCGCGTTTCGCGCCGAGGTGGAGCAACACGTGAAGCGGAGTGGGAAGCTGGTGGATGTGCGCAGTCCCGAGGAGTATCGCGGCGAGCGGCTGCACATGCCGGAGTATCCGAACGAAGGCGCCCTGCGGGGCGGGCACATCCCGGGCGCGAAGAGCATTCCGTGGGGCCGGGCTGTGACCGCAGAGACTCACACCTTCAAGCCCGCGGCGGAGCTACGGACGATTTACGAAGGTGAAAACGGATTACAGAAGACTGACGACGTCGTAGCCTACTGCCGCATCGGCGAGCGGTCGTCGCACACCTGGTTCGTGCTGACCTATCTCCTTGGCTTCACGAACGTGCGCAATTACGACGGCTCGTGGACCGAGTGGGGCAACCTTGTGCGGTCGCCGATCGAGAAGCCGTAATGGATCGCGAGACCCGCATCGCCTGGTTGGTCGATCATTACCACCGCCCGCGCCATCGCGGCGCGTTGGTGGACGCGGACGCGCGCGTGCCGGGCGGCAATCCTGGGTGTGGGGACATTGTCACGGCGTATGTGAAGGCGGGCCTCGGGGCCGGGGACCGGGGGACCGGCCGCATCGCCTCCCTCACCTGGGAAGGGACAGGGTGTACGCTGAGCCAGGCGGCGGCGTCGATTTTGGCCGAGCGGGTCAATCGCGATCATCCGTCGTTTGAAGAGATCCTGTCCTTGCCTCCGGAGCAGATGATCGATTTACTCGGCCGCGATATCGCCGAGACGCGGCCGGGCTGTGCGTTGCTAGCGCTCGGGACACTCAAGGCGGCGGTGAAGACGGTGGAGATGAATCGGAAACTTCGCGCAGCGGGGCACTCGGACGAAGAGATTGCCGAGCTCCGGCGAGAGATTGCGAGACAGGGAGAGGCGGCGGGCGTGGTGGTGGGGGAGGGGGCGGAGGAGGCGGCGCGCTCCACACTCTGAAGAGTGGGCCCAATAGGGCACTGCGCTTCAAGCGCAGTGGTTTCCCGGGCCCACGCTTTAGCGTGTGGACCCCCAAACGGCGGCGGCTCTGGCTGTGATTAGCTTGAGGGCCATGACCTGCTGCAGCACGAATGCCTGCGAGAGCCAGTTCGACCGCAAACGCGCCGCACGTGAGCTGAAGAACTATCGCTCACATGGCCCGGTGCATGCGACCACACGCGCGATGATCCATCTGCTGCGCCGCGCCCTAAAGGACGGAAGCACGCTGCTCGATATCGGCGGCGGGATCGGCGCGATTCAGTACGACTTGCTCGAGTCCGGCGTCCGGGAAGCCACGGCGGTAGATGCATCGGGCGCATATCAAGAGGCGGCGCGCGCGGAGGCGGAGCGGCGGGGCGTGAGCGCGCGCATCCAATTCCGGCTCGGCGACTTCGTGACATTGGCCCCCGAGGTGGCGGCCGCCGATATCGTCACGCTCGACCGGGTGGTCTGCTGCTATCCCGACATGGAACCGCTGGTGCGGCTATCCGCCGAGCGCTGCCGCCGGCTGTATGGCTTGTCGTATCCCCGTTACCGGTGGCCGGTGCGTGCGGTGGTCAGTATTGAAAACGCATTCCGCAGGCTGTTTCGCAATCCGTTCCGCTCATTCGTGCATTCTCCGGTGGTGATGGACCGGCTGCTCACGGCGCTGGGGTTCACGCTGCAATCCAAGGTGCGGACGTACGCGTGGGAGATTGTCGTGTACGCGAGGGCGCCGATATAACGAGGAGCGGGCTCGAGGGTCTGCATCACCGATCCAGCCGCACTCGGTCGGCGAGGGCAACCACGATTTCGCGCGGTCCCTCGAACGCCTCTCGGCCGTGCGCAGTCCGAATGTTATCCACGACCAGCAAGTCACCGGCCTGCCACGGCTCACATACGGTGTGAGCCTCGTACGTCTCATTGATCGTCTGGACAATATCAGGGCCGATCGGATCGCCGTTGCCGAAGCGCGTATTGAACGGCAACCCGTCCGCGCCGTAGACGTCCACGAGGTACTCGCGGAGATCGGGCGCCATCGTCCACTCACTGAGGAATGCGATCTGATTGAACCAGCAGCGCCGCCCGGTCAGGGGATGACGCACGACGGCATTGCGACGCTGCCGCGTGCGCAGCGCGCCACCATCCCGCCACTCGAAGTCGATCGCGTTGGCGCAACAGTAGCGCTCCACGGCGCCGCGGTCGCGTGTCCCGAACACCTCGGCGACGGTCGCGCCGATGTCGTCGTTGTAATTGCGATCGAGGAGCCAGCCCTCGCGCTCGAAGCGCTCGACCAGGTCCCGCGGGAGCGCGTCGAGCACCGCCGCGCCGTCCGCGAGCGGCGTGGCGCCGCCCACCCCGGGCGCCACGAGGCACGCAAACAGCATGAGAGTCGGCACCTCATACGCGTAGCTCAGCTCGTGATGCACGCACATCGGCTGATTGGGCGGCCATTTCGTCGCGGAGTAGACGCCCGGTGCGTAGAGCGTTCGGGGCGCAAACGCTTCCGTCTCCGTCATCAACTCCCCGAGCTGCCGAAACACCGCCTCGGCCTCGGCCGCATCGCGCAGCCCGAGACCCCGGATTCGCGTCGAGCCCTGCTCGGCTACGCCCTCAAGTCCCGCGGTGAGCATGCGAACTCCCCTCGTTGATCGAGCACCGCCGCCAGATCGGCGAGGCTCGGGTGGAGGTTGAGATCCTTGAGCGTGATCGCGCGGTCAAGCGCGATCACGAGCTTCAACGCGGTCAGCGAAGTGCCACCGAGATCGAAGAAGCGATCCTGTGTGCCGATCTGCTCTTTGGGAATGCCGAGTACGTCTGCCCACGCCGCGCCGAGCCACTGTTCGGTGGCCGTACTCGGCCGCTCGCCGTTTGGTTCGGCAGCTTCGAGCTCCTTGGCGAGCGCCGTCAGCGCTTTCCGATCGACCTTGCCGTTCTCCGTGAGCGGCAGCGACTTCCGCCAATGCCAGACCGCTGGAACCATGTACTCGGGCAGCGCCGCCGCGAGTTTCGCGCGAATGAGAGCGGCGTCGAGCTGCTGTTCGGCAGCGTAGAAGGCCACGAGGTGCTTGTTCACTATCACCGCGCCATCGCGCACGCCGGCGACGCCGAGCAGCGCGTTTTCGATCTCGCCGATTTCGATCCGAAAACCTGAGATCTTCACCTGCGCGTCGCGGCGGCCGAGGAACTCGAGCTTCCCGTCGGGCAGCCAGCGCCCGAAGTCGCCGCTCTTGTAGCGGCGTCCGCCCGGGCGCTCGGGATCAGGCAGGAACGCGCGTTGGGTGCGTTCGGGATCATTGATGTATCCGCGGCCTACGCACACGCCGGAGAAGACGATCTCGCCGGCTTCGCCGAAGGGCACCGGCGCGAGGTCATCGTCCACGACGGAGATCTCAACGTTGTTGATGGGTCGGCCCAGCGGCACGCGCTCCCCGGGCGGCGGGCGGTCCATGATCTCGTGGTTCGTGTCGTCCGACGTTTCGGTCAGCCCGTAGGCGTTCATCAGTTTGATCCGCGGCTGAACGGCGAACCACCGCTCGACCAGCTCCTTCTTCAGGGCCTCGCCCGTGGCCACCACACAGCGCAGGTCATGCAGCGCGCGCTGATGCTGCGCCAGACTCGCAACGAGGACTTCAAGATAGGACGGCACGACCTGGACGACGTTGACTCGGGCAAGGGCGATCTTGTCGAGGAAGCGGTTCGCATCGAGGATCGTCTCCTGCTCGACGATCACCACGCGCCCACCGGCGAGAAGCGCGGCAAGGAGCTGCCACAAAGAGATGTCGAAGCATTGTGGCGCCGTCTGGGCAACGACGGTCCGCGCGTCGATCCTCAAGTCGTCGATCTTGGCGAAGAGGTGATTCAGGAGTCCCGCGTGTTCGCACATCGCGCCCTTGGGCTCGCCGGTCGAGCCGGAGGTGAAGTAGATGTAAGCGAGCTGGTCGGGTGTGACTGGGAGGTTCAGGTCACGGTCGGGATGGCCCTCGTGACAGGCCGCGTCGATGAAGCGCTCGGTGAGCACCACATGACAACCGGCGCGCGACTGCATCTTGGCGATGCGCTCGGCGGGAAAGTGTGGCTCGATCGGAAGGTACGCGCCACCGGCCTTGAACACCGCCAACACAGCCGTCAGCCAGTCCAGATTCCGCTCTGTCATGACGCCGACGACGCCTTCGCGCGTGAGGCCGCGCGCCAGGAGCGCTCGCGCCACGCGGTTGGCGCGCGCATTGAGCTCTCCATAGGTGAGCTGGCGGTTCCCGTGCAGCGCCGCGACGTCATCGGGGCGGGCCCGCGCCCGTTGTTCGAACAGCTCGTGGGCGCGGCGATCCGGCAGCACCCGGCTCGACCCCGCGAGGCTACTCATCGGATTACCACATTACGAAATGGCTGGCGTTTGCCGTACGTCAGGCTGCGCCACAGCCACTCGAGGGGTCCGAATCGAAAATGGCGCAGCCAGAGCGGCGAGATCGCGAGTTGGGCCGCGTAGATCGCGAAGACGATGAGGATCTGGCCCGTGCGCGGCACGTGCTCGAACAGCCCGAAGCCGGTGCCGTAGAAGAGCGTGATGCAGATGACGGTTTGCAGGATGTAGTTGGTAAACGCCATGCGTCCGGCAGCGGCCATCCGCTCCTGCAACGCCAGAGCCCGCGCGCTCTGACACCACAGCATGATAAGCCCGGTCCAGCCAAGCGCGATGAGATAGCTGCCCCAGTAGTTGTACTGCGATCCCAGGTAGAAGGAGTAGTCGACATTCCAGTGGTTGGCGAAGTTCTGAACGACGCCAAACACGGTCAACGGGATTCCCACGAACAGACCCGCTCCCACAAGCGACCAGTACCGGCCGCGGCTCCACCGGGCCTGCAGCGCGCCGAGCTTGAAGAGCGCCATCCCAAGCAGCATCAGACTCGCGGTTTTCCAGACATACAAGCGCAGGAACAGCGAAGTCTCGATGTAGAACGCGACGGGTACCCGATCCGACATCTGCGCGAGCCAGGAGCCGTGATACGCGGCAATCTCTTCGTTGATGTCTTGCGGACTCGGCAGCCAGTTGTCCTGAATGAAGTCGGCTCTGACGTGGGGAGCCGCGTGTGGCAGCCAGAACACGCCGAGTCCGATCGCGATCAGCGACCCAATCGCGGCGAACACAAGAGCGTAGGTAACCAGCGTCGTCGGACTCTTGCGGCGCAAGAGATAGACGAACAGCCCGCACATTCCGTAGGCATACAAGATGTCGCCATACCAGAGCAGATATGCGTGGAGCAGTCCGAACATGATCAACCAGGCCATGCGGCGGTAATTCAGGGGCCCCGGTCTGACGCCTGAGCTTTCCGCGCGCTGCGACATGAGCACGATCCCAGCGCCGAATAGCATCGAGAAGATCGAGATGAACTTTTGATCCGCGAGCAGATGCGAAAGCAGCCAGACGAGCAGATTGGCGCCCTGCGGAGGGTGGTATGCCGTCGGATTGTCGTACAC
>Ga0070698_100008786_pt1 | contig 10869 bp, 5 predicted proteins | sample KBSK1502metaG_FD_65477 | JGI IMG/M metagenome (GOLD analysis project Ga0070698, IMG submission 65477) | Corn, switchgrass and miscanthus rhizosphere microbial communities from Kellogg Biological Station, Michigan, USA - KBS K1-50-2 metaG | ecosystem: Host-associated > Plants > Roots >...
CCTGAAAAAACTCCTGTGAATGGTTTTGGAAATTTTGATTGGGGACCGTTGCAGGCGAAAGATGAAGACATGGCAGATTATAAACATGTACAATATGGCATTGATTTTTTGAATGAGAAACACGACAAACCATTTTTTCTTGCTGTTGGTATCAAACGTCCGCATCTTTCATGGTGGGTACCACAAAAATATTTTGACATGTATCCTTTATCATCGATAGTAACTCCAAAAGTATTGGCAAATGATCTGGATGATATTCCGGCTGCAGGAGTCAGCATTGCACACGGACTTCCAATGGGCGAAATGAATGCTGCAACGAGGAACATTGGGGATCACAAATTCATTATTGAAAATGATAAATGGAAACAAGCTGTCCAGGGATATCTTGCATGCATTTCATTTGCTGATGCAATGCTTGGACGATTGCTGGATGCTCTTGATAAAAGTGCATATAAACAAAATACCATCATTGTGTTTTTTGGTGATCATGGCTGGCATCTCGGTGAAAAAGAACATTGGAGAAAATTTGCATTATGGGAAGAAGCTACAAGAGTTCCTTTTATTATTGTTGCGCCCGGCATTACAAAAGCAAATTCAGTTTGCGAACGAACAGTAAACCTGATGGATATTTATCCAACATTGATCAGTTTATGTGGTCTTCCGTCCAAAGATGGTTTGGAGGCTATGGATGTAATGCCGTTATTGAAAAACCCAAAGCTCGCATGGGATCATCCATCTATCACTACTTATGGAAAGGACAATCATGCTGTAAGGACAGAACGATGGCGATATATACAGTATTATGATAAGACCGAAGAGTTATATGACCATGATACGGATCCTTATGAATGGAAAAACCTGGCATCGGATCCTAAATATGCAGATACAAAAAAGAAACTGGCCGCCTGGTTACCAAAAATAAATACACAACCTTTAATAGCAGATTCTCTCGTCATGAGAAGACGTTTGCAGGCGATGGATTCCGTGATAAGAAACTAACATCATAAATAAAAAGATCGATCAATGAGGATAATTAATCAATACAAGGTAAAAAGCTGGTTGCTGGTCATTACAGCTATTTTATTAATGTCTCAAACCAACAAGAGAAAAGATGGCCAAGGACATCAAAAGAAAAAATATAATATCCTCTTTATAGCTTCCGATGATTTAAATGTGGATATGGAATGTTATGGGTTTTCATTTGTAAAAACGCCCAACTTAAATCGGTTGGTAGCAAGAGCCACTCGTTTTGATCGTGCCTATAATCAATATCCTCTTTGTAATCCCAGTCGTGTTTCATTGCTTACGGGGTATCGTCCTGATGTTACCGGCGTTTATAATCTTCAAAAAAATTTTAGAGAAACATTACCCAATGCCATTACATTACCACAATTATTCATGAAGAATGGTTATTATACAGCAAGGGTTGGAAAAATATTTCATTATGGTGTGCCAAACGATATTGGAACAAACGGTAAAGATGATTCCGTATCATGGAATAAAAGAATAAATCCTAAGGGAAGAGATAGAACAGAAGAATCTAGGTTAACCAACCTGACGCCCAATATTCCACTGGGAGCTGCTTTGGCTTACTGGATCGCTGATGGCAGTGATAAGGAACAAACTGATGGAATGGTAGCTAACGAAGCAATAAAAATAATGGAAGAGAATAAAGATGGACCATTCTTTCTGGCTGTTGGCTTCTTCAGGCCACACTGTCCCTTTGTTGCACCCAAAAAATATTTTGATCTGTATCCCCTGGATAAAATTCCACTTCCGAAAGAAAGTGCAACTGACTGGAATGATAAACCAGAAGCAGCTAAATGGGTAAAAAATTTAAATTATGGACTTGATGAAGCAAAGCGACGGGAAGTAATAAGAGCTTATTATGCTTCGATTTCATTCATGGATGCACAGGTTGGAAAACTCTTGGATGCACTTGATCGTTTAAAATTAATTGATAATACCATCGTTGTATTTTGGAGTGATCATGGATACAATGTAGGACAGCATGGACAATGGCAGAAACAAAGTCTTTTTGAGCATTCGGCCCGCAATCCTTTGATCATTTCTGTTCCAGGCATGACATCAGGAAAATCTTCAGGACATACGGTTGAACTGCTGGATATTTATCCCACTCTTGCAGAACTATGTAGTTTAAAGGGGCCCAAAGATCTCCAGGGAAAAAGTTTGGTTTCACTTTTAAAGAAACCAGATGCCAACTGGAACAAGGTGGCATACACTCAAGTGACCAGGATAATAAAAGATCAAATGATTATGGGAAGAAGCATTCGTACAGAAAAGTGGCGATATACAGAATGGAATGAAGGAAAAGACGGAATTGAATTATATGATTATAGTACCGATCCGGATGAGTTTAGGAACCTTGCCAAGGATACTAAATACAACTCAGAGATCAAAAAATTGTCTTCAATGCTAAGAAATAATTCCTCTGATGAAGCATTTAATGCATATAAAAAACGAGTTGAAGATTCCCTGAGAAGACGCACTAACCCTCAGTAATAATGTTTTGTTATCATTGTGCCATGGTTGCTAATAAACATACTCTTCCTATTTTTCTTTTCTTATATGGAATGATGATGTTGACAAGTTGTGATTCAAAGAAACAAAAAAATGAAATCATTGTTTCGGCTGTCGATCATTCATTACTTGATTCATTATCTATTGATACTACGAATTCCAAAATGGTTTGGATACAGGGTGGAACATTTCAAATGGGGTCTGACGACCCAGCATTTATGGATGCACAACCAATTCACGAAGTAAGCGTCAATGGTTTCTGGATGGATGAACATGAAGTTACGAATGCAGAGTTTGCAAGATTTGTAAAAGCAACCGGATATATTACCGTTGCCGAACGTCCTCTCGATCCAAAAGATTATCCTGATGTTCCCAAAGAAAATTTAGTGATCGGTTCGCCAGTATTTGCTCCACCTGAAAATGAGGTTTCTCTTGATGATCCCGGGCAATGGTGGAGATATGTTGCGGGAGCTAATTGGTATCACCCGTTTGGACCTTCGAGAACCGGGATGATCAAACCAAATGATCCTGTAGTACAAGTTTGTTATGAAGATGCGGTTGCTTATGCAAAATGGGCAGGTAAAAGATTACCAACAGAAGCGGAATGGGAATACGCTGCAAGAGCAGGGAAGGAAAATAAAAATTATTATTGGGGTGAAGAATTAAGACCCGAAGGAAAATGGAAGGCAAATATTTTCCAGGGAAATTTTCCAAATAAAAACTCTTTGGAAGATGGTTATGATTTTCTTGCCCCGGTGAAATCATTTCCTCCAAATGCATATGGACTTTATGATATGGAAGGAAATGTATGGGAGTGGTGCAATGATCTCTACAGGGCGGACTATTATCAAAAGAGTCCAAAAGAAAATCCCCAAGGGCCATCCGATAGTTATGATCCTGACGAACCCGGTACTGTTAAAAGGGTTGTTCGCGGTGGTTCATTTTTATGCAGTGATCAATATTGTATAAGATACAAGGCCGGCAGCCGCGGCAAAGGAGAAATAAAAAGCGCATCCAATAATCTCGGATTTCGCTGTGTGAAAGACAGTCTTTAATAATTCACTTCCTAAAAGATAATTGACAACATCTAATCACCACGTTGTTCCTGGCGTTTTTCAAATGGAATAACACCGGTTCGGGTAGCCCAGCTTTCATAAAGTGCAATCATGGCTTTCATCTTTTCAGGATTTTGACCACTGAGATCGTTTAATTCTGAGCGATCATTTTTTATATTATATAACTCCCAGGTATTACGCTGAAAAAGCGATACTAATTTCCACTCGCCTTGCCGGACAGCTTTGTTTCCAAAATGTTCAAAAAAGATTGCATCATGGCCTGTCCATGGTTTACCCTGGAATAATGGCAGTAAGCTCATTCCTTCCACAGGCTTCACAGGAATATCTTTGTATGTTTTTGGATAGGAACCTCCGCCAATGTCTATACATGTTGGCATGAGATCAATAATATGTGCCGGTTCATTTCTAAGAACTCCAGGTTTAATCATTTTTGGGAACCATGCAATGAACGGTGTGGAGATCCCGCCTTCATGTACAACAGCTTTATATAAACGCCACGGAGTGTTACTAACAACAGCGCCGGGCAATTCATACGCTGTAAAAGAACCCGGATTACTTGAAGACATTTTACTAGCTTCCAGAATTTTTTCCTTAAAGCCTTGTCCACGTATCGCTTCGGGTGATCCACCATTATCTGATAAAAAAATGATGAGCGTATTTTTATCTTCCTGTAGTTCCCGCAGTTTGGAAAGAAGTCTTCCTATATTTTGATCCATGCGATCAATCATAGCTGCATACACAGCCATTTTTTCCTGCCATATTTCTTTTTGGGCCGAGGGAATTGTATCCCAGTTGCCCATGCGTGGTGGTACCGGCGAAAGCTTTGTATGTGTATCAACTATGCCCAATTGTTTCATCTTCAAAAATCTTTCTTCTCTTATTTTATCCCACCCTATACGATATAACTCTCTATATTTTGCAATATCGGCAGCGAGTGCATGCAACGGCCAATGTGGTGCCTGGTAGGCGAGATAAAGAAAAAATGGATTGCCAGAATCTTTATTTTGATCGAGAAAACGAAGTGCATAATCTGTAAAGGCATCCGTAGAATAATATGCAGGTGGTGCAGCGACCGAGTCATTATCCAGGGCGAGAGTTATCCCGGAATTTGGCCGGTAATTAATTATTTCGAAGTGGCTGGTACCTCCATTGATTAATCCGAAAAAGCGATCAAATCCACGGTCAAGTGGCCAATGTGGACGTCCTTCACCCACATGCCATTTACCAGTCATATAAGTTCGATAACCTGCCTGTTTTAATACTTCAGCAATTGTAATACAGCTATCGTTCAAAAAACCACGATAACCGGGAATCTTTCTGTCGTTGACCATTTCACCTATGCCTGCTTGCTGTTGGTAAAGGCCTGTTAAAAGAGAGGCTCTGGTTGGACAACAACGTGCAGCATTATAAAATTGAGTAAGTCGTAATCCATTTTTTGCAAGAAAGTCCAAATTTGGTGTACGGATCTCAGAACCAAAACAACCGATATCCGAATATCCCATATCATCAGCAAGTATAATTATTATGTTGGGTTTTTTCTTAATAATATCAGGCTTTCCTCCTAACAAAAAAATAATAGAACTAAGTATGGAATAAAAAATCATGCGCCTCATACAAATGTCTTTAGTCAATTTAAAGTTACCAAGATTTTCAAAAATTGTAAGCTGCTCTTCCATTTCTGTCCTGAGGTGGTAATTCAGAACATTTTATTTTGTTCATGTTGCATACTTGATGCAGAAGCAGCGGTAAGAAAAGCATTAGAAATAACTAAACAGAAATTTTAAAAGACCGGATATTCAGCAACAAGCGTCGATCGTTTCTTCATCTTTAAACCTCTTAGAGAATGCGTGGTTGGTTTATAATTATGTAAACTCAATATTGATGTGTATCAATCTTCATTGATCTTTTTTCCAATGATCTCGTAGATAATGACGTATAGTTTTGATAAGTACCATATTTTATTAGTAGTAATACCATAGGACTAGTACCTAATAAATAAAAATGATAATAAACACTTAGTAAAGGCGTTATAAAAAGCTAGTATTATTTCATATCATTATGCAATAATAATCCGCCCGATCCAACCAATATCGTTATGAAAAAGCCACTCGCCGTATTACTATGCTTTATAAGTATTAGTTTGTTTTCAACCATTGCCAACGGGCAATCGTTTGGAACATTTGCCTCAGCCGTCTGGATTTCCGATTGCAATCAAAGTAATTTTTTTAATACTACTGGTGCAGCAGCAGATCTGTTTGGTCCGTCAGGAAATGTTTTTTCAAATGCAAACCTTGGTGTGCATACACAAAACTCCGGCACTCTTATTTTAAGAGGAGCAGGAGTAAAGACAAATAAAACACCCGGTGCTGCCAATGTTTGCAGTGTAAGAATGCATTACCGGATCTATTTGCAGAGTGCTGCACCCGGTGCTTTCAATACGATCGATCTTCCACTTTATAGTGATTGTGATGTACCCAGTGGACAATTCCCTGGCGGAGGCGGTGCCTGTGTAGCAGGAGACCAGATCTGGCAACGTGTAATTAATGACGGTACTACTATTCCTTATTCACCGGTAAACCTTACCAATTATGCAGCGGGTAATTATGTACTCGAAGTTTATTATGATGTTTCAGGATCTAACTCTTCAACAACAGGATGCAGTGACCAGGTTGTTTTAGATAATGGCGGAAATAATTACAAAGCTTTCTTTTCAATACAAGCCCCGACTTTTGCAAGTAATAATCCTGTAACATGTAATGGTACGGAAGGATATATTACCATCGGTGGGTTAACAGCGGGTGCTATTTATTCTGTAAGCTATACAGATGATGGAGTAGCTGTTGGTCCGATATCACTTACTGCAAATGCATCAGGACAAATAATTGTATCGGGGTTGAATGCAGGATTGTATTCCGGCTTTTCTTTACAAATAAACGGATGTACTACTAATCTTTTTATTGGAATTGTTTTATCAAACCCGATATTCATTCCAACATTTACTTCTATTCCACCAATATGTGCAGGCACTACGCCACCAACCTTACCAACAACGTCTACTAACGGTATTAGCGGAACATGGAGCCCATCAGTTATTAATAATACAACTACAGGTACCTATACCTTTACACCTTCTGGTGGTCAATGCGGAATACCAATTACAATAACTGTAACTGTTATTCCCCGTACAACGCCAACGTTTAGTTTTGGCACATCATTAAATATTTGTGCGGGTGGTACAGTTCCAACTTTGCCTAATACATCATTAAACGGAATAAACGGAACATGGAGCCCTGCAGTTGTTGATAATAATAATCCAGGTACATATACATTTACACCAAATGCAGGACAGTGTGCTAATCCTGCCACGTTTACAGTAACAGTAACTCCAAACATAACACCAACATTCAGTTTTGGTACATCATTAAATATTTGTGCAGGAGCTACGGTTCCAACTTTACCTAATACATCATTAAACGGTATAAATGGAACATGGAGCCCTGCAGTTGTTGATAATAATAATTCAGGCACATACACATTCACACCTGCAGCGGGTCAATGTGCATTGCCAGCTACGTTTACAGTATCAGTAACACCAAACATAACACCAACATTTAGTTTTGGTACATCATTAAATATTTGTGCAGGGGGTTCTGTACCGACATTACCCAATACATCAACCAATAGTATTAACGGTACATGGAGTCCTGCAACAGTCAGTAATTCCACTTCAGGCACCTATACATTTACACCAACTGCAGGGCAATGTGCATTGCCAACAACATTAACTGTAACAGTAAATCCAAACATAACACCAACGTTTAGTTTTGGAACATCACTTACTATTTGTGCAGGTGGTTCTGTACCGGCATTACCGAATACATCGACCAATGGTATTACAGGTGTATGGAATCCTGCTGTAGTTAGCAATACGACTTCCGGTACATATACATTTACTCCTGATGCAGGTCAATGTGCAACAACAGCAACGTTTACTGTAACAGTAAATCCGAATATTACACCATCATTTGCTATAAATGTTTATAATATTTGTTCAGGAAGTACTCCGCCAACATTACCTACAACATCACTTCAAGGGATTACAGGAACATGGAACCCTGCAGTAGTTGATAATCAGAATTACGGCGTTTATACATTTACACCAAATCCTGGTCAATGTGCGGTTACAACTACAGTTGAAGTATTTGTGATCCCAAACATTACTCCGACGTTTAATTTTGGTACTTCACTTACGATCTGTTCAGGCGGTACAGTACCAGCATTACCGGGTTTTTCAAACGAAGGACTTACCGGCACATGGAACCCTGCGGTGGTTAATAATACAAGTTCAGGTGTATATACATTTACACCAGATGCTGGTCAGTGTGCAGTTCCTGCAACATTTACAGTAACTGTAAATCCAATTATAACACCAACATTTAGTTTTGGCACATCACTTACTATTTGTAATGGTGGTTCAGTACCGACATTACCTAATACATCAACAAATGGAATTAACGGTACATGGAGTCCTGCTGTAGTTAGTAATACAACCTCTGGTACATATACATTTACACCGAGCTCGGGTGCCTGTACAGCAACAACATCATTTACTGTAACTGTAAACCCGATCCTGACACCAACATTTAGTTTCGGTACTTCTCTTACTATTTGCTCAGGCAACACGGTACCAACTTTACCAACAACATCTACTAATGGTATTACTGGTACATGGAGTCCATCTGTTGTCGATAATCAAAATTCCGGAACATATACATTTACACCCAACGCAGGTCAGTGTGCTACGTCTGCAACATTTACAGTAACAGTAAATCCAAACATAACACCAACCTTTAGCATCGGCAGTACACTTTCAATTTGTACCGGGGGAACCGTTCCTGCATTACCAACTGTTTCAGACAATGGAATAACAGGAACATGGAGCCCTGCAATTGTTAGTAATCAAACATCAGGTACTTATACATTTACTCCTGATGCCGCACAGGGTCCATGTGTTGCAACCGTGCTATATACAGTAACAGTTAATCCGATCATTACACCAGCATTTAGTTTTGGAAATTTATCTATCTGCATCGGCTCACCAGTGCCGGCTTTACCAGCTACTTCACAAAATGGTATAAGCGGAACATGGAGCCCTGCTGCAATTGATAATCTGAATTCAGGTTCATATACATTCACTCCAGATGCAGGTCAATGTGCAAATCCATTGGCGATGACTGTAACAGTTAACACAATTCCAACCGTTGTTGTAAGAGCAGATACCACGCTGAATGATGGCGACATTATGCCTGCAACTTTCTTTACTGGTACTCCTGCGGGAGTAACCTTTAACTGGACAAATTCAAATCCGAATATTGGGTTGACAGAATTCGGTAAAGGGAATGTTCCTTCTTTCGTTGCTAATAATAAAGGAAATGATCCGATCACTGCGACGATCACAGTGGTACCTGTTAATGGCGGTTGTGAAGGCACAGCCCGCATCTATAAAATAACGATCAAACCTCTTAATAAGGACATTTTTGTTCCGAATGTTTTCTCACCGAATGGTGATGGTAAGAACGATAAGCTTTTTGCCTATGGAAATTATGTAAGCAAATTAGAGATGAGCATCTTCAATCAATGGGGTGAGCAGATAATATTTATCAATAGCCTTAGCCAGGGATGGGATGGCACCTATAAGGGTAAGCCGCAACCTGTCGGTGTATATGTTTACGTACTGAAAGCAACGATGACAGATGGAAGGATCATCCAGTTAAAAGGATCAATAACCCTCTTACGTTAAATGAATAAAAACGAAAAACAAAGTGATGAAAATTTTAAAATATTTTGCTTTCTGTTTTACGATACTCACCGCTAACCAATTGTTGGCGCAAACAGATCCGCATTTTACGCAGAACTATACTTACCCAATGTATATTAATCCTGCTATGACAGGAGGAAGCGACGGTGATTACAGAGCATCTGCTATTTACCGTGGCCAATGGGGAAGCATCACAAATCCTTACCGTACTACGGCTTTTTCTTTTGATACCCGTACTACAAAAAATATTGCATTAGGTGTCAATGTACAGAACCAGTCCGCAGGCGATGGTGGATTTAATTATTTCAATGCAGCTGCTTCGATCGCTTACACCGGTGTAAAATTTGGACAAGATGATAATAACAGAATGGTATTTGCTATGCAATTTGGTGTTCTCAATCGTAGTGTAGATCAAACGAAATTCAAATGGGGAGAACAATGGAACCCGATCACCGGGTATAATGGTAATAACCCAATATCAGAAAATTTTGCGGCTACTTCATCTACTACGCTTGATATTGGCGCTGGTGCTTTGTATTATGATACGTATGCTGACAGAAAAGCAAATGTGTTTGCCGGGTTCTCAGTTTATCATTTGAACAGGCCTAAAGATCCGATCATATCAAGCGGCAATACTGAATTGAATACAATACCGATGCGGTATGTTGTACATGGCGGTATAAGTTTTACTATTTCAAACAATGCAAGAATAATCCCTCATGCTTTGTATATGCGACAAGGCTCTGCTTCTGAAAAAATGTTTGGAACTTATTTACAATACACGGTCGATGAAGAAACTGATATTATGATCGGTGGTTACTACAGGTTTAAAGATGCAATAGCGCCTTACATTGGTTTTGACTGGAAAAATTTTGTAGTGGGAATGAGCTATGATGCCAATGCTTCGAAATTAGGACCTATGGCAAGAAATGTGAATAGTTTCGAGATAAGCTTTTCTTATATCAAGCGCAGCAAGACAAAAAGTATTGTTGATTTTATTCCTTGTCCTCGTTTATAAAAATAATTACCGGTATTGAAAGCCAATCTATATGAAAACTAATTTATCAATGCAACGATCAGTTTTATTAACGGTCATTTTTATCATCAGTTTGCAAGCTACCAGCCAGGTTGATCAGCGAATTGCAAAGGCTGATAAATATTATGATGCAGGTGAATATTTTACGGCTGCAGGATTGTACGAGCAATTTTTAAATCCACCGAAGAAGGAAATACCAAAAGCAAACTTTCCATTGAATACAAGAAAATACGGACAGGGTGGTGGAAGTGCTGTAGATAAATACGATGTTATTTATAAGCAGGCCGAAAGCTACAGACTTGCAAATTATTGGCAGGAAGCAGCAGCAAAGTATAAAGAATGTTTTGAAAAGGACTTTGCAAAATACACCGATGCGTTTTATTGGTATGCTGTGTGCC
>Ga0070698_100008788_pt1 | contig 10868 bp, 9 predicted proteins | sample KBSK1502metaG_FD_65477 | JGI IMG/M metagenome (GOLD analysis project Ga0070698, IMG submission 65477) | Corn, switchgrass and miscanthus rhizosphere microbial communities from Kellogg Biological Station, Michigan, USA - KBS K1-50-2 metaG | ecosystem: Host-associated > Plants > Roots >...
GCCGGCATCGGCGCGCTGTATTTGCTGCGAGGCGATCAGCGAGCCCTCGCGCTTTGCCGATTCTTGGTGATCGCGAGCGCGATCATCCTGGCGACGACGCTCGTCAGCGCGTACACGCCATACATCGCGATCACGCAGCTGTTCTGGTCGCGCATGGCGCCGTTTGCACAGCTCGCAGCGCAAGTGTTGATCGTGTGCGCGCTCGTCAAGCACGTCGATGATCCGCAGCCGCTGACGCGTCGCGCTCGCATCCTCGTCGGCATCTCGTTCATCGTCCCGCTGTGGACGATCTACGCGCACGTTCACGTGATGGTCGGCTTGTGCGCGACGGCCGTCGGGTCCGCGCTCATCGTCATCGCGCTCGCACCGTGGCCACGCATCGCGCGCGGCGCGGTTGTCGCGCTCGCGGTGACGTTGCCGCTGTTCGCACTGTGGCGCAGCCCGCACGGCGCGGGCCTCACGCGGGCGCCCGCAGTATGGCGCGACGAGCTCGGCGTCGAACGTTGGGTGCAGGCACACACGCACACAGATGCGCTATTCCTCGCGCCGCCGAGCCTCTACAAGTTTCGGCTGATGGCACGCCGCGCGGTCGTCGCCGATTTGAAATCACCGCCGCTGCGGCCGGATCTGCTGGTCCAGTGGTATCACCGCATCTGCGCGATGGTGCGGCTACCGAACGCCCGTAGCTCGCGCGAGATCGAAACGCACTACTACGAGCTCACGCCCGACGAGCTGCTCGAGGTCGCGCACGCATTCTCGGCCGATTACATCATCCGGCCGATCGGGCCGTGGCCAAAGCCACCCGTGTTCGCGAACGCGACATTCGCCGTGTATCACGTGCGTTAGGCTGCAACCGCGCTGCGATGCCGCTGTCATCTCAATGCGGCGTTGCGTTACCAGTTCCTGATCAGTTGGCGGTACTTCCGCGCGCGTAAGGCGGCGCGCTGGATGCTGCTCGGCGCGGCGCTCGCACTCGTCATCGCAGGTGTCGGCCTCGTGCTCGTGCTCGCGAGCGCAGGCGCGAGCTCGACCGGCATCGCGCTGCTCGAGCTCGGCGTCCTCGCAACCGCGCTGCTGTTCCTGCTCGCACTGTTCTCGGTCATCACCACCGTGTCGGTGCTCGGCGTATCGCTAGGTGTCGCCGCACTCACGATCGTGCTCGCCGTCACAAACGGTTTTCAACAGGAGTTCCGCGACCGCGTGCTCGGCGTCCACGCGCACGTGATCGTGATGAAGTCGCAGACCACGTTTGCCGAATATCGCGACGTCATGAAGATCGCGCGCACCGTCGACAGCGACGTGCTTGCGGTCCAGCCGTTCATTCTCACGGAGATGCTCGCGACGCGCGGTGCTGGCACAGCGTCGGGCGTCGCGATCAAGGGGATCGATCCGGCGCTCGTGCGCGGCGTGCTCGATCTCGACCAGCACATGATCGCAGGCACGATCGACGCGCTCGCCGCACCGCGCGCACCCGGCGATTTCGCGCCGATCATCATGGGCAACCAGCTCGCGGCGAAACTCCACGCGACCGTCGGCGACTCGCTGCGCGTTGTCGCGCCGCTGTCTAACCTCGATCTCGAAACGCTGCGCGCGACCTCGAGCGCACCGCGCACGTACGACTTCCGCGTCGCCGGCATCTTCTACAGCGGATTCGACGAATTCGATCGCCGCTTCATGTACGCATCGCTTGCCGACGTGCAGCGGCTCGTCGGCCGTGGCGATCAGGTGATGGGTGTCGAGCTCAAGGTCAAAGACATCGACCGCACCGGCGAGATCGTGAAGAAGCTCGACGGTGCGCTAGGCGGGTCGCCCTATGAAGTCCAGGACTGGTATCAGACGAACGAAAATCTGTTCAAGATGCTGCGGCTGCAGAAGCTCACGCTCGTCGTGCTGCTGACGCTCATCATCATCGTCGCCGCGGTGAACATGGTCTCGTCACTGACGCTGATGGTCACCGACAAGACGCGCGAGATCGCGATCCTCAAGGCGATGGGTGCGCGGTCGCCAACGGTCGCGCGCGTGTTCCAATGCCTCGGGCTCTACGTCGGCGCGCTCGGCACCGCGATCGGTCTGGCTCTCGGGCTCGTCACGTGCTTCGTCGCGAGCCTGCATGGCTATCGGCTCGATGCAGGCGTGTACATGATCGATCATCTGCCGGTCGTGATCGATTGGTTCGAGGTCATCCTCGTCGCGGTGGTCACCGTCGCGATCAGCCTCATCGCAACGTGGGTGCCTGCGCGCAGCGCCGCGTCGCTGCGACCGATCGACGGCCTGCGCTACGACTAACGCGGTTCGAGCGTGCCCGATCCGGAGATCGATTTGCGCACGTCGCGCGGATTGCCGTAGTAGCGCACCTTGCCCGATCCCGAGATGTGCACGTCGAGAACATCCGTCGCGAACACGTCGAGCTCGCCGCTGCCCGAGAGCTGGATGCTGACGGCTTGCGCTTTGAGCTCCTTGGTATCGATCGAAGCGGAGCCGGAGACGTTGATGTCGAGCTTGTGCGCGGAGCCGGCGGCGGTGACGCGCGCCGAACCGCTCGTATCGAGGACGAACGCATCGCTCTGCACGCCGCGCAGCTTGATCGCGGTCGATCCCGATGCGGACACGGCAGCGAGCGCCGGCGCCGTGATGCGCGCGGTGAGGTCGAGCTTTGGCCGGATCGGTTTACTCGGCGCGATGCGCAGCCGCTCTGCAGCAACCTCGGTCAGCACGAGCGGCACGATGTTGTCATCGCCGCTGAGCTCGACGAGCTTGGCGCCGCCGACGGTGATGTCTGCCGACAGCGAGCCTTCGACGCGCACTTTGCTGAACGCTCCGACATCGCGCGTCTCGGTCTTTGGCTTGCCGCTGCCACGCTCGCCGCCACCGAAAAACTGACAGCCGGCCGCGAGCCATAGCAGGTGCGTTCGCATGGCCGGCTTGTATCACGCCGGCGAGGAGCTAAGACTGTCTGCATGGCCACGTATCTCGTCCGCTGCATCGAGGTCGGGCGGGAGATGCAGGCCAGGCACGGCAAGCAACGGCGCGATCTCGCGAGCGTGATCGCGCAGCGGCTGGGCGATGCGGCGATCGTGCACGCGCCTGGTCGGCTCGTCATCGATAGCGACGCGCCCGATGCAGCGGCGGTGCTCGCGGCGCTGCCCGGCGTGACGACGTTTTCGCCCTGCGTGCGCGTCGCACAGGATCAGCTCGAAGCGGCGGTCGTCTCACTCGCGCGTCGCCGGCTCGATGCGACGTCGAGCTTCGCGGTGCGCGTGCGGCGCGGCGGTGAGGAGCGCGTCGGCGAGCTTGCATCGGAGCGCTCGCCCGATATCGCGCGCCACCTCGGTGATGCGGTCGCGGTCGCGACCGGTGCGCGCGTCGATCTTACACAGCCCGATGTCGATATCGGGATCGAGTTGCGCGGCGATGAGGCGTTCGTATTCGATGATGTGATCGTCGGCGTCGATCGCGCGGGACCGCCGACGCACGCGGCAGACGACGAGCCGCGTTTCGTCGCCGATCAAATGCTCGGCAGACTCGCCGCACGCTTGCGGCTTGTCGGCTACGACACGCTCACCGTCTACGATCTCGCCGACAGCGAGGTCACGCGCCTCGCCGCACGCGAAGGCCGCATTCTGTTGACGCGCGATGGCGGTCTCGCCAAGACGCGCGCGGTGCGCGTGCATCGCGTCGTCGCGACCGACGCGCGCGCGCAGCTCGCCGAAGTGCTCGGTGCGCTCGGCATCACGCCGGATCCGGTGCGCTACTTCTCGCGCTGCACGCTATGCAACGCGAGCGTCGAGACCGTCGCCGAAGCAGACGTATGCGATCGCCTTCCACCTGGCATTCGCGGCCGCGATCTCGCATTCGCGCGTTGCCCGTCGTGCGATCAGATCTATTGGCGCGGCTCGCACGTGACGCGCATTCTTGCCGAGCTCGCGAGCCACTGACCACAATGGTGGACGTCAGTAGAACAAACGGCGCTGTCGGCCGTTAGATCGGTATGCGACTTGCTCTCGCGTTCGCGCTTGCCGCCTGCAACACCGTACCGACTCCACCATCTGCAGCCCCGCATGCGCCGAGCGCCGTCGGCTTGTATCGAACCACGTCGGGCTGCCAGACGGGCTCGCCCGAGAATCCGACGTGCACCTCGATGCTCACGCTCAATGCGGACGGCAAGGGCGAGTTCATCGGCGACGACATCGTCGAGCCAATCTCGTGGCTCGAAGACGCCGATCGCGTCGTCGTAAAGTTTCCCGATCACGCGTTTCAGCTGCACGTGAACGAAGACGGCAATCTCGTCGAAGCAGGAGGCACGCTCTGGACACGTGAGTGACGACAGCGATATTCTGGTCGGATGATGGAGCGGGGGGTCGTCGTAGGAGGCAGTATTGCTGGGTTACTCGCGGCGCGCGTGCTCTCGGACCATGCTCGCGAGGTGGTGATCGTAGAACGCGATCGCTTTCCCGATACGCCGGCGTTTCGCGCGGGCGTGCCGCAGGCTCGTCATGCACACGTGCTGCTCGAACGCGGCCGGCAGATCATCGAGAGCCTATTCCCAGGCATCGTGCAGGAAATGGTGAGCGACGGCGGGCGGCTCTACGATGTCTGCCGCGACTTCTCGTTCGTCACGTGGGCGGGCGATGCGGTGCGATTCGAAGCAGGCATTCCATTTCTCGCCGTCTCGCGGCCGTTCCTCGAGCATCACGTGCGGCGTCGCGTGCTCGCGCTACCGAACGTGACGTTTCGCGCTGAAACGCGGCTCGTCGGATTGGACGGCGATGCGACGCGCGTGACAGGCGTCAAAACGCAAGACGACACGATCTCCGCCGATCTCGTCGTTGACGCGAGTGGCCGCGAGTCCAAATCGCACGAGTGGCTGCAAGCGCTCGGCGTCGAGCCTCCTGGCGTTACGATCGTCAAGCCGTACGTCGGCTATGCGAGCCGGATCTACGAAACTCCGAAGAGTGATGTGTGGGATCGCGTCGCGCTGATCGCGAGTGGCATCGCACCAGTGTATACGCGCGGGCTCGGGATGGTGCCGATCGAGAACGGACGCCACCTCGTCACGTTGATCGGAGTCAATCGCGACTATCCGCCGACCGACGAGGCAGCATTTACAGCGTTCGCGCGGAGCATACCGCTGCCCGACTTTCATGCGTGGCTTGCCGCTGCGCGACCGCTCAGCGACATCAACGGGTTTCGCTTCGAGCAGAATCGATTGCGTCACTTCGAATCGTGTGCGTTGCCCGCCGGTTTCATCGCGCTCGGCGACGCCGTCGCGTCCTTCAATCCAATCTACGGGCAGGGCATGAGCACGGCTGCGATCGGTGCTGAGGTTCTCGCCGGCGTCCTGCGCAAGCCACCGCCGGCGGCGCGGCTCTCGCGCGTGTTCCAAGCGCGACTTGCGAAGGCGTTGAAGGAACCGTGGAACGCAACGACGACGGAAGATCTTCGCCTGCGAGGCACCGAAGGCAAGCGCACGTTCGCGCATCGCATCGGGTACGCATACCTCGATCGGTTGTTCGTGCTCGCTGCCAAGCACCCTGACGTTCGCCGTACGCTCATGGAGGTGTTCGGCATGATCAAGCCAGCCTCGACGCTGTTCCGATTACCGCTCGCGCTGCGCGCGATGCGAACGTCGATCCCGCGAGGTGTCGTGCGGCCGCAGCACGCACCGATTTCGGTCGCGCCTTACGCGCCGTGATGCTCGTCATTTCGGTGGACGTCGGCGCTCACATCTTCCCTGCGCGCGAGCACGAGAAACGGCAAGCCAAGCGCGGCGATCGCACTCGAGACGATGTACGAAGTCGCATATCCCGCGCTGTCGGCGACGCGCCCGAGGATCGGCTGGAACGCGACGCCGCCCGTCGAGTCGACCATCGAATCGAACGACAGCACGGTCGCGCGTTCGCGCGATGGAATGAGGCCGTTGATATACGCCTGGCGCACCGGAGCGTTCGCGGCGAACGCGATCGCCCACAGCACGAGTAACGTCACGACGACGGCGAAGTTCTGGATGAGGCCCATCAGCAGCAGCGTGATCGTCGTTAGCGCAGCGCACGCGAGCAGCACGTGCGTGCGTCGCCCGAAGATGCGACGGATGTACGGCACCGCGAAGCCACCGATGACTTGCGTCGCCGCGATGCCTGCGGCCGCGATGCCCGCGATGCCGATCGCTTTTTGATCGCCGAACAGATCGAGCAGGTACGGCTGCGCCGCGTAAAAGCCATACATGCCGGTACCGACGTAGAACGGCGCGGCGAGCATCACCCAGCGCACCGGCCGGTTCTTGAGGCCGTACTTCCAACCGGCGGCGCCGAGCGCCTTGACCTGTTTCACGAGACCGGGGCTGCGTTCTGGCGAAAAGCCGACGTCCTTCATCAGCACGAATGCGACGCCGAAGCTCACGAGCTGCAGTCCCGAGCGAACGAGGTAGGGCGTCCCCAGCGCTGCAACTTGCGCGATGAAGCCACCCGCGATCGTGCCGACAAGCATCGCTGCGCCGGTGACGATTTGATTCTTCGCGAAGATCGGATCGAGGTCGCCTTCGTAACCAGCGTCCTTGAGCGCATCGACGAGCCACGCCTCGAGTGCGCCGGAGAAGAACGTGTAGCCAAAGCCAAGGAGTAGCGACGCCGCGCCCCAGCCCCAGAACGGGCCCTTCGTGTGCCACATCCAAAAATAGAGCAAGTTGCCGATGAGCTGGACGACGGCGCCCAAGAGATACGACGTGCGCCGGCCGTACGTGTCAGCGACCATGCCTGTCGGGATCTCGAAGAGAACGAGGCCGAGCGTATAGATCGCGTTCGCCGCAAACACCTCGACGTTGGTGAGACCACCGTCGAGCAGGAACAGCGTGTTCACGCCGACGATGAGCGACGTCGGCAGCCACACGAACTGACTGAGGACAAGATAGATCGTCCGGATCCGCCGGGCTTTGCCGGTCACCCGACCGAAGCTCTCACAGATTGTCTGCTAGCCCAAGACGTCGCGGAACGACGTGATGAGCACGCAGGTGCAGCCTGTCTCGCTCCATACGCGCCGATCGGCAGTGCCGGGCTCGGCGCGGTTGTAGTCGCCTGGAAAGAGCTTGCGATCGTCGATCCACAGCTCGCCGTCGAGGAGGTGGAGCTCTTCGATAGCGGCGTGGCTGTGCGGCGGGTAATCGACACCCGCTCCGAGCCGCACGAGCATGCTGACGCGCGACGTTGCGCGGTCGGTCGAGAGCAGCTTGCACGAGATGCCGGGGGCAACCTCTTTCCATGGCGGTTCGTCTGGCCACGGAGCTGGTTCGTCGCCCGCGGGAACACCGATGCGATCGGCGAGCCGTTCCCACAGCGGTCGCGGTGGACGAAGCACATCGGTCGGCCAATCGACGAATGCATCGACCATCGGCCGCAGCGCTTCGAGCTCGCGCTGGCAATCGGCGCACTCGAGGACATGCGCTTCGAACGCGGACGTCTCGCTCGCGGGTAACGCGCGCAGCGCGTATTCGGCGACGTGCTCGGTTCGTGCGCAACCGTTCTTGTCGCTCACGACCCACCTCCTTCGCCATCGAACGACCTGCGAAGCTTGGCAAGCGCCGAGCGAACACGCGTTTTTACAGTGCCGAGCGGCTCATCGAGACGCGCCGCCGTTTCGGCATACGTGAGCCCGGAGAAGAATGCTGTTTCGATCGCCAGTCGCTCATCATCCGTCAGTACGGTCATCGCTCCCTCGAGCAATCTCCGCCGCTGTTGCGCGTCGATCGCGTCTGCCGGGCTTGTTGTCGGTTCGGGCTGGCTTGGATGTGGATCGACGCGTTTCTTGCGGTGCTCGAAGCGCACGCGATCGATCGCCCTCGATCGGGCCTGCATCATGATCCAGCCGATCGCCGAGCCGCCCGTCGGGTCGTATTCGGCGGCGCGTCGCCACACGTCGTGGAAGACGTCGACGGTGACTTCTTCTGCGATTTCGCGACTACCGCAAATGCGGATCGCCAACGTGAACACGATGCGATGCGTACGTTCGTACAACGCGCGGAGCGCTTGCTGGTCGCCCGCGCCGATCTTGTTCACCAGCTGCGTCCAATCGTCTTCTGAAATTGGCGTGCTGGACGTATCGGCGTAGAGCAAATCTCCGAGCGTCAACGTCGATTCATCCTGCTGGTCGGATGCTCGCTTGGGATTCACGAAGGTACATGTTCGCCATAGGACGAACAGATCGCAAGCGGGTGCCGTCGATGCAGCCCGCGTGCCGAATCCGACGTCAAGTGGCCAGCTCATGCATCGCCTCCTGTGGGTTCCTCCAACCGTCGGTAGAGCGAGCGACGATCGAGACCGAGCAGCTTCGCTGCGCGTGACTTATTGCCCTGCACAGAGATCAGAACAGTCCGCACATAGCGTCGGTGAAGCTCGTCGAGCGTGATCATTTCCTCAGGAGTCGTCGCCGCGATCGTGATTCTGGACGACGTGAACTTCGCGATCTTCTCCGGCAGGTCGGCCAGCTCGATGGTCGGCCCTTGCGCGATCGCGACCGCGCGCTCGATGCTGTTCTCGAGCTCGCGAACGTTGCCGGGCCAATCGTATTCCGCCAGCCGCTGCGCGGCTTCGGGAGACAGCCCCATCCGCTCACGCCGCACGCGTTCGCTCGCTTTTGCGAGGAACAGGTCGGCGAGCGCGATGATGTCCTCTTTACGCTCGCGCAGCGATGGCACCGCAATGACGACGACGTTGATCCGATAGTAGAGGTCTTCGCGGAATCGTTTTTGCGCGACCTCGCGTTCGAGATTGCGATTGGTCGCCGCGACGATTCGACACGCGAATGGAACCTCTTCGTCCGCACCGACGGGCCGCACCTTGCGCTCCTGCAATGCGCGCAGGAGCTTGACCTGCGTGTCGAGCGGCATCTCGCCGATCTCGTCGAGAAACAACGTGCCGCCGCCGGCTTGCACGAACAAGCCTGAACGCGCGCGGTGCGCATCGGTGAACGCGCCGCGCACGTGACCGAACATCTCGCTCTCGAGCAGCGGGGCCGGCAGCGCTGCACAGTTGACTGTCACGAATGGTGCTTCCGCTCGCGTCGAGCTGTGATGTAACGCGCGGGCGACAAGCTCCTTGCCGGTTCCACTTTCGCCCGTGATGAGCACCGTTGCATCACTCGCGGCCGCGCGGCGCGTAAGCTCGATCGTACGTTTGATCGGCGCGCTCGTTCCGACGATGCCGCTCACCGCGAGCTTGGGCGCGACGCGCAGCCGTTTGACCTCGCGACGCATCGCGAGATGGTCGAGCGCGCGGTCGAGCGCGATATCGAGCAGCTCGAGCCGGATCGGTTTGACGAGAAAGTCATACGCGCCGGCGCGGATCGCCGCGGCAGCGCGCTCGACATCCGCAGCGCCGGTGAGCACGATCGGAAGCAAATCCGGGTGTCGAACGTGCAACTCGTGGCACAGCTCGAGACCCGACATGCCGGGCATGACGATGTCGGTGATCACGATATCGGCGATCTCGCTGCGCAGATATTCGAGGCACTCGCTTGCCGAGGACACCGCCACGGCGCGGTAGCCGCGCCGGATCAGGATATCCCGCAGCAAGATGGCCGCGTCTTCGTCGTCATCGACAATTACGATGCTGTGATTCGGTGCGGCCACATTAGATAAACGACAACGCGCCGCCGGCGGATTGGTCGTTTCGCGAGCAGCTATCCCCTTGGAAGCGCTTGAGGCTCGCCATTGTCATATTCGCACAGGCGTGCGGCCGCATCGGCTTTGACCCGCGCGAAGATCCAAAGCGAACGTGACGCTGTCGTCGCGCGTGTCGCTCGACCACGCTCGCGGAGCTCGCGACACAGACGCAGGCGCTCGCGCGAAGGTCGCGATCTCGACGGTACGCATCTACCTCGGGCAACGGCATCGATGTCTCTGCGACGCTGCCGGCGATCGCCGTGCTCGGCGTCCAGTAACGCAGATGTTGCTGTCTTGTTCGAGCGTCCTGCGCGACGATGAGGAGCATGACGCGCCTCCTTCTCGTGATCGCCGCGCTTGGGTCGTACCCAGCGGCCGCCGAGCCTCAGCAGATTCGCATCGCCACGCTCGCGCCGTCGGGGAGCCCGTGGATGGAGATCCTCGAGCGCGCAGCGGCTGAGATCTCCGATAAGACCGAGAAGCGTGTCACGATCAAGTACTACACCGGTGGCCAGCAAGGCGACGAGCGCGACTTCATCCGCAAGATCAAGATGGGCCAGCTCGACGGCGCAGCGGTGACGGCGGTTGGGCTCTCGATGATCGATCCGTCGATCCGCGTCCTCGAGCTGCCGATGCTGTTCAAGTCGCAAGAGGAGATCGATTACGTCGCGAACAAGATGTGGCCCTATTTTCAGAAGAAGTTCGAAAAGAAGGGCTTTCGCCTCGCCGAGCGCGGCGAGCTCGGCTGGATCTACTTCTTCTCGAAGTCCAAGGTCACATCGATCGCAGATCTCCGGAAGCAGAAGCTGTGGACGCTCGGCGACGATCAGCTCGGCACGAAGATCGCCGACAAGCTGAAGCTCAACGGCGTTCCGCTCGGCGTTCCCGAAGTCGATGGCGCACTGTCGTCGGGGCGCATCAACGCGTGCTTCAGCTCGCCGCTCGGAGCGATCGCGCTGCAGTGGTATTCGAAAGTCAAATACATGAGCTCGACGCCGATGGTGTTCGCGATCGGCGCGACCGTGATGTCGCTCGATGTCGCGAAGAAGGTCTCGGTCGAAGACCGCAAGACGATCGAAGCGATCGCGAAGCGCAGCCAGAAGAAGGCGCGCGCGATCATTCGCAAAGCGAACGACGATGCGATGAAGACGCTCGTGCGCAAGGGCATCACGCTCGTCGATGTGCCGCAGCCGATGATCGACGAGCTCACGAAGGTCGC
>Ga0070698_100008789_pt1 | contig 10867 bp, 12 predicted proteins | sample KBSK1502metaG_FD_65477 | JGI IMG/M metagenome (GOLD analysis project Ga0070698, IMG submission 65477) | Corn, switchgrass and miscanthus rhizosphere microbial communities from Kellogg Biological Station, Michigan, USA - KBS K1-50-2 metaG | ecosystem: Host-associated > Plants > Roots >...
CGTGCCCGCGATCGCGGCGGCTTCAGTGGACGCGCCGCTCCTGGCCCTGCCAATAGCGCTCGTGCAGCTCACGCCGTATCCAGTTTTTCCGCAAAACAGATGGCGAGCCTGGGCGTGTTGAGTGGCGACGCTTTTCGAAATTCGAAATAGTCGGCACGGCTTCCATCGATTACCTTTCGCGCCGCATTAACCCGCTGCGAACGGAACGGCTGATGCGCTACACCATCGATCTCGCCGAACTCACGCCGAAGAAATCGCAGCCTCGCAGTCGGCGACGACGTGCTCCCCCTTCATCTGAGGAAAGATAGCCTATTTCGGACGGGAGGTCGTCACACCCGATTCAAGAAAATGCGGGTTGACCATGTCGACCCACTACATCTATTCTCCGAGCATGATTAACGGAACCTACACCTTCGTGTACTGCGGGAACGTCGGGATCGGCATCGGCATCTTTCAAGTAACTGATTCCAAATTGGTCGGAACCGATTATGGTGGCATCAACTATCGTGGAACAGCATTGGAGAGTTCAGAGACGGGTGAAATACACGTCGAGTTCACAATGTCTGTTCCTGCCGGTGTTCCTCTGGTTCAAGGAACCACACCGCTTGATTTAAACGTGACAAGAACAGGATCATTTACAGCACCACCGGGTTTTGGCGACGGACAACCGTTCGAAGTCTATGTCGCTCCCGGAAATGTCAAGCTGATGATAAAGCGAGTGCCTGACGAGTATTCCGTATTTGTGGACGGATTTGAAATTGTTCCAAGGCGGCGCGAGTAAACTCGCACATCTGCACACCCGGATTATGTGAACCGGATGATCGCGGCGACGATTAACGTCAAGCCGAAATGGTTTTGGCAGGGGACTCCGACGCGTGACCTTGCAGTATGACTTCATGACCATTCGCGGTGTCGTCACTACGATATTTGGACTTCTTGCGACGGGATTCCTCATCGCGCTCACAGAAAACTGCAAAGAACTGTTGAAGAAAACGCTACTATCGGCGGCGTCGAACGGGCCGGTCTTCGATCTGCCGACGACGATGTCGAAACTGCTGCACTTCGGCATGTCGCTCAACGATGTCGTCGCGCGGTCCACCGCCGCACCGGCGAAGATACTCGGTTACGAAGGCATTGCGGGACGCTCAGTCCCAGCGCTAACGCCGATATTGCCGTGTTCGAGTTGCGCGACGGAAACTTCCCGCTGCGGGACAGCGAGAGGTTCGCAGCCAGACTCGCCGCTGGAGGGAGCAGGATTCGAACCCTCGGTCCCCCGCGACGGGGATTACGTTTCGAGACCGCCCCGTACGAGGCAATTCCGCTCCGCGGCAGAGACGATTCCTTTATCGAGTCCGTCATCGCAAATCGGTTCCTCATTAGCGCGACCGAGTTGCCGAGGCTAAAGCTCGACTCCGACGGAAGTTTGCCAATCTACATCTAGAAAGACTCTCCCGGGGATGACAAGGAAAGAGACTGGCTGCCCCCGGGCTCGTTAGGACGCTTCACGGTGTACACCGCGACGACGGCTGGTCAAACCGCGGGACGTTCGCGGGCGATGCGGAAGCGTTCGGCGGCAAGGCGACCCGACGCCGGCTGCTCAGAATTAGGGTTAATCAGCCTTGTTCATCGATCGGTGGCCGCCCATTGCACGAGACGCATTAGCTTATTGCGAGCCCAACCGTTCAGGTACACCAAATAAGCCCATGCAAAAGTCTCAAGGACCATCATCACAAACGAAAAGCGGTTGATCCTAGGCGGCAGGAAGGGAAAGACAACCTGCGCAATCCCGATATTGATCGCTGTGATGACGACAAACGTGCCATGGATTATCTGAAGCGACACTGCCCCACGTTTAACGCTGGCATTAACCGACAGGGCCATGCTGCCGGTATTGACTGTTCGCCGGCTTGGTAGGTAGCGAATAACCTCTAATCCAATTGCGATCCCGATTAACGAAAAGAAATAGAAGAGGTATGCAATCTGGTTCGTAAAAACTTGCCACATGAGATCGTCTGTCACCAATCTAGGTGCGGCCCTCGATATTGGTAAACTAAAATGAGAGGGTCGATGCCGCCATTACCAGCTCTAAGCAGCCTATAATGGCGCCAATCGAATTACGCAAAGAAAGTTCTTAAACGGCTGCTGACCTAACGTATAGCCTACCGCCATGGCGCGAGCAACCCACGGATCAGGTCGGCTTGCGAGACGCCCGCTGCGCGGGTTCTTCAGGATGACGTTCTTCCATAACTGTTTCAGACGCGGCCCGTGATTGCCGCGCCGGAATTGCGCGATGACCTTTTGACGCTTCGGTCAAAATTCCCCCCCTTCAAAGCGATAGGCAAGCGGATTGCTCCGCTTGCCTCCCGAAAAACCAAGATTTCGTGAGGCTCTCGAAGGCTATGTTGCATTCGTGCCTGCAGAACGGGAACCTCACGCGGCTAGCATTATCCGCCCGTCAAACCGGTCAAAAGGTCGTCGCGCATTCCGGCGCGGCAATCGCGGGCCGCGTCGTGCTACACAACCGTTAGTTCTGCCGCGGCTCTCGGCCATCTCGGCGCCGTGCACAAGCGCGGGTCGGGTGCAAAAACGGCGCGGTCGCGTGAAGGGTGGCGGTAGCCAAGCGGCTCGACACCTCCAGTCGCGAGGGCGAGAATGGGAAACCGGGACAGTGGGGAGGACGAGATGGAGAGGGTCGCGGAATGTCATTGCGGACAGTTGCAGGCGATCACGTCGGGAGAGCCGGACAGCGTCTATGTCTGTCATTGCAAGGCCTGCCAGCGCCGCACCGGTGCCGTCATTCATAACGGCAGCCGCTGGCTGAGGAGCCAGGTGCGGATCGAAGGCGAGCACAAGGTCTACGGCCGGATCGCCGACAGCGGGTTCGAGATCCGCTTTCATTTCTGCCCCAACTGCGGCAGCAGTGTCTTCTGGGAAGGCGATCGCAGCCCGACGGCTTGCGGTATCGCGGTCGGCTGCTTCGCCGACCCCGATTTCCCGGTGCCGACCTCGTCGGGCTGGGAAGAGTCGATGCACCGCTGGGTCGGGTTGCCGCCGGGCACCGCGCGTTTCCCGCAATCTCGCTCCTGAAGGCCTGCGTCGATGAGCGCGGCGCCCAAAGCATCGATAGCTAAAGCCGGACAGCCCGGCGGGTCTCGGCCGTGTACCTCAAAGTAGTTTTGTGTGGCCATCTCGGTCGGCTCGAGGAGGGACAGCGATGGGTGAGGCGAATGCTGGAGCTTTACCCCGGGCTGTCAGTTGCCGGCCTTGATGCCTTCGCCGAGTTCTTCAATTCGGCCGACTTGCGGGCGGATTACATCGAAGGTCTGCGCAAGGCGGGAGTGCCGGAGGAATGACTGCGACCCGCAGGCTCGCCGCGATCCTCGCCGCCGATGTGGTCGGCTACAGCCGGCTGATCGGGGAGGACGAGGCGGGGACGGCGCGGGCATTGCGCGAGCATCGCGCTGCGGCGGATCCGCTGATCGCTGAACAAGGCGGGCGTATCGTTAAGACCACCGGCGACGGCGTATTGATAGAGTTCGGCTCTGTGGTCGGCGCCGTACAGTGCGCGATCGCACTGACGGAGCGCAACGCGGACATCCCTGGCGAACGCCAGATGAATTTGCGCATTGGCGTCCATCTCGGCGATGTTCTGGTCGAAGGCGACGATATCATCGGCGACGGCGTCAACATCGCGGCCCGGCTCGAAGGCATCGCCGAACCCGGTGGCATTCGCATCTCGGAGGACGCCTTCCGCCAGGTTTCAGATTTTCTTCTGCGTGAGCTTGGAGAAGCTGATCTCGGACGTCAAATCTCCAGGCCTGAGGGTACCGCTACGTTTTCGCTCTTCATCGTCATTCCCGCAACGAGCCCCATCGTTTCCATAAGAGCGCTAAAATCCAACGCGAGATACTTCTCGGGGTCCTCCCGCAGCTCCGCGAGGCCCATATGCATTTGAACCACTTCCCGCGCAGCCGCAGTCACTGGCATCGGTACGCCATATTCGTGGCTGGCATCCAACCCGAGGTCGAGATCTTTCAACAGCAGGGCCGGCGTGAAAGTCGTTGCCCAGTTAAGGTTCACCAATGCCGGCGTTTTGTATTGGGTAAAGATCGAGCCCATTACGCTGTTATTCATAAATTCGAGAAACGCATGCCGCGGCACCCCTGCCTTTTGTGCCAGAAGCGTGATTTCGATCAGGTTTTCGATGACCACCCCAAGCATGACGTTGTGGGCGATCTTGCAGACCCGCGCCAACTCCCCATCGCCGACATAGAAAACACCGCGAGGAGCAAACGCCCGAATAAGGTCTTTGACCTTGTCGTAAGCCGCTTTTGGGCCCGAAGCTACGCTGGACAGCTTCCCTGCTCTGACGCACGCGCCATTTCCGCTCACTGACGCGACGACATATTGTGTCCCCCGCCTTCCGAGCTCTGCCCGGATTGCCATTGATTCGTCGACGCCAATGCTCGAGCAGTCGACGAGGATCTCCGGGCTGGCGTCCCGCGTTTTCGACAGCAGTCCGTTCGATCCGAAGCATATCTCTTTGAGATCTCTGCCTGTCGAAACCATTGTAAACAGCACATCGACATCCGCTAAATCGCCGACCTCTTTGACGAGAGTCGCCCCTCGGTCTGCCAGCGGTTGAGCTTTAGATTTCGTACGATTCCAAATTCTGAGTTCGTTGCCTGCGACCAACAGGCGATCCGCCATAGGAAAGCCCATTCGACCCAAACCGATCCATCCAATGGTGGCCATTGCCTTCACCCCTTATGCAGTCCCTTTCGCCCGGCCTCGCCGTCAGTACTGATTGGCAATCGGCAGGGTCTCGGCCGGATAGAGTGTGATCACCTTGCAGCCTGTCCCGGTGACCACGATCTCCTCTTCGATACGTGCGGCGGAGATGCCGTCCGTTGCGGGACAGTAGGTTTCGAGCGCGAACACCATGCCGGCCTTGATCTCCATCGGGTCTTCCATGGAGTTGAGCCGGCTGATGATCGGCCGCTCGTGCAGCCCCAGCCCCAGCCCATGGCCGAATTCGAGCCCGAACGCCTCCATCTCGCTGGTGAAGCCGATCTGGTCGGCCGTTGGCCAGCAGGCCGCCACCTCGTCCGAACGCACGCCCGGCCTGATCATCGCGATCGCCTGATCGATCCACTCGCGGGCGCGCTTATATGCATCCTGCTGCGCGTCGGTGGCGCGCCCGACATTGAAGGTTCGGTAATAGCAGGTACGATAGCCCATGTAAGACTGGATGATGTCAAAGAACGCCTGGTCCCCCGGCCGGATCAGCCGGTCGGTGAAATTGTGCGGGTGCGGGGCACAGCGCTCACCAGAGATCGCGTTGATCGCCTCTACGCAGTCGGAGCCTTTGCTGTAGAGGTCGTGGTTGGCCAAGGCGACGATCTGGCTTTCGCGCACGCCGGGTTTCAGCGCCTCGGCGATGGTCTGATATGTCCCGTCGACCATGGCCGCCGACATATTGAGCAGCATGAGCTCGTCCTGGCTTTTGATCTCGCGCGCATCCAGCATCATCTGCTGGCCGTCGCGCACCTCGATGCCGAGACGCTGCAGCTCGAACAGCATCGGCAGCTCGACCATATCGACGCCGAGCGGCATATCGGCCACGCCTTCGTCCCCCAGAATCGCCTTGATCTCTTCGGCCGCCCTCCGGAACAGGCCCGCCTTCGGATGAATGGCACCGCGCAATCCGAGCAGGCCCGCTCGGCAATGATCGTCCTCCAGCCATGGCGCGTAGAGGCGGTGATGTTTCGCCGCCGAGCCGAAATCCCACACATACGGATCGCCGGGACCCGTCAGCAGGCAATAGCGAGTCATTTTGTCGCGCGCCCACTCGCCGATCACCGTCGAGGAGATGTAGCGGATGTTGTGCTGATCGAAGGTGAGGATGGCGCCGAGGCCGGATTTGGCAAGCGCTTGGCGCGTGCGTCCGAGCCGGTACTTGTGCAGGCGCCGGAAATCGACGCGTTCCTCGAAGTCGACCGCCATCTGGCCGAGCGCCATCAGCGGCCTGTTCCAGTCATGCCGCGGATCGATGTCTTCGGGCTTTACGATTTTCGGCTCGGGATGCTTCTTGCTCATCGCTAACCGTTCCTGGCGGGTGCGGCTTCGGCGGGATTCCGGTCGCGCGCCTGATGTAATGCGGCTATGTGCTCGTATTGCTCCGACAGCAGTGAACCGGGATAGAACGCGATCGCATACGACGGACGCCCCGCCATCCGTTCCAGCCAATGCGACACGCCATCGAGATCCGACCAAAGCCGCTGATACCTCAGATCACTCATCCGTACGAGGAGAGGAAGGACGCAAATATCGGCCAGTGTCAGACTGTCTCCAACAAGATAGTGGCTGTGCCGAAGCACACCCTGCATTCGCAGCACCGTTTTTCTTATGCTCTGCTCCGACTGCTTGATTCTCGCATCGCTGAACCCGGTGTCCTTGTCCATCTCGACCAGGAAGACATCGCGCACCGGCTTCGAAGCTGCGAGGGCTCGGAATTCTGCCTCGCTCATCTTCGAAAAATGTCGGGCAAATGCGGCGTTATACGATGGGTAGCGAACCGCCACCGTCGGCACCTCCTCAAAAAACCGAAGCCAGGCGCGCATTTCGGCGCGTTTCTTCGGATCCGATGGGGAGAGGTGCGGCGATGGAAACACTTCATCAAGGTATTCCATGATCACCGACGAGTCGATGATTGGCGTCCCGTCATGCACCACTGTCGGCACGACCCCGTTTGGATTGAGCTCGAGATATTCGGGTCTGAGTTGATCGCCGGCGAAGAGCTTCAGTCGGTGTTCATGAACGCGAGACCCTTCTCTGCAAGGGTGAGCCGTACCTTCTGGCTGCATGTCGACTGAGGCGCGTTGTACAGCTCGATCGCGGACATCGTGACAGCTCCTTGGGTTCTGGGATCGTATCGAACAGGATTATATCCGCGAGACCTGCAGAGCGGCAGCGGTGGGGCGCATATAGGCGTGCGTAGTGAGTGCCCAGCCGGCGACCCAGAAGAACGGGCCGAGAATACCCGGCCAGGTCGGCGCATAGCCCGGCAGCAGCACAAAGAAAATGAAGCCCGTATCAGCTAGGCTGATAAGGCCGAGATTGATCCAATAGCCCCACGCGCTGTTCCGGAGATTCAAGGTCAAGGCCAGCGCGATCGCCGCTGCTCCGAAAAACAGCAGGTTCCAAGAATCCTGGAAAACGCGTCCCTGAACCATCCCGGGCTCGAGGGCGACACCTACCCGATAGACGGCATAGGCAGCCTGCACGTGCAGAAATCCCCAAATGGCATAAGCGATCGCGCCGGCAACACTCGTCTTGGTGGTCATCTCTTTCATCCCGGCAGGTCGCGCCCGCCAAATGGCATAGGGGATCTCTTCTGATGCGTACTGAACGATCATGCCAAGATCTTGGAACTTCAGTTCGTGCTTGCGCGCCAGTGAAGACGAGACGTGGCCGTCAGATCGAGGCATGCTCGAGAAAGGACGACGGGATGGGGTCGCCCCAGGGTCCATTGAGGTCGTCGGTTCCGAAGAGGCCAGGCGCAGAATCTGCGTTGAGCGTGTCGGTATCGGTCCAGTGCTCGTGCACGCGGCCCCAGGGGTCCTGCCAGTAGTCGAAGATGTGGCTGCCGAGTTGGTGGCGACCGATGCCCCAGACATGAGCGTAGCCCTTCGCCTTCAGGTGGTTGTGACCGATCATCACATCGTCGATGTCCTGGACCTCGAAGGACAGGTGATTGAGGCCGTTCTTGTTGCCCTGAACGCAGAAAAAGACATGGTGGTCGACATAGGTGTCGCCGCGGTCCAGGCGATTGAACGAGCCGACCAAATTGTCCGGGCTTCCGGCATAGACCTCATCCGACACCAGAAGGCCGAGCGTGTCGCGATACCAGGCGACCATCCGGGGCAGGTCGGCCGTCATCAGCACGCCGTGACCGATACGCTTGACCTGGGATGCGCCGCGGGGCGGTCGCTGGAACTCGCCGTTGCGCAGCCGGTTCGAGCCCAGGTTGAGGGCTTGGCGCGCCACCGGCAAAGCCGGCAGCGTCTCGACGCCGTACACCACCTCGACGCCGTGGCCGTCCGGGTCCTTGAGCCGAACCCGCCTGCCGCCACCCGGCTCGCCAATGGACTCGATGCCGGAGGCGCCCGCGAGGGTTGCGACCCGCCTCAGATCGTCCGGATCGGCGACCGCGAAGGCAAGCGACAGAAACCGCGGCTCGCCAAGTTCGGTGACGTGGATGTGATGCGCCGCATCGCTGCCGCGCATGTAGAGGGCGGTCTGGGTCCGCGCGGCGCGCCGCATGCCGAACTCCGTCAGAAAGGCTTCGGCCCGGTCGAGGTCCGGTGACTGCAACCGCCCGTAGGCGAATTCGCTGACTTTGATCGTTGGCATGATCGTCTTTTCCAGAGCGTTGGGTGGCGAGGGAACCGGCGAAATCTAGTTCGTTGCTCCTAGGGTAGAAATCTTCTATTTTCGCAAATGATTGTTCGCAAACTTGCAACTGATATGAGCCTTTTCGAAGATATGACGGTATTCGTGCGCGCCGTGGAGGCCGAGAGCTTCTCCGGCGCCGCGCAACGGCTGGGGCTCGCCAAGTCCGTCGTGAGCCGGCGCATGGCGTCGCTCGAAGGCAGGCTCGGAACGAGCCTGTTCCATCGCACCACACGCCGCCTGAGCCTGACCGAAACAGGCCATGCCTATTACGAGCGGGCGCGGCGCATCCTGGCCGATGTCGCGGAGGCGGAAGACGTAGCGCGCCGCCTGCAGAGCGAGCTCAACGGCAAGCTCAAGGTGGCGGCCCCGATGTCGTTCGGGTCGATGCACCTGTCGCCGGCGATCGCCGGGTTTCTGGTCGCGCACCCGCAGCTCGAGATCGAACTCGATCTGAATGACCGTCGCGTCGACCTGGTGAGCGAGGGCCACGACTTGGCGATACGCATCGGTAAGCTGCCCGACTCATCGCTTATCGCGCGCAGGCTGGCGCCCTGCCGTCATATAGTATGCGCGAGCCCGGCCTATTTGCAGGCGCGCGGCGAGCCACGCTCGCCGGAGTGCCTGGAAGGGGAGCGCCACAACTGTCTCGTCTATAGCAACCGTACGATCTCCGAGGAGTGGCGGTTCCGCATCGGTGGCGAGTGGCACAGCGTCCGGGTCTCGGCGAAGAGGCTTGGCGTCAATAACGGGGATGTCTTGCGGGATGCCGCGATCGCCGGCCTGGGACTGGTCGCGCTGCCGACCTTCATCGTTAGCGCGGCGGTTCAGCGCGGCGAACTCAAACCGGTGCTGTGCGACTTCGAACTCGATGATCCTTCGATTCACGCCGTCTGGCCGCCCAACCGCGCCCTATCCGCAAAGGTCCGGGCCTTTGTCGATTTTTTGAGCGACCGCTTCGGCGGCACACCCTATTGGGACGAGGCCTTGCCGAAAGCAAACGGCGCTTCGCCCTGCTGACGGCCTCGCTCGCCGGAGACGCGCTAGCACGCGCTCGCGATTGATGCCGATTTTGGAACAGAGAGATGCTGATCGGGGCTGTCGCCTTGAACGCAGCAACTTCTTATCTGCTCTCTACGGTTCGCGGGCGCGAGCCCCTTTGGAGGGTCATCATATGGGTCTTCTCGTCGATGGCCATTGGACCGATCGCTGGTACGACACATCGGCAAGCGGCGGCCGGTTCCAGCGCCGGGAGAGCGCGTTTCGGAACTGGGTCACCCCGGACGGGGCACCCGGACCGACCGGCGATGGTGGCTTCAAGGCCGAGGTCGGACGCTACCACCTCTATGTCTCGCTCGCCTGCCCTTGGGCGCATCGAACATTGATCTTTCGCGCCCTGAAGGGACTCGAGACGGCGATTTCGCTGTCGGTCGTGCATTGGTTCATGGGAGAGCATGGCTGGACCTTCGAGGAAGGTCCGGGCGTCATTCCCGACCCGGTCGCAGGGGCTGATCGCCTCTACCAGGTCTATATTCGGTCGAACCCGACCTATACCGGTCGGGTGACGGTACCGGTCCTTTGGGACAAAGACCGCGACGTGATCGTATCAAATGAGTCGTCGGAAATCATCCGTATGATGAACTCCGCGTTCGACCGCGTCGGCGCGTCGCCGGGGGATTTCTATCCTGTCGAGCTGCGGGAACAGATCGACGCCCTCAATGCGCGCATCTACACCACCGTAAACAACGGCGTCTACAAAGCCGGCTTCGCGACGACCCAGGATGCGTACGAGGAAGCGGTGCGTCCGGTCTTTGCGACGATGGACTGGCTGGAGGACCGGCTCGCAACAAACCGGTATCTGTTCGGCGATCGACTGACCGAAGCGGATTGGCGGCTGTTCACGACGCTCGTGCGGTTCGATGCCGTCTATGTCGGGCATTTCAAATGCAATCTGCGACGGATCGTCGACTATCCCAATCTCTGGGATTACACCCGGGAACTCTACCAATACCCGGGAATCGCCCCGACCATCGATTTCACGCATATCAAGCCGCACTATTATGGAAGCCACGCGTCGATCAACCCGACCCGCATCGTCCCCCTCGGACCCGAGCTCGATTTCCTGGCGCCGCACGGCCGCGAGTTTCTCTCCACACCGCGTCCTTAACCCCCGAAAGATGCTTACCTGGGGTCGTCCACGCTGCCAGGATGAGACAGTCGAGGTCATGATGGCGAGCCACTACGACGAACATCCCAGCGCTTGTCTTCTTGCTTGGGGCTTGTGTTCCTCAAAACGCTCGGGGTGCTCCGCGAGATCGCGGGCCTCAGGTTCGCAAGTGACTCCCCACTGGAGGGAGCCGGATTCGAACCGTCGGTCCCCCGTCTACGGTGAGCTCGGTGCACCCGCGCCGCG
>Ga0070698_100008790_pt1 | contig 10867 bp, 4 predicted proteins | sample KBSK1502metaG_FD_65477 | JGI IMG/M metagenome (GOLD analysis project Ga0070698, IMG submission 65477) | Corn, switchgrass and miscanthus rhizosphere microbial communities from Kellogg Biological Station, Michigan, USA - KBS K1-50-2 metaG | ecosystem: Host-associated > Plants > Roots >...
CAATCCTAGTGTTCAGGCTATCGCGGGAACGAAGAGTAACACCTGATTTGCTCTCTGCGCTGAGCTTTGCATAGCGAGAACCTCAATCAGTTGACTTTCAGCACGTAGAGAAATTTCGTTTGCCAAGATGGCGCCTTCCTGAAGCAAGTGTGTATTACTTTCACCCATCTGGCTCTCAATGAGTGCTTGGATAATAAATGCTTGTATTTGACCCCACTTAGATCCTGTTTTTTGATATATTTTATGCGCCTCAACGCAACTCTGTCTATCAGCCTCTCCTTCCAGGAGCTTTGTCGCAGCTATGCCTAACAAGGCGTGCGCAGTCTCCAATTGATAGCCGTTCAAAGAACAGGTTTTTATTACAGTGTGGAACCGTGTAAGTGCTCTTTCAGTATATCCACTAAGTCTCAGTGCCTCTGCACAGGCCAGGTCCTGATACACATCAAGATAAAGATCATGTATATTTGGCCGATCTGCGTCAATCTCCAGAAAGGTCCCCAAGGGTTTTCTATAATCAGGTATTGGCTTTTGACTTTCATATGCTAGGTCAATCAATGCTAGTCCAACAAGAATTCGTTGCTCCATGGAAATGTCATCGGTTTTTACGAAAACATCAATCGCCCCAAGATATAACTCGGATGCTTTGTCAAGCTCCCGTTTTTGCAAGTAACACGCTGCAAGGATGTAGTTGGCTTTAGCCACCATTCTCATGTTGCCAATTAATTCAAAAGTCTTGTGGACAGCCTCCGCCGTAGTAATTGCTTTATCGAACTCGCCAATTTTTCTATACACCTCCGCTATACTCCAAAGCGCCGCTGCTTCCCAATATCTGTCTCCTACGATTGCAGCAAGTTCTTTGGCATATGCATAGCTTGAAATCGCGCTATCAAATTCTCCCTTTATATCCGCAATATTTCCGAGGCTCCAAGCCGCAATAACCTCAGCTTCGGCAAGCCATATATCTTTTGCCGTATCCTCCATATGCTGGAAGTGATTCAATGCGGTATCGTATCGCCCATATGCCGCGAAATAGCGACCTAAGTCCCATTCTAACCATACTGGCCCTGGTTCATAGAAGGATGGCTTAGCTTCCAAACGTTTGTAAATCTTCGCTGCTTCATCAAGATGTGGATAAGATTCGTTCAGTTTCCCTATTACGCGCAGACATTCTCCAGCAAACCAATGAGTATCTGCAAGCAGCATTGAGTCCTCCTTTTGGGGAAGGAGCTCGCGTGCTTTACGCGCAGACTCAACTGCGTCGAGTGGATGCCCCAGCATGAGTTCAGCGTAACCTATATCAAACCATAGCCGTGCTGTAAAAAGATTATCTTTACCGGCTACTTCTTTTAATGCCGCATACGCTCTTTGATGCAATTTTCCAAACTGACCAATATATTTTAAATGATCTGAAACCTTTATTAAGTAGCCGTAGTTTCTATCCGTTAAAGCACCAAGAGAGACATAAGACTTGATACTCTCAGGAGGGGTGAACTCTAGTTTTATATTTGCCCTGCGCTCCAACTCCTCAGAAGAGCCAACTAGCCTTGCGAGTTTGAGCGTACTCAGTAAATCGGGGTCATTACGGCCTCTGACCCAATTGTCGATTACTTGACGCTTAATCCCCAACATCTGGGCAAGCTGCGAAACATTGAAATCGTCACGTAGCCAACTCCAATCGCCCTTACTTTTACGCATCTTGCTCCTCTCACAACATTTGTTGTCAACAACACTAATATAATCGATTTTGAAGAAGCAATTGAACAATAATGTTTTTCGCTCCACACCGAATGCACAATAAGATGGTTAATCTCTCAAAATCTATCAATTTTGATCGCGTTGAAAAAGCGGATTTGACCGCGAGGTTACTTACCTAATTCATAGCATGATGCCTTTGAAATGTTCTTGGCTTAAGGTTTGATGATGATCATAGCGAAATTAACGTATCTTTCCTTTCAACCTCTCCACGAAATGCTGTCACCCTTCTTCTTAGGAATGGTGACATGACTCCATATTTACACGCAGAGAGAAAGAGAGTTGGAAATCCTGAAGGACTTAGCAGCAATCGATTTACAAAACCTGAGGTTCCTGAAAGTATCAAAGTGTTTCCTTCAAATGAATTAAATGGCGAAGTTGCCATCCCTGGTGACAAGGTATCGGCAGTTCATCTTTTGCTTGCTACAGCCATCCTTGAAAGTGAAACTAAAATCTGGAATATACATTATTGCGGTGATGTGTTACGAATTATTGATTGGTTAAAGTCAACTAATTTAGTAAACTTAGATCAATATCAAGAATATTTGAATATTTTTCCTAATAAGCAAGAAATCTTTGTTGACCTTTCAGATTTAGCCGATACTCGGAGTAATATATGTTTAGTTTCTGCACTGGCTATGAAGCATAAAAAGGTCATATTTAAAGACACAGAGGGCTGTAGATTTACAGACAGGAAGATAGACAGACACTTTGCTTTAATCGAAGCATTTGGCCTGAGAGTGATGGAAAGAGATGGTCTATATGAAATTACATATGTCGAGCCTAGTAACTCAGTGGAATTTGATTGTTCCACACCGGACTACGGGCCAAGTGTCGGAGTTACTTGTCATGCTCTTATAGCAAGCCTGGTTTATAAGAGTAAAATAACTTTGACCAACGCTGCCCTTGAATTTGCTCCAATGACATTAGTTGAATATATTGAAAAATTTTCCAATAAAAGAGTTCATATTGACGGTAGAAGAATAATGATAGACGCCGTGTCCACAGTTGAGCATAACTTTGATGAAATAACATTGAAACCGGATATTACGGTAGCGTCTACACATATAGCCGCATTAGTTTCTACAGGTAAGGGGGAATTACAACTGGAGAATATTTGTCTTGAAGAGATTCCTGCCTCAGTACTAGATACTTATACTGAAATGGGAATAGACATAAAAGAGGCTGGAAGAAACAGCCTTCGAATAAGAATCGGGGAAAATGGACTCCAGATGCCTAAAGAAGTAATTTGTGATGTGTTTCCTGCTTTCCCAACAGACGTTGCACCAATATTTGCTGCGTCCGTAGCTGGCCTTAACGGAACTTTAGAAATTACAGACAAAATATATAATCAGCGATCATCTCATGTCGACGGACTAAATAAGATGGGCTTTGAGCTTACCGCTGATGGCAATAAAATCCGAGTGAACGGTCATGCCCCAAGTGAGAATAGTAATATCGCTGTGGAAGCAGTAGATATACGATCAGGAGCAGCTCTTATTGTCGGTGCATTAGGTTCTAATTCTAATGGTGTTACAATCACCAACTATCATCAAGTTTATCGTGGTTACTCCAATTTAATTGAAGACTTACAAAAACTCGGAGCTAAAATCGAGTGCATTTAGAGCAATGTTAGGAAAAGATCGACAAGAAATTTTTACAGACAAGTGGCAATATAGAGAATTACCAAAAACTAAAGAGAGGAGTGACAAATTGGATTATTCTCATATGGCGGCCATTGGGAGCTGTTTTGCGCGCAATCTTTATAGGTGGTTAAACTTTCGTGGTTATGCTAATAGAGAAGCGCCATGGGGAATTTTGTATAACCCGTTTTCTATTCAAAAAGAAATTGAGCGGCTTTATTCTCCAGTAGAATGGGAACAGAACATCTTAATGGAAGTAAGTAATGACGGAGAAGAACGCGTTAGAGATCCCTGGCGTACATGGCATGTTTTCTCTACAACTGAGGAGCTAAAAGAAGCAAATCAGAAATTTGATCGACTGACGAGAGGGTTCCTAGAGAATTCTAACGGGTTTCTGATTACTCTAGGTTTGTCTGAAGTATGGAGCCGAGCGGATCGCCCTGAGGTAGTATTTAATCAAGTTCCAATTGGGAGCATTCGTAGACGACAAAGAAGCTTGACATCAAGATTTTCCTCTGTTTTAGAAGCCTACGAGGCGCTGGAAAAAACCGTAAACCTAATAAGAGAACACATTACCCAGAGCCGACATATTATCTTTACTCTATCTCCTGTTCCCCTTAAATATACAGCATCGGGTATAGATATACGCGAAGCAAATAATTTATCTAAAGCGACTTTGCTCGTCGCCTTGAAAGAATTAATTGCTAACAGATCCGATGTGGATTACTTCCCATCATATGAAATCGTCCAAGCTCTTGCAGAACAACCTAATAACACAGTTTGGCAAGTTGATGGAAGGCATGTTAGTGCGCAAGTAGTTGAAGTAGTGGCGACCAAATTCATAGAAACTTATGGTAAACCAGAGGGTAAAGATAATGTCGAGAAGTTTTGGGTGCCTAGAGTGGATGAAGCAGGTCGAATTGTTGGTAAATTATATGTTGATGGAACTTATGTAATAGACCAATAATGGTATCTAGATTTATTTTTGTATCCACTCAATTAGCAATTTCCAAACTTCTTTATGTCGATTATTATCTCTACCGTAGTATGTCCTATTGCATGTAAATGCACATATTTTATCTTTTTGAGTATTAATGGCTAGCAATGAACCTGTAAAACCAGTGTGTGTATATAAGCCCGATTCGTTTTTTTCTCCCTCTGCCGCAGGTATTCTCATCCACCAGCCAATTGCTTGTGGTTTCAAACCCGATGTGTCATGATCGCGAAATACGGTTTGCCTTAATTCATTTGTAGTTATTACTTTAGTCTGAAGCCATGCTTTTCCGAATCGTGCTAAATCTTTTGCAGTAGAAAACACACCTGCATTTCCCGCAATCCCTCCAAGTAATCTTGATGTTTCATCATGGGTGATATTTCGAATAACCCGGCCATCAACTATTTCAGTTGCAGGAGTAATAATACCTAATTTAGGAATATCTGCTCCTGTGTAAGATTCTCGTAGCCCCAATTCTTCAAACAATGCATTCATGCACCGATTTAGGTCTCTCTCTTCTAGCTTCTCAATTATCCTCCCCAAATAGATAAATCCTAAATTAGCATAATGAACATTCTCAGACGCTTTGGAAGGTGGTTCTATATCCATTAGTCTACCGACTAAACTCTCCCTATCTGAATTCATATTGCGGTAATCCGATAAACGAATATCAAAATCAACCTTGTGTGTTAACAGGTCTATTAATCTTACTCCCGAAGCTGAGAAGTTGTCCAAGTATTTTCCGCAAGGGTCATTAATAGATAACTTTCCACTTTCGTGGAGTCTCAAAACTAAGGCCGTTGTAAAAAGCTTTGTTATAGAAGCCAGATCGTAGACAGTATTCTGATTAACTTCTTCGCCGTTTGGATCATCCAAATAGCCAAATGAAACGGATTCCAAACCACTGTTGGGAGTAGTAATCGCGATAGAGCATCCGGGGGATACTCCAGAACCAATTAGCCGTTCGATTTCTATTAAAGGTAAACCCTTAGTTTCTAGTATCATATAATTGTGTTTTTCCTATGAGGACGATTTCATGCTTATTCATTGCCTTCATTCCCAATTATAGACTTTTATGATTTTTGAAGAAGGGGCTTTAGATACCCCATTTTGACTGAAACCTTTTACAGATATATTCGACGACTTATACTCGTGTTTGACTAGATTAGTAGACAAAACTGTTGAATCAGGCATTGATTAGGGACGTTAGACGCCAACTGATCACGCTTGATTAACCTTATGACACGAGCTTAACCTAAGAAAGGATAATGCCTTATAGGATGCTAATCTTTCCCCGCTGGAGGAAAAATAAACCCTTTCTCGTCGCACAAGATTGAATTTGCGACAGTAAATGAAGGGCCACAATGCACTTCTGTCTAACGAATACAGTTGGCTAATATTTTGTTACATGCACCTTGTTAACCTCACCCATAATCAACTCAAAGGCAAGGGTTTTTCTAATGCGAAGAACGGCTATAGTATGCGAAAATCTACTATCCTTCATAAGGTAATTAGCCTTCTCATACCTTTGAAGTTTGATAAGCACTAATAGATTCGTGTTTGTTGCGTTTAAAACTTCACTCAAGAATTCTTGCGAACACGTAAGCCGGGAGCCCAAGTACGAGGCTTCGTTATCAGATCTAGATTTGCGACCCCACGCATCAGATTGGGCTACTTCTTGGTTTGATGAATTTAGCAAGACTTGTTCGTATGGATCATTGACAGTTAATGTAAAGGCGTTTGCGATCAGATCTGCGAATTGAGGGCGGCTTGCCGAAGAACGGCAAGCTAGAGGGTCATCATCGTCGAGCTTGCCGTCAATAGAAGGCTTAACGATCCAAGGAAGCATGTCCTGCTTGTCTTTTTCAAGATGATCGCGATGATGCTCATACTCATCATGAGTGGGAATATAGGCAAAAAAGGGTTCATCGTCAATTAATCTCTTAGCGATACCCTTAGCTTTGGAAGGAGCTACTAGAGCGGACCTAACAGTAATTTCTATACCATCAGGAGAGTGCCAGTCGCCATAAACCACAAGCTTGTGAGGGAATTGAGAATCAAAACCAAGTAAACCCAATATTTTTTCTTCATTCCCTGTTATTACAAGTCCTGCTTCACCCATTTCGAGCAAGTTGACCTTGGCTGTAAGCGGAGGATTTTGCACACCGTCTGAAAGCCATAAGCCATCCTTTCTTGTCAGTATCCACCTTCCTAGAAAATCTTCCCAGGAATTATCGCTATATGAATCGTCGGTGACAGGATACTGAGCCAAGAGTCTCCCTGCTACTATAAAAAGCGCATGCCAGCCAAGTTGCTGGCCATAGTTGTGATACTCCGAAGTCATTCCGCCAAACGAATTGCGTGAATGTCGTTCTCTACCACCAGAAGTGTACATACTGTCTACTGTACTATCAATGCCACGTACAACTTCAGTGATTAGATCGCTGATTTCCCACCCCGGTTTACCAAAAACATCACCTAAACCATAAACATAATGTTTTTGAAAGTCATAATCCAAATGGAACTTTTCTTTTGGCTCCGGAACATCTTTGGGCCTACCAGTATAAAAGGCACCATATCCACCTCTTCGCAATCTTTGCTTCAATTGAGGAAAAGGCGAAACATTGATAGCTCGTATTTTATTTTCGATCTTTCGGGATAGCTTCAGGCTTCCTTTACTAACACATGTCAGTATCGCTTGGGACGCAAAGTGCCGCATGAGAACATGTGATGACTTCTCGTCAAGCGCAGTTGCTACGAGAGTATTGCGATAGCGAGCAATGTTTTGGGGAGCATCGATAGAAATTCGTGCCAATGCTATGAGAAGCCAAAGCCTGGCGTGCATATAATAACAAGCCAGTTCCGGAGCTTGGAACGGATGAGCGTCTGTCGTAGCAAATTTTTTGACCAATGCGTCTATAACATCCCATCTCTCGAATTCTGCAAAGCACCTAATGCTATGAGCAGCTCGCCAGCGATCTGAAGCGTGGGGAGAGCCTAACATTCGCCATACCAATCCTGATGCGATCTCTATAATGTTGGTGGATGGATAAAGTCCTGCTTTCCATTTTCCATCTACTACATTGGAAGCTAATTGAGCTGAGTTGCTATTTAAGAGTCTTATCAAAGCCTTGCGTCCTTGATCATCCTCAGCTTCTTTGCATACAATGGACGCAAGGCCCAACCATACAGAAGCCGGCGTTGAAGAGTTGGGAGATGCGAATGCTTTAATCAACTCAAGCGCTAGCGTTACTTGTGGAACTCCCGAAAGCTCGGAAACCTCATCTATTGTGAGGTTTGACAATTGATTAAAGCTTATGAAGCTTTCCGAATGAAGTCTTATTATTTGAACTCCGAGAGTTTGGTAGGTTGAGGCCAATGTCACTGATGAACTTTCCCACTCAGATTTACACTTCTTTAGTTCATCGAGTTTAGTGTAAACGTAAAGGTTCTCTAGCTGAGCTATTATTTTTATATATTGGGACCGCTTTGAAAATGGAACCTTGGAACGTAAAAGACCAAAAAACTCTTCCTTAAAATCGTAGTTGTGTTTCACCGTATTGAATTCGTCCACGGCCTTTGCCATAGACGCTTCATCGGTGGGGTCGATTATTGAAGCTAGCTTACGAAGCTTTTTTTGGTTTTGCTTTCGCTCAAGCTCAACCTCTTTCGGTAATGAATTGACCGATTTTGGGTGATAATTCATCTGTTCGCTGAGTTCGCTACCAATTTTTGCCGAACGTTCTTGTGCTGCAGAGAGATAAACATAAATGTCTGACGTTTTGCCAAATACTCTTTCGGCAATAGACGCCAGTGTTTTCAAAGTGTTGCTTGAAGGTATCCCAGGGTTGTTGATTTCATATTGTCGAATCAATTCACTAAAGAGCTGATCGCGATTTGGGTAGTTTTTTAGATCGATTGCATTGGCGAGAGTTGCAGTATTGCATACGTACAATTCAACAGGATCTGCTAACTGATTCAATGCCAGAGCAACCTCTGGATCAATTTTGTCATCATCAATTAGCGCCGTTAGATATGGTAAAAGCGTATATTCCAGAGGAACTTTAGATCGATCGTCCCACCGCGCTAGTTTTGCCAGAGTCCTACGGCCCGAAATTCTTGATAATGCCTTCGCAAACTCGGCCCAAGGAAACTTTTCAGCTTCGTCGGGCATATTTAGCTCACATATATTGGTGAGCGTGTGGATGTCTTTATCTGGAAGCTCATCTCCTCTTAAAGACGAAGTATAGAGTAGCAGTTCATTTATAAATTGATAATCTCCCGAACCAATAGCATCCATTTGCTCAAGACCCGCTTTAAAATACGCTGCTGCCTCATCGCGACTGGCAGGGAGAATCGCTCTAGCAAGTTGTGCAAAAAGTGAGGCCCTGGATACAACATCGTACTCTTCCGCAATCCTGGAACTTACTTTTAAGGCTTGTTCTCCTGCAAGGGTGTGCAGGTGCCTTCTGCTTGAGAGAATAGACACAACTTTGATAAGTGTGTTTGTACTAAGTATCTCTTGTGTGTGGAGTTGTACTAAAAACCTTTTGACCGAGTCTTCATTCAAATAGGGACAAACCCACAAAGCAAATACCGCAAGCTGGCAGCCAAGCATTTGGAGAAAACGATTGTGTTCCTCCGCATAGTAAGTGCCCACACTTCTGGCTTTTGACCAAGCATCTACTAAAGCTATAAACGCCTCATCACCCGTCTTTACTGTGGCGCTCATTACTTTGGTGAATGACTTCGTTAATATCAGTAACGGTTCTAGACGAGTATCAATAAAGTTTTCTAAGCTGCGTTTCAAATCATAGCTGATAGATTTTCCAGATTCTTCTTTTTGACCTTCCTTGGTCAGGGGGATTTTTTCTAGACGCTCTTTCAATTTCTTTTTAAACTTCTCACCACCACTGGCATTCTTTATAAGAGAACTGATTTCGATTAACTCTTTTGGAAGAACATCTTGTTCTCGAAGCTCTTTTCTTGTAATTATCGAAAGAAGCGCCGAATGTACCAAAGAATGAAAAACATCCGGGCTCGAAAATTGATCCCGGAAAGACCATACACCAGGTCTTTCGTGAGGAGTTAAGCGGCCTATTGCTAGTGCTTCTTGTCTCAGACCAAGTGAAATCGCCATAAAGAATGCCTTTAATAAACCTTCCTGAAGTAAATAATTTGTCTCTCTACTCCTGAAGCCAAAATCTACCTCTACTTTTTTGACCTTGCCACTTGCCTTTGCCAGTTTCTTTATGAGCTGAGTTCGTTGAACGTCATCTAACTCCAGGAAGGACAAAGCAGCTGTGATAATACCGATGTCGTTGCGCGCATTCTCTAGGAATTCTCTTATATTCTTCTCAAGATTGGGGAGTATTGTAGCGGGTGTTTGCAGCAGCAAATTAAATAAAAGCTCACCAGCCTCGTATATAGCCCACTGCTTCCACGTACGCGTGTAATTCATTGCATCCTTGCCTCGATTTTGTGTTACAAGGCAAAATGGAATCGCTGCAATATCAAGCATTTCCGGTCCTTCGCGGTCAAACTGTTTTGTTCGGTCTTGGTGTGTGAAGTGGTAAATCCATTCATCCGCGCTAATTGCGTGGCGAAAGGCGTTGTCAAGATCACCTGACAGAGTATTCGCAACGGTGAGTCGAGCGTGCCGTGTGCCGGGCCAGGGAGTGCGTGTTTCAAAAAGACGTCTAGTTGCATCTACATCTTGAGCTGTTATTACCAAATCTGGGTAATCCAAAATATAGTTAGCACCACGTTGGTCTACGGCGGCTATGGTTGAGAGCTCCACTAAGAGGTGGACTAACTTGTTGTAATCCAACACTATGGCTGCATGATGTACTGCTGCTTCTAGGCGTGCATATCGGATCTTCCGTTTTCCCACCGTGCTTGTGATTGATGTAGGGAACCTTTCATCAAAAGCGAGTTTAAACAGTAGTTTGCTGTCATCCAGCTTTTGTAGGAGGACTGGTAAAGCGCGGGCCGCATAAACTGAACTGTTTTGTCGCTTCATTAAGTTGTTAGCCACTCGCCGCAAAGCCTTGTTGTTAGACCCAAATTTTTCCCTAATCAGAGTTTCCGTAGGCTCGTCCCGAAACATGAGTCCCTGATTTGTTCGTTCTAGCAACGGGGCTAAATCTGCCGCGAAACTCTCAATAGCACTAATATCAAAACCGTGTGCGCCTGCGTATTCATCAAGCGGTACGGGTGGAGGCAATACTGATAGTCCCGCAAGAAACGCATCAATGTCTTCTTTTTTATAGCCTCTTGATATTGCAACTGACAAAGCATCCTGAATTCGATTACTGAGGAATTGATCTAACTTGATGGTATTTTCCATCTCTGACTTATCGAGTAGACCTCTGTCACTTGTAACCAAATGTTCCAAAATGCGGGCATTGCCGCCTGACCGCGCCTGAGCTACTTGGAATTCTGTCTGGGTTACTGCCGGCAGTCGGTCTCGCAAGTA
>Ga0070698_100008792_pt1 | contig 10865 bp, 5 predicted proteins | sample KBSK1502metaG_FD_65477 | JGI IMG/M metagenome (GOLD analysis project Ga0070698, IMG submission 65477) | Corn, switchgrass and miscanthus rhizosphere microbial communities from Kellogg Biological Station, Michigan, USA - KBS K1-50-2 metaG | ecosystem: Host-associated > Plants > Roots >...
CCGCGCTGCTGCTCGTCGGGGTGGTCGCCGGGGTGGCACCCGCCAGCGCCGCCGGCGACCCACCGAAGCCACTGACCTCGCGCCGGCTCTTCGACCAGTCCAGGCCCGGCGTCGAGCTCATCACCGTCCAGTTCTCGGCCGCGCTGGTCGTGCCCGAGGCCGTGGTGACCGAGTCCAACGGGCGTGCCCTGCAGTCGATGGCCGCCGACAAGATCAGGCGGGGCGAGATCCCGGCGACCCAGGCGGCCGCGAGCGGCGCGATCATCGATGAAATGGCCCGGGACCCATTCCGCTGGCTCACCGCGTCGAGCAGGGTCCACCGGACGAAGGTCAAGCTGACGGCGACCGGGTCGGGGTTCTCGATCACCCCTGACGGGTACATCGTCACCAACGCCCACGTGGTCGCGCCCAAGGACGACGACATCAAGGCGGCGTTCATCGCGCAGGACATCCGCGATGAGGGCGACGACTTCGTCGCGAACTTCCGCCAGGACGGGCTCAGCCAGAGCCAGGCGACCAGGTTCCTCTCCGCCATCGTGCGCTGGGCGACCAGGAAGGCCACGCTCGCCAACTACAAGCGCACGATCTCGGTGCTGGGGTCCACCGGCAGCGGCGCGAGCAGCTCCTCGAAGCGCCGCGCCGCCAAGCTGGTCGACGCCGGCGAGGAGTTCCCCGGCAAGGACGTGGCCCTGGTCAAGATCAAGAGCCGCAATATGGCGACGGTCCAGCTCGGTGACGACACCGAGCTCAGCACCGGCGATCGCCTGTTCGTCCTCGGCTTTCCGGGAGCCGCCACCTTCAATCCGGCGCTGTCCAAGGAGAGCCGCGACGAGCCGACGCTCACCCAAGGCGTGCTCAGCGCCAAGAAGCAGGTCAACGGCGGCTACACGGTCCTGCAGACCGACGCCGGCATGACCCACGGCAACAGCGGCGGTCCCGTGTTCGACGAGCAGGGCAGGGTCGTGGGGGTCGCCACCCTCGGGTCGGTCGACCCCAACACCGGCCGCGAGGTATCGGGCCTGAACTTCGCGGTCCCGGCATCCATCGTCAACGAACTGCTCCGCCGTGCGCACGTCACCGCCTCGGAAGGCCCCGCCGGCAGCGCCTACCGCGAGGCGCTCGACGCCTTCGACAAGCAGTGGTACAAGCGCTCGCTCCCGCTCCTCGAGCAGGTGAAGGAGCTCGATCCCGGCCACCCGCTGGCGGCCAAGCTGATCAAGGACTCCCAGACCGCGATCCGGCAGGGTCGGGACCGCACGCCCAGGGAGATCCTCGGAGTGCCGGTGCTGGTGTTCGCCGGTCTCGCCGGCGCGGTGGTCGTCGCCATGGCCTGCGTGGGCCTGCTGGCGGTGCGCTCACGCCGGCGCCGCCGGCGCCAGCACCGGCCACACTACAGTCCGGCCTTCGAGCCGGCGCCCCAGGCGCCGGGTTCGGGCGACGGCTGGGGCGTGGCCCAGCAGGCCGCGGGGTCCGGCAACGACTGGGGCGTGGCCCAGCAGGCCGCGGGGTCGGGCGACGGCTGGGGCGTGGCCCAGCAGGGTGCGGCCCGGCCCTTGGGCTACGGAACGCCCTCGGCTACGGACCAGAACGGCCAGTGGTGGCAGGACCTCCCCCAGCAGCCCTTCCCTCCCGCCGCTCCCGCGGCCCCGGCCGCACCCGCTGTCCCGGCGGCCGAGGATGCCTACGGCTCTGCGTACGGGTACGGCGGCAACGGGAACCGGCCGTCGCAGCCGATGCCTCCCCAACCGGCCTCCGCGGCCCCGCAGGCCTGGTGGGACGCCGAGGAAGCCGAGACCACCGAGTTTCCCGCCACCGGCGGCGTCGACCCGTTGGGGCCGGTGGAGGTCGAGCCAGCCGCCTTCCCCGACCACCAGCAGCCCCTCGTCCAGTCCCGACCCGCGCCACCGCCCGCCGGCTCCCGCACCTGCTCGAGCTGCGGCCAGCGCAACCACCCGAGCCTGCGCTACTGCGAAACCTGCTGGACTGTCCTCGACTGAGATCCCGATAATGGGCGCCGGGCCGAGGCGATCGTGTAACGCACAAGCCACCCCTGGCGGCCTTATAGGGTAGGACGGAGGCGCGGTCCTGGCTGCCATGCGCACGCCTGGCCGCCTCCGGCCGAAAGGAGGAGGTATGCGGAAGCCAGTGCGGGCTCTGCTCGTCCTTGCGGTGGTGGCGGTGCTCGCTGTGCAAGGAGGGAGCGCCCTGGCGTTCAACGCCGACACGCGGGTCACCGTCGGCAGCCCGGTCTCGCCATTCTCGGCCAACAAGCAGAACGAGCCGGCCGTGGCGATCGACGCCAACCATCCCAGCGTCCTGGCGGCGGGCGCGAACGACAATATCGACATGGAGGCCTGCAACGCGGGCACCGACAACACCTGCCCGTTCACCGAGGGTGTCGGCGTGTCGGGCATCTCGTTCTCGTTCAACAGCGGTGACTCGTGGGTCCAGCCCACCTATACGGGCTTGAGCGCCCGCAACTGCGTCGGCGCTCCCGGCGACGCCGACCCGCCATGCACGCCACAGGTCGGGCCGATCGGGACGCTGCCCGGTTACCTCGAGGCCGGTCTGGTCTCCGACGGCGACCCCGCGGTGGCGTTCGGTCCGGTGTTCCGCAACGGCAGCTTCTCGTGGGCCAACGGGTCTCGCCTCTACTACGCCAACCTGACCTCGAACCTGCCGGGGCATCAGACCTTCAAGGGCTTCGAGGCCGTGGCCGTGTCCCGCATCGACGGGCCCGCCTCCACCGGGCTGACGCAGCAGGTCGTGTCCAACCAGTCCAACTGGCAGGCGCCCGTCATCGTGAGCAAGCAGAACTCGGCACTGTTCTCCGACAAGGAGCAGGTCTGGGCGGACAATGCCGCGTCGAGCCAGTTCTTCGGCCACGCCTACGTCTGCTACGCGGCCTTCCGGAGCCCCCCCGGAGTGTCCCAGCCGCTGATCGTGGCGACCTCGGCCAACGGCGGTGACACCTGGACCGACCACCAGATCACCCCGGCCACCAACAACACCAGCAGCAAGAACGGCTTCGGCCGCTCCGGCTGCACCATCCGGACCGACAGCCACGGCGTGGCGTACGTGTTCGCGTTCCAGTTCGGCAACGGGCTCCCCGGCGTGGGCCAGCAGCTCATGGCCACTTCGGTGGACGGGGGTGCCCACTGGACCCAGGCCCGGCCGATCTTCCCGGCGACCGACCTGTGCACCGGCTTCGAGCCGTCGATCGGGCGCTGCGTCGAGGACGGGATCGGCGGTGCGCGTGACGACCTCGGGCCCGACCCGAGCGTCGACATCTCCAACGGCGCGCCGACCGGGGCTGACGCGACCAACCAGATCATCAACGCATGGGCCGACGGCCGCGACGGCCTGAACCACGAGCACGTGCTGTTCGCGTCGTCCACCAACGGCGGCACCACCTGGACCGCTCCGAGGGTGATCGAGACGGCCGGCGACCGCGGCTACTATGCCGCGCCGGCGATCTCGCCGAACGGGCACGACGCCTGGGTGGTCTACAACGCCTACACCACGCCCTTCCGCAACGACACGACCTCGCCGAGGAATCTGGTCGGCGTGATGAAGCACGCCGACGTCGCCGCCAACGGAAGCGTCGGAGCCTTCACCGAGGTGCACCGCAGCCCGGGCGGCGATCCCAGGGGCAGCAGCCAGAACAACCTGGCCGCCGAGTTCCTGGGCGACTACGTCTACGCGGCGGCCACCCGCACCTACGGCGCCGGGGTCTGGAACGACACCCGCAACGCCGCGGACTGCCCGGCTATCGACGCCTACCGCCAGGCCCTCCACAACCAGTCGGTGAACATCGGCGCCCCCGTCGCCGACCCTGAGGAGCCGCGCGGCGAGGAGGACGCTGTCCACCAGGCGAACAAGACCCAGGAGGCCACACCCGTCGCGCCCGCCGTCCAGCAGGTCTGCGCCGGGACCTTCGGCAACTCCGACATCTTCGGCGGAACCTTCGCCGACCCGACCCCGTAACCTTCCACGTAACCTTCCCCCGAGCGGGTGGAAGGGCCAGCGCCTTGGCCCTTCCACCCGTTTGCGTGTCCCAGGGTCTCGGGCTCGCCGTCGCCCCCGTCTCGGGTGTAGATCCCAGCACGAGCTGAGGGGGATCGGTGGATCGACATCAGGGGTCAACCCGCACACTGGTAACGCAGATATCTTTGTCGCAAACCCGGACGGGAAAAACGCGCACGAGGTACCCCTGCCCCTTCCCGCCGAAGGCTTTGGGGGTGCGTTCTGGTCGCCCGACGGCACCAAGCTCCTCATCACGAACCTCTTTCGGCTGGACGACAACGGGGAGTTGCTGCCGTTCCGGCCAGCCACGGTCAACCCGGACGGGTCAGATTTCCAGGTGCTGGAGCCTCCGGACGCCCCATTTGACATGTTCTGCGATGCCTGGTCTCCGGACGCCACTCGGCTCCTCTGCGGATTCGGCGGCGATGAGTCCGGCGTCTTCAGCATCCGCGCCTCCGACGGCGGTGACCCCATGCGGCTGTCGACGAACCCCTACGGCGCGGGGGACGTTCCAGGCGACTACTCACCCGACGGCACACGGATCGTCTTCATGCGTACGAAGCCGGGGGCCGGGCCCAACCCCGACCGCACGCAGCAGGGTGCCCTGTTCGTGGCCAATGCCAACGGTACGGAACCGCGCCAGATCACGCCGTACGGCCTCGCAGGGGGGATGCGACTGCTTGACGGTCCCATCCCCCAGCAAGGAGGGTCACCCTGCCGGTGCAGGCTACCAACACCCGCCCCCGCTTCGAAGTCACCGCCGGCACGTCGTTGACGCCTTCCTCGCTGCCGCACGCAGGGGTGACATGAACAAGCTGCTCGCGGTGCTCGACCCCGGCGTCGTGCGCCGAGCGGTGTGGGGCTTGGACGTCAAGGGGGGTGGCCTCACCGCGGCGGACGGTCTGGCCGATCGTAGCCCCTCGCTCGACTGCAGACTTCTACGCCGTATGAAGCGTTACTACGGATCGAGCAGGTTATATACCGCAAACAGCAGTTTGCCCCGCCATCGATGTGTGGGCTGATCTCAGGTACGGCCAGCCAGAAATGCGCGGAGGCACAACCCTCATGGACAGTCCCGCAGCCTTCGTCGACGAGGCACGCCCGCTCATCCTGGTCCGCGGTTTTGGTGGTCTTGGAACGGCCGATGAGCGTCGCGTCGCCTACCAGGGATTCAACGACGGAACCGTCTACCCGGGAAAGCGCGGCGAGAACTACATCTACGAAGGGTTGGTGCTGCGGCTGCTCAAGTCGGACTGGGAATACCAGGACGCCACCAATGTCGTCGGCTATTACTCACGCAGCCAACCGCGGCCAGAGGTGCTGCCGCCCGAACTGGAGCAGCTCGCCGAGTTCTTCGAAGGGCGGGTCGCGGCCGATCCGGCGATGGCACTGAGCATCGCAACCACCACCAAGAGCGTGACGAACACGATCTGGGTGTTCCGCTATTACGATCTCGAGGATCGCACCTTCCAGACGTATGGAACCGAGCTCGTCCACCTGATCGACTTCATTCGCGCACTGGCGACGAGCCTGGGTGAGGACCCGCCGCCAAAGGTCAATCTCATCGCGCATTCCATGGGTGGCCTCATCGTGCGCCATGCCATCCAGGTCGACTACCCCAACCTCAAGGGAGCAACCAGAGCCGCGGAGGACCACATCCACAGGATCGTCACGTTGGGGACACCGCACCAGGGCATCAGCTTTCAGGTCCTGGACAGTCTGGCAGGCTTTGGAGCTGCCGAGGAGCTTGCCGCCTTCAACCCGGAGGGGCCCGCCGGGCGATCCGACGCACCAGGCAACTGGTCGTTCAGGAACTTCCACAACCATTTCGACCCTCGCCGTGTGCTCACCGTGGTCGGGACGAACTATCGAACCTACGGCAGCGGCGCTTCGGTCCTGCTCAACCGGCTCGCGTCTGTCCCTGGCGAATTCGGCCCGACCTACAACCGCAGCGATGGGCTGGTCAAGCAGGCATATGCTCAGCTCCCCGGCGCGCCGCGCACGTTCGTCCACAAGTGTCATGGGGGCAGCGACTCGTTGGTGACCTCGCGGGAGGCCTTCGAGATCGCGACCCGTTTCTGCTATGGGAACGTCTCCGCACGCCTGCGGCTGGTCGATGCCGAGGTCACCAGAGGGAAGGACCTGTTCGGGCGAAGCGAGTTCTTCCTGGGAGTGTCGGTCAAGCCACGCGGAGTCGACTTCGAGCTGTTCCACCAGAGCGCTGAGGCCGAGAACTGCTATGGACCGTTCAACCGTGCCGATCTCGGCGACGACCTTTCGGGGAGCCGCGGCTTCGACTGGGCCGATTCCTCTGAAAGGCTCATCTGGGAGGGTTGGCTCGACACTCGCGTCCGGCGTCGCAACGCCAGTCAGCCGTTGCCGGACCTGGTGGTGCGGCTCGACATCTACGTGGGCGAGCGTGACACCTGGGGGATTGGATTCTCCGACAATCGGGTGTTCCAGAAGCAGTATTACCTCCAGGCAATGCTGGCACCGGAGTTGAGGCTGTTCCTGCACACGGGCGAGAGATTTCTCGGGCCTCACCGCCCGGAGGACCCAGTGCGTCTGATGCAAGCCGTCAGTGAGGTCGCCGCCGACAGCGACGACTCGGCCGTTACGGCCTGCGAGCTCGTGGATGGTGAATGGCGGTTCTCCGTTCAGGGCACCGGATTTCGGGCAACCCTGGCCGCAAAGCTGGCTTTCGGAATTGACGACTCTGAGTGACTCAGCACATATGGAGCTCTACTGCCAGTCGTATTGCCCAACCGCGCCACGTTCAACCGCCACAGGCCGGTCACACCGGGCGAGGATGCGAATGGCGGCGGCAGTCGTGCTGACTTGCGCCTCGCCTTGATCCATCACGGGCGCCCACCCTCCGTCAGGTTGCTGGGCCCGTCAAGATCGACACTCCCCCGAGGCGCCAGGCCAGGGTCGAGCCGCTGCTCAGCTTCCATGCCAGGGTGATGGTGTCGGCGTCGGCCCGGGTACGGTAGGGTCGAGCGGTATGAGGACGCTCGCTCCACGACCTGCCGTCAGGCTGCTGTTGGCCCTGGCGTTGCTGGTCGTGCCGCTCGGTGCATGGACGGCGGCGCACCGGGCGGATGCGGGCGGGCCGGCGGAGCAGGTTGTCGCCCAGCGGTTGTCGGGTGGCGAGCAGGTCGTGCAGGCGGATCGCCAGCCGCTGTCCGGGGCTGGGATCGACCGGCGTGGGGATCTTGGCAGGTACCGTTCAGTGCTGCTGGGGTTCCTTGTCGGTATTACGCTGCTACGGGTTGTTTGGCGTTGCTGGGGTCGTCACGGCTCCACGGTCCAGGCTTCGAGGCGCGGCGCGACGTTCGTCGAGGTTGCGCGGGCACCGCCCGGGCTTCGGATCGTCTGACACCCATCGCGATCCGAAGCCGGGAGATCTCCCATGTCACGCCATCTTGGATGGCGGCTGCTGGCCGTCATCGCCCTGCTCGGCGCTGCCAGTGCGCTGGTGCTGGCCCGCCCTGCCCGCCTCGGTCTCGACCTGCGAGGCGGGACCCAGATCGTGCTCGAGGCCCGCGACAGCCAACGTCAGAAGGTCGACGCCGACACGGTCGACCGCACGCTGGAGGTGCTGCGGCGGCGCGTCGACCAGCTCGGCGTGACCGAGCCGACGCTGCAGCGCTCCGGCGACCGCCGGGTGATCGTGGAGCTCCCCGGTGTCTACGACCCCGCCGAGGCCGTCAAGGTGATCGGCCGCACGGCGCAGCTCGACTTCCACCCGGTGCTCGCCGTCGCCCAGCCAGGTGAGCAGCAGCCCACCTCCGACCAGCGCCGCCAGGGCGAGCAGATCCTGCCGGCCGAGGGGGACGAGCGGCTGCGGGTCGGCAGGCCCGCGCTCGGCGGTGGCGCGGTCGGCGACGCGCGCGCCGAGCTGGACCCCCAGACCCAGACCCGCTGGCACGTGGCCATCGACTTCCGCGGCGCCGGCGGAGGCCAGTGGGCCGAGCTGACCGGTACGGCCGCCTGCCAGCCACCCGGCGACCCCGAACGGCGCGTCGCGATCGTGCTCGACCGCGAGGTGATCTCGAGCCCGCAGGTCGACCCCTCTGTGCAGTGCGGGACCGGGATCAGCGGCGGCGGCACGGTCATCACCGGCGATTTCACCGAGGCGGAGGCCCGCGACCTCGCGCTGCTGATCCGCGCCGGCGCGCTGCCGGTGCCGGTGAGCATCGTCGAGCAGCGCACCGTCGGCCCGACCCTGGGCGCCGAGGCGATCCGGGCCAGCACCCAGGCGGCGATCATCGGCGTCGCCCTCACCATAGCCTACATGGCCGTCTACTACCGGCTGCTCGGCGGCCTGTCCGCGATCGCCCTGCTCTGCTACGGCCTGCTGTCGTTCGCCGTGCTGCTGGCGCTGCGCTCGACCCTGACCCTTCCGGGCATCGCCGGGTTCGTGCTGGCCATCGGCATGGCGGTCGACGCCAACGTGCTGGTGTTCGAGCGCATGAAGGAGGAGCACCGCGCCGGGGTCGGGCTCCGCCCGGCGGTCGACCGCGGTTTCGGCAAAGCGCTCAGCGCGATCGCCGACTCCAACGTGACCACCCTGCTGGCGGCGGTGCTGCTGTTCTTCCTCGCCTCCGGGGCGGTGCGGGGCTTCGGGGTGACGCTGTCGGTGGGCGTCCTGGTCTCGATGTTCACCGCGCTGGTGGTGACCAGGACGCTGGTGGAGACGGCCCTGCGCTGGGGGGTCGTGCGGGCGCGGCCGGGCCTGCTGGGCCTCCGGACGGGCGGGCGGCTGCGCGACTGGATCGCCGCCCGCCAGCCGAACCTGGTCGGCCGCGCGCGCTGGTGGCTGGGCGGCTCCGCGCTGGTGCTGCTGCTGGCCGTGGCGGGCCTGGTGGTCCGCGGCCCGAACATGGGGCTGGAGTTCACCGGCGGCCGCCTGCTCGAGTACTCGACGCAGCGTCCGGTCGACCTCGGCGCCGCGCGCTCGTCGCTGACCGCCGAAGGCTTCGGCCGCGCGGTGGTGCAGGCGTCAGGCGACGGCAACGTCTCGGTCCGGACTGGGCAGGTCGACGCCGCCGCCGAGCGGCGGATCGAGCGGGCGATCGAGTCGGTCGGGGGCTCGGCCGAGCGCCTGCGGTCGGAGTTCATCGGCCCGACGATCGGCGCGGAGCTGCGCCGCAAGGCCGTGATCGCGATCGCGCTGGCGCTGGCGGCGCAGCTCGTCTACATGGCGATCCGCTTCCGCTGGACCTTCGGGACGGCCGCCGCGCTGGCCGTGTTCCACGACGTGGCGATCCTGCTCGGTCTGTTCGCATGGCTCGGCAAGCCGCTGGACGGCATCTTCCTCGCGGCGCTGCTCACGGTGATCGGCTACTCGGTCAACGACTCCGTGGTGGTGTTCGACCGCATTCGCGAGCGCCTGCGGGAGCGGCGGCGCGAGCCACTGGACGCGCTGGTGAACGACGCCTGCCTGCAGACCGTCCCGCGGACCGTCAACACCGGGCTGGGTGCGATGTTCATCCTGGTGGCACTGTTCGTGCTCGGCGGCGACACCCTCACCGACTTCGCGCTGGCCCTGCTGGTCGGCATCCTGGTCGGCACCTACTCGTCGGTGTTCGTGGCCGCGCCGCTGGTGGTCGCCTTCGAACGCGGCGCCGGCGGGACCGCTCGGGCCGGCAACGCCACACTCGCCCGTGAGCCCGCGGTCGCGGCGACCCCCAGCGGGCGGCGCGGGCGACAGCCGAAGAGGAAGCGACGCCGATGACAGGAAGGAGCGACGGCCGAGCCATGGACGTCAACGAGACCCCGCTGCCGGGGGTGGGGCTGCGCTACGACTTCACCACCCGCTCCGGCCGGCAGATCGGTGTGGTGTCACACCGCAGCGGCCGGCGAGACCTGCTGGTCTACGACCGCAAAGATCCCGACACCTCCCAGGAGGTCGTCCAGCTCACCGAGGACGAGGCCGACACGCTGGCCGAAATCCTCGGCGCCGCGCGGATCGCCGGCAGGCTGGCCGAGCTGCGGCAGCGCATCGAGGGGCTGGCGATCGACTGGCTCGAGATCCCTCCCGGGTCGCCGTATGCCGGCCGGCCGCTCGGCGACACGCAGGCACGGAGCCGGACGGGCACCTCCATCGTGGCGATCCTGCGTGGCGACCAGGCGATCCCGGCCCCCAGTCCCGGCGAGCCGCTGCGGGCGGGTGACACCGCCGTGGTGGTCGGCACACCCGCAGGGATCGCCGCGCTGACCCGACTGCTCGGCGGCTGACCCGTGCACGGTGCGGAGCTGCTGCTGGAGCTGGGCGGGGTCATCCTCGGGCTCGGCATCCTCGGGCGGGTCGCCGGCCGGCTGGGCCTGTCGCCGATCCCGCTGTACCTGCTGGCCGGGCTGGCGTTCGGCAAGGGCGGGCTGCTGCCCCTGGTCACCGCCGGCCAGTTCATCCAGACCGGCGCCGAGATCGGCGTGATCCTGCTGTTGCTGCTGCTCGGCATCGAGTACTCCGCCGAGGAGCTGACCGGGGCGCTGCGCCGCTCCGCCGCAGCCGGCGTTGTCGACCTGGCGCTCAACTTCACGCCAGGGCTTGCCGCCGGGCTGCTGCTGGGCTGGCCGCCGCTGGCGGCGGTGGTGCTCGGCGGGGTCACCTACGTGTCGTCGTCGGGAATCGCCGCCAAGCTGCTGGGAGAGCTCGGCCGGCTCGGCAACCGCGAGACCCCGACCGTGCTGTCGCTCCTGGTGATGGAGGACCTGGCCATGGCCGCCTACCTGCCGATCCTGACCGGCCTGCTCGCCGCCGGGACGCTGCTGGCCAAGGCGGTGCCGGTGGTGGTCGCGCTGGCCAGCGTCGCGCTGGTGCTGGCGGTCAC
>Ga0070698_100008793_pt1 | contig 10865 bp, 9 predicted proteins | sample KBSK1502metaG_FD_65477 | JGI IMG/M metagenome (GOLD analysis project Ga0070698, IMG submission 65477) | Corn, switchgrass and miscanthus rhizosphere microbial communities from Kellogg Biological Station, Michigan, USA - KBS K1-50-2 metaG | ecosystem: Host-associated > Plants > Roots >...
AGATCGGCCAGGCCAACTACGCCGCGTCCAAGTCCGGGCTGTTCGGCCTGACCAAGTCGCTGGCAAAGGAGGCCATCTTCCAGCTGAGGCGCGCGGGCGGTGCGCCCGGCGAAGGCGTCGGGCTCACCGTCAACGCCGTCACCCCCGGATACGTCGCCACCGACATGGTGGCAGCCGTCCCGGAAAAGGCGCTGGAGCGGATCAAGGAGCAGATCCCGCTTGGGCGGCTGGCCCGGCCGGAGGAGATCGCCCGCGCCGTCTGCTTCCTGGCCGCCGACGAGTCGTCCTACATCACCGGCCAGATCTGGGCCATCAACGGCGGCCTGGACATGTGAGGCGATGACGATGACCACGAACGATGTTTTCCTTCTCTCCGGCGTCCGTACCGCCATCGGGAAATACGGCGGCGGCCTGGCCAGCGTCCCGCCGTGTGACCTGGCTGCTGCCGTCGTCGCCGAGTCGGTGCGCCGGGCGCGGGTGGATCCGGCGGCCGTCGGGCACTGCGCTTTCGGCAACGTGATCCACACCGAGGCACGGGACATGTACCTGAGCCGAGTCGCCGCCGTCAACGGCGGCCTGCCGGTGGAGACCCCGGCGTTCACCGTGAACCGGCTGTGCGGCAGCGGCCTGCAGGCGATCGTCTCCGCGGCCCAGGCCATCATGCTGGGCGATGCGGAGGCTGCCGTCGCGGGCGGAGCCGAGTCGATGAGCCGCGGCCAGTACTGGCTGCCCGGCATGCGATGGGGGCAGCGGATGCAGGACGGCGCGGTCGTCGACGCCATGGTCGGCGCGCTGACCGACCCGTTCGACGCCTGCCACATGGGAGTCACGGCGGAGAATGTGGCCGCCGAATACCACGTGTCCCGCGAGGACCAGGACGCGCTGGCCATGGAGAGCCACCGCCGGGCAGGCGCGGCCACCGACGCGGGCTACTTCACCGAGCAGATCCTGCCGATCGAGGTGTTCGGCCGCAAGAGCGCCACGATCTTTGCCACCGACGAGCAGATCCGGCCCGGGATCGCGCCCGCGGACATAGCCAAACTGCGGCCGGCCTTCGCCAAGGACGGCACCGTCACGGCCGGCAACGCGTCCGGGATCAACGACGCCGCCGCGGCCGTCGTACTGGCCAGCGGCGACTTCACGGCACGGGAGGGCCTGTCCCCGATGGGTCGGCTGGTGGCCTACAGCCACGCCGGGGTCGAGCCCCGGGTCATGGGAATGGGACCGGTGCCGGCCGTGCACAAGGTGCTGGACCGGGCGGGCCTCAAGGTCGACGAGATCGACCTGTTCGAGGTCAACGAGGCCTTCGCGGCGCAGGCCCTCGCGGTGGCCAGGGAACTGGGCCTGCCACCCGAGCGGACCAACCCCAACGGCAGCGGGATCTCGCTCGGCCACCCGATCGGCGCGACCGGGGCGATCCTGGTGGTGAAGGCTCTGTACGAGCTGCGCCGGACCGGCGGCCGCTACGGCCTGGTCACCATGTGCATCGGTGGCGGCCAGGGCATTGCTGCCGTGTTTGAGCGAGCATGACACGGTAGTGGTAGACAGCGGCGGGGCGGCCGGCGGCCGCCCCGCCCGCCTGATCATCGCGGATGGGTACCGAGGAGGACGGTCATGGATGGCGCAGGGATGGCATCGGCCGTGGGTGAGGACGCCATGGCGGCCGTCGCTCCCGAAGGAAGCCTGTTCGCGAGGCTCGATCCGGTCAGCTTCGGCAGGTCGCTGCTCGCCGTTGCACGGCGCGCCACGCTGCATCCCTACGCGGCTTCCGCCGCGTTCTGGCAGTTCGCGGCGACCCTGGCCGGGATCGGCCCGGAAGCCGTCGCGCGCTGGACGGGCCGCGGCGCGGACGAGGGCGGGCCGGGCGCCGGGGCGCTGGCCAAGGATAAGAGATTCGCGGACCGGACCTGGCGGGACAACCCGGCATTCTTCGCGATCGGGCAGGCGTACTTCGCCGCAGTGGGGCTCACCGACGACCTGCTGGCCGTTGGCCGTGGCGACCGGGTGACCGATGCCAAGGCGCGGCTGGCATCCGACCTGGTACTCGCGGCGCTGGCCCCCACCAACTATCTGGCCACCAACCCGGCGGCGCTCAAGCGGGCGTTTGAGACGGGCGGTGCCAGCCTGCTGGCCGGCGCCAGGAACTTCCTCGACGACCTCAGGAACAACAACGGCATGCCCCGGCAGGTCGACACCCGGCCGTTCGAGATCGGCCGGAACCTGGCCGCGACACCCGGCAAGGTGGTATTTCGCAACGACCTCATGGAACTGATCCAGTACGCGCCGCAGACACCCCAGGTCCGGTCGGTGCCGATGCTGGCAAGCCCGCCGTGGATCAACAAGTACTACATCATGGACCTGGCTCCCGGCCGCAGCTTCCTGGAGTGGGCCATCACGCACGAGCGCACGGTGTTCGCGATCTCCTACCGCAACCCCGACCCGAGCATGCGGGGCGTGACCCTGGACGACTACCTGGTACACGGCCCGCAGGCCGCGCTGGACGTGATCACCGAGATCACCGGGGCACGGAAGATCGACATTGTCGGGCTGTGCCTCGGTGGGGCGCTCACCGCCATGCTCGCCGCCTACCTGACCGGCGCCGGTGATGACCGGCTTGGCTCGATCACACTGCTCAACACCTTGCTCGACTACCGCGAGCCGGGCGTGCTCGGCGCGTTCACCGACGAGGCGACGGTGTCCAGGCTGGAGAAGCAGATGGAGCAGCAGGGCGTCCTGGAGGGCAGGCAGATGGCCACCACGTTCGACGCGCTGCGGCCCAACGACCTGATCTTCAACTACGTGGTGTCCAACTGGCTGCTCGGCCAGGACCCGCCGGCCTTCGACATCCTGGCCTGGAACAGCGACAACACTCGTATGCCCGCCACCATGCACGCGTTCTACCTGCGCTCGCTTTACTTGCGCAACGAACTGGCCCGGGGTGTGATGGAGATCAAGGGGCAGCGGCTGTCGCTCGCCGGCGTCCAAAACGACGTCTACGTGGTCGGCGCCATCAACGACCACATCGTGCCGTGGTCCGCGTCCTACAAGACGACAGGCCTGATGGGCGGGGACGTCCGCTACGTGCTCTCCAGTGGTGGCCACATCGCCGGGATCGTGAACCCGCCGGGCCCGAAGGCCTGGTACGAGGTGAGCACGGCGCCGAACCCGGCCACCGCGCAGCAGTGGCGGGAAGCGGCGGAGCGCCACGGTGGGTCCTGGTGGGAGGACTGGGCCAAGTGGGCAGGCCGGCGGGCGGGGCGCCGTACGGAGCCGCCTGCTATGGGCAGTGAGAAGTACCCGGCGATCGCTGACGCGCCCGGGAGCTACATCCACGGGTAAGGTCTGCGGGTTCGGGGGAAGGGCCGACCAGGCAGTTGCCCGGACGCGGGACAAAACCGCGTCCGGGCAACTCCCCGGCCGCCCCTGGAAGCCTTGGCCTGCTTGGCGCGTAAGCCTTCCAGCCGCGTTAGGGGTGTCCTCGCTGCTGCTCGTCTGCACCTGGTGCACGGGGTGCGGTGGGCCGACCGGACACTTGGCGGGCCAGTTGCTGGATCGGGGGAGTTGCTAGATATATCTAGAGGACGCTTGACAAGGACAGCGCAGGTGCGTACTTTAGTTTGCATAAGACATCGAGGAGGAACGATGAGCGACACCAAGACCGTGGGGCAGGAGCTCCAGGGTGAGATTCTGAAGACCGTCCGCAAGGGCCAGGACGCCGTCGTCGACGCGATCCAGCTGTGGGCGGACGCCGTCCAGGCCATCAAGCCCCCGCTTCCCGAGGTCGGCATCCCGTTCGCCGACAAGCTGCCCAAGCCGAGCGAGCTGGTGGCCGGCACGTACGACTTCGCCGAGCAGCTCCTTGCCGCGCAGCGCAAGTTCGCCGAGGACGTGCTGCACGCGACCGCGCCGCTGTTCTACGGCGACACCGCTGCCGCTGCCAAGAAGACGGAGGCCGCGGCCAAGTAAGGCACGCTCCGTGGGCACGAGCCAACCGGCCCGTCCCGCCCGTTGCGGCGGGCAAGCAGAACCACCACGCCGCGCGGCGGCCCTGCCCGGGCCGCCGCGCGGCGCATTGCTCAGTATTGTTAGCGCATCGGCCGCGTGCTGGGAGGCGAGGTGACCGTGACGGACGCATGGGACGCCCAGATGAAGGCGCTCGGCAGCTTCATCCACAGCCAGCGGAAGCTGGCGAACCTGTCGCTCCGCCAGCTCGCCGACCTGACCAGCCTGTCCAACCCGTACCTGAGCCAAATCGAGCGCGGCCTGCACCAGCCGTCGGTGCGCGTGCTGCGGCTGCTGGCCGACGCGCTCAATGTGTCCGCCGAGACGCTGCTCGCCGAGGCCGGGCTGCTTGAGCAGGGCGCGGCCGCTGCCCGCGGCGAAGGAGAGGGTGGCCCGGGTTCGCTGGAGTCGGTGATCCGCGCCGACGCCCGGCTCGACGACGACCAGAAAGCCGCGCTACTCGCGGTGTACCGGAGCATGCTCAAGGGCCAGTAGCGCCACGGCCGTTGCCCTGAACACCCAGGAACCACCACAAGACCCGGTGCCGTGGGACCAACGGCCCTGGCTACTGCGCCTACGCCGGACCACCTTGGGAGCCTGACCCCGCGAGCATGGGCAGGTGAGCGGCATGACAGAGGCCACCAGGCGGGCGCTGACCGGCCACGGCGACCAGGCGGCGACGGCCGCGCAGCCGCGGCGCATCCCGGCGCGCACGGTCAGCGAGATGCTGGCGACCGCCTCCCGCGCGCCTTCGGTGCACAACACCCAGCCGTGGCGGTTCGCGGTCAGCCCGCACGCGATCGACCTGTACGCCGACACCGACCGCAAGCTCAGCCAGGACCGCGACGGCAGAGAGATGCTGATCTCCTGCGGCGCGGCGCTGTTCGGCCTGCGGCTCGCGGTGCGCGGGCTGGGCCACCTGCCCACGGTGACGCTGTTCTCCGAGCGGTCCAACCCCTGGCTGCTTGCCCGGGTGGCGCTTGGCCCGGCGGCCCCGGTCACTGAGGCGGAGCGCCGGATGCTGGCGGCGCTGCCGCACCGGCACACCCACCGCGGCGCGTTCGACCCCGGCCCGATACCGGCCGGGCTGCTGCCCGGGCTGCAGCACGATGCCCTCGCCGAGGGCGCCACGCTCGGCCTTGTCGAGACGGTCGGCAGCTACAGAAAGCTGGCCGACCTCGCGGCCGAAGCCGCCAGGATGCAGGTGCACAGCGCCGGGGCGCGTGCCGAGATCCAGCGCTGGAGCCGCCCGCCCGGCAGTCCCGCCAGGGATGGTGTGCCGGCGGCCGCGTTCGGGCCGACGGCTCCTGCGGGGCCGGGGCGGCTCGCCCACCGTGATTTCGATCTCGGCCGTCACGACGGTCTGTTGCCACCCCCCAGGCCCGGCGAGCCGCCCCCCGTCGCGACCGCGGTGCTGGTCACGGCCGGCGACAGTCGGCTCGACTGGCTGCGCGCGGGCCAGGCGCTGCACCGCGTCCTCGCCCACGCGTCCACCGTGTGGGTGGCGGCCAGCCTGCATAGCGGGCCACTGGAGATCCCGGTGATCCGGAACCTCATTCGCACCCAGCTTGTGCTGCCCGGAACGCCGCAGATGCTGCTTCAGTTCGGGCCCGCGCACACCAGCCTGGCCTCCCCGCGCCGCCCCGTTCCTGAGTTCCTCATCGACGGGACGTCCGGCGGCACCTCCCGGGACAAACGTCCCTGACATCCGGGCCGCAGCGCCCTGCCGGCCGAAGGGCCCGGCCGCACAGACTTGAGGCCACGACGCACAAGCAGGAGGAGGTAGCGCGATGGCAGCCAGCGTACTGCCCTGTCACCGTCGTGACGCAGCGGCCCGGCCGGTAAGGAGGCTCCCATGAGCGCTCGGATCGGCGATTGGCTGGTCGTCGGAGAAGGCCGGGTTGGCCAGGTAGTGGGCGTGCGGTCGGCGGACGGCTCGCCGCCCTATATCGTCAAATGGCTCGGGGATGGACACATCGCCATGGTGGTTCCCGACCAGTACGCACGCATCATCCCCCCGGGGGAAACCATGACCATCGACGGCTCCGGGGACGTGACGTGACCGCCGTGGGCAACGGTTCCGCCCACGCCGGGCCAGGCGCAGGTGCCGGAACGTACGCGCTGCTGACCGACGGCAGCACGGTGCTCATCAGGCCGCCCGGCCCGGCCGACGCCGAGGCGGTCCGCGCCATGCACGCCGCCATGTCGCCCGACAACCTTTACCTGCGCTTCTTCAGCCTCAGCCCGCGCAACGCGGATGCCGAGGCCGGCCGCGTCTGCCGCGAGCCCGCACCGGACCACGCCGCGCTGCTGGCCTGGCTCGGCGACCGGCTGGTCGGTGTGGCCAGCTACGAGCCCGCGGCCGGGGCAGGCATTGCCGAGGTCGCCTTTGCCGTGCCCGACGACATGCACGGCCGGGGGATCGCCACGCTCCTGCTTGAGCACCTTGTGTCGGTCGGGCGGGAGCGCGGGCTGCGCGCGTTCACCGCCGAGGCGCTGCCGGAGAACCGGCCCATGCTCGGTGTGTTCGCCGACGCTGGACTGCCGGTGCGGCGGCAGATGACCGACGGCGTGGTGGAGCTGACCTTTCCGATTCCGGCGGGTGACGACGACCGCAACCTGGGCAGTTATCTGGACTCGGTGGCCGCGCGTGAGAGCCGGGCGGACGTGGCCAGTCTGTGGCCGTTGCTGCAGCCCGCCTCGGTGGCGGTGGTAGGCGCTGGCCGGCGGCGGGGCACGGTCGGCCGGGAGATCCTGCGCAACATCGTGACGGGGGGTTTCACCGGGACGGTCTACCCGGTCAACCCGCGGGCCACCTCGCTGGAGGGCCTGCATTGCCTGGCTTCCGTGGATGAGCTGCCCGAGGGCGTGGACCTGGCCGTGCTGGCCGTGCCGGCGGCCGCGGTCACCGATGCCGCCGAGCGGTGTGGGCGTCGCGGCGTGCGGTCCCTCGTGGTGGTCACCTCGGGCCTCGGTTCCCACGGCCCGGACCTGCTCGCGGCGTGCCGTCGGCACGGCATGCGCCTGGTCGGCCCCAACTGCTTCGGGGTGGCTGTGCCGCCACTCGGACTCGACGCCACGTTCGCCGCCGGCCACCCGGCGCCGGGCGTCGCAGGCCTGGTCGTCCAGTCCGGCGGCATCGGGATCTCGCTGCTGCGGCACCTCTCGGAGCTGGGCATCGGCGTGTCCTCGTTCGCCTCGGTCGGTGACAAGTACGACGTGTCAAGCAACGACATGCTGACCTGGTGGGAGCGGGACGGCCAGACGAAGCTGGCGGTGCTTTACGTGGAATCGTTCGGCAGCCCGCGAAAGTTCGCCCGGACCGCGCGCCGGGTGGGCCAGCGGATTCCGGTGATCACAGTGGTCGGTGGCAGGTCCACCGCCGGCCAGGCCGCCGCGGCCTCGCACACCGCCGCGGCCGCGACGCCTCTGGTGACGCAGGAGGCGCTGTTCGAGCAGGCGGGCATCATCGCGGTGGACGGTCTGGGTGAGCTGGTGGAGGTCGCTGCCATGGTGGCCGCGCAGCCGCTTCCGGCGGGAAACCGTATCGCTATCGTGACCAACGCGGGCGGCGCGGGAGTGCTGGCGGCGGACGCGTGCGGCGACCACGGGCTGCTGGTGCCTGCCCTCGCCGCGGCTACCCGGCGGAGGCTGGCCAGCCTGCTGCCGTCCGGTGCGGCTGTGACCAACCCCGTCGACACCACCGCCGCCATCGGCCAGGACGCCTTCCGCGCCTGCCTGGAGGAAGTGGCAGCGGATGAGAGCATCGACGCAGTCCTCGCGGTCACTGTGCCGACCGCCATCGCCGACCTGACTCAGGCAACATGCGCCGCCCAGGTTCCCAAGCCGCTGGCCGCGGCGGTGCTGGACCAGCAGGCCACCGTGCGGCTGCTGCACCGTGCCGAGCGCCGGGACGGCGGCACCGCCCTGCCTGCCGCCATCCCCGCCTACGCGTTCCCTGAGGGCGCCGTCCGAGCACTGGGGCACGCCGCCAGGTACCTTGCCTGGCGGGGGCGGCAGCAAGGCCGGGTCCCCGAGTTCAGCGGGCTGCGCACCACGGACGCCAAGGCGTGCGTGACAGCCTTTCTGCGCGCCCACCCGGACGGCGGGTGGCTGCCCCAGGACGCCGTCCGCGAGGTGCTCGACTGCTACCAGATCCCGATCGTGCCGGCCACGCTGGCCAGGTCCGAGCAGGAGGCTGTGCGGGCCGCCGCCGGGCTCGGCGGGCCGGCGGTGCTCAAGGCCGAGGCGACCGGCCTGGTCCACAAGACCGAGGCCGGCGCGGTCAAGCTGGGCCTGCACGGGGAGCAGGAGGTCCGGGCGGCGCACGCCGAACTCGCCGCTGCGTTCGGTTCCCGCTTGACCGGCGTGGTGGTCGAGCCGATGCTCTCTGGTGGCATCGAGGTACTGGTGGGCGTCGTACAGGAACCCGTGTTCGGCCCGCTGGTGGTGTTCGGCCTGGGCGGGGTCGCTACCGAGGTGCTCGGTGACCATGCGGCCCGGCTTACCCCGCTCACCGACGCCGACGCGGACGACCTGATTCACGGGGTGCACGCGGCCCCACTGCTGCTCGGGCACCGTGGCACCCCGCCGGTGAATACCGCCGCGCTGGCGGACGTGCTGCTGCGGGTGTCCCGCTTGGCTGATGACCTGCATGAGGTGGCCGAACTCGACCTCAACCCGGTTATCGCCACCCCGGACGGCGCCCGGGCCGTGGACGCGCGGATCCGTGTCAGCCCGGCGCAGCCCCGTGACCCGTTCCTCAGACAACTGCGCTGAGCCGGGTCAGGCGGCAGTATCTTCGATGGTGGCGGCGGTGCGCCCATGGCGCGGCGCGACGGCAAGAACGGAACGAACGGCATGAGCGGCATCAGGAGGCGGGCCCGGCGGCTGGCACGCAAGCTGGGACTGGACGCCAACCCGCTGCGGCGGCGCACCGACAAGATCGCCGCCTGGCTCATGGTCCAATTCCTTGTGGTGGTCCTGGCCGGGGTGCCGCTGTTCGGCATCGCGGCCTTCACCTGGGCAGCCCGTTCCGGTGCCGCCGAGCAGCGCGCGGAGCACTCCTGGCGTGAGGTGCCCGCCGTCCTGCTGCACTCGGTGCCGGGGCCCGACTCCTTCGCCGACGGAGTCTTCGGGTACTCCTGGGTGCCGGCCCGCTGGACGGCGCCGAACGGGCAGGTGCGCTCCGGTAACATCCCGGTCGAGATCGGCCTGGCCGCGGACCGTAGGGTGCGGTTGTGGGTGGATGCCGCGGGCAGGCCGACGGACGCTCCGCTCACGCATCGCGCGGTGCTGGCCCGGGCGGCCACCGCGGCGGCCGTTGCCACCGCCGTGCTGCTTATCGCTCTGTCCTGCCTGGCGTTCATCGTGCGGTGGCTGCTGGACCGGCGCAGGCTCGCGGACTGGGAACTGGCCTGGGCAATTGTCGGGCCGCAGTGGACCAAGCGCTTCCGGTCCCGCGGTTAGCGCCGGGGGAGAGGGCAATGGGCCCGCGAATGCCGGTCGCGGGCCCCGAACCATCGACCAAAGACAAGGATCGCGAATGTCTGAAGGCACCAGCGGTAACGCGAACACGAGCCCGGTCCTGGAAACGCTGGACGAGGCGGAATGCCTGCGGCTGATCTCGCCGGGCGGTATCGGGCGGATCGCGTTCACCGGGCGTTACGGGCTGACCGTGCTTCCGGTCAACTACAAGCTGCACGACGGGGGGATCGTGTTCCGTACCGCGCAGGACAGTCCGACGGGCGAGGACCTGCGCACCGGGATCGCGCACGCCGAATACCAGGTCGCCTTCGAGATCGACCAGATCAACCCGGAGACCAGGGATGGCTGGAGCGTTCTCATTCAGGGCCCGGCGCACCACATGGCCTCGGATGCCGAGCAGGCGGCCGTGCAGGCATCGGGAGTCACGCCATGGCCGCGCGGAGCGCGCGAGCACGCGATCCGTATCACCCCGACCACGATCACCGGCCGTCGTCTGAGCCACCGTAACGCCGCAAACTCGTCCTGACCTGCCGCCGGCGGACCGCCGTCCCGTGGGCGGCGCCTATTCAACCGCGAAAGTCGATTTAACCTCTCGGAAAACATTAGGAATCACGCGCGAGTGACGAATACGTGACGCGCGCGATAATCCTATTTTTAAACACGATAAACTCGATTATTTTTTTTGGAACAATTCCGCCCGGACCGCTAGACATCACGTCCCTAATGCCTATATTTAGGAATGAAAGACTAGGAATCTGCCCGTGCGTGGCGGCGCAGGTCACCGGAGAGGTGTAGGGCCGGTGACACCGGGCATGGTGACCCGATCGGTCACCCGGGGAGGCGGCGCCGGTGGCGGCAGCGAACAGCGGCAGTAATGCAGGTCACCGGGATGCCTTGACGGCCACCGGGCAGCAACGAAAGGAGAAGGCCAGCGATGCACGTGGACCCCTTCATCGTCCTTGGCAGTGCGGTTGTGGGCCTGCTGGTGGGACTGACCGGGGCCGGCGGGGGCGCCCTGATGACGCCGATGCTCATCCTGCTTTTCGGGGTGAAGCCGTCCTCGGCGATCTCCAGCGACCTGGTGGCCGCGGTCGTGATGCGGCCCATCGGCGCCGCCGTGCACCTGTCCAAGAAGACGGTGAACCTGCGTCTGGTCGGCTGGATGGTCTGCGGTTCTGTGCCGATGGCGTTCGTCGGCGCCTTCCTGCTGAAACAACTCGGTGAAAGCTCCTCGGCACAGGACAACGTGGAGAAAATCCTCGGCGCCGCGCTGCTGATCGGGGCCGGGGCCATGGTGTTCCGCTACTACCTGGACCGCCGGTCCGGCCAGCAGCGGATCGGCCTCATCAACGACGTCCAGGTCCGCCCGCTGCCGA
>Ga0070698_100008795_pt1 | contig 10864 bp, 6 predicted proteins | sample KBSK1502metaG_FD_65477 | JGI IMG/M metagenome (GOLD analysis project Ga0070698, IMG submission 65477) | Corn, switchgrass and miscanthus rhizosphere microbial communities from Kellogg Biological Station, Michigan, USA - KBS K1-50-2 metaG | ecosystem: Host-associated > Plants > Roots >...
CCATCGTTTCCATCGTGACGTCTGATACGCCACAGCACAAGGAAAGAAACCCGTAATCTTGCTGTCGTTTTTGTCGGACGATGTACGCCCGGATGCGGCCCAATGACGAACAAACGTGATTCACCTTTCTCCGCTCTCGAACGTCTCCGCGACCAACTCCCGGCCGGACCAATCGCGTCCGAGCCGGACAAGAAAGGTCCTCCTCGCGCTGTTGTCCGGCTCGAGCGCAAACAACGTCGCGGCAAAGAGGTCACCGTCGTCGAGAAGCTCGACCTGCCGGTGGACGAGCTCGGACAATGGTGCCGGGAGCTCAAACAAGCCCTTGGATGTGGCGGATCTGTGGAGAACGGCGCGATCGTCTTGCAGGGCGATCTACGTCAGCGACTGCCAGCGATTTTGACAGCGCGAGGTGTTGCGCGCGTTACCGTTGGCTAGTCGATTAGCCGGTGCTGGGGACCGCCCTTCCATTTCGCTGGAAGATCGAGTTGGCAGGCCCCGAAAATCGACGCGTTGCGTTGCTTCTATCCACCGCTAACCGGTTTGATCTGCTCGGGTTGCGAATCGGATAGCGCACAACGTCCGCTGGCCTCGCCCTTGCTGCTGTCGCCGGACAAGCCATGCGCACCCTTATCATCGCGACCAGTCTCACGGTTCTGGCCTCGGCATGCGACTCGATCGGCGAGGCGCCCGAACCGCCAGTCCTGCGGGTCCTCTCTCCGCAACGCAGTCTGATCCGCGATGGCGCCGGCGCATTGACCGTGTCCGGTACGGTCGGTCCGAACTCCGAGGGTGTGCCGGTCAAGAAGATCACGGTCAACAACATCGAAGCGACGATGGGTATCGATGGCACGTGGAGCGCGCAGATCGACGTCAAGCCGGGCGCGACGCTGATCAATACGATCGCGCTCGACGAGCATGGCGGCAAGGCCGAGGACACGCGCTCGGTCGAAGCCGGGGCGTTGCGCGCGCCGAACTCGAACATCGACAACGCGCTGACGACCGCAATCTCGGCCAACGCGTTCGCAAAGATCGCGAGTGCCGCGAGCACGATCATCAAGGGCACCGATTTCAAGCCGATGCTCGCATCGCTCAACCCGGTCGTCGATTCGGGCGGCGGCCCTGACTGCCTCTACGCACAGCTGTTCGTCAACGACTTCACGATGACGAACGCGACGATCTCGCTCGTGCCGGTCGCCGGCGGCCTCGCGTTCTCGGCGAAGCTCGAGGGTCTCAACATCCCCGGCAAGGCGAAGTTCGCCGTCGCGTGCATCTCGGGCAGCAGCGATGTTCGCGTCAGCGCGACGTCGGCGCTCATCAGCGGCACGCTGCTGATCTCGCCCGATGGCATGAACGGCTTCAAGACGGACCTCGCGAGCCCCGTCGTTCAGCTTCAGGGCCTCAACATCCAGGCTTCGGGCCTCGCCGGCGAAGTCCTCGACATGCTCAACCTCGACGGCCTGATCCAGAAGCTGGCGCCGACCGCGGCGAAGCTGTTCATGGGGCCCATGGTCAACAAGGCGCTCGGTGGCCTCGGCGGACCGAAGGAGCTGATGGTGCTCGGCAAGACGATGGTCCTGCAGGTGTCGCCGTCGGCGATCTCGTTCGACCCGCAGGGCGGTCTCGTGACCCTCAACACGACGATGTACATCAAGGACACGACGAGCAAGGGCTACATCTTTACCGACAACGGGATGCCGACGATGGATCCCGGCCAGGGCCTGCAGCTCGGCATCGCCGACGATCTCGCGAACTCGATGCTGTCGCAGCTCGTCGCGACGGGCCTGCTGCAAGTCCACCTGCCCGCCGATGGCGGCTCGTTCGATGGCAACGAGATCGGGATGACGTCGCCGCCGATGGTCAGCGCGGATCCGGCGAACGGCATGATGCGCCTCATCCTCCCCGACATGACGTCGACGTTCACGATGCTCGGCCGCCCCGTTGGCAAGGCCGCGATCAACGCGACCGTCGAGCTCAAGATCGTGCCGTCGCAGAGTGGCTACGGCATCGCGGTCCAGCTCGGCGAGCCCGTCATCCACGCTGATGCGCTCGAGGACGTTCCGAACGAGACTGGCCTCTCCGACGACGATCTCGCGACCGCCGTCGAGCTCTGCCTCAACAGCCAGATCGCGACCGTCGGCGCGCTGCTCGGTGCGATTCCGCTGCCGTCGATGCCCGGTGGGCTGACGATGAAGGACATGTCGATCACGTCCGACGACGGCTACGTGATGATGAAGGGCACGCTCGAGTAGTTACTGACCGTAGAGCGTGCCCTGTGGCGCGCGCTGCGTGATCAGATCCTTGAGCGCGCCGGCGAGCTGAATCTCGACCGGCAAATCCTCGTCGCCGAGCGCCGTCGCATCGGCGTAGAAGCGCTCGTAGGCGGCGGCCATGATGAGCTCCGCGTCGGCGGGATTGCTCGCATAGACGTTCGCCGCATCATGCATCGCCTCGGTGAGTAGACCGAGCGCCGTCGTGCGCGCGACACCGCGTTGCGCGAACCACTGGCCACGCTCGTCGAGTGGCGTGCCGTCGTACCCGAACGCCGCCGCGTCTGTGATCGGCGTGCCATCGGGCTCGCTGTACGCGAGGCTGAAGCTGCCCGCGAGCCCGAGCGGCGAGTCGCCGGGCGGCGTGAGCGCGACGAGCAGCGCGCCTTTGCGCTTCGAGAGGAACACGGTCTCTGCCTTGAGGCCGACTTGCTGCGCGTCGCTCGTCGCCGGAAACCCGAGACCGCGATCGATCGACCAACCGTTCTCGAGCGCGGCGTTGACGCGCAGGCTGTACGCAATCGGTGTCGTGAACCACGGGTACTCGTCGGCCATGAAGTCGGCGACCTGCTCGTGCGTCGTCATGCTGAACGCATTCGCGCCGCGTAGGCTCGCCATCCCGCGCAGCACTTCGGCGCCGACGCCGGTACCGAGCGCGAGCACGGTCGTGTGGATATTCTTCGTCGCAGCGTCAGCGACCATCGTGCTGAACTCGCTCGCTGCCGTCGCGCCGACGTTCGGTTGCGTGTCGGTGAACACGACGACGCGAACCTGCTGCGTCGAGCCGAGCGCGCTCTGACCGAGCTCGTACGCGCGCTTCATGCCCGCTTCCATGTTCGTCGAGCCGCCTTCCGAGAGCGAATCGATCGCACTGTGCAGCTTGCTCGTATCGGACGTGAGCCCGAGCTTCGTATCGACGCTGCTGCCATACGTCACGATCGCCACGCGATCGTCGGTGCGCAGCTCATCGGCAAGCCGATGCAAGAGATCGCGCGACAGATCGCCCGGCGTCGTCTCGCCGCCCCAGCCCATCGAGCCCGAGATGTCGACGGTGAAGATGAACGTGGTCGATGGTCGCTGCCACGTGTTCGGATCGATCGTCGATGACAAACCGACCTGCGCGAAGCCACGCGGCTCGCCATCGATCTCGGGTGCGAAGCCCGCCGCCCCGCGCAAGCACAACGTGCGCTCGCACGGCGCGCCGGTGATGCCGAGATCGTGCTCGGCGAACATCGCCTCGACAAGCAGCGCGTCGGCCGGAGGCACCATGCCCTTCGCGATCAGCTCGCGCGCGAGCGTGAGATCTTTCACGCCGCCGGGCGTCGCGCCGAAATCGCCCGAGCCATAACCGCCACAGCCAAGAATCAACGTCAGGAGTAACGCTCGTCGCATGGCGCGGGCGTACGCAAACGCGATGCCCAACGCGACGCCGCGGATTTCAGCGACTTCCGATCGAGTCCACCAACGCAGCCTCGCCGAACAAGACATTTATGTCCGTTCCAGCGCTAGTTGCGCTGCATGATCTTGAACGCGACGCGCCGGTTCTTCGTGTACGCCTCCTGCGTGTGGCGGTGATCGAGCGGCATCGTCTCGCCGTAGCCCTGCGAGAGGAGGCGCGTCGAATCGATGCCGTGGTCGCGCAGGTAGCGCATCACCGTCGCGGCGCGGCGCTGCGATAGATCGAGGTTGTAGGCATCGTTGCCCTGCTCGTCGGTGTGGCCTTGGACCTCGAGCAGCGTGATGTTGTTGTCTTTGATCGCCTGCACGACGTCGTCGAGGATCGGGAATGCGCTATCGCGCAGCACGTCTTTGTCGAACTCGAACTCGATCGGTTGCAACGTGATGATCTCCGCCTTGCCGGTCACGATGTGGCTGCGCCCCTGCTCGGGACAACCATCTTCGTCGTCGACGCCATCGTAGTCTTCCATGTCGTCGGGGCACTTGTCATCGCGATCGATGATGCCGTCGTTGTCACGATCGCCGAGGCCATCGTCTTGAACGGGCGGCGCTTGCGCGACGAGCTCCTCGGGCACGTGGCCGCTCGCGCGCACCATCGGCTTGGGCTCGAACACGATGCCGACGACCGCGCGAAAGTCGGGATTGCCGGCTTGGTCGGGCAAGAGGCCGCGGCCAGCACCGACGGAGAGATACGAGTTCTTTGCGAGGTAGAACTTCGCGCCGCCGAGCGCTTCGAGCGGTTGGTAATTGTGGTGCTCGCCGATCGGAATCGCACCAAACACTTCGCCGACGAGCTCGATCTTTTCTGGGATGAGGCCGTATGCGACCGCGAAGCCGACGGGCAGCGCGGTCGACGTCGTGATCGAGCCCATCGTCGCCGGCGCGCCGCCATCGCCCATATCCATGAACGTCGTCGTGCGCCGGATGCGAACGCCGCCGTTGACGGCGAGCCTCAAGCGACCGAACGTCGCGTCTGCGATGCCGATGAGCTGCGGCGTCACCGCTGACTCGCCGAGGAACGCATCGCGCGAGCCGCCTGTTGGAATGAACACACTCGCGAGCGCGCCGAAGCCGAACGGCCCGACGTGCGCGATGCGCGCTTTGACGTGAAGGCCGAAATCGCCGACGCCTTGGCTGTCGAGCTGATACAGCTTGTCGTCGTTCGGATCGTTCGGATCGCCGAGCGAATCGGGCCCGCGCGAGCCGTTCATGATCGTGAACGGCAGCGATGCGCCAACTTCGAACGGGATGCCGAGCCTCAGGCCGAACGCCGCGATCAGCGTCGCGGAGACCATATTGTCGACGGAGTAGTAGGCATCGCCGTTTTGGAACCTCATCAAGTTCCGCCCCCACTCCAGCGAGCCGAGCCCGAACGACATATCCGTGTGTTCGAGCACCTGCGACGCGTTGAGCGTGAGGTAGCCGCGCGAATCGATCGCGGGACGGTAATCGTCGATCGCGATCGCCTGCGCGGAGGCGATCCGGGTGACAAAGAGCGCAGCAAGAGCAATGGCCAGGCGTGGCATGTCGGTCCTTTGCGACGCGGCGAATGCCGGCATCGACTTCTGCTCTCACTGTGCAATGCCGCCGGTCGGCGGTTACATCGTCACGATTTGGCTGGCTTGTCCTTGGGCTTCGGCAGCTTGACGCCCGTCAAGAACGCGCGCAGCTCGGGCTCGAGCGCCTTGCGGCTCGCGATGCACTGATCCATGCCCTCGAACGCCTGCTTCGTGCCGCGTTCGGCGCCAGGCAGGTTGCCGAAGTTTGCAGTCACGAACGCGAGCGCTTCATCGCGCTGCGCCGGATCGCAGCTCGCGGTGAAGATGGCGGTCAACATGTTCGCGCCCGTCACTGCCTCCTTTGGCAAGCGCGCGAGGATTTTGTCTTTGTGCACGCGTACGAAGCGCTCGGCGACCTTGCGCGTTGCTTCGTTCGACGTGCCGAGCAGCATCCACGAGGACTCGCGCATATCGATCTGCGGATCGAGCGTGAGCTCGAGCGCCGCCTCGACGCGCTTGATATCGCGCGTCGCGACGAGCGCGGAGAACATCTCCTCGCGCCTTGCGCGATCTGGCTCGGTCTTGACATCGCGCATCAGCTTTGCGTGCAGATCTGGGTTTGCATCGGCGGCGACCTGCAATACGAGACCGCGGATCGCGATCGGCAAGTCGCGCCAGTTCTTCGCGAGCTCGACGCACTGCTTGACGAGCTCGGGATCGCGACCCGTCCACGCGACGGCGCGGAGGACGTCGACGCGCACCGATTCGGTGTCGAGATCGTCGGTGTCGCGCGGCATCAGGCCGAGCTTTGTCGCAGCGGGCGCGAACAAGCCGCGGACCCATGCTTCGTATTTCGTGCGCTGATCCTCGGCGACGAACCGCTCGAGACCAAGCGGCACGCCGAGCGCATCATTGAGCGTGAAGCGATCGCCGCCCGCGAGCAGCTTCGGCACGAGCGACACCACGAGCGCGAGCGGCAGCTTGCCCGACGGCGGCTTGCTGACAACCCGGCGCATGCCGCGCGGCCGATAGCGCGCCGCCGATGCAACATCGAAGAAGATCGAGCGCCGCTCGCTCCAGCTCAGCTGCGGCCACGCCTCGTCGCGCAGCGTGGCTACTTGCTGCGCGGTGTAACGCGAGCGGTAGTAGCCGCGGCCGTTCGCATTCGGCATCAGCCAGCGCGGGCACTTCTTCGCATCGAGTGCGAGCGTGCTGGTCTCTTTGTCGAACAACGTGCACGCATCCGCACGCTTGCCATCGCGCTCGAACGCGACGCACATCGGCACGTGCCACGGCGGCTGATGCGCCGGGTCCGGCGAGCCCGGCGGCACGAAGCGCTGCTGCACGAGCTCGACGCGCGGCGGTGCGCCTTTGCCGCAGTCGAGCCTCGCTTCGATCTCCGGTGCACCGGGCTGATCGAGGAAGGTCGAGAAGGCGGGCACGAGGTCGCGTCCTGTCGCGCCGCTGATCGCCGCCACGAAGTGCGCCGATGTCGCGTTGCCGAACGCGCGCGACTTTAGATACTGCCGCACGCCGGCCTGAAACTTCTCGGCGCCAACGAACGACTCGAACATGTTGAGCACGGCCGCGCCCTTCGTGTACGAGATGCCGTCGAAGACGTTGTAGATGTCATCGACCTTCTCGATCGGCTGCCGGATCTTGCGCGCGCTGACGATGCTGTCGGAATCGAGCGCGCCGGTCTGAATATCGAGATCGCCGCGCTCGCCGTGCCAGCTCGGATCGAAGCGATTCGTGATCTTGTGGCCGAGCCACGTCGCGAAGCCTTCGTTGAGCCAGATGTCATCCCACCAGACCATCGTCACGAGATCGCCGAACCATTGATGCGCGAGCTCGTGCGCGGCAAGGCTGACGTACCCGCGCCGGTTTTGCCACGATGGCTTGTCGAACAAGATCGCGCGCTCGGTCGTCGTCACGAGCCCCGCGTTTTCCATCGCCGAGAAGCCGACACTCACCGGCACGACGAGCATGTCGAGCTTCTCGTATGGGTACGGAATCGCGAACCACTCCTCGAGCAGATCGAGAATCCGCGCCGTCGTCTTCGCCGCATACGCAGCATCGGCGCTGCGCCCTTTCATCGCCACGATCCGCACCGGGATACCGCTCTTCGTCTTGCCCGCGTCGACGATGTCGAACGGGCCCACGCCGAATGCGATGAGATAGCTCGGCAGCGGTTTCGTGCGCGCGAACTCGACGCGCTTGTTCGCACCCGCTGCTGTCTCGCGCACGACCGGCGTGTTGCTGACGGCTGTCACGCCTTTGGGCACCTCGAGCGTGAGCTGCCACGGGACTTTGGAGTCAGGCTCGTCGAGGCACGGAAACACGCGCCGCGCGTACAGCGCTTCGAATTGCGAATACACGTACGCCGCGTTGTTTGCGGTTTGCCGGAACGCGCCGGTCGTGTTCAGCGTGTCGAACTTGCCGGTGTACTCGAAGCCGAGCACCCACGTGCCGGGCTCGAGCGCGGGCTCGGCGCGAATCTCGAGCACATCGCCGTGCGGAATCACGGAGAGCGGGACGTTCGCGCCGGCCTTCGACGTCGCGGTCGCTCGTTTGATCTGCAGCTCGTAGCCGTGCAACCACACGAGCGGCGCGCGCTGCGCGATGTCTCCCGTGATCGCGATCACCCCGCTAAACGTCGTCTGTGCAGGGTCGATCACGAGTGTCGCGGCATAGCCCGACGGCACGAAGAACCGCGGCAAGCGCAAGGCCGGGACCTGGGTCTCGGTATTCGTTACAACAGGTTTGGTCGGTACGACGTGAGGTGGTGTCGACCGCGACTGCGGGGCTTTAGCCGGGCACGCGACCAGAAACGGCAGCAGCGTGAGAGCGAAGCGCACGTCGCGCACCATACTGCGGATCGCCTATGATCGGGCTGTGAGACGGCTCGCACTGCTGCCGATCGTCGCGCTCGTGGCGTGTAACAACGCCGAGCCGGGGCTTCTGCTCGACGTCTTCGTCGAGCCCGGCACCACGGTCGAGCTGTACGCCGCCAAGTACTGCGACGGCTGCCCGCGTGGCGTCAAACCGCCGGCGCTGACCGCAATGCCCATCAGCGAGGCGTACCTGTCGTTCGATGGGCAAGCGCAGCCGCAGACGGCCGATGCGAGCGGCCTCGTGCGCTTCCGCGTCGCGACGAGTTACGACACCTATCTTGGGATCATCTTGGTCGTCGCGACAAAACCCGACGGCACGCAGTGGACCTTCGTGAACTACAACGTCGAGATCAAGGAGGGTGCGAGCACGCGTTGGGAGATCCGGGACTTCGTGCAGACGTACGGGCTCATCGACACTGTCGGTACGGTGCCTGTCGACGGTACACGCCGGATGTTGATCTGGAATCGTCCGGGCGCGACGACCCAGGCATGTGTGCTGTTCGAGGAGTGGTACAGCGAGTCGTCGAACGGTCAGACAACGATCAACGTCGACCGCGATCTCGTGGTGCCAGAAGACAACATGGATTGCGATGCGCTCATGACCGCCGATGAGTGCGATCCGTGGACGTTCAACGCAATACTCGGTCCGCCGAAGATCGAAACCGCCGACTGCCTGCTGCCCATATCCTCGATCGACGGCATCTGCAGAATCGGCGGTCCGCAGTGCAGCGAAACCGGTGGCACGGTCAACGAGTGCGCATCGCTCCCCGAGGACTACTGCTTGCCGCAGGGGTTATGCGGTTGCGCGGGCATGGCCGATCTGAGCGGCTGCCTGATGGCGAAGTTCGACTTGCTGCAAACCGACATGCCGCACGCCCTCTGCGAGATCCATGTCGATACCGACGGCACGATGTGCGGCGGCAAGATCGTGCTCCAGCCCGACATCTATTTGTCGGGTGGAAGTGGCACGAAATGCACGGCGATCCGCATCGCCGACATGGCGACACCATTTGGACCGTTTGTGACGGAGGCGCCGTATCCGAACGGCAAGATGAAGTTGGATAATTTTTCGACGCCGTGCAGGGCGGACCTTTACTTCGAAGGCCCGCTGCCGGCGAACGTGCCGCGGTACAGCTTGTTCGAGCTCGAGCTCGACAACCGGCGACATCTCGTCATTCCGACGCTCGTCGGTGTGAAGCAGGGATGCGACGTCCAGTCGCGTTGCGATTTCTTCCCCGGGCTCGTCACGGACACAATGATGAGGTGTGTGGCCGAGCCGGCGGAGGGTTGTTACGCGACCCAGCAGTGTCCCGACGGTGGTGCGTATTGCCATGGCACGTGCTGCCCGCCTGGCGAAGAGTGCACGCTCAACGGATGCATGTGTGGAGACGTTGCGACGTGCCCGACGGGCTCGAGCTGCATCCAAGACATCTATACGCGCGACGAATGCGGCGTGCGGTGTTGTCCAAATGGTCAGTGCGCGAATCCGTGGAACTGATCAGTCGGCGGCGAGCGCGCCGCAACACTGCTTCCACTTGCGCATCGAGCCGCACACGCAGAGATCGTTGCGGCCCGGCTTCTTCGGCTTGAGCCGCGCCATTTCGCGTGGCGATGGAAACGTGCTCGGCCGCTTCGCGCGCCCGATCTTCTCCGCGGCTTCGAACTTGTCGGCGATCTCGTCGAGCTTTGCTTCGGTGAACCAATCGCGCGCTTCGTCTTCGAGCTTGCGCGCGAGCGCGAGGTAGCGCCGCGTGTGGAGCTGATGATCGTAGTGCGGCACGCGGCGATAGCCCGGCGGCACATCGACGATCGCATCGCCGCCGACGAAGCCATACGTGCCGACATCGCGCGCCGGCAACAGCGTCCACTCGATCCCGAACACGCGATGGCCAACGGCTTCGAGCCCGACCCACGCGCGCGCTTCGTGTTGATTGAACGGATGCAGATACGCAGCCTCGTCGCTGACGGGCACCGACTCCGGTACGCCGTACGGCAATCCCACCGGCGTGCCCCAGTTCGGCGCCGTCGGATCGCCGCACATCGCATGGATGAGCTCGTGCACGCAAAAGCCGAGCAGCCGACTATGAATGCACGGGCCGTCGCGCACGACGACCCACCGCACCTCGCCGAGCTGTTGCTGCACACGCCATAGCGTGGGCGCCGCGAGATCCCAGATCACGGTCTGGCCCCAGCCGCGCATCGCATCGTCGAAGCGATAGAGCGCTTCGATGCCAGCTGCGCGCTCTTCGAACGACAGCACCTCGTGACATCTACAGATGCACGCGAATGGCGCCCTCACAGCGTCGACGACGGTCGCCGGCACCGCGCAATCGTAGTACATCCAAACGCCATGCGTTACGCGTTTCGGATCGTCAACGTGTTCACCGTCGCCCGCGATCGATTCTCGGGAAATCCTCTGTGCGTGTTCGAGGATGCGCGGGGTCTTCGCGACGAGCAGATGCAGGCACTCGCGCGACAGATGAACCTGTCGGAGACGACGTTCGTGCTCGAGGGCGATCGGGTGCGCATCTTCACGCCGGGCTACGAGATGCCATTTGCCGGGCATCCGACGCTTGGCACCGCACACGTCGTGCGCGCGCTGCGCGGCGGCGACCGGGTTGCGCTCGCGATGAAGGCGGGAGTCGTCGAGGTCACGGCCGCTGGCGATACGTGGACGCTGCGAGCGGCAAAGCCGGCTGCGACGCGCCCCGTCACATCATCGCGCGCCGAGCTCGCGCAGATGCTC
>Ga0070698_100008796_pt1 | contig 10864 bp, 8 predicted proteins | sample KBSK1502metaG_FD_65477 | JGI IMG/M metagenome (GOLD analysis project Ga0070698, IMG submission 65477) | Corn, switchgrass and miscanthus rhizosphere microbial communities from Kellogg Biological Station, Michigan, USA - KBS K1-50-2 metaG | ecosystem: Host-associated > Plants > Roots >...
GGGAGGACGCCGACCGCGTTGTCTTGATTGATCCCTCCTATCGAGATCGGCCGGTCGGCTTGAACGTACTCGAATGTCCAGACGTCGACCTGCGCGAAGTGGTGGGCGATTCCATCGTGACCATCTTCAAGAAGACTTACGAGCCCTTCTGGGGGCCACGGACTGACGACATCCTCCGCGCAGCCGTCCTGACGCTGCTGAACCGTCCCGACACCACACTGTGTGAAGTGCCGCTCCTGCTGCTGCGGCCGGAAGCACGCAAGCAGTACCTCGAGGGCCTCGACGATCCGGTGGGGCTGGAGCCCTTCTGGGAAGAGTACGAGCAAACTCCCGGAGGCCAGCGGCTGCAGATGGTGGGCCCGCTGCTGAACAAGCTCCGGTCGGTACTTCTTCGGCGTACTGTCCGCAACATGCTCGGCCAGGCCCAGTCCACGGTCAACATCGCCACTGCCATGGACCAACAGGGAATCCTTCTCGTCTCCCTAGCTAAAGGTTTGTTGGGAGACGAGACGAGCCGGCTGTTGGGGTCCTTCCTCGTGGCCCGGATCTGGCACGCGGCGCTGGCTCGGGCCGACCGACCGGAGCCTTGGCGACCGGACTTCAACCTCTATCTGGATGAGTTTCAGAACTATCTGCATCTGCCGCAGAGCCTGGACGAGGTCCTGGTCGAGGCGCGGGGCTACCACCTCGGCCTCACACTCGCGAACCAGCACCTCGCCCAGCTGGGAGCAACCACCCGGCAAGCCCTTTCGGCGAACGCCCGCACTCGGATCGTCTTCCAGTGCGGGCAGGAGGACGCGCGCTACCTAGCCAAGGAGTTCGATCCGATCCTCACCGAGCGCGATCTGCGGAACCTGCAGCGCTTCCAGGTTGCGCTCCGGCTTTGCGTCAACGGCCGGACAGGACCGCCGTTCACCGGGATGACGCAACCGATGCCGGAGAGCCTGGGCGAGGCCCACGCTGCCTGGTTGCTGAACACGGTGCTGGCCTGCTGTGGCCGTCCCCGAGAACTTGTCGAGCAAGAAATCGAAACGCGGTTCGACGCCTACCGTCCCGAGCCCAAGGCGCGAGCCAGGTGATCACTCCACTGGGGCCTGCCAAGGGGTCGCGCAGGGGGTCGCGCAGAGGGTCGCGCCAGCGCGCGACCCCCCTTTTGAATTCGAAAAGGGCCCCTGGAGCGACGGGACTGTCATCGCAAAGCGATGACGAGCATACCTACCTCGAACTTCGATCAAGCACGGAGCCAATTGGAAGATCAACGTCGGATCTGCCGCTGACCGCACGAGATGTGGCCATCCTCATGGCGCTGGACCAGTACCGCTATCTGGACCGGGAACAGATCGAGCAGCTGTTCTTCGACGGTCGGCGTCGATCCCAGCTCAAACTTCGGCGTCTTGCTCTTGATGGGCTGATCATCGCCTGGCGCAGTGTCCTGCAACCTGGCCTGCGTCCCCGGCCGTCCGTCCATCTCCTCTCGAAACGCGGGGCGATCCGGCTGAGTCGAGAGCGCGAAATCGACCCGCGCTCGGCGATTCTGCTGGCATGGCAGGCTCGTACGCGCGCCTACCACCTGGTTCACGACCTTGAGGCCAACGGTTTTTTCGTGGGTCTGGCGGTCGCGACTCGGTCACGCGAAGGCGAGGGGCTGTACCACTGGGTCGGCGGACCCGGATGTCGGCGCGGGGCCAAGGAATCCCACGATCGGATGCCGATCTCGGACGGCTGGGGCCGTTTCATGCTTCCCGACCGGGAACTTCTTTTTGACCTGGAGTGGGACCGAGGGACTGAGCACCCACACCGACTCCGTCGGAAGGCGATGGCCTACGTGGATCATTTTCGGCGCCGGCGCAATGCGAGCCTCCACCATGTCTTCTTCGTCGTCCCCACGGAAAGGCGGGAGGCAGAGGTGCAGCGGGTGGCGCGCGCGGCGATGCCCGCACGCGGGGAGTGCTGTCGAATCTGGACCACATCCACCGATCGCCTTCGCTCGGAAGGTCCCCTCGCCCCAATCTGGCAGGAGGTCAGTCCACAGAGTTCCGGGCGCGTTGGGCTTTGGCGGATGCCAGGTCTTCCTCGGTCGGCTCGCCCGGCCGAAGACTGCATCGGCAAGCCGGGCTGGTGGGAGCGGCGCCCTGGCGGTGGCGAGGGTGCATGAGTCGCCTTCATCCCGATGGTGGACGGTCGGGGTCAGACTCTGTCCCCCGGCAGTCGACCTTCCGATTTTCATCGCATCGCCCCAGGTGGTTTCCTGTCGAAAGGCTGGGAGATTCGTCTCGTTGTCGGCTCCGGGTGTGAACCGCTGATGGAGGCCGAGTTCAATAACCACCTTGTGAAGATGGAAATGGCGAAACGAGGCTGGCAGCTAATTGACCTTGCGAAGCACGCCGGGTTATCCGAGCCAACGGCGAGGGCGGTTGTGCGAGGCCGCAGAATCTCTATGGTCACTGCGCTCAAGGTGGTCCGAGCACTGGAACGAAATCCGCCCAATGAGCGGCTGATTGCACTCCTCAGCTGGCGGGAGGCGCACCCAAGACAGGTCGTCCCTAGCTAGCTGGTTACGGCGAGCGACCGTAGCCAATAGGGCATCCGATGAATTGGCCGCTTTGGAGACTCAGCGCGATCACCGCGCATACCTATATAAATGTGTGGAGGCCGGGGCCACGGATTCGCGCAGGCGGGGTCGCCGTCCTGCTCCGCTCTTGGAATGACTATGGACGCAGGGCAGACCGCATCCGACGGTAAAAGGCAATTGGACGATAGGCCGGCGCACCGAGTTTGGGTGGTGCGCGCGGGCCGAGGTGCGATTCACGCTGACCGTTTCCTGGCTGCCCGAGTTGCCGCCATCGGCTTTGGAGTCCAGGAGAGTATCGCCGGCCTGGCTTGGGAAGACCTCTCGCGTGTATTACGCAAATCGATTCCTGACGAGCCTGCCGTGACTATCGGCCTTCACGCTGGGGCACTGTTCCGGTTAGCCAACGACTTCGCAATAGGTGACTACATCATCACACCTGAGCCGGGCGGGACACTCTTGGGCGGCGAGATCACGGGGCCGTACGAGTTCGCTGCTACCCCGCTAGTAGAAGACACTAGCTACCACCACCTTCGCCCTGTGCGATGGTTCGCGCGTATCGACCGATCCTCCTTGTCCCAGGGCGCGCGTGCCAGCCTGGGATCGATCATGACGTTGTTCCTACCCGGCCACCAAGAGGAACTGCTGGCCGCTCTAGCACCGAGTAAGGCGAATACAGCTCCCGCTCCCCGGGCGGCGGCTCCCACCACTCCTCAGAAGACCCAGGTCGTAACGCAAACGGTGGTACACGTGCCCGAGGTGTCCGCCGATCCGCCAGTGCCAATGAGTTCGCAGTTTGAAACAGACAAGCGAAATCTGCTGTTTCTCCTAGATTTAATTGGCAACCGAGAGCTTGCCCTCCCAGACTTTCAACGGTCGTTCGTCTGGGACTCAGCCGCGACGCGCGAGCTGATTGTTTCGATCATCCGTGGTTTCCCGGCCGGCAATCTTCTGCTGCTGCGCGGTGGATCCCAGGTTTTCCTTCCCCGGGCCGTGGAAGAAGCGCCGTCGCTCAATGGCCATGAACCGGCTTCGCTCGTCCTCGACGGCCAGCAGCGACTGTCCTCCTTGTACCAAGCCTTCGCAGGAGTCGGCACCCATAGATTCTTTGTAGACGTTGCTGCTCTTATGCGAGGAGACGATATCGACACCGCCGTCAAGGCCTACAGCGGCACTAGGGCTCGGGCATGGTCGACCATCGCCGGCCAGGCCCAGAGCCTCATGTTTCCACTTGCGCGTGTCCATGACTACAGCTACTGGCGTGATGAGGTGCTCGACGAACGGTCCGGGGATGATGCTGACGCGAGGAAGCGACTTCGCGCGTACTTAAACCGCGTCGAGACTGCAGTTGTTGAAGCAATCAAGTCGTATCAGTTTCCGGTCACGACGCTCTCGCAACAAACCCCCACTGAGGCGGTATGCACGATCTTCGAGACGCTCAACAGAACCGGCATCAAGTTGTCGGTCTTCGAACTAATCTGCGCGCGTGCTTTCGCAGAAGGCCAACGACTTCGCGAACGATGGAAACAGGCGCTGGCGCAGTACCCGGCGCTTGATCAGTTTGGCATCGATCCGTACTATGTCCTGCAAGCGATCGCCCTGCGCTCAAAGAAGAAGCCCCAGCGTGGAGTGGTGGCCGCGATGGACGTCGGCACCATCGTGAACGAGTGGGATGCGAGCGTGCGCGGCATGGCGGAAGCACTCGTGATGCTTCGTGACGAGTGCGGGATCCTGACGGACAAGTGGTTGCCTTATGCTCCAATGCTTCCCACTCTTGCCGCTGCGTGGCGAGACGTCGAGGAAGCACACGGAGCAGCTGCCGGTGCGCGCCGCCTAAAGCTACAACGGTGGTTCTGGTGCGAATCGTTCCTGGGTGACTATGACAACGCGCCGAACTCGCGCGCTGAGGCGGATGTCCCGCACCTACACGAATGGTTACGCGGCGGCGAGCCGCCGACGGTCGTGACCGGCTTCACCTTCGACCCGGCAACATGGCTCGACGTCACGGTTCGTCAGCGAGGCCTTTACCGCGCGACCATGGCTCTTTTGATGCGCCGGCGCCCACTCGACTTTCATCTGGCAGTGCCCCTCACTAAGACGGTCATCGAGAGCACGGCCGTGGATGACCACCACATCTTCCCCGCCAGTTACCTCAAGGACCAGGGGGCGACGAATCACGTCGACACCGTTCTTAATCACACCCTTATCGATAAGCTGACAAACATCCGCATTAGTAAGAACGCCCCCTCCGTCTACCTGGCGGAGATGGAAGTGGAGTTGCGGAGCGCTCTTGGCGCGGTGCTGCGCAGCCATGGCCTTCCACCGGAGAAGGATGGAGCGTTATGGGAAGACGACTACGACGGCTTCCTTGACTGGCGGCTCACCCACCTCACCGAAGAGCTGAAGGCCGTTACCACCTAGGCGAACTAGACGACCCTGGCTATGAGGGTCCACGAGCTGCGTCGATCCCCAGGCTGTGGTCCCCGGCTGGACTCGTCGGTATCATCGAACTAATGTTCGATCGCGCTCGATCCCTGAAGCTGATCGAGTCGAGGAGCTGTGCCTGCGCCGGCTGCGCCGGCCGGCTAACCGACGCTGCGCAGAGTCGGGGCGGCTGGGGCTTTTGCCGAGAATGCCGGTGCGCATGGCAGATTTCCACGATCGATGGTCACGTGTACGCGACTATCATTCCGTCGCCAGCACACCCCCTAGCGAGAGTTAGCAGCGGTCACTGACCCCCACGCCACTGCCCCCTCCGCTCAAGGTCAGGCCTTTTACTCCAACCTCTGGACCTGCGGCGATGTGGACGGCCAGATGCCGCAGCTCGCTCGGTGCTTCTTGAGCGCTCATGAGGTCGCTTTCATACCCTCCGGATCTGGAACAGTCAAAAGGCCATCGTGGTTGCAGAGTGCTCTGTAAGCGGCCACGATGCCGAAGTTTCCCGGGTCGCGGAGTGGGGTTGGCTCAGACACCTGCGCTGATGCCGCCCTTAGGTGGCGGGAGAGCGGACACGGATACGTCGTCCCTAGCCAACTGGTTACGGCGAGCGACCGATAGACCATGGTGTCTTTGGGTCGAGTTGATGCCATCATCTTTAGTTGTGCGCCGCCAGCGTTCCAATACGCACAGTGCCTGGGACGGCCCTTCGAGTTCATCAAGTTCGTTTATGCCTGGTGGAACCTCTAGGCGGGTAGGGGGCAGCCGCAGCCTTGCCGAGTTCGAGGCAAGAGGCCGCGGCGGACATGAGGAAACTATCGGTGTCTAAGCGAAGAACGTCCATGAGACTCGGTCAAGACCACAATCCCGCAACGGCAACCACCCTCCACCTCCCCGCGGGCCTCTGGGAGCACCAGCGACGCGCAGTCGAAACGGTCTATGCGTACTTAGGCTCGTCCAGCCGCGGCGGACGTGCCGCCCTTGTCACGATGCCCACCGGTACAGGAAAGACCGGAGTCATCGCAGCGATTGTTACGCTGCTCCCTTCCTTGGCTGGACACCGCCTCGTGCTGACGCCGTGGGATGCGCTTGTGCGACAGCTCGAAGAAGATCTGCGCGGCCGCTTCTGGTCCCGCCTGCCTGCGACCCAGCGTCCCGCGCTGCCTCCGGTACGACGGCTCCCAACGAGTTCCGATTTCGACGACATCCGACAAACGGCAGAGCCAACTATCTTTGTCACAACGATCGCCGCGATCTCAGTCATGGCCAGTCGGGCACCGGAGCTCGGCTACGATATCAGCCAGCTTTTCTCTGGATTCGATTGCGTAGTCGTCGACGAGGGCCACTACGAGCCGGCCTATCACTGGTCCCAAGCCATCCGGGCTCTGAAGCGCCCAACCGTGCTTCTGACGGCGACCCCTTACCGGAATGATGAGAAGTTCTTCCTTGTCGGGGAGAAATGGCGGTTCCGCTTCCCTCATCACGAGGCCGAGGATCAACGGTTCCTCCGGATCCCTCAGTTTCGGAAGCTTCAAGGCCCAGATCCCGAGCGCTTCGCAAGACAGGTGGTTGGGTTCGTGGATGAACGGTTTGCTAGGAGGTCGGACGTTAGGATAATCATCCGCTGCAAGGACAGTGATGGTATCCGCGCGATCGTTGGAGCGCTTGAACGCGCCGGGCAGCGCAACGTGATCGGCGTGCACGAGCGGTTCCCTCTGCGCGACGGCGCGCTGCTCCGTGAGGTCCCAGGAGTCGGCTTCAACGCGCGGTACTGGGTTCATCAGAACAAGTTAATCGAAGGCATCGACGACCCCCGCTTTAAGGTGCTGGCTTTCTACGACCCGCTTGGAAACGATCGCGCGATCATCCAGCAGATCGGACGTGTGCTGCGGAACCCTAGCCGCGATGTCAGAGACATGACCGCGTTCGTAATCAGCCGAGGCGACAGAGAGCTCGCGCGCACATGGGACGGCTACCGCCGCTTCGACCGTCAGGCTGCAGCGGAAAGCGTTGCGACTGTCTCGCAACTCGTCAAACAACTTCTCGATGCTCAGCCGGAGGCGTTTTACTACGACGGTGGCTATCGAACCAAGATCGATCTTGGTGCCGAAGGCGCATGGCGTGAGTTCGCTTTCCCGCTCCGAACGCGCGTCTACCGCGCCGTGGCCGCGCCTCTCCCAACGCTGGACGCAATCGCCGAAGCCATCGCTTCTGAATGGAGACAGATTGACCGGTCAGTCTTCAGAACGCAGGTTCCGGACAACAGGACGGTGATCATCCCCTACGTAACAGCCGAGAATTCTCCGCTGTTGCGATCCGGGACTTTCATCGAACCCGAGTTCGGCTACACGCTGATCCGCCGCTCGAGCGACCTGCTCTTCATCTACGACGCTCGGGGCCGATCGCCCGCCATCGTCCTGGAGCACCTTCGGCCGCTCCAGCCGGTCGAACTGCAATCTCTCTTTCCTAACGGCTCGTCGACGCTAACATCGGTGTCCCTTCTCAACACCGACATCGGAAACCAGGCCGCTCGGTCACGGAAGATCAGCGCATCTGCCATCGACGAACTCGCGCCAGATCTTGCGGACTACGCGTACGTCTGCTCCATCGCCGAGGGTTACACGCAGATCGAGGACAACCGATTCCGTCGGTACCTCGGGCTGACCCGGTCACGGATTACTGACTACCGACCGACCGAACGCGACTACGAGACCTATAGCGCCTGGCTGCAGGACCTTGAGATCCAGCTGGCAGGCCACACCAAAAGCGCTTCGACGTTCGACCGTTACGCGAAGTACGCAGGAACTCCAAGCGACCCATCACCCGTACACGTCCTCTTGGACATCAACCCGGAAGGCTTCGAGCAACGTCGCAGAGAACGTCGAGTCCCTCTCAGCCTCGACGAGACCGCCCTGGCAGTGGTAGACGGCAGGTTCTCTCTCGCTGCAAATAGCCAGAGTCACGCGGCAAGCCTTTCTTGGAACGCGAGCATGGGCCGCTACGATTTCGACAGTCCCACGCTGCGTAGCGAGCAATTTACCGATGTAGACGGAGACCGGCGAGAGCTCGTCAGTTTTATCAATGAGGAGCAGGCGCTGCGGGTCGTCCCGGCAACACGAACAGCTCTGTATTCTCACGGCCACTTCTTCGAACCGACCCTTCCGCTTCGGAAGACTGGAGCCTTTCAACTGCTCGATGTCCTCTACCCCGTAGCACAGCTGGCCGCGGCCACTTCGGAGAAGGGCGATGCCCTCGTCGGCGACGATTGGCAACCAACCAGTGTTTTCGGCCTGATCAGCGGGCTGGACCCGGGAGGTACGCACGGGGCGCCGGAGGCGATGAAAGAGTTGCTCGATCAACCTGACATGCTCCTCTGCACCGATCTTGGTACAGAAGTCGCTGACTTCCTGGCGACGCAAGGGACCCGGGTGGTCTTCATGCACGCAAAGGCCTCGAAAGAAGCGCGACTGTACTCAGCTAGCGCGCTGCACGACGTTGTCTCGCAGGCGATCAAGAACCTTCCGTATCTCCAGCCACTTGCCGAAACTAAGCCTCGCATGAATTACTGGGCGCAGCCTTGGAAGCTGCCGCAGGGGAACACAACGACGGGCCGCCTCCGCGTTGGCAACTACGCGACCCCAACTCAGATGTGGTCCCGCGTACGTGAAGTAATCTCGAATCCCAGCGGCGAACGCGAAGTCTGGCTGGTGCTTGGCCAGTCCCTCTCGAAGGCCGCCCTCAGAGAACAGGCTCAGAAGTCGAAGCCGGTTCCCGAAGCCATACAAGTATTCGCTCTGCTCCAGACCACATGGGGCGCGGTGTCACAGTTGGGCGCCAGACTCCGGGTGTTTTGCTCGCCATAGGTACGCCACCGGCACATGTCGTGCCGGGAACCCGTAGCGGGGCCATACTCATGCGGTATCCCCCTTGATCCTGGTGGAGTCAGTTCCTGTTCCCATCACGAGGCCTTAACGACCGACCAGCTCTCGTTACTCCGGATCGGCCCGAGCAAATATTGGTCGCCTGGGCGCTCAGTTCGATCGCTAGGCGCGGCGCTGGGTTAGGTCGCGGACTTCGCTTGCTGACAGCCACCCCAGGGGTTGGTCAGCGGAAGGATACTCCCGGCGGCAGCCCGCTGTTCGGGGTAGCTCAGGGTAAGGGTCCTATCTCGATAAGCGATCGACGGTCGAGCTCGCGGGTTAAAAACGAAAAGGTCTCGTCTGGCGAGAGGACTGGCACCCGGACGGCCACCTCGGGATGCCGCTGCGCGAGCCATTCGTAGCCCTCAACCACTGGAGGTAGATTGTGCGGATCGTCATCGAAGCTCGCAAGGAATAGGAAGATAACGTCTGCCCGCAACCCTCCCCAGACCAAGTCAATGGCCCCGAAGAAAGCGGACTCGGCCATTTTGGTGCGGAGGCCAGCTCCGAACCATCCATAGGCGACGGTAGACCACCACCAACGATCCAGAATGACGCCTCCGCGATGTCGGGCCTGCACTAACAGCGGCAGGTTCTCCGCGTGGCACGCCAGATGGATGAGCTGACGGGCTAAAGGTGAAGAAATCGGCTGACGTTCTGTGATCTCGTAGAGAGCTTGCGTCAGATTCGTCAAGCCAGAAGGCATATGAACCAGGAGAGGCTCGGGTTGGTCCCACCGGACCCTTGCAAAAGCCGCTTGCTGCGTGCTCTTACCCGCCCTGTCAAGGCCTTCCAGTACGACTAGCGCGCCAGGACGAAGTCTCACTTGCCACACCTCCAACCGCCTCTTTATGGTCAGCTTTCCTGACATGACCCACCCGAACAGGGTTGATTTTCACACGATTGTCTGGTAATCTTACCACCGTGGCGTTGTGGTCGTCAGAATTTCTGCCATCGTCGGGACCGGACCGCGCGGGCCGCGGAGCCGCTTGTCCACAAGGAACGCCGCCGAGCTCGCCGCCGTGCCGGCTGGGCCCTGTCAGTGGCACGGAGGGGGCGAAGTGATCTCGGCGGAAAGCGTTCGCAACCTGGTTATCGAAGAGCTTGCGAGCGTGCGAGATGTCGAGCGACCCGTGATCGAGGAGCTTGTACGTATAGGCGGGGACGATTTGGAGATCGACTCGAAGGAGGGTCAGTGTGTGGCTGTGAAGCTGGAGGCTCGGCTGAGTATGCCGGGGATGATCCGTCCGGAAGATCAAACTCGATCGAACTTGACGACCATCACCTCGTTGGTGCGGCTGATTCACGAACGAGCCACCGCAGGCAGCCGGCAGGCGGTGTAGGAAGATGGCCTATCTCGTCGTCGGAAGGAGTCTGTCCGAGGCTTGGATCGAGGCGATGACATACCTTCTGGAGCTGCCCTCGGGAAAGAGCCACCACCTCGACGTGGCTTTTCCTGGGTCAGGTGAAGAGGATCTGATAATTCGAGCGGCGGTTGACGATCTCCTAGGGACGGCGGTTCATCACGGATCGCGGCCCCATCTCGTCGCCACCGTAGCGAACACCATCTTTCCCATAGCTCTGTACCATCCGCATCTCGGTCACAGGGCCAGAGAGCGCCTGTACAGCCTGCATGCCATGGCGATGGAGCTCCAGCGTCGTCTTCCTGCCCAGGAGCGAGACAGCTACTTTGATCGATTGGTGGCGTATCCGGGTGAGGGAGTGAATCAGTTGGAGTTCGTTATCAAACGTCTCAAAAAACAAATGGCATTGGCCGGCCCCCATTCGAGCGCGTACGAGATGGGGTTGTCGGCACCGGGTGTCGACGAGCTCAGGGTGCATGCTCCTGGACACGACCGCAACTTCTATTCGTTTCCGTGCCTGAGCCACATATCGTTGACGCTTCAGAGACCCCAGCTGCATCTAACTGCTACCTATC
>Ga0070698_100008799_pt1 | contig 10862 bp, 14 predicted proteins | sample KBSK1502metaG_FD_65477 | JGI IMG/M metagenome (GOLD analysis project Ga0070698, IMG submission 65477) | Corn, switchgrass and miscanthus rhizosphere microbial communities from Kellogg Biological Station, Michigan, USA - KBS K1-50-2 metaG | ecosystem: Host-associated > Plants > Roots >...
CCTCTTTTCATCCGGCTAGGTAGCTCAGTTGGCAGAGCAGAGGACTGAAAATCCTCGTGTCGGCGGTTCGATTCCGCCCCTAGCCATGTCTTCACAATCGTTTCATTGTGAGGAGTTTACGCCTTGAAACTCTCCTATAAGATAGGCACCAGTGACGAGCTTTTACAGGGCATTTTGACTCCATTTTCCACCAGATTTAGCCACCTTTTCCGTTCAAATACGTTCATGGCACTTGACAAAAAGTATTTCTTTGAACGCATTTTGAACGCCGCGTGAAAATCAGAAAATTTGGTGACGGAAAATGGCGAGCCGATGCCGGCGTAATCCTCGGTAAGCGAACGCAAAAGGTTTTTGAGAAACAGAAGGATGCGGAGCTTTGGCTTCAGAAACAGGACAAGATCAAACACGATGATCGGCTAGGCATTCGTCGAATCTCTCAGACAAGAGAGCATCTCGCTTCTATGGCATTCGACCATCTGGGTAAGCATGGCCTTGAGGATGATTCGATTCTCGATGCCGTCCGACGATACTGCTCAATTGCGGCGCCCAAACGAAAGACCGGACTCAGCGACGCGATAGCGGCGTTTGAACGAGATCTCACATTCGGCAACAGGTCGCCCATCTACATCGCTCAGATCGGACGCCAGCTAGCCAGGTTCTATAGATCGTTTTCCGACCAATCCTTGCACGAGATCGACGGCGACAAGATTCGGGTTTGGCTAGAAGCCAATTGCGCAACCGCGTCCAATCGCCAGAACCGTCGCCGGGAGCTCCGCGTGTTCTTTTCGTGGTGCGTTAAGCAGAGCTTGGTCGGTGAGAATCCTGTAGACCGCGTTCCGCGTGTCACAGTCGAGCATGGCCGGCCGGAGATCTTGAATATCAAACAGGTTCAATCGGCGCTCAAAAACCTATCGGATCAAGATCGCGCCCTTTTCTCTATCGGAGTATTCGCCGGACTTCGGCCGTCCGAAGCTGAGGGGATCAGATGGGAGAATATTAAGCTGGGTCGGAAGTTCCTTGAAGTGACCGGTGCCAGACATGGCGAGCGAGCCGGAGACAATAGGGTTGTTCATTTATCCGAAAACCTCATCGAGTGGCTAAAGCCATTGCGCCGCGAATCTGGTCTGGTGTTTGCCGGCCATTCGCGCCGTTGGCGTGATCGCGTGCAAAAAGCTATTGCCGTATCAGCGGATGCCCTCCCCGAGTGGCCGCAGGACGTGCTGCGGCATTCGTTCGGATCATACCACCTTGCCAAACACAAAGACGCATCAAAGACAGCCTACGAAATGGGTCACCGCGGGAACCCGCGAATGCTCTACGCTCATTACCGAGAATTGGTCACGCCGGAAGACGCGAAGGAATTTTGGAAGATCGTTCCGTAAAATAGTACTCTCAACACGCGCGCGCGAAAACCTCCCCTTCTCCCGCGGGGACCGCGCAGTGTACAGGCGTTTTTGGCGTTGTCAAGCATGCTCCGATTACCCCCATTAGGGGTTGGTTGACACCGAAAAACCGGCATGCAGCGCAAATTTCTAATCGGCTATCGCCAAGCATCCGAGTTTACGGATCTACCCGAGCGTCGGCTTGAGCGAATGGTGGAATCCCGCCAGATACGGGCGATTAAACCAAACCGGCGAACCATCATGTTCGTTCCCGAGCATTTGATGGAAGACCTCATGGCAATGGAGGTCGCAAAGATATGAGCGACCCTTCACCACCCGAAAAAGACAAGCCGCCGGGCGACGCGAATCAACCCGGACGGCAAAATGAAGAAGCTCAACAGCTAGCACCAAGTCAACTCGAAGGAGGCGCGCAATGAGCATCGACTTTGACGCGAGCCGGGCGCGCAATCCTTTGCCGGCATACTGCGAACGACGCGGAATAAAACTGCGCCGATCCGGTGTTAGTTTTCGGGGTAAATGCCCGATCCACCGTGGAAATGATGAAAGTGCTTTCGCTGTCTTTGATGACGGCCGTTGGGAATGTTTCGGACAATGCCAACGAGGGGGTGACGTCACCGACCTCGAGCAAGCGCTTGGAGGCGGGACACCAGAGGAAGCCGCAGCCAGGCTCGGTGCAGAACGCCGGCCAGGTCCGCTAATCAGAACGCCGCGGAAACCGAAAACGGAACTATTGCCGACGCTGGATAACCCGTTTGCGCTTCCGTATCGGCTGAATGTCGATGAACGCCGAACGTGCGTAGAGGCTGCGATGCGCCTACTCACTACCAACAGCGCGATTGAGTCTATTGCGCATCGTCGGGGGTGGAAACCGGAAACTATCATGGGTCTCGCTCTCGAGCTTTCGCTCGGCATAACGGACGATGGAAAGCTCGCCTTTCTGTACGAATCTGGACTTAAGGTTCGATGGAAAGAGAATGGCGAACGCCGGTTCGGGTGGCGCTTCGGTAAAAACTGGTTGTGGCGAGGCGGCTTCATTCAGCAAGCCAAAACCATTTGGATCTGTGAAGGCGAAACTGACGCTATCTCGCTAGTCGACCGGGGTTACGAAGCCGACGGTAAAACGGCCGTTGTGGCATTGCCTGGCGCTGCGTTCAAAATCGATCCGTGGAGGTTTCTCTTTTCCGGCAAGGAGGTAGTCCTCTGCCCCGATAATGATGATGCCGGCCGAAAGTGCCTTGAACATCTGATAGCCGCACTTCGGCCTGTGGCGGCCGCTATCAAATACTTAGATTGGAGCACATATGTCGGTTAAAGACATTCGCGCGGCCGTCACGCGGGGTGTGCTGCCGGAAATCAAACCGTTGCAACCGCTCGCAGCGGAATTGGAGAAGGAGCAGAAAGAAGAGGTGCCATGGATCGATTGCTTATCGTCGGCCTGCTGCACGTCCGAGCAGTTACAAAAATTAGAAATTGAACCGCGCAAGCCATTTCTGGGCGATTGGCTAAGGGAAGGAGATTTGGGATTCATCTTTGCCGGTCGAGGTATTGGAAAGACTTGGCTGGCGATCGACTTGGCGCGCGGATTGGCAGGAGGACTCAACGTCGGGCCATGGGAATCTCACGGCGTTTTTCCCGCTCTTTATCTCGATGGTGAGATGCCGCCAGAAGATGTTAAGCAGAGGGACATTAGTCTAGGACAAGGAACCGGAAATCTGACCTACATCAATCACGATATCCTTTTTCAGCGGACGGGACGCGTGATGAATTTGGCTGACCCGCTCTTACAAGAGGCCATCTTACATCTATGCATTGAAACAGGGAAAAAGGTGTTGTTTCTCGACAACCTTTCGACGCTGGTCGCCGGCGCCCAGGAGAACGACGGAAAAGATTGGGAGATATTGCAGCCGTGGCTATTGAGGCTGCGCCGTCAGAAAATCACGGTCGTATTCATTCATCATGCCGGCCGCAACAACATGATGCGCGGCCATTCGAAACGCGAGGACACTTGTTTTTGGATAATTCGCTTAGACAAGAAGGCGTCCGTCAATGATGAGCTCGGAGCGGTATTCCTTTCAACGTTTACCAAGTGGCGAAACTCAAAGAGAGAACCATCAACGTACGAATGGCACTATCAGCCCGCTGGCGACAAAACAGAGGTAACGTACAAGCAGGCCGACAAGCTCGACGTGCTTCGACAGCAGATTGAGGACGGCATGGATAGTGGGACCGAGATTGCCGAAGAAATGGGTGTCAGTAAAGGCTACGTCTCGAAGCTTGCAGCGAAAGCCGAAAGGCAAGGATGGCTACGCAAAATCAAGGGTGGAAAATATCAAATCGTCGAAGATTGGGAGCGGTAAAAAACAGGAAACTTTCAGCCTATTTTTTTGGGCAAAGTTTCCTGAATTGTTTCCTACTCATTGTGCAAAGAAAGTTTCCTATTTTGGCCGTTTTCTCCTAGGAAGCGTACATAGGAAACCGAAAAGTTTCCTGAATTGTTTCCTAGGAAACGGCGACCGTTTCCACCCCATAGTAAATATGGTGGAAACCGGCAGCCTTATTTGGAAAGTTTCCTAGTCTGTTTCCATGCGTGACACGGATGCCACGGTGAATGGTTTTCGATAAATTCTGCGAACACGAATTTGCGAGTGAAGGTCACGGCGAAGACCGTGAAACTATTGTTGTTAGCAACTTCCCATATGACGAGATCTTCCGTCGGCTGGATGGCGAGCCAGAAGAGGGAAAATCTACGGCCGCTATTTCTGGCGAAGCGCTAATTGCGCTTTTGAGTTGGATTGTCGGAGATCGTCCGAGCGAGGTAGATAGTCCATTTGGAATTGCTGCGCGGGCCATAGCGTTGCTTTGGATGCTTAGGCCGGATCTCGTGCCAGGCTTCCGGACAATCAGCGACGTAGCCACTCATACCGCAATGTCGAAACAAGCGCTTAGCAAAAGCCTTGCTGAGTTCAAAAGGGAAGCTCGATGGACACATGCAAAACACTTTAAGCTCGCACCACCGGGCTGTTATCAGGAGTCCGGTAAACGGGGATGGAAGACACGACTTGCGAACCTACAGAAGCGCAAGGAATCGGCAGCAGCGCAGGCTTTGAGTGGTGCGGCAATAGCTAAGTAGCGGGCAGACAGCAAGACGCGCCAGACGCCAACGTCGTGCGGCAAAAGGTACTTCCAGAGCATTAGAAAACACAGGTTCCGGCACGGCACCAACGAGCCGAGCCTAAGGTTTTCAAATTCATGCGAACAGGGGGGTGTTCGCGCAAGCGCGTTGACATCGACATTCGGCAAGATGGAAACGCTAAGCACCAACAAAATCGCAGATTTAAGCGGAGTTAGTCACGCTACAGCACGTCGGAGGTTAGTTGCGGGCGGCGCCGTCGCAGATCCTAACGGCGGATACACTTTACGGGAAGTGCTACAGGCCTGGGAAAAGCTCGCTTCCGGCAAAGTAGGAGAGTTAAACGCAAGCGAAGCGAAGGCGCGCTTGGCCAATCTGCGGATCGAGAAAGAAACAATCGAGCTTCGGAAACTCAAGGGTGAGTTGGTCCAGATGGAACCTTGGATGCAGTACATGCGAGCTCTTTCGAAGTGCCTGTGGTCAAGAATTCAATCCCTGCGTCTTCCCCTCGAGGACGTTAAGTCGCTTGGCGAGGAACTAAACCGCGTGACTCGCGAGTTCGTTCAGCAGAATTTCGGTCCGCAACTCCTAACATTGGAAGAGGCTGAAGAGCAGGCGGAGATGGAACGCGAAGAGCAGGAGGAGCATGAATAACCCGTTCTTAGCCGAGCTCCGCTGGCGGATGGCCGACATATTCACGCCACCGGACCATATGGGATGGGCCGCTGCACACGCGAAGGCTTCACTGGGCATCGAAGAACTTCGCAAAATCGCGCGTAATGAGGATTGGCAGACCAGGAAGGCGATTAACTGTTGCGCGGCGTATCTGAAACGGTCGGACCGCCTCTTTACTAAGCGGGGTTAGTTGACACCGCGGTCTAATTTTGTGGAGTCGCTCGTCACTCACCTTATTGGCAGCAGCCGTTTGAAAGAACTTCTGGGAATCAGAAGTTGGTACTCTTTTCAAAACCTGCGGGATCGCGGGGTCATCGAAGGGCCGAGCTTTAACGAAGCCGGCCGCGAGCTTTGGCCATTGTCCCGTCTGCAATCAATCAAGGAAGCCGTTCAGGACTACGAAGCACGACAAGCGGCAGCCAAATTCAACGCACTTCAAACAGTATGAAAAAGTCTTCTAAAAACGGGTTTCAGCTCATGTACCCATGGCAAGGCCAAAAGCCTAAGGCACCTCCGACTACTACGCCTGGCGTAAAGCCGGAAGTAAATACCGACACCGTCGGAAAAACTTCTACAGAGGCTTTCCGGCCTAATCAGCCGCGGGAATAATATGGCCAAACCACGCTATAGCCTCACGCGCGCCTTGGCGGCCGCGGAGACTCAAGGTTCGCCAGAGTACGAATCTCACTTCGAACTTAAGCGCCAGAACGCAAGTTGGAAGGATAAACTTGGAATCGGCAGCCTGGCCAACAAGCCATATAAGCGCGAAATCTGCGTTCCCTGGGATAAGCTAACGCTGTCCACGAGAGATCTAACGACTCAAACGCAAGCCTCCGGAGCGTTTACCGTTGGGTTAGATGTGCCCGTCGTTCAGAAATCTTTGCGGCCAACCAGCCTCATGATGCGTCTCCCAATCACGGTGATTGACGGCCTTGAAGGCAACCTCGTATTGCCCAGAATTTCGACCGGCGTTAGCCCGGTTGGCGGATCCGAGATTCAGAGCTTAACAACCGGCGATCCAGCTTTCGGAGCAGCGAATGCCGGTCCTCAACGTTTATTAGCATCGGTCACATTTTCAAAAGAGCTTTTGGCGCTCGCCGGCGGGAACGAAGCAATCGACCGCGTGCTGACTACTGAACTGCTTCGGGCACTCAGCTTTCAGGTTGACCAACAGCTCCTAACCGGCAGCGGGGTAAATGGTCAAGCTCTCGGGATCCTTACTCAAAGCGCCACCAGTACAAATACGTACGTAGCCGCCAACGGATTTAGCCAGATCATAGGCGTTCAGAAACAGCTTGAAGATGGATTGGTTGATTCTAATAACGCATGCTGGCTGCTTAGCACGGCGACCGCCAAGCTTTGGCGCACGTTGCTCAAGAACACATCGACCGCACATTTCATCTTGGATGGAGACGGCAAGGTCAACGACATCGCGGCCTACGTGACCTCTTACATTCCGTCTACGTCGGATCAGACCGTTGTAGCGGATTGGACTCAGCTAGTAGTCGGGGTGTTCGGCCAGGGGATTGACCTCGTTTACGATGTCTACACCAAAGCGGCATCCGGCGAGATAATTATTTCTTGCAATCTCTGGTGGCAGGTCTTTATCCGACGACCGAGCGTGTTTGTGGTTAGCACCAACGCAGGCAGTATTTTTACCTCATAAGATGTCATGGCCAAAACTAACAAGCTTTTTCTTGGCGATAGGAACACTATCCGATTGTTTCGAGGTCGCAGTCATCGCGGTCATTTTGCTCGCTCTGGCGCATTGATAGAAGCGGACCGGAAAGAGGCCGAGCATCTGTTATCAGAAGGCTTAGGCGAGCTCGTTAGCATGGAATGGGATAAAGGACTGCCGATGACCGGCCAAGCGATTCAATTTCGGAGAAAATAGAATATGACAAAAGAAGCAGAAACAGCAGAACTCAAACTCCGCGGCGAAGATAAATTCATCGTTGCCGAACGCAATTTTAACTACCAAGGCCGGAAGGTCTCGGCAGGTGAGACGATTCAGATCGATGATGATGAAACGATCAAAGACATTCTTAATAGGCGGTGGGGCCGCTTAATTGGCGGCTGCTTCAGTGTGGATCACATGCGCGATGGATTTCATCGAGTCACCTTTTGGGGCCGGAAATATCTTGAAGGCGAACCATTTCATAAATGCCAATTCCTAAAAGGAAATCACATTTTTCCGGAGGGATACAAATGCCGACTTCGGATGAGCGACATTGTTGAATTTCCTCCTTTCCGTTACGAAGACCTACCCGAGCCGGCAGCGAACTGTACGCGCGTGATCACACGGGATCCGGTTTTAATTATCTGCGAACCGCGGCCGCGGCCGGCGATCGAGCCGGAAGAGTTGGCCGAACGCCAAGAGGCGGTAGCGGCAGGCCGCGCGAACGAGAATTCGTGGATGTCGAACACTTTCAAATAATTTTCTTCGACCACACGTTGGGTGGGACTTCCTCTTCCGCTTTGGAGGACGTATAAGCCAACGGACGTCGCCAGCTAGAGCCGATCTCATTGAGATCTAGCGCGAGGGGACAGCTTCGGCTGTCCTTTCGTATTTATTGAGGAGATCGTTCAAGCCTCGGCGGATGTTTCGTTGGCCGCTTTGAGCAACGCAAGGAATATCGACTGCATTTGCATTACGGCCTCATATGCCTTGGCCACACGTGGTAATTCGGTGCTCACGTCCCAACCGATCTTCTTGCCTGGCGCCAAGGCAGCCGCCAAATTTGTCACTACGATCGCAATGCTCTTCGCATGTCCAAACATCTCCCAATAGCACATATCAGTCATGAACTCGTCGCTCTCCTTGGAAACAATACCTTTTCGCTCCCATGGAAAGCTCTTGGGTGAAACATGAAGAGATCTGCTATGGCCCCGGTAGTCGGTGGTTTCCGGCAGATCTTCTCGCTTGACGCCTAAACGCGCAGCCTGCCTTCTTCTTAGCTCCCTCGGGGCAAAGTCATTCGCTAGTTCCTGGTCGGAAGAGCCCAGCCACTTCGGTAGACGAGCAGGATCGTGAGCGAATTCTTGAAGAAGCATCCAGATTTCCATGACATCTCGCATTGTGTCGAACACGATGCTATGAAGTCCGCTCAAACTCGCTTCGATAGCTGTTTCAAAGTCATCCCTTATTCTCTTGATGAGAAACGACACCTGCGAAAGCGTCGCTTCTGACTCGAACGCCGCTTCGAGATTCTTGAGATAGCCGAGCCACTCATCCAGCCCATCGAGTCTCAGCCCTTTTGCTCGCACTGCGAGTCGATCTATACGGTTACTCTGGGCCTTGTGCAGCGTTTCATGCAAATGCGGATGCGAACTCCGAATGCTTTCAACGATCTGCTCATATATTTGATTCTCTTCCATTTGGCGGGCTTTTTGTTCTTTCGACGCTCTCCCGGCAAGATTAATCGAAATTATGGTGTTTATGGCTAAACCATCGACAGGTTCAGCCGATTAGATAAGACGGCGCGGTCTGTAAAGTCTGGGAGGCCGCCGCATTCAGAATTGAGTTGCTATCCAAGTCCGCCGAGAGAGAAGACCTCGGCGGGCTTTTTTGTTTCCAGGTAAAGTGACAATTATGATTGCTGTAACCGATCCGCCATAAGTAGCCTACCCTGCCATGAGTGGCGAATCCCAGCCGAGTCAGCCGCAAAAAAGGCAATGGAACTGGATACCCTTGATAGCCCTGATCCTGGCGTCTCCGGCAGCTATCAATTACGTCTGGGGGTGGATTTGGAATAATCAAAGACTGGACGTCGTAGCGCACGCATTTTCAGCTCCATTTAATCCGGATTATACAGACGGTTTGGTGATGCTTAGGGAATGGCAAATGGGTTTGTATCCACCGATTATGGATGCCCTAAAATCCTCAAGCTCGAAAGAGGTGAGAGACAATGCATACCAATTGGGTTCGATGTTTTCACAAGTCGTAAAGGAAAAGATTCCCAATGAAGTGCCTTATCCTTCGGAAGAGAGGATTATGCGGTTAAACGTAACCAATAATTCATCCAGGATGTTTCATAAGCTGGTCGTGCGCGTCGACCGAGCGACGCTCTTTTCAGAGCAGCGGAATGAAGAAAAACCCGAAATACTGCGGAAGGATGGACGAATCGAACTGGGTGACGTGAATCCGAAAGATCATTTCAAGATCTTTTGTTGGGGAGCGGTTGGCAGCTCTTCAGACTACTTCTCCGTAAGCACGGAAGAGGCACAAGCGAATATAACCTTTATCCCCGACACTGATTATCAACCAACGAATCCGATCGTGAGTGTTTTTCAGTTCGCATCATTTATGGCTTTATTATACGGAGTGGCCCTGCTGGTAGGGTGGCTCGCCTTTAAGTTTTTCTCAAAAGTCCCTGCTCGCTAAAGGTGCATAAAATAGAGCTTTCCTAACAGCACATCGGTGCTTCCCGATGGCGCTCAAAAGGCGTTCACGCCAAAATCCTGCCTAAGAAAACATAGCACTGAAAATCCTCGTGTCGGCGGTTCGATTCCGCCCCTAGCCATGTCCTTCTGATTGAGTTACGCCTCTCGCGGGAGACGCAATACTACATCGCACAATCTTGTAATGGACACTAAATCGCCTCTAAAACTTTTTGGCAGCCTATTTTGTTCATCTGTACACTACTCCAGTCGAATATCCCAAATGACCCGAAAACGGAGCTTTTGATGCTGGCAAGTTTCAGCATTGCGAACGACAACAAAACCCACGGTGGGCCATCGTCGAACGATTGCGGGCATTTGGATGATTGAACAACCCAGACGAGGCATCCAATGTCTCGTGCATTTTGCAATGTCCTCGAATGAGTACTGTTGACTTTCGTATATATGCATGTTATATTTTAGTTGTAGTGGGTTCCCTTAATTGTAACAGAAAGAAGAACTGTTCTTTGGAATTATGACACTAAAACGAAAAATGGGGCGACCAGCCCTTGGTAAGATTCGTTGCTTGTTCGTACTTAAACCTGAGATAGACGATCTGCTAAACCAGCTTGTCGGTCAGGAGCATCGAACCCGCTCGGATATCATCGAGAGTGCACTGGTCGCCTATGCGAAAGGCAAGCATGACACTTAGACAATCTCTATTTGGAATCGTCGAACGTGAACATCCGATTACGGTACGAGGTTGTTTCTATCGTGCGGTATCCGCTGGGCTATTTCCTGGTACCCAAGACAGGCATTACAAAAAGTGTGCAGCCTTGTTGAAGGAGATGCGCAAGTCAATCTATCGCCCGTTGCCATATGAATGGATCGTTGATACTTCCCGACTCAGGCATGCAAGCGCAGGATTCGATGGAGTGAAGGATTGTCTGGATTCAGCCGTTGCCAGCTACAAGCGCAACTACTGGGACGACCAGCCTGTAACCGTTGAGGTGATGACTGAGAAAGATGCGATGACCACCATTCCTGCACCCATCATCCGAAAGTACAATGTGCCATTTACAGTCTTTCGAGGTAACCCGTCCGATACTCTGACTTATAACATAGGTAAAGAGCTAGAGGCGGGTATTGAAGAACTGAAGCTCCCCTGATCTTGCGGACACGGAAACTCAAAGTAAAGAGAGAGAAACCGTGAACGAAAAAAAGATCGTAAAAAGGTACAACGAGGAGTTCAAGCGCCAAGCGGTGGAGCTGTT
>Ga0070698_100008802_pt1 | contig 10861 bp, 9 predicted proteins | sample KBSK1502metaG_FD_65477 | JGI IMG/M metagenome (GOLD analysis project Ga0070698, IMG submission 65477) | Corn, switchgrass and miscanthus rhizosphere microbial communities from Kellogg Biological Station, Michigan, USA - KBS K1-50-2 metaG | ecosystem: Host-associated > Plants > Roots >...
AGGCCGGGCTGGAGACGGTCCTGGTGCTCAGCGGGGTCTCCACCCGCGAGGAGGCCGACGGCTTCCCCTACAAGCCCAATCGGATCGTCGAGTCCGTCGCTGACCTGCAGGTCTGACCTGGGATAGGCTCGCGCGCCCATCCCGCGGCGCCCCGGCCGCGGAAGCACGGCGCGGCCGGCCGGTGCCCCGGGGCCTGAGCCCGGTGCGCGACTGGTGGGCGCTGATCAAGACACAGCTACGATAGGCCCGCAATAGATTAACCTCCTTGAAAGGATTGATCCGGCCGAGCATCATATGGTGGTCGCCGCCGAGGGACCAGGCGCAGCCACGACTACGCGCTCATCAACGCCGCCGCCCGCCAGGGGGCCCGCGCCGTGCCCAGCATGCGAGTGGTCGAGGCCGGCGCGCGTTCACCCGCGGCGGCCGCTACCGGGACTCCATGACGATCGACGGCCGCAACCGGATCGTGCGCCAGGCCGACGGCGTGCACCTGAACCAGACCGGGTCGCGGCTGGCAGCTGACATCGCGCTGGACGCCCTGAGGCAAAGCTATGACCTGCCTCGCGTGAGCCTTCCCTCCTGCGCGGCTAGCAGGTTTCCGCTTGGCTCAGGTAACGTCATCGGCGCTGGATACCTGCGCAGCGCCATCCGGTCCGGCACCGCCCCCCATCCGACCGGAGCGGCACGCGGCCCAAGACAAGGAGCGAGCGACGACCCTCGGCAGGAGCACACTGATGCCGGTCGGCGCAGTCCCGTCCGGCGCGACCGGGGCCATCCCCGCCGGGAGAGGGCTGACGCCCCCCGTCGCGCTCGCTCGTCCGACGACAGCGAGGGCGCCCGCGCGATGATCTTCACGAGCCACACAACCGGTGCGCTCGAGCTCTACGTCGGTCCGATCGCCGCCGAACTGGCACACAAGCGTGCCGAGCTGGCGGTCCTCAAGCAGCGGCTGGCCGAGCGCCAGGCCGGGCTGGCGGACTTCGAGGCCGCCCTCGGCCAGTTCGAGATCGAGTACCGGCGGGCGCTCGGGCAGCGCTACGCGGTGCTGGACGACCTCGCCGACCAGATCGAGCAGGCCAGGCAGGACGGGTCCCGCCGCGGCCACTCCGGCGACCCGTGCGACGCCGACCAGCGGACAGACGGGGACGCCGACCGCGACGGCCAAGGCCCGGACGGCGACGGTCAGAACTGGGCGTGGGCGTGGGGCGAGCGCGAGCCCGAGCAGGAGTTCCGCCGCATCGTCTCCTTCGAGGCCAAGCGCCTCTTCCGGCTGCTCGCCCGGCGGATCCACCCCGACCTGGCGCACGACCCGGCCGAGCGCGAGCGGCGCACCAACCTGATGGTCGCCGCCAACAACGCCTACGAGCAGGGCGACATCGAGACGCTCCGGCACCTGCTCGACGAATGGGACGCCAGCCCCGACAGCGTTGCCGGGTCCAGCCCGGCGTCCGAGCTGGAACGGCTCATCCGCCATCTCTCGCGCATCCAGGCACGGATCGAAGGCCTCGACAAGCGCTTCTCCAACCTCGAATCCTCGGCCATGGGCTGGCTGCGCCGCCGCGTCGACAAGGCGGCCAGCGAGGGCTGGGACCTGCTGTCGCACATGGTCAAGGAGCTGGACCGCCAGATCGCGGAAGCGCGCGTGGAGCTGGAGCGGATCGAGCTCGAGCGCGCCAATGCGCAGATCGCCTCGGCCTGACCGGCGGCCGCCGTGAACGGGCCGCCGGGTGGGGCGCTTCCGGGCGGGGTTCACCTGGGTGTCGACGTCGGCGGGACCTTCACCGACCTGGTCGCGCTGGTGGATGGCCGCCTGGTGACCGCAAAGGTGCCGTCCACCGCTGCCAACCAGGCGGACGGCGTGCTGCGCGCTCTGGAGGCCGCCGGCATCGAGCCCAGCACGGTCGCCGCCTTCGCGCACGGGTCGACGGTGGCGACCAACGCGCTGTTGGAGCGGCGCGGGGGGCGAACCGCGCTGGTGACCACCGCCGGCTTTCGCGACGTGATCGAGATCGGCCGTCAGCAGCGGCCGGCGCTCTACGACCTGGCCAGGGACCGCCCACCGCCGCTGGTCCCACGCGAGCTGCGCTTCAGCGTCCGAGAGCGCATGGGGCCAGCGGGCGAGATCACTCCCCTGGACCCCGAAAGCCTGGCCGCCGCCGTGGCGGCCGTCGCGGGCGGCGGCGTCGAGGCGGTCGCGGTCTGCCTGCTGTTCTCGTTCCTGCATCCCGAGCACGAGCGGCGGGTCGGCGAGGCGCTCCGGAAGGCCCTTGACGACGTGGCGGTGTCGCTGTCCAGCGAGGTGCTCCCGGAGTTCCGCGAGTACGAGCGTTTCTCCACCACGGTCGCCGACGCCTACCTGACGCCCCGCCTGGCCTCCTACCTGGAGCGGCTGGCGGCCGAAGTGCGCCGGCGCGGCTACCCGGCCCCGCTGGTCATGCAGTCATCGGGCGGCGTGATCGAGATCGACCGGGCCGCGCGGCACGCCGCGAGCTGCGTGCTCTCGGGCCCGGCGGGCGGAGTCGTGGGGGCGGCCTGGGTGGCCAGCCTCTCGGGCCACCGCGACCTGCTCACCTTCGACATGGGCGGCACCTCCACCGACGTCGCGGCGGTGGTCGACGGGACCGTGCGGACCACCACCGAATCGGTGATCGGCGGCGTGCCCATCAAGCTGCCGATGGTCGACGTCCACTCGGTGAGCGCCGGCGGCGGCTCGGTCGCCTGGGTCGACGAGGGCGGCGCCCTCCGGGTCGGGCCCCACTCGGCCGGAGCCGACCCCGGGCCAGCCGCCTACGGGCTCGGTGGTGGCGACGCGACCGTGACCGACGCCAACCTGCTGCTCGGCTACCTCGAGGATGGCAGGCGGCTCGGCGGTCCCGGCGGCGTCACCCTCCGTCGGGACCTGGCCGAGCGAGCCCTGAGCGGGCTCGGCGAGCGCCTCGGCAACGACCCGGTCGGAGCGGCGCTGGGCGTTGTGCGCGTGGCCAACGCCGAGATGGTCCGCGCGTTGCGGGTCATCAGCGTCGAGCGCGGTATCGACCCCCGCGAGCTGGTGCTGCTCGCCTTCGGCGGCGCGGGCGGCATGCACGCCTGCGCGCTCGCCGAGGAACTGGGCATGTCCCGGGTGCTGCTGCCCAGGGCGGGCGGGGTCCTGTCCGCCCTCGGGCTGGCCATCTCGGACCTGCGCCGCGACTACGTCCGGCCACTGCTCGCCAACCTGGACGAGGCCTCCGACGCCGACCTCGAATCCGGCTACGCTCGGCTCGAAGAGCTGGCGATCCGCGACCTCGGTGAGCCGTCGGTGCAGCGACAGGCGGACCTGCGCTACCGCGGCCAGTCATTCGAGCTCACCGTCCCATTCAGCCGGCTCGACGAGCTGGAGTCGAGGTTTCACGTGGAACATTGGCAACGCTACGGCTACCGCATGGAGGGCGAACCGGTCGAGCTCGTGAGCCTGCGGCTGGTGGCCACCCTGGCCGTCCCCAAGCCGGAGCTGCGCGGCGAACCCACCGCCGACGCTCCGGAGCTGCGCGGCGAGCGGGCTTCCGGCGCCTCCCCTGGCCCCCAGCGCCCGCGGGCGGAACCGGCCGCCGAGGTTCCAGGGGTGCGCGCCGAACCGGCCACCGGGGCTCTCCCGGTCCCCGAGCGGCGGCGGGCCGCCAACCTGGACGGCGACTGGCACCAGGTCGAGATCCTCGAGGGCGAGCGGCTGCCGGCCGGGTCGGCGATCGCCGGGCCGGTAGTGGTCGAGTACCCAGAATCGACCGTGGTGGTCCGGCCAGGCTGGCGCGGGGCCGTGGACCAGGTCGGGTCGCTGGAGCTGGAGCGCGCGTGATGGCGGGTGGGCGGCTCGACCCGGTGACGCTCTCGGTGCTGTCCAGCGCCCTGGAGGGCATCGCCGAGGAGATGGGCACCCTGCTCGTGCGCGGTGCCTACTCCTCGAACATCAAGGAGCGGCGCGACTGCTCGACCGCGCTGTTCGACGCCGAGGGTCGCATGGTCGCCCAGGCCGAGCACATCCCCGTGCACCTCGGCGCCATGCCAGAGGCCGTGGCCGCGGTGATGGCCCGCGACCCGGCGCCGGGCGACGTGCTCGCGATCAACGACCCCTACTCTGGAGGGACGCACCTCCCCGACGTGACCCTGGTCTCGCCGATCGATGTGGACGGCAGCCGCTTCGGCTTTGCCGTCACGCGGGCGCACCACTCCGACATCGGCGGCATGCGCCCCGGCTCGATGCCGTCGGACTCCCGCGAGATCTGGCAGGAGGGCCTGGTGATCCCGCCCGTGCGGCTCGCCAGGAGCGGCCGGATCGAGGAGGACGTGCTCGCCCTCATCATGGCCAACTCCCGGACTCCCAGGCTGCGCCGCGGTGACTTCCAGGCTCAGCTCGCCGCCAACCGGCTCGCCGAGCAGCGTCTCGGCGAACTGGTCGCCCGCCGCGGCGCCGGCGTGGTGCGCGCCGCTTTCTCCGAGGTGCTCGCCTATGCCGAGCGCCGCACCCGCGACCTGCTGGCCACGCTGCCCGACGGGACCTACCGGGCGGCCAGCGAGCTGGAAGGTGACGGGGTCAGCGACGACGACATCCCTATCCAGGTGGCGGTCACCATCGATGGCGACAGCATGCTGGTGGACTTCGCCGGCACGGCCCAGCAGGTTGCCGGCAACGTCAACTGCCCACTGGCGGTCACCCGCTCCGCCTGCTACTTCGCCCTGCGCGTGCTGCTTCCCGACGACGTCCCGGCCAACGCCGGCACCTATGCCCCGGTCGAGATCCTGGCGCCCGAGGGGAGCCTGGTTCACGCCGTCTGGCCCGCCGCGGTCGTCGCCGGCAACGTCGAGACCAGCCAGCGCGTCGCCGACACCGTCCTGGCGGCGCTGGCCGCCTGCGCCGACCTGCCCGCCGCCGGGCAGGGGACCATGAACAACCTGGTCATCGGCGGCGCGGGCTGGACGTATTACGAGACCATCGCCGGCGGCCAGGGCGCATCGAGCCGTGCGGACGGCCCCAACGGCGTCCACGTCGGCATGAGCAACACGCTCAACACCCCGATCGAGGCGCTGGAGCTGGAGTACCCGATGCGGATCGAGCGCTACGAGCTCGTCGACGGCTCAGGGGGCGACGGGACGCATCGCGGCGGCGACGGCGTCGTGCGCTCCGTGCGGGTGCTGGAGCCAGCCAGCCTCTCGCTGCTCACCGACCGCCGGCGCCATGGTCCCGCCGGTGCCCACGGCGGCGCCGACGGCCGGCCGGGCCGCAATCTCCTCAACGACACCGAGCTACCCCCCAAGACCAGTCGCCACCTTGCCCCGGGCGACGTCGTCACCGTCATCACTCCCGGCGGCGGTGGCATGGGCCCACCCGCCTGAGCAGGCGAGTCGCCGAAGACCCCGTGATGGCAGGCTCAGAAGATCCCAAGGTCGGGGAGGATGCGCTCGGCCGATTCGATGATGCCTCGCGTCATTCCGATGGCCTCGGCGACCTCGTCGAGATCCGCCTCGTCGCCGGGATACGCCGGATACTCGAGCTCGTTTCGCCGTCGACGCAGCGTGCCAACAGCACGAAAGGCGTCGCCGAACTGGACGCGCATCGCTTCCTCAACCGCGTAGTGGCCGCCTTGCGTCGTCGGACGCAACCCTTGATGCGCGAGCAGAGCCGTGCACGCCTGCCGGGTGGCGTCGTAGGCCAGAACGTAGGCGCTGTCGGGATCATCAGTGGCGATCGCTTGGGCGGTCTCGGCGGTTCGATGCGCGCGCGCCAGCAGGGCCGCGCCATCCGCCTGTGCTCCTGACACCCTCTGGAGCCGTCGGTCGTCGATCAGCCGCTCGATGACCGCCTCGCCTGGGGCCCACCGCATCAGGCCGCTCCTTGCAGATTGGCACGATCGAGCACCCACACGACGGGGGAGGACTTGACCTGACGGACGAGCGGATCAGCCGCGGCGTCCCAACGCCGGCGGCCGCGGACAGCAGGATTGATCGGAAGGTCCAGTCGGCGTTCAGCTCGGTCGGCCGCCTCATAGAGCTGCGTCCTGTCCGGTTGACCGATGACGAGCAGGTCCAGGTCGTTGGGAGGTGGGCCGGCCTCACCTTGATATCGAGCCGCCCACGACCCATAGATCAGCGCGGCCTCCAGTCCCGCGACCGAACCGAGCTCCTCTTCCACCACCAGGTGCGGACCGAACGCCAAGGTGACCAGCTCCGTGAGCGGCCTGCTGTATCGATTCGCCAGTTCAGCTCGGAGGACGCGCGCCCTGCCCAGGCGACGTTGACGGACGAGCCCCGCGTCGATCAGGCGGTTGGCCTCCCCCTGCAGGGTGCTGAGCGGGACATTCAGGCGGCGCGAGAGGTCCGACAGCGTGTATTCACGATCCGGATGCAGCAGGAGCACGGCGAGCAGCTCTCCCTGATGCCGTGAGCGGAGGATCGGCAGAAGTGGCGGAGCTTCACTACGCATAACTCGAAGTTATCACCGGTTTATGGGAAGTGTCGACACCGAGATCGACCGACACGTGGTCAGGGGCGCTGGGCGATGAAGAGGCTCTGGAGGCCGCGGGCGACGGGGCCGGTGCGGTCGAAGACGATGGATTCGGCGAGGCCGAGGCCGGCGGGCTCCAGGGTGGTGCGGGCTTGGAGGCAGACCCACTCGCCGACGGGAGGACGGTGCAGGTAGACGGTGAGGTCGGGGTTGATGAAGAGCCAGCGCCGCCAGTCGAGCACGGAGGAGACGCCGTTGCCGGAGTCGGCGGCGATCAGGACCCGCTGCAGCGGGCTGGGCTCCTCGTCGGGGACGAGCGGGTGGCGCATGCGCATCCACACGGTGGCGGGGCCGGGCTCCAGGAAGGCGCCATCGACGAAGCGCCATTCCATGGCCGTGCTGTAGCCGACCTTGTGCTCGGTGGGGAAGAACCGCAGGGGCTGGCCGTGCTCGGGGCCGGCGGGCACCGCGGGCTCGCGCGGATCGCCGCCATGGACCCAACTGGGCGGTCCGCCGGGCGCGCCGTCGAGCGGTTCCTCGACGGTGCGGATGCGGACGGCGGTGGCGCGCATGACCTCGGTGCCGTCGTCGCGGAGCGAGGCGCCCACCACCTCGACGTTGCGGCCTCCCCGGAGCAGGCTGGTGCTGATCTCCAGGGGCGCGATCGGAACCTGGTGGAGGATCTCGAAGGTCACGCGGACGACCTGGACGTCGCCGCGGGGCCTGAAGCGCTCGATCGCCCGGCCCAGCAATGCTGCTGGTGGGCCGGCGTGCTGCGCGCCGGCATCCCAGGGTCCTCGGGTCAGCTCGGTCGCCACGAACCGGTCGCCGTCCGGAAAGAAGAACGCTTCGCCCATGCGCCGATAGACTACGCCCCCCATTGAGCGGGAGGCGGCCGGGACAACCGGCCCGGCGGGAAGCGCCGGGACAACCGGCCCGGGCGGGAGGCGGCCGGGGCGAGCGGCGCGGCGCGAGGTGGCGCGGCGGAGGACGGCGGAGCGCGGGAGGCGTGGCGCGCGCATGTGGGAGTACACCATCCGGGAGTTCGTCCAGGAGTGGGGCGACCCAGGTGAGGGTCGCGCGGCGGCGGCGTTCCTGGGCGAGCTCAACGAGCTGGGCCGCCAGGGATGGGAGGCGGTCGGGCTGGCGCCACGGACGCACTACGACCGCGGTGGAGGCCCTCCAGGCTGGGACTCCTACACCTTCGTCGTGCTGCTGAAGCGCCGCGCGGTCGAGACCCCACCGCAGGAGCAGGCCGACGGCGGCCAGTCCTCCCAACCGGAGAACTGACCGCCGTCAGGAAGCGCCGGGAGCCTACCCTCCGACCACCATCCAGGACAGGATGGTGGACTGCAGGTACACCAGGACGCACATCACCAGCAGGAGGACCAGGCTCCAGCCGAGGACCTTGCGGAACACCTCGCCCTCCTGGCCGGTCATGCCAACCGCGCTGGCGCCGATCGCGAGGTTCTGCGGCGAGATCATCTTGCCGAGCACGCCGCCGGAGCTGTTGGCCGCCGCCAGCAGGATGGGCGAGAGGCCCGTCTGGTGCCCGGTGGTCACCTGCAGCAGGCCGAAGAGCGAGTTCGCCCCTTCAGCCGCCGAGTCGAAGGCCTGCCCGACCGGCATGCCGTAGACGGCGATCGCGACGATGAGGGCGACCGCGAGGGACGAGACGGTGCCGCGCCGCGAGCCCGAGACCCCGACGGGTCTCGCTGACGCGCATCTACCACATTAAGACATGGAACGGGATTTATCAGTCGTAGGCTAACGAATCAAGCAAATTTGGCCGAGCCGAACCGCACGGCCGTTCGGAACCCGAGGCTCCGGGAGGAGGGCGGGCCGAGGCACGCAGCGGCGCCCCGGCGCCGGTCTCAGGCCGGGGTTCGGCGGGTGGCGATGCCCAGGCTGGAGGGGTCCAGGCCGCGGATGGAGGCGTCCAGGACCTCGGCGACGTGGGCCATGGGCAGGCTCTCGCCGCGACCGTCGAGGCTGGCGCGGATCTGGAGCATGCAGCCGGGATTCGAGGTGACCAGCAGGTCGGCGCCAGCGGCCAGCACGTTGCCGGCCTTGCGGTCACCGAGCTCGGTGGCCGCATCCGGCTGCAGCAGGTTGTAGATCCCGGCGGAGCCGCAGCAGATCTCCGATTCGGCGATCTCGCGGACCTGGAGGCCCGGCACCGCGCCGAGGCTCGTGCGCGGCTGCGCGCGGATGCCCTGCGCATGGGCCAGGTGGCAGGCGTCGTGGTAGGCGACCGAGATGCCGAGCGGCTGGCGCTCGGCGACCGGTCCCAGCTCGACCAGCAGCTCGGACAGGTCGCGGACCTTGGCGGAGAAGGCGGCGGCCCGCTCCGCGTAGGCGGGGTCGTCGCGCAGCAGGTGCCCGTACTCCTTCATCGAGGAGCCGCAGCCGGCCACGTTGACGACCACGTTGTCCACCCCGCTGCCCTCGAAGGCATCGATCATGGCGCGGGCGTAGGCCTGCGCCTCGTCCTCGCGCCCCGAGTGCATACTGAGCGCTCCGCAGCAGCGCTGCGGCGGCGCCACCACCTCGCAACCCTCGGCGGCCAGCACCCGCGCGGTGGCCGCGTTGACCTGCGGGAAGAAGGCACGCTGAATGCAGCCGGTGAGCATGCCGACGCGCCGGCGGACGGTGCCGACCGCCGGCGTGCGCTCCGGCACCGGCTGGGCGCTGCCCACGTCGGGCAGCAGCCGCTCCATGGCCGCCATGCCGGCCGGGAGGCGGCGGAGCAGGCCCGAGCGGCGCACCAGTCCCTGCAGACCGGAGCGGCGGTACAGCCAGAGCGGCCCGCGCAGCGCCCGCAGGCGGCGGGGATGCGGGAAGAGGCTGAAGATCATCGCCCGCAGAGCACGCTCGCCCCGGGTGCGCGGGTGGCGGCGCTCGACCTGCTGGCGGGTCGCCTCGATCAGCTTGTCGTACTGGACGCCCGAGGGGCACGAGGTCACGCAGGCCATGCAACCGAGGCAGCGGTCGAAGTGCCCCGCCATCTCCTGGTCGAGCGGCTCGCCCTCCAGGCCGATGTCCATGAGATAGATGCGCCCCCGCGGCGAGTCCATCTCCTCGCCCCACAGCAGGTAGGTCGGGCAGGTCGGCAGGCAGAACCCGCAATGGACGCAGTCATCGATGAGCTGCTTGTCCGGCGGATGGTGCTGGTCGAAGGCGCCGGGCCGGTCGAGGCCCTGCCGCGGTGCGACGTCCACGCTAGATCCCTCCCACGAACCGGCCCGGGCTCATCGTGCCGCCGGGATCGAACCGCTCCTTGACCCGGCGCATGAGACCTTCGGCGTCGCCGGCCGGGCCCCACACGTCGATCTTGCGCTTGAAGTCCAGCGGCGCCTCCAGCGCGACCAGGGTCCCGCCGCGCCGAGCGAGCCGCTCGCGGGCCTCCTGGAAGGCTGCCGCCAGCGCGGGGACGTCCCCGCCGCGCAGCGCCGCGTAGGTGACCCCGACGCCCGCATGCGCCTGGAGCGAGACGTCCAGGCCGTGCGCTGTTGCGGTGGCCCACAGGTCCTCGATCGCGGCGGGCAGCTCGGTCGGCGGGCAGGCCGCCTTGGCGCCCACCAGCGGCTCGCCGTCGTCGCCGGACCGCCACGGCCGCCCGGCGAGCCCGAGCATGGCCGGATAGGGCTTGCCGGCCTCGATCAGCTCGGCACTCCCGAACGGCTCCAGCAGCCGGACGGCGTCTGTGGCCTGCTCGGTGACACCGCCGGCGGGGCCCTCGACCAGCAGCACCAGCCGGCCCGGTCCGGCAAGGTCCGGCCAGGCCAGCTCCAGCGCGGCGGGGGCGAGCTGCGCGTGCGCCAGCACCTGCGCGGCCTCGCCGGCACGGTCCGGCCGGTCGACCTCCAGCACCGCCCCGGTGAACGAGCTGATCCGCGGGTGCAGGCGGAAGGTCACCTCGGCGATCAGGCCGAGGGTCCCCAGCGACCCGGCGAACAGCTTGCCGAGGTCGTAGCCGGCCACGTTCTTGACGACCTTGCCGCCGGAGCGGGCGATGGTGCCGTCGGCCAGCACCACCGTGATGCCGATCAGCAGGTCCCTGGCGGTGCCGTAGCGGTGCCGCAGCGGCCCGGAGGCGCCGGAGGCGACGATCCCGCCGACGGTGGCGCCCTGCTCCGGCGGGTCCAGCGCCAGGAACTGGTCGGCCTTGCCGAGCACCTCCTGCAGCGCGTCCAGGCGCACCCCGGCCTCGGCCCTGACGATCAGATCGCCCTGCGCGTGCTCCAGCACGCGGTCCAGGCGTGCGGTGGAGACCAGCAGGTCCACGGCGGCCGGCGGGTTCCCCCAGCCCAGCTTGGAGCCGCCGCCGCGGCAGACGAGCCGCTTGCCCTGCTCGCTCGCGGTGCGGAGGACCTCGCTGGCCTC
>Ga0070698_100008804_pt1 | contig 10860 bp, 11 predicted proteins | sample KBSK1502metaG_FD_65477 | JGI IMG/M metagenome (GOLD analysis project Ga0070698, IMG submission 65477) | Corn, switchgrass and miscanthus rhizosphere microbial communities from Kellogg Biological Station, Michigan, USA - KBS K1-50-2 metaG | ecosystem: Host-associated > Plants > Roots >...
GAACGTCTACAGTAACCTCGCCTGATTGCTGATCGCGCTCAACAAGCCGTATCTCGTCCACAGCAAGTTCACCGACGAGCAGGGGCGGCCGACGCTCGCGCAGTTCGGCTTGCCGCCGCGTGTGTACGTCGCGGGCCGGCTCGATCACGACAGCGAAGGCCTGCTGCTTCTCACCGACGACGGCGCGCTCAATCACCGGCTTACCGATCCGCGGTGGAAGGCACCGAAGACGTACTGCGTGCAGGTCGAGGGCACACCGCGCGAGGAGGCGCTCGCACAGTTGCGCGCCGGCGTCGAGCTCAAGGACGGCCGCACGCTGCCCGCCGACGTGCGCGCGATCGACGAGCCCGCGTGGCTGTGGCCGCGCACGCCGCCGATCCGCTTTCGCAAGTCAGTCCCCGACGCGTGGCTCGAGGTCGTGATTCGCGAGGGCCGCAATCGCCAGGTCCGCCGCATGACCGCCGCGGTCGGGCTGCCGACGCTGCGCCTGATCCGCACCTCGATCGGGACGTACGCACTCGCGGGTCTCGCGCCGGGGAAGTGGCGCGAGGTGACGCCTCAATAGGACGCCGGGCCCGGCGGCGGTGGCGTCGAAGGCGCGTTGAGCCCGACGAACGCTGCGATCTTGAGCTCCGTCTCCTGCTCGATCTGCTCCTTGCCTTCGGTATAACCGCGCGCGCGATCGAGGTTCGTGACGACGAGGTCCGCACCGATGATCGTCAGGATCATCACGTTCGTCTCGAACTTGAGGATCGTCGTGATCAGCGTCGTGAACTTGATCTCGAGAATTTTCACGAGCAGGCCGAGCCCACCAACGATGCAGCCGAGCGAGACGAGCAGCAGCACGATGTAGAACTTGCGCGTGCGCTTGATGTGCGAGAGCGCTTCGTCTTGCGACATCGGCTTCGCGAGCCGAAACCCGGCGCGCGTCATCATCACCTGCGCGACCATGATGCCGATGATGCCGGCCATGAACCACGGCTCGCCGGTGAACTGGTACGGGATGACGAGGATCGCGTACGCGATCATCGCGTAGAGCGGTGCGGCCATCACGATCAGCCAGCCAGGCGCCGATGCACCGGGGAAGAGCAGCTTGATCACCATCGACGATCGGATCAGGCCCGGCATCAGCGAGATGACCTTCGGCGCGAGCTGCAGCATCGCGATCATCGCGTAGATGAACGGCGCGACGATGCGGTTGTAGACGCCGTGAATGCCGAGCTCGCGCAGCGTCTCGACGCGCACCGACTTCACCGCACCGGCGACCGCGAACTTCAGCGGATAGACGAACGCGATGAACGGCGAAAGCATGAACAGCAGCCAACCGCCGAACAGCCAGCGCCGCTGCTTGCGCCAGTTCGTCCAGTTGCGAAGCGAGAGCCAGCAGATCAAACAAAACGCGGTTTCGGCGAACGCCGGCGTCAGCTTCACGAAGCGAATCGCACCGGGCAAGTTGCTGCTGCCAAGGCCATCGATGAGCCCCATGATCGACAGTACGGTAAGAAACGTCGCGACGAGAAACAGCACCGAGCGACGCCACGCGAGGAACGCCTGCAGGTTCTCGTCGACGATCGGCGGATTCGCGGCGGTGAGCGCGGCGCGCTCCTTGACCGTCACTTCGCTTGGCTCGATGCGTAGCCGGAACGCGCGCTTCGTCGCCATCTTGAACGAGTCGACGAACTTGCCCGGGACTTCCTGGAACGCTTCGGCGACCTGTTGGATCGGGCTCGATGGCTCGTCCTTGCGCTGATGCACGATGGCACCCGGCAGCGGCGCTTGCTGCGGCGCGTGCTCCGGCGGCTGATTTGGAAACACCGGGCCCCACTCAGACTCCGGATATACGGGGCCGTGGCCCGGTGGTGGCGCGCCGAATGGCTGCACCGCTTGCGTCGCCTCGTACGGCAACTGCTGGGGTGGCGGCTGCGCCGGCGGCGGCTGCGACGGCGATTGCGGACGCGGCGGCGGCTGTGGACGCGGTGGCGGCGAGCGCGGCGGAATTCTCGATGACGATGCTCCGGCCCTGGGCGGCGGTAACCCAGCTCGCGTCTTGCCCTTGTCGGGCGGATCGTCGCCATCAGCCATGGGCCGCATCGTACTGCAGCGCGGCCCGTATCGCTGTTATCGGTACCCCTTCATCGCAGCTCCGAAGCACTCGAGCTGGAGAGGCGTCGTGCGCGCTCGCCGACGCGGCAAGGGCGGCATCGCCCCGCGCGGCGTCGCGATGATGCGCGTCGTCTCACATTCGATGGGCTCCGGAACGGCGTCGAGGTCTGGATCCGGCACGCAGCACGATCCTGCAAGCAGCATTCCCCACCGACGACGAGCGAACCGCGCATGATCATGCAAGGCATGCTGTGCAGCAACCACACAGCTGTGCAAGCCGTCGTGTGATTAGTCGCCGGTGTATGCCGATCTACTTCCGCGCGCGAAAGCGCGCAACGAACGCAGGCATCTCGGCTTCCAATGCAAGGTTCGCAATGTTCGAAACGATCGCGAGCGCGAGCCGCTCGGTCGGCAGAACGACGGCGATCGCGTACCACATCGTGTTGCTGCCGCTGTGCACGAGCATATCGCCCGCGATCAACCAGCCGCCGGTGTAGGTCCACTCGGGATCGCGCGGCTCGTGGAGATGCGCGAGCGTCTCGGGCTTCACGAGCGTCGGCTCGAGGGTCGCGTGCACTGCCAAGAACTTGCCGTAATCGGCGAGCGAGCAATGCACGGTGCCGGCGGGACCTAGCCCCGGCGGATTATCAGCGTGCGGTCCCGGCGCAATCGGTAGCGCGCTCGCGAGCGCGCGGAAGATATCGTCGCGCTCGAACGCGATATGCCCGAGCGGCTGATCGTGCCCCGGTGAGCCGAATCCGCACGAGGTCATGCCGAGCTTGCCGAAGAGCTCGTCGCGCATCAGCTGCTCCCACGATTTGCCCGTCGCGCGTTCGAGTGCGGCACCAACGATCACATAGCCGCTGTTCGAGTAGGCGAAGTCGCCGCGCTTGCCCGGCGGCAACGCGAGAACCGCGCGCACGTACTTCGCACGCGCATCGGGTGCAGTGCCATCGCTGACCAGCTGCGCCCATGCGTCGTCGGGCGGCTGCGCCGGCACGCCGCCGCGATGCGCGAGCAGCTCGTCGAGCGTGACGTTGCGATATCCGGGATGAAGCTTCTCTCCGGGAAACAGCTTTGCGAGCGTGTCGTCCCAATGCAGCACACCGCGATCGACGTAGATGCCGATCAACGTCGCCGTCATCGCCTTCGTGTTCGACCCGAGGTGCCACTTGTCGTCGATCGTTGCTTTGGTCGGCTCTACCTTGCTGCGTACGCCGACGACGGCCATGTCGAGCAGCATGCCGTCACGCCACGCAGCGAAACCGAGCGCGGGCAGGTCGTGCTCTGCGCGAATCCTCTCAAGCTCGATGGCGAGCGAGCCGCTCGGCTTCTTCGCCGGGGCTGCCCATGGATCGATCGGCATCGCCATCGCATCGCGCGACGGCTGCGGCGTCGGCGCTTGCTTCGGTGCGGGCTCGTTGCACGCGACGAGCAACACGAGCATCAGCGCGAGGATCTTCTTCGCGGTGTTGAGCGTGCGCACCGTGATCTCCTGATAGACCTTCGTCGAGGTGAGCTTCGCGAGCGCGGTCTTCGCGAGGTTGCTCGTCGGCGCGGCCCAGTACAAAACGCCCGGCGCGTACTCCACCGTCTCGCCACCGACAGGTTTCACACCGTCGAGGATCGCTTCCTGATCGACGGCCTCGCGGAGGAACACCACGTTGTAGCGCAGTGTCGGCGTTGGCTTCGCCCACGCCCGCGGCACGCTGTCGACGATCGTCTCGAGCTCGGCGCGGCTGCGTACGACGACCTTCGCCTTGTAGCCCGGGAACGCCTTCACCATCGCCGCTTCGATCTTCTTCTCGAGCTTGCGCGGATCGGTCTTCGCGGTTTCGAAGATCACGTTGCCGCTTGCGATGTACGTGCGGACGTTCTTGAAGCCGAGCCGCTCAAACGTCTTCACGATCGACTGCATCGACATCGGGCTGTGGCCACCCACATTGATGCCGCGCAACAGCGCGACGTAGGTCACACGCGAGGCAGGCACGGGCGCATCCTAGCTCGCGCGTCGCGCTCGAGACACTAATACGGGTGCGCGGGATAGCCCGCTGCCGTCGCGTACTCGCGATACGTCGTCAGCACGGCATCGACATACGAGCGCTCGATCTGCGTGCAGCCTTGCGCGCTACCGTGGTTCGCGTAATTGCTGAGCGCCATCAAGGTGTATTGGTCCTCGCTGCAGCCGGGGTACAGCATCTCGACCTCATCGCGATTGCCTGCGAGACCGGCGACCCCGATCTCGATGTTGATCGCCGGCTTGAAGATCGACGTCGCGAAGTCGCTCGACGTCATGTCCGTCGTCATGTTCGGGTGACCATCGGCGCGTAGTCCAATGCTGTTCGGCGTGCCACCGCATGCAGGCACGACCTGCATCAGCCCGAGGCAACCCGATTCGGCAACGGTCCAGCCGGACGGCATCCCGCACGGCAAGTTCGTGCAGCCGATCGCTGCATAGTCAAATCGCGACTCGGCGTACATGACGGCCTTGAACAGCATCGGGTCCGGCTCGTCGTATTTGTCGGCCGCCGCGATCACATCGCAGTCGAAGGAATCCGCGCTGACACCGGTCTGCTGCGCGACGATTCCGGTTTTCAGCACCATGTCGCATGGAGCCGAGCCGGCGCCGCTGTCTCCACTGCACGCTGCGAGCACGAGCAGCGATGAGATTCTCATTCCACGACACTGTCACAATCGGCTGGCGCGGTGCTCCTTTCAGCATGGTGATGACACGAGCAGCGCAACCAACGGTCACCGACGCAGCCCCGTCACAGATCGACAACGAGCCGAACGCCGCCATCGAATCGGAAGACGAGACGCGTCGGAGTGCCGCGAGCGGCAACCCTGCTGTCGCAGGACCGCCTCATGCGGAAGCGAACTGGGTGAAGACGTTGACTGCAGATGAAGCCGTCAAGTACGGGCAACAGGAAGCCGCGGAGCGCAAGAAACGGCGAAGCGCCCGCGATCTCGGTGAAGCGGCCATCGCGGACAATCGCATCGCTACGGCCGAGCGGACGGCCGTCCTTGAAGACGCAGCGCGGGCGAGCAAGCCATGATTCGGCGACCTGCGGGATTTCGTGCACGCATCGATGGCGACGCTCTGATCTTTGAAGCGCCAGGGGACGATCTCGTCGTGCGCTATGTCGAGCGACGGCATCCTGTGACTCCCATCGAGGAGCTATGGGGCGCCGAGGTGCCAAGCGTCGGCCCGGCCGAGCTGCTCGTCACCGACGAGGGCGAGTACGCGTGGATCATGGAGGGCGAGCGCGACGATCATCGCGGGCATCTGACGCGCTTTTTGGGTGCGGTCGTCGGCGACGACTATCTCGCGGTTCTCGAGGCGACCACCGCCAGACGCGGCCGGCACGCCGAGATCGGCGATCTCGTCGAGCACCTGCTGCGAACCGACACGCACATGCTCGGCAAGCGAAGGCGGCCATACCGGCATGCGGCACCGGCCGATTGGAGCGTCGAGATCCGAGCGCCGTTCTATACGTACTATCGGCCGCGCGCCGGCGCCGCGACGATCTACGTCGCACCGGCCATTCCGCGCTCGGTGCTCGATCGCGAATCCATGCTGGTTTCGCTGGGGGTGGACTGCGCGAAGACAACGCCGATCCACGCGCGTCTGTCGGGGACGTGGTCCTCGACGGTCCGCAGCGATGGCCGCCATCTCGATGCGTTCGTGCTTGATGACATGAGCTACTTCTATGCAGCTGTCGCCGACGCCGCACCGAATGCGATCGCCGCCGCCCGCGATGCATTGCGCGACATCGCGGCATCCGTCGAAGGTCTGCCCGATCCGACTGCCGACAGATGCCGAGCCGCGACAGCGTCGTGGATGATCGATTGATCTGATCCAAGGAGTCGATGATGAGCAAGCTATGTGGGCTGACGATCGCCCTCGCAGGGTGCGGCACCGTCGCCAAGCTTCCCGACGCGGGCACCGATCCGGATGCCGGGCACGACGTGCCCGAAGTATGCAACGGGCGCGATGACAACAACTCCGGCATCGTCGACGAGGGATGTCCTCGTGAGGGGCCCGTCGTTTTGACAGCTGGTGTCTCGAGCCCGCTTTACGGCGCGACGACAACGGCGAACACCACAAACACCATCTTCACGCTCGACTGTCCACCCGGCACGGCAGTCACCGGCTTCTACGGGCGAGCGTACGAATCGGTCGATGCTATTGGCTTGCGATGCGGCGTGCCGATGCTGCGCATCGTCGACACGCAGGCGAGCGCCTACGCCTACGCGCTCACCATCGCGCCTGCAAGTGACGTCGCGGTGCAAGGCGGCAGCGGAGGAACTGCATTCGAAGCTACGTGCTGGGGCGATGCCATGGTCGGGTCGCTGCGTTTTTGGACCGGAAGCAACGCGAACGGGACGAGCATCTACGGCTTCGCGTACGACTGCAGCGGGGCGATCACGATCACAGGATCACCGGGCGCATTCACAGTTGTCGTCGGCTCGACGACGCCGAGCGACCGGATCGGCACCGGCGATGGCAGCATTACGGAGACCTTGGAACAGTTCGGTTGTCCAAGCGGTTCGGTCGTCACTGGTGTCACCGGCTACTACGGCCCATGGCCGCCGTATCCCTCGTTCATTACGGTGAACGGGCTCAGCGTCAGGTGCGCGGCGATCACCGCACAGCTGATCTCTGTTTAGATCTCTACGTCAGTGCGGCGTGCCGACGCAGAGCAAGTGCCGCGGTAACACGCTCGATGGACGCGGTGCCTGGCTGCTCGATGCCAATGGCAGCACCCACCTCACACAGACACGCTATCACTGGTTCGGTCCGCTGAGACTACGACGACGCCCGGGCGCGCTTGCGGAATGGCTTTTCGATCTTGTCGTCCCACGCCGACGGCTCGAGATCGCGAGGCGCGATGATGCGGAATGTCGAGCCATCCGGCTCGACCGTGACGGTGATGTCCCGCACCGCAGGCGTGACCTCGAGCGTGATGAACGCGTTGCCCGATGCCGGCGGGTAGTCCTTCAAAGCCTTGCCGATTGTGCTCCAGTAGCGCATCCAGAGCGAGTTGAGCGTCGTATCGCAGTCATCGCCGTCTACGTGGATCGTGAGCTGAAAGTGCGCGCCGAACGCGTCGATCATCTGTAGCGCGATGCCTTGATTCTGAGCTTCGACGTTAGACCAGTCATCGCCCGTTAGCTTCTTCGCGAACTCTTCGATGTCGGATGTGTAGAACGATGCCGTGTGCAATGCGCTTTGCTTATCGTCGATCATCTTCGTCCAGCACTGCTGCCCAACCTTGAATTTGGTGAGCTTGTTCGTGATCCACGCGCGCGCATAGCTTCCCGTGTACTCCTTCAGCCCGAACGAGAAGTCGTCGAGCTTGGGCTGCGGGGTACCTGCGGACGACCGACTGCCTTCCGATTCCGCCGTCCCGCCGCCGCCTGCACCGCCGGCGAGCGTGCCGCCACCGGAGACGCGGCCCTGCGCGATGCAGCCGGCCGAAACCAGTGTGATGGCGAGGAGTGATCGACCGATGTGATGCATGCCGCTCACGTTCAGCAAGCATCGTACCGCTCCGTCGTCGCGTTCAAATCGCCGGAAGCGCTCACGCGCGCCTCTCGGTGTGGACAGCGAGGCCACAGGTCAAGGGCTTCGCAGTCAACATTCGAGCTCTAACGTGTTTTTAGCGATTTCTTGTAAAAGGACAGAGCCTCATCCGAGAAATTGCTCGAGTCCGTATTCATGAAGACGTCGATGTTGGTTCCGGTCTTCTTGAACTTCATCGCGTGGTGGTCGGAAAACTTCAACGTCGGGTCGTAGTGACAAGTAAACGATTTAACCGCGCTCAAGATGCTCGCCTTCGCGTTCGCGTGGCTATAGCAGTATGAGCCCAACGTACCGACGGCTTCTCCGCACCGAGACGAGAACGCCGTCTTTTTCGCCTTTCGGTACGACTCCTTGTCAAACGAGTAGCTCACCTTCCCACCGCAGTAGGATTCTTGTGCGACGAGCTCGACCGCCTTGTCCGCCTCCTTACTGGCAAACTCCCAATCGGTGAGCTCCGCGATCAGCGGCATGTCCTCTTTGAAGAAGCCAACGCCCTCCTCCAAAAAATTGCTCGAGTCGGCATTCATGAACACATCGACGTTCGTCCCGCTCTTCTTGAAGCGCAGCGCATGGTGATCCGTTGACTTCAGATTCGGATCGTAATGACACGTGAACGATTTCACCTTGCTCAAGATGTCGGCCTTCGCAGTGGGATGCGCGTAGCAAAACGAACCTAAGGTTCCGATAGCGTCTCCACAACGCCGCGCGAAATCAGTCTTCTTCGCCTTCCTGAACGAATCCTTGTCGAAGGCGTAATTGACGCTACCGCCACAATACGACTCGGAGGCGACACTTTCGACGGCCTTATCCGTTTCCTTGCTCGCATAGTCCCAGTCCGCGCCCTCGTCGGCGTATGCCACGCCGAAAAGAACCATCACACCCGAGATCGTTAATACACGTTTCATGACTCGCGACTCCTCGCTGGTTGTTACTCGATTCCTTAACAGGATCGGAGTCGACGGTATTCAGTGCACGCGTACGATTCCCCGGCAGGGCCCGACATTGTAGCGGCACGAGGCGACACGACAACGAAAGGTGCGAGAACAGATGTGGAGACTAATCGTGTTGTGCGGAGTAGCAGCCGGTTGTCGCGACGACGTCCCGGCCGCTCCTCCGCCCTCGCCACGTGTCGCGAGCTCGCACGGCGCTCCTCCACGCGCGAACGTGTCGGCAAGCGTGCCAGACGCTGGCGCATGGACACGCAGCGGCGCGTTCCTGTCGGCGCTTGCGTTCTGCCCCGGTGACACCGAGCTCGTGGCGATCGATGAGGCTGGCTGGCTGACGCGCTGGCGCGTCAGCGATGGCGCGCGGATCGGCGCGACAGCGCTGACCGCAACGGATGCCGTGGGGTTGGCAGCTGGCGCGCCGCCACCCGAGCATCCGCCTGCGACGTGGAAGAGCGCGCCGCCGCGCGACCGTGTCGACTGCCGCGATGACGGCACGGCGCTCGCGGTCGGCGTACTCGTCCGCGAGGAGCACTGGGACACGCCGAGCGTGAACAGCGATGGCAAGAAGATCGTCATCAAGGGAAGCAGCCAGAGAGAGCTGACGATCCCGTTTCTCGTCGATCGCGCGGGTGCGGCACGGCGGCCCTCCAAGACGCTCGATGTCATCGATAGTCGGTTCAGCGCCCAGGGAGACGCCCGTCTGCTGACGATCGACACGCGCGTACTCGCATGGCGAGACAGCGGGGCCCTCGATGAAGTGTTCGCTTCGGAGCGGGATTCGGATGCCGCGCTCGGTGCGGCGGACGATATCGTCGAGTACGACGGCGATCGCGGCATGGCGCGCCTGCGTCGTGGCGATCAGTGGATCGCGCTCGGAAAGACGGAATCGGGCTTCCGCGTGGAGACCGTGCCGGACGGCGTCTTGATCCAGACGGAGATGGCGGTGCACGTGTGGACATTGAAGAACGGCAAGGCGTCGAAGCCGAAGTTGCTCCTCGACGCGACCGGCGTGCACGTGAAGGCGACAGCCGCGGGCAAGAAGTGGTTCCTCGCGGTGGACGCGAACAGCGAGCTCTTGCGGATGAAACGGCCATCGATGAAGATCGACACTGTCAAACACCCCTGCAGTAAGACCGAGGGCGATGGTGTCGCGGTGACTGCGATCGATCGTGTCGCGGTGACTGCGATCGCGCTCTCGCGCGACGAAATGCAGCTCGCCGTCGCGTGCACCGACGGGCGCATCCGCCTGATCCGACTCTGAGTCGAGCGTACGCCCATCGCCGCCAGGTGGCAGCGAAGCACGAACCACGGAGGTAAGTATCGCGTTACAAAGCTCCGGCACGTTCTGGTAACACCGAGAGGTACGCCATCGAGGCACGATGCCACCGTCAGCTCCGGCCCTCCTCAAACAGGCCCAGAAGTGTGAGTTCTCCAGCGATCCGGACAAAGTCCGATCGGCACTGAAGATCTACTGGGACTTCACCCGGCGGAAGGGCCCGGCGAAGATCGTGGCTGAAGGCTGGAACGGGCTCAGCACCATCCTCGAGCAGATCGAAGACAAGAACTCGAGCATTACGTTCAGCGACTGCCAAGCGCTGGGCAAGGGTATCACCCGGAAGAACCTCAACTCGTGGATATGCCTCGAGCGGGCGTTGCAGCACGATCCTGAGCATGCCGACGCGCTCTATTCGGTGGGTTACCGGCACTACCAAATGAAGCGTTACGAGGCGGCAGTGCCGTTCTTTGAGCGGTCGTTCGCGAGCAGTCGGAAGGGATACACCGCGTTCCACGCGGCCTACCTCCTCGCCGAGAGTCTCGTCTCGATCGCAAAGAAGCAGCGCGGCGCGATTCGGGGCGAGACCCTGAAACGGGCGATCAACGCATACCGGCTCGCGAAGAAAGTGAACCACGGGCTGGCCGCCGCAATGGAGATCGCCCGGAAGCTCCGTCGGCTGCGTTTGTAAGCTTGGCGCGTCGCCGTCCCACGTGGAGGTCTCCGAAGCCAACAAGCGCGACGCGATCGCATCGGTGATCGGCGCTCGTGACAGCCACAGCAGCCCAGTACGAAGTCGCGAGCTAACGGCTAACGATGTTTCAAGGTGATCTACGTCAGTGCGGCTTGCCGCCGCTTTGCGCCTTCGCGGCATCGAGACGCGCCTGCGCCCATGCCGCGCGCTGCTCGATGTTGAGGTGCTCGGCGTTCGTCGGCTTATCGCCCCAGCG
>Ga0070698_100008805_pt1 | contig 10860 bp, 4 predicted proteins | sample KBSK1502metaG_FD_65477 | JGI IMG/M metagenome (GOLD analysis project Ga0070698, IMG submission 65477) | Corn, switchgrass and miscanthus rhizosphere microbial communities from Kellogg Biological Station, Michigan, USA - KBS K1-50-2 metaG | ecosystem: Host-associated > Plants > Roots >...
TCGCTTCCTGCTCAGACTTTTGGTTTTCGCGATCGCGGTTTGATTCGCGAGGGTTTCGCTGCCGATCTCGTGATCTTTGACGAGAACACGGTCATGGACCAGGCAACGTTTGACAAGCCACACCAGTTTCCCGTTGGGATCAGCTACGTAATTGTGAACGGCCGGGAGGTGCTGGCCGACGGACAGATGACCGAAGCGCGACCGGGTGCTGCACTGCGCGGGCCCGGTTATTCACTCACCAGTGTTTTGTTGAAATGAGGAGGCCCCATGTCCCACTCTAAACAGAATCTTCCATTTTTCTTTCTCGCTTTAGTTTGCGCTGCGGTGCTGCTGCTAATGTCGCCGTCAGTCTCTGCGCAGACAGTGACGGGAACATTGCAAGGCACGGTGAGCGATGCCAAAGGCGCGGTACTTCCCGGCGCGGAGGTCGTCATACGCAATATGGAGACGGGACAGGAGCGCGCCGCTAAAACGAATAGCGAAGGTCTATTCGTTGCTCCGTTTCTTCCGTTGGGCCGTTACACCGTGACGGTGTCTTCTACTGGATTCAGCAAAGTCTCCCAGGAGAATATTGAGGTCACTCTGAACCAGACGCGTGTGGTCGCGTTTACCTTGAATCCCAGCGTCGTCACTGAAGCCGTTGTAGTAACCGCGGAGGCTGCTCCTATCAACACGACGAATGCTGAGATCAAGGGTTCGCTGAATGCACAGGAGATTACCGAGAAGCCGACATTCAACCAGGGAAGTTTTCTTACGCTGGCGGAAACGTTCACCGGTTTTCAGGAGAACCCCACTTCGGGCCAGAACAATCCGACCGCGTCTTCGGGTTCTTCAATCAACTTCAACGGCACCGGCACGCGCGGCGCGACGTTCCAGATCAACGGCGTGAATAACGACGACTCTTCCGAGAACCAGAACCGGCAGGGCGCATCGTTGGCAACCATCAAAGAGTTTCAGGTAATCACCAACAACTTCAGCGCCGAGTTTGGCCGCGGTTACGGCGCGGTCGTGCTCGTGCAGACAAAGTCCGGCACGAACAACGTGCACGGCGACGTTTACTGGTATCACAACGACAGTGCATTGAACGCGACGAACAACGTCTTCGCGCCCGGTTCCAGGAAGCCGGTCGCGCGTCGCAATCAGTTTGGCTTCACGTCAGGATTTCCGCTGTTCCAGAACCGCCTGTTTAGTTTCCTCAGCCTCGATCACACGGAAAACACGGGCGCCAATAACTTCAACCGCGATGTGTTCACACTGGCCGAACGCGATCCCGCCAACTGGTTCAAGCAAACTCCAGCAAACGATACGCCGTCGAATCGAGCTTTCGTTAAGAGCGTCATCGATCGTTTCGCTAACGCGGTGCCCAACGATCCCGCTTCGGGTGCGAGAGTGTTTCGCGGACAGCAAGCCTTCGATTTTCCGGCGCGAGACTATTCCGGCCGCTTGGATTGGAACCCGCGTTCAGAGGACAACGTCTTCGCGCGGTGGCAGTACACAAGGCAGAAGTTTAACGCGGACGACATCATCATCGGCGAACGCGCGAACCAAAACCACAAACAGCAAAACTTCGGTTTGAACTGGATTCACCTGTTTTCCGCACGGTCGATCGGTGAGTTTCGTTACGGCCTGGGCCTGAGAACTACTCTCGTTAACATCGCCGCCGGCAACAACACGCCGATAATTCGTTTCTTCAATCCGAGTCCTGTAACGAATGCTTCGACTATTGGCAACGCCGGCAACTTCCCGATTCAGCGCTATCAGACTGATAACCAGTTTGTCTACAACTTCACCACCGATTTCAGTACGCACAATGTGCACGTGGGTACCGACGTCCGCCGGCAACAGCTTGACGATTTAGCTGACAACTTTTCACGCGGCTTCTACAGCAGCACAACGGCAACTTGTAACGGCATCAACTACGTTAGCGGCTTCAATCAGTTCATTAATGGTTGTACGCCGAATTATCAGAAGGGCTATGGTCCATTCTTCCTCGAGAACCGGATCAACGAGGCAAACTTCTACGGCGAAGACAACTGGAGGGTGCGTAAAAACCTGACGCTCAATCTCGGTCTGCGTTATGAATATGTTTCCGCGCCAAAAGAAGCTGCCAATCGCATCATCTATGGATTCAGCGCCGACAAAGACAACTGGGAACCACGGTTCGGCTTTGCGTACAGTCCTAATTTCGAGGGCGGGTTTATGAATCGTCTGCTTGGTAACGTTGGCGATTCATCGATCCGCGGCGGTTACGGCATCTTTCACGGACGCCTCTTCCAATCTGTCTTCTCGCAGGGCGGCGCGACCGTGAGATTCAATCCACCGAACGCGTTTTTCTATAACCAGTCAGGCGTCGCCACTACTGCTTTCAACCCGGTGAATCTTGCGGATCCGACTAACGGTTTTGTGTTCGTTCCTGGACCACAAACAGCACGTCACACCGTTACCCTGATCGATCCCGGACTGGAGATGCCGTACACGCAGCAGTGGAACGTCTCGTTTGAACGCCAACTGCCTTTCACTTCTGCGCTTCGTGTCAGTTACACAGGGAACCGCGGTATCGGCCTGTTGAAATATTCGCTCAACAATCTGCCGCTACACGATCCGGTTAACGGCGTGCTCGTTCCGAACCATCCAAACAATCCAGCAAACCTGCGCGGCAAGATCATCAGGCTCGCGTCCGATTTTCTCTGCGCCGGAACGACCGGCACGACTGCGGTTCCATTCACGGCCCAATGTCCGAATGTAGTTCCGATTGGCGAGTTTGAATACAGCTTCCGCGTGCCGCGCACGAACGAGCGACGACCGAACGGACTGTATGGCACTAACCTCGCAGTCTCGAATGCGGCGTGGAGTTACTACCACGGCTTGCAAGCCGAATGGACCAAGCGGCTCAGTCGCAACCTGAATCTTTTTGCGGCGTACACGTGGAGCAAAGCCATCGACACGACTTCCGAAGCGACATTTGTCGGAACGGGTGACAGCAACCAAAACGGCAACGCAGCGCGTGATTCGCGAGCACTCTCTCGTTTCCACACGCCGCATCGCTTCACGATGTACGGTACGTACCGGCTGCCGTTCTTTGCCGGAGAGAAAGGAATATTGGGCCAGGCTTTTGGCGGCTGGCAGTTTTCGGCAGTTATGAAACTGGCGAAGGGCACACCGTTCACAGTCACCACGACCGCGCTCGATCTTAATTTCGACGCGTTCAGTGAGTCGCGCCCCGTGATTCTCGATCCGTCGATTCTCGGAAACAGCGTCAACCATCCATTGACGTCGCGCGATGCGTTGCCGCGTGCTGCTTTCCGTACGTTGACGACAGCAGACTTCAACACGGCGACTCTCGGACGTAACACTTTCTTCCTCGACGGTGTGAAGACGGTCGACTTCAGTATCAACAAGTCGTTCCCGATGCCGTGGGAGGGGCAGAAACTATGGCTGCGCGCGGATCTGTTCAATGCCTTCAACCACGTGCAGTACGGGTTTCCGAGTTCAGTAATTACGAATACAAACTTCGGCGCGATTACCGGTGTGGCGACGCTGTATGCACCGCGTTCCATTCAGGTGTCGTTGCGTTATCAGTACTAGAGTTCGTTTTACGTTAAAGAATGAAATCGCCGGCGATACGTCTACTTTTTCTGTTTTGGTTAACAGCCTGTCTCGCTTCCGTCTCGCCGGCACAAACGTCTCGGGAGGGCGAGGTGCGCGCGTTGTGGGTGGTGCGCACGACGCTCACTTCGCCTGAGCGAATTCAGCAGTTAGTAAACTCGGCTGCCGATAACGGCTTCAACACGCTCATCGTCCAGATTCGTGGCCGTGGCGACGCTTACTACAAGTCGCGCGTCGAGCCACGCGCGATTGAATTAAAAGATCAGCCTGCGACATTCGATCCGCTCGCCCTCACAATCAGTGAAGCACACCGCCGCGGACTTAAAGTTCACGCGTGGTTGAACACGAGTCTGCTGGCGAACCTTGACGCACTGCCTGCCGACCCAACTCACGTCTACAATAAGCATCCTGAGTGGTTGGCAGTACCAAAACCGGTTGCGGCTGAGCTGTTCAACATGTCACCGCGCGATCCGGTTTACCGGCAGAAGATCGTCGAATGGTCGAAGGCGAATCGAGCTGAACTCGAGGGCATCTACACGGGTCCTGCCAATCCGAAAGTCAAGCAACACATCTACAACATCTGGATGGACGTGCTGAAGCACTATCGTGTCGATGGGTTGCACTTTGACTACGTTCGATTCGCGAGTCCCGATTTTGATTACAGCCGCACTTCGCTCGAGAAATTCCACGTTTGGTTAAAGCCGCAACTGAATGAGAGCGAGCGCAGGGAACTGAAAAAGGCACAGAAGCAGAATCCGCTCGCGGCCGCGGAGATCTTTCCGGCGAAATTCGCGGATTTTCAACGCGCTCAGGTGACCGCGCTAGTGGAACGAATCTACCGCGCAGTGAAGAAACGTCGTCCCGAGGTACTCGTTTCGGCAGCGGTGTTTGCCAACGATGAGAATGCCTACACGCGCCGCTTTCAGGACTGGCGACGGTGGCTGCAAATGGGCATTCTCGACGTCGCTTGTCCGATGGCGTACACGACCGACACCGCGGTCTTTCAAAAGCAGATTGAAGTTGCGACGACGACCGCTCACGGTGCGAAGCGTCAGGTTTGGGCGGGAATCGGAGCTTACCGCATACCTTCCGAATCAGCGGTCGAGAAGATCAATGTTGCTCGATCGCTTAATGCCGAAGGTTTCATCCTTTTTTCGTATGATTTCACAGCTCGACCCAGCGAGCTGAATCCTGACGGCGCGTATCTGGAGCGCATCCGGCGCGCCGTTTTCTAAATCGTGCTTACTCTTGTTATCCAGCGGCAGCCAGTGTATAAGTGCATAGTCTTTTTCCGCAGTTATTTACCTGTTCGCGGTCGCCATCCAAAACATACATGCGCGAGGAACCCCTATGAATAAACTTCTAGCTTGCATCATTACTCTACTCCTATCGGGATTTGCCACCGTCACGTTCGCCCAGGACGTCACTGCACGTATCGACGGTCAGGTTCTCGATCCCGCTGGAGCTGTCGTGACGAAAGCTACCGTCACGTTGACTAATACAAGAACGGGCGAAGTCCGAACCGTGGAGTCCGACGACAACGGCAGCTACACACTGACGCAGATTCAGCCGGGTACGTATGACCTGTCTGTCAAGGCGCAGGGATTTAAGGAGTATCTGAGTAAGAGTCTCGAGCTAAGCGTTGGCGACCGTAAGAAGATCAACATTCCACTCGAAACGGGCGCTGTCAGTGAATCAGTCACCGTCACGGCGGAAGCGCCGTTGATTCAAACGACTGCTACGGTCGGAGACGTCGTCGAGAATCGCAGAGTTGTGGAGTTGCCGCTCAACAACCGCAACTTTATGCAGCTACTCACGCTCGTGCCGGGCGTGACTAGTAGCGGTACTTCGGAAATCGGCATCGGTCTCACCAACGTGGTTGACTTCTCAATCAACGGTACCCGTCGCAACTCGATCAACTTCCTGGTGGACGGCGTGAGTAATACCGACGTTGGCTCAGGCATCACGTTGCTGGCAGTTCCCACCGTCGACACGATTCAGGAGTTCCGCGTCATCACTTCAGTGCCGACTGCTGAGTTCGGCAAGTCTGGCGGCGGCGTGGTCAATCTGGTCACGCGTGGTGGTGGCCGCGAGTTTCACGGCGGCGTTTATGAGTTCCTGCGAAACGACAGGCTGAACGCGAACAGCTTTTTCAATAACGCAAGTGGCACATATGGTCCCAATGACCAAAACGTGAAGTCGGGATTGGTTGCCGTTGGTGATGAGCGCGTACCGCGACCGAAGCTGCGCTACAACAACTTTGGTTACCTAATCAACGGTCCGGTGGTCATTCCCGGTCTTTACAATACGGATCGCGAAAAGACGTTCTTCTTCTTTTCGCAGGAGTGGAGACGCATCATTCGCGCTCCCAGTAACGTCGCCCCGATCACTGTACCGAGCCTGCTCGAACGGCAGGGCAACTTCTCTGAAGCCGGCAATGTGGCTATCTTCGATCCCCTGAACCCCGGCGTTCAATTCACAAACAACACGATTCCAGACGGTCGTATTAATCAGGTAGCGAAGAATCTGTTGGCTCTCTATCCGCTGCCTAACGTTCCGGCGATAAACACGGCTCGTGCACCAAACCGCTTTGCCGTCACGACACCGAATATTCAAAACACGCGACAGGAAACCATTCGCATCGATCACAACTTTTCCTCAATGCACCGTTTGACTGGCCGCTACACGCGCGACCTATCGCAGACGCGTGAACTCGGCGGACTGTTCTTCGGGCTGACGATTCCGGACGTTGCGACTACTGACACGACTGTTCCCGGTGAGGTGCTCGCGTTGTCGTTGACCAGCACGTTTGGTCCGCGCATCGTAAACGAAGCAACGTTCACGTTCTCCGGCAACGAGATCACGGACGCGTTGGTGGGCCGTTACAACGGCACGGACATCACTGTACCCAATGCTGAGTTGTTCCCTGAGAATAATTCTGCGTTACCGCCGGTCATAGATGTGACGGGCCAGCCAACCATAGGATCGCCACAACTAGTTCATGTGCGGTATAAGAACTGGAATCCCAAAGACAATCTGACGATGATCTCCGGCTCACATACCTTCAAGTTGGGCTTCGATATCAGTTGGGAATCCAAGGACGAGAATGCCGCCAGTCTAACTCAGGGCCGATTCGCGTTTACAGGCTTGCAGACCCGTAACCCAACGGCCACCTCGGGCGGCATCGGATTGGCAGATTTTCTGCTGGCCAGGGCCACGACCTACAGCGAACCGGAACGCGACGTGACCGAGGCTCTGAAATTTGGTCGCACGGAGTTTTATGGTCAGGACACGTGGAAAATTAGGCCAAATCTTCAGCTTGACCTTGGTCTGCGGTACTACCGCTATCGGCAGCCGATTGACGATAACAATGTGTTAGCGACGTTCTTGCCCGAGCTTTACAATCCAGCGAAGGCACCCGTCTGCTCCACCGCCACCTGCGCCAATTTCCTGACGGCTACTTTTGATGTGACCAATGGTTTCGCTTATGCGGGAAAGAACTCGCCGTTCGGTCGTCGCGTGCAGTTGAACGACACGAACGATTGGGCGCCGCGCATTGGATTCGCGTGGGATCCATGGAATAACTCGAAGACTGTGATCCGCGGTGGTTACGGCATCTACTACGATCAGGCGCTGGTCGGAATCGTAGAGCAGAACTCGTTTACCACGCCGCCCTTTAACAACTCGATTGCTTTAACTGGCACGGCAACCGCACCGATCCCGTTTGGCAATCCAGTACCTGCAACTCCAACTACGCGAGGCAATCTCGGAGGCGTCAATGCGACGACCGCTCCGTGGGTTACGCCGATGATCCAGCAGTGGTCGTTGACGTGGCAACAGGAGGTCTTCCGCAACGCACTGTTTGAAATCGGTTACGCGGGATCTGCCGGCAATCATCTGATTCGTCCGGTGGACATCAACGCGCCGACGCCCGCGGAGATCATCAACGCATCGAAGGGAATCGCTACTTGCGACACCGCTTTGAACGCGGCGAACAATCCTGCCAACTGTATTAACCTCGCGCGACCGTTCCGTGGCTTCGGCGCCATCACCGATCGTCAGACGAGCGCAACTTCCCGTTATCACGGTTTGTTAACTTCGTTCCGCTTGCGCCCGACTCGTGGTATCACGGCGCAGCTTGCGTACACCTTCTCGAAGACGATCACTGACGCGACCAACGATCGCGATGCGATCGACGTGCCGCAGATTCGTACGAACCTGCATCTCGAACGCGCCGTCTCGCGTTTGGATCGGCCGCATGTTTTCGTAGCCAGTTATGTCTATGAAGTGCCGACCTTCCATTCGGGTTTCGCGGCGTCGGGTGTTGGCAAGATGTTGTTGAGTGGTTGGGAGATCGCGGGTATCACCACAGCGCAAAGTGGTCTGGCGTTAAATCGTGTGGTCCAGGGTTCTACAACTGTACCCGCGCGCGGTACTCGCCCGGACATCGTGAGCGATCCGTTGGCGAACATTCCGGTCAATCCTAACGGCGGTATTCCGTATGCATTCAACCCGTTTGCATTCCGCAATACGCTGGTGGGACAGATTGGAAACTCGCCGCGCGCGCCGTTCCGCTTCCCAAGCCAGTTCTTCACGGATGTAAATCTGACGAAGAACTTCCACTTCAGCGAGCGGTACAAACTGCAATTCCGCGCCGAGTTCTACAACATCTTCAACAAGACGCTCTTCAACGACGTCTCTCAGACGATTCCCGATCGACTACCGACCGATCCGGTTTACAACAGCATTCAGAGTCTGGTCGCTTCCGGGAGCGCGTTTGGGCAGTTCTTCTCCACACGCGATCCCAGACAGGTTCAGTTCGGATTGAAGTTCAACTTCTGAGTCACGAAAAGGGTATCGCAAAAAGGCACAAGGTTTGTTCTTTTGCGCTTTTTTGTGGTTCAGGGTTTAGAGACGGCGCGCTCCAGGCGTTTGCGTTCTTCGGAGCTCAATCTTTGGGCGGTGGCGAAGGCTCTTTTCGCTTCTTCGGTGCGGCCCGCGCGCTTGTAAGCGCGGCCGAGGAGCGCAAAGGCGTTGGGCCATGTTGGATCCAAAGCCACGGCACGTTCCAGTAACGCGATGGCTCCATTGATCGCGCCCTGTTTGAATCGCGCCTGGGCAAGCGTCTCGATGGCTGGTCGAAAAGTCGCGTCCGCCGCAACGACTTTGCTGAGTTCTGTTACCGCTTCGTCGAGCTTGCCGCGCTGATAAAGAATCTGGCCCACCTGATATCTCGCCATCATCATGTCGGCATTCAGTTCGAGCTCTTTTTGAAACTCCGCGAAAGCTTCGTCGAGATTGCCTCGCTTCAGAAAGACGTGTCCCAGCGCGTAGTGTGCTTCCTTTAAAGACGGATCTAACTGTGTTGCACGACGGAATGCATCGACGGCCTTGTCGGTCTCCCCCGCATTGTCCAGCGCTTCGCCAAGCAGCCGGTGCGTTCTCGCGTTATTCGGTTCGAGTTGCAAAGCGTTTTGAAATGACGCGACTGCCGCCGGATACTGTTTTAGTCGTAAATAAATTTCGCCGAGTGCGACTTTGCTGCCGGCATCTTTAGGATCGAGCTTAACGATCTGCTCGAGTTCGCCGGCGGCGTCTTTGTATTCCTCGAGAGCGATCAATGATAGGGCGAGCAACTGCCGGGCTTGCGTGTGTTGTGAGTTCAACCGCAGCGCGTTGCGGAGCGACTCCTTCGCGAGTTCGTAACGAGTGGTCCGGAAGTAGGTGATACCGAGATTGAGGTGTGCAGCAAACAGTTCCGGGTTTTTGGTGACTGCTTTTTTGAAAGTTGCGATTGCGTCTTCCGGACGGTTGAGACGATTGTAAGTAACGCCAAGATTGACGAGCGCTTCGACACAACCAGGCGCGACTTGTATTGCCTGTTCGTAGCGTTGTGCGGCTGTGGACCAATCGTTTTGCGCGGACGCCGTTTCCGCCGCTTTCAATTGTTCCTGTGCTTGATCGCAATTGCCGCCGCCCGTTTGGTCGCGGCGCGCAACGGCGTCTGGCTGGATCGAAAGTAAGAGCGAGACAAGAAGCAGCGCTGTTCTCATGAGCAAGAGCGTAGATTCTATCGTAAACTATCGCGCAGGATGAATCGTTCCCCAGAAAACCTTCTTCTTCGCAACGCGAACGTTGTCTTATCAAACCGGACCATCACGCACGCAACAATCCTTGTCGAAGAGGGCGTGATCACGTCAATCGATCCGAGCGGCGCGGCGGAGATCGCCGGCGCAAGGACGCTGGATCTCGATGGTCTCACCGTTCTTCCGGGCTTTATCGACGTTCACATTCACGGCGCGGCCGGCGTGGACGTGATGGAAGCGACGCCGGAAGATCTGCAAGAGGTTTCGAAGTATTTGGCCTCGCAGGGCGTGACGGGTTGGTTGCCGACCTTTGTGCCCGCGAGCGATGAAAATTACTCAAGCGCCGTGGCTGCCGTTTCGAAATCGATGGAAAGCGCTGACTGCACTGGCGCGCGGATACTGGGACTGCATTACGAAGGCCCATTTGTTAACTCAGCGCAATGCGGCGCGTTGCACACTGAATACTTCAAGACTTATTCCCGCCGTGAAGACCTCGGTTCACTGCCGGTACTCGAGCGTGGCGCACGCATGATTACGCTGGCGCCGGAAGTCAGTGGCGGTGTGGATCTGGTGCGCGAGTTGAACTCGCGTGGGTGGACTGTTTCGATTGGACATACACGTGCGGATTTAGAGGTCTTGAACGATGCGTTTGCCGCGGGCGCGAGACATATGACGCATTTCATGAATGCGATGTCGCCGCTGCATCATCGCAATCCTGGACCAATCGCGTGGGGCTTGTCACGTGATGACGTCAGTGTCGACGTCATTGCTGACGGCATCCATCTCGATCCTTACATGCTTCGGTTGTTGCTGAAGATTAAAGGCGCGGCGGGCATCAGTTTGATCAGCGACGCGATCGCAGCGGCGGGCAAAGGCGACGGTGATTACCGGATCTGGGGTGAAACGATCTCGGTCAAGAATGGCCGCACTGCGAATGCGTCCGGCAGCATCGCGGGTTCAGTCATTAGCATGTCGGACGCGGTTCGTTTGATGCTTTCGCTGGGAGTTTCTCACGTGGACGTAGCGCAAATGGCGTCAACAAATCCGGCGCGTCTACTCGGGCTCGATCGCATTTACGGCTCTATCGAAACAGGGAAGCGCGCGGATTTAGTCGCCCTGGACCGGGCCGGTAATGTGAAACTTACTGTCGTAGACGGGCACGTAACCC
>Ga0070698_100008806_pt1 | contig 10860 bp, 14 predicted proteins | sample KBSK1502metaG_FD_65477 | JGI IMG/M metagenome (GOLD analysis project Ga0070698, IMG submission 65477) | Corn, switchgrass and miscanthus rhizosphere microbial communities from Kellogg Biological Station, Michigan, USA - KBS K1-50-2 metaG | ecosystem: Host-associated > Plants > Roots >...
TGATCGCGTGGATTGCGAGCGCCGGCAAGAACGCCTTGTCGGGCAACTTCTGGTACACGGTTCTCGATCATTGGCTGCTGAAGAGCCCGCCGACACCCTGGCTCGGGAGGCTGCTGTTCGCGGCGGCCTTCGTCGCCGCGGTGTGGCGCGCGTGGCCTCGGAACGGGCCGCTCGATGTAGGCCTCGCTGCAGTGCTCGCTGCGTTCTTCATCGCCTGCGAGTGGGCGCGCACGCCCGGCGCGTTCGGGGCGTTTCTCTCAGCTGCGGGAATCGTGCTGGTGGTCGCGCTGCTGCAGGAATCGCACCGGATGGCTTTCGGCGACGAGCTCACGGGCTTGCCGGCGCGGCGCGCGCTCGAAGAAGCGCTCGCCAGCCTGGGACCGACCTACGCGATCGCGATGCTGGACGTGGATCACTTCAAGCAGTTCAACGATACGCACGGGCACGACGTCGGTGACCAGGTGCTGAAGCTCGTCGGCGGCCAGCTCGAGCTCGTCGAAGGCGGCGGCCAGGCGTTCCGCTACGGAGGAGAGGAATTCAGCGTGCTGTTCGCCAACGGCAACGTGCGCGCAGCGCTGCCGCATCTGGAGAAAGTACGCAAGGCAATCGAAGGCTACGGGATGGCGGTGCGGCGCGACGATCGCCCGCGCGACGGCAAGGAGGGAACCGTGCGGCGCGGCGAGGGCTCGGCCGAGATCGTGCTCTCGGTGACGGTTTCAATCGGCGTCGCAGGCTCGGACGCGAAGCACAGCACGCCGGGGAAGGTGATCAAGGCGGCGGACGAGGCGCTGTATCGCGCCAAGCAGGGCGGAAGAAATCGCGTCAGTCTGTAAAGATCGACGTTGTGAATCGGCGACAAGGGCTGGCATGGCGCTTGCATTTTTTGCGGCCATGCGGGTCCGGCGTCCGTGCGGATCCGCGCTTTCGCGAAAGGAAAAAAGATGAAGACACTGCATAAACAAGGCGTGGTGCTGCTCGCTGCACTCGCGGCGGCGCAAATGGCGTTTGCCGCCGGTCCCGGAGCAGGCGCGAGTGCGAATGCGGGTGCGCGAGCGACTGCTCCCACGACCGGCCCCGGCATGAACGTCGGTGCTGCGGCCGACGCCGACCCGAGTGCCAAGGCCCTGGAGAATGCGAACGGGCAGTTCATTGAAGACCGCAAGTTCGGACAGGATCGCGCGCAGGACCAGCGCAGCGCGCAAGGCGCGGCAAACGAGAAAGCAACAGAGGCGCTGGAGGAGAAGGCGTCGACCAGCGCTTCCGATCCGGGCAAGGCCGGGGCAGCGGCTTCAACGAGCTCGTCGACCAGCAGTTCGGCGACTGCGTCAGGGAAGCTGACACCCAGAAAGTAAGAAGGCAAAAGATGCGGGCGGCCCCGGTTTTCCCGCGGAAGCAGGGGCCGGTCCCTTTTAGCTGGCAAGCGTCGCAGTACGGCGACAGGAACCGCGGGTTGCGGCGCGTGCCGGCGATAGAATCGTCCCATGGGCCGGCGCGCGCGCGACCGCATGGAGCAGTTTCTCGAGGTGCTCGCGTTCTCTGCGTACAAGCACCGGGCGCAGCGCCGCAAGGATCGTCACGCCTCCGCCTACATCAACCATCCGATCGAGCTCGCGCGGGTGCTGCACAACGAAGGCGGAATTTCCGATTCGATCACTCTGAGCGCCGCGATCCTGCACGACACGGTCGAGGACACGCAGACCACGCACGCCGAGCTCGTGCGCAAGTTCGGCGCGGGCATCGCCGCTGTCGTGATGGAGGTCACCGACAACAAGCGCTTGCACAAGCACACCCGCAAGCGCCTGCAGATCGAGCATGCGCCGCACCTTTCCCGGCGCGCCAAGCTGGTCAAGCTCGCCGACAAGATCTGCAATCTGCGCGACCTGCGCGACCATCCGCCGGTCGGTTGGTCGCGCACCCGCAAGCGCGAGTATTTCGACTGGGCAAGGCGCGTCGTCGACGGCTTGCGAGGCGTGCACGCGGGCCTGGAGAAGGCGTTCGACCGGGAATACCGCAATCGTCCCTGAGGGCCCCACGTGGGCCTTGGCAGAACGGGCCGGAAGGCCCATACTGCGCGCCGCCTTTTGCACCGGAGACGTGAGTGGCCAAGGAAGAGATGCTCGAGATGGACGGGGTCGTCGAGGAAGTGCTGCCCAACACGCAGTTCCGGGTGACGCTCGCGAACGGCGCGAGCGTGCTCGCGTACGCGGGCGGCAAGGTGCGCAAGAACCGCATCCGGATCCTCGCAGGCGACCGCGTAACGCTGGAGATCTCGCCCTACGACCTCACCAAGGGGCGGATCAATTTCCGCCACCTCGACGAGCGTCCGCAATCGAGCCCCGGCGTGCGACGGCCGTTCCGCCCTGGAATGCGCCGGCGCTGAGCGGCTGAATCCCGCTTCCGTCCTTCCTGAGGTCATCGCACTCGCAGAGCGCGAAGGCGCGCGGCTGTATGCAGAGTTCTGCCTGCCGGGCGGTCCGCGCGGAACGCGCGGCAAGGCGCCGATCGACACCGAGATCGAGGAGCGGCTGCGCGATGACCTGCAGAAGCTCGTTGCGTGCGACTTTCTGGGCGAGGAGACCGGACTTGCACCCGGAACGCTCGCCGGCTACCGCTGGCTCGTCGATCCGCAGGACGGCACGAGCGAGTTCCTGAAGGGACGCCGCGGTTCGGCAGTCTCGGTCGCCCTGCTGCGCGCGGGCGTCCCGGTGCTGGGAGTAGTGCACAGCCCGAACGCGCCCGACCGCGGGCGCGACACCATTGCCTGGGCCGAAGGCGCGGGTCCGATTCTGCGCAACGGCATTCCGGTCGAGGTCGATCTTTCGCGCCGGCGGCTGAGCGTCGGCGAGCACGTGTGGGCCACCGCATCTTCGGAATTGCGCCCCGAGACCTGGGCGCGCGCGGTCGCGCCGGCGCGCTACATCGCGATGCCGAGCATTGCCTATCGCCTCGCACGCGTTGCCGCGGGCGATGGGGTTGCGACCGTTTCGACACACGGCGTAAACGAATACGACATTGCCGCCGGCATGGCGCTGGTGCGCGCGGCGCGAGGCGTGGTGCTCGATGCGCAGGCGCGCGAGGTCGTTCTCTCAGGCGCCCTGGACGCTCGCGCCAGCGGGTGCTTTGCCGGCGCGCCGGATGCGGCACGAGAGCTCGCGCGTTTCGACTGGCTCGCGCTGGAGAACGAGCCGCGGCGCGGGCAGCGCGTGGCGCTGCAGTTTCCGCGCTCTGCCGACGATGCGCGCCTCGCGCGCGCGCAAGGCTGTCTGCTCGGGCAATTGGTTGGAGACAGCCTGGGCTCGCTCGTCGAATTCAGGGGCGCGGCGGAAATTGCGCGCGCCTTTCCCTCGGGTGTCCGCAACCTCGCCGATGGCGGGACCTGGGACACGATTGCGGGCCAGCCGACCGACGATAGCGAGCTGGCGCTTGCACTCGCCCGCTCGATCGTTGCGCAGCGCGGATACGCGCCGCAGGCCGCGTTTGCCGCCTATCGCGAGTGGCTCGATTCGAACCCCTTCGACGTCGGCACGACGACTCGGCGCGGCATCCTCGGCGAGCCGGACCACGCCAGCCAGGCAAACGGCTCGCTGATGCGCGTCTCGCCGCTCGGGATCTGGGCGGCGGGCGATCCGGCGCGCGCGGCGAGCGCCGCGCGGCAGGATTCGGCGCTGACGCACCCGAACCCGGCCTGCGTGGACGCTTGCGCTGCGTACGCAGCGGCGATCGCTGCAGGAGTCGCGGAAGGAAATCGCGATTCGATGCGCTCGGCGGCGCTTGCGCACGCCCGCCACCCGCAGGTCATCGACGTGATCCAGCGCGGAGCGGCAGGCGATGCGCCGGCGGATTTCATGAAGCACCAAGGCTGGGTGCTGATCGCCCTGCAAAATGCGTTCTGTCAGCTCTTCGGCGCGCCCAGCGCGGAAGAAGGAATCGTCGCCACGGTAGTGAGCGGCGGAGACACCGACACCAATGCTGCGATCGCCGGCGCGCTTCTCGGTGCGGCGCATGGCAGAGAGGGATTTCCGTCGCGGTGGATCCTGCCGATTCTCGCCTGCCGGACGCTCCCGGCGGCCGGGGCAAAGCGTCCGCGGCCGTCCGTCTACTGGACGGACGACGCGCTCGAGCTCGCTGAAGCACTACTACCGCAATAAGCCAAAAATAGGGACGGACCCCTTTTTCCAGATAGTGAAAAATGGGGTCCGTCCCTATTTTTTGTCTCTTCTCGGAATTACATGCCGCACGCCGCCGAGAGGATCGGCGACGTCGCCCTGGTAGCGCGGAATGACGTGGATGTGCGCGTGCCACACGGACTGTCCCGCGGCCTCGCCGCAGTTCGCGCCGACGTTGAAGCCGTCCGGGCCGTAGCGCATCTCGAGGATCGAGCGCACTTCGCGCACGAGGCGAAAGCATCCATCGTATTCGGCTTCGTCCAGGTCCCAGATCGTGACCACGTGGCGCCGCGGCAGGACGAGCGCGTGCCCCGGGGATACGGGATAGCTGTCGTAGACGGCGAGTGCCATCGCGTTCTCGACGATGATCTCGCGCTCCGGGTTGCAGAAAATGCAGCGCTCCGTTTCGCCGGGCATGCGGCGATTATGACCCGGCAAAGCGTTCCAGGACCGCGAACACGTACTCGTAAATTCGCGGATCCGTCGACACCCGCGGGCCGGCGATGTTGAGCGTGCGGATGCGGTGCTGCTCGAGAAAGGACCGGATGCCTTCGGCACCATCGGTCCCGGGATGCACGTGCTGCCAGGGCCGTCCCATGCGCTCCGCGCAGCGCGCGGTGTAAGCGCTCCCGCCGCTCAACTCCGCCGCGCGCGAGAAAATCAGCGTCCCGTCGCTATCGCGTACGTTCCAGCGGGTGCGTTGCTGGTAATCGTGTGCGGGCGTCTCCCGCAGGGCATAGCGCCGGTCGATACGGCCATCCTCTGCGCGGCGCCCGCGCGGGCACCAGCCGCCGTGCGGAATCCCGCGCTCGATCGCCCAGTCGAGCGCGGCGCGGTCGGCACCGGTCTGGCCGCCGGAGACGATTCGCTCGGGGAGGACGGGCATGGCGGGATCATAATGTCCGCATGCCGCGCGCCGCGCCGCCGAGCTACCGCGAACAGGCGCTGAAGATCCTGCCCTGGATCTGTACCCGCTGCGCGCGCGAATTCCCCGCTTCGCGCCTGCGCGAGCTCACCGTGCACCACAAGGATGGCAACCATGACAACAACCCGCCCGACGGCTCGAACTGGGAGCTGCTGTGCGTGTACTGCCACGAGAACGAGCACGCGCGGGTCGAGGACGCAAGAGCCGGCGGAAGCAGCAAGGAAGGCGACCAGCCGGCTGCTACGCACCGTCCGTTCGCCGGGCTCGGTGACCTGGTGAAGGGAAAACGCGGGCGCTGAACCGCTTTACTCGCCGAGCACGGTCACCACGATGCTGCGCGAATGCGGCGCGCGACGGTGCTCGTACAGATACAGCCCCTGCCAGGTGCCGAGCAGCAGTCGGCCGTCGGCGACCGGGATCGTGAACGAATTCGAGGTCAGAATCGAGCGCGCATGCGCCGCCATGTCGTCCGGCCCTTCGGCGTCGTGGCGATAGGCGGGGTCGTTGTCGGGTACAAGCCGCGAAAGAAGGGTCTCAAGATCGCGCCGTACGTCGGGGTCCGCGTTTTCGCACAAGACCAGCGAAGCGCTGGTGTGCTGGAGGAATACCGTGCACAGACCCTTGCGAACGCGCGTCTCCGCGACCGCGCGCTGCACTTCAGCGGTCACGTCGGTCGTGCCGCGTCCGTGCGTGCGGAAGTCGAGCGTCTTCTGCCCGATCACATCATTTCTTCTCGAATCCGCGCACGAGGCCTGCGCGCGCTTTGCCGGCCTGCATCAGGAGGGAAAAGTCCGACCCCGAGAGGATCAGTTGCACCCCCATGCCGATGTGCCGCTCGAGAAGCTCGGGCGTGTACATGCCGCCCATTCCCGGGAATTTGCCATGCTTGCGGCACGCCGCGATCACCTTCGTGTACGCCTCGCGGATCCGCGGGTCGTCGAACTGGCCCGGGATTCCCATCTCCATGCACAGGTCGTTCGTGCCGATCAGCAGCGCGTCGATGCCGGGTACGGCGGCGATCGCCTCGCAGTTCTCGATGCCTCGCGGCGATTCGAGCATGATCACGACGAGCGTCTCTTCGTTGACGATCCGCGCCGCCTCGCCCACGGGCATCGGCGCGAAGCCGAGCTGCTGCAGCCCCCCGCCCATCGAGCGGTGGCCAATCGGCGGGAAACGGCAGTGATCGGCGATCCGCTTCGCTTCGATTTCGCTTTCGACATGCGGCACGACCACCCCTTGTGCGCCGTTGTCGAGCATGCGCGAGGCGAGCCAATGCTCCTTGCCCGCAACCCGCACGACCGGGGTGATGCCGACCGCGAGCGAGGCGGAAGCGATCTGCGCCGCAGTATCGGTGCCCATCGAATTGTGCTCGCAGTCGATGAAGAGCCAGTCGAAGCCGGCGGTCTTCATGATCTGCGCGGTATCGACAGTGCGCGCCTGGCGCAGGCCGACCCCGATTGCAAGCTTGCCGGCGCGCAGCTGGCGCAGGGCGTGGTTGACGACGGTGCTCATGCGATTCCTCCGGTTGCGGGCGCGTGCGGTTGCGATCCCAGGCGCGAGTGTAGCGATCTTCAGTGCAGCAGACCCAGCTCCTCGAAGCGCAGGAAAAGCTCGCGGCAGACCCAGGCGTCCGTCGCGGCGTAGGTGAGCTGCGTCGGCGAAAGCTGCCGTGCAGCCCAGTTCGACGTGCGGCTGCCCTTGGGAATCCGGAAGCCGAGAAAGAGCGCAGCGAGATTGCGCAGGCCGGTCTGTTCATAGCCGTAGCGCTGCACGGTCGTACCGGCGTCGAGCATCGAGGCTTCCTGCAGCGGAAAGACGAGCTTCAGCTCGCGCAGATCGTGCGCGAGGGATATCCCGATCTTGACGATCTCCGGCGCCGCCAGGAACTCGGCGACCGCCGTGGAGAAATCCATGCGCTGCAGCGGAAACAGATACACCGCCCGCGCGGTCGCCGCCTGCACGAGGCACGGCAGGTGATGCTCGCCCTTGCGGAATGCGGGCCGGGTCTCGGTATCGAAGCCGAGGACGCGCTCGGCGCGGATATCCGCCATCGCGCGCCCGAGATCCTCCGCCGAGGCGACGAGGCGAACGTCTCCTTCGTAGCGCCGGATCGGCAGCTCGTTGATCTCCTCGCGGGAGATCGTGCGGCGCAGGTCGGCGCCTCCGGTCAGTCGACGCCGAGCAGCTCGACTTCGAAGACCAGCGTCGCGTTGGGCGGAATCACGCCGCCCGCGCCGCGCGCGCCGTAGCCGAGCTCGGGCGGGATGGTCAGGCGGCGATTGCCGCCGACCTTCATTCCCTGCACGCCTTCGTCCCAACCCTTGATGACTTTGCCCCCGCCGAGCGGAAATACGAACGGATCGCTGCGATCGCGGCTGGAGTCGAACTTGCGTCCTTTCTCTCCGCCGTACAGCAGCCAACCGGTGTAATGCACGGTGACTTTGCTTCCGGCTTTCGCTTCGGCGCCGGCGCCGAACGTGAGCTCCTCGATGACGAGCCCGCTGGCGGTCGTGGTTTTGGACATCGCCGCACTATACGCCTGCCCGAGCGATGCGCCGGTCAGGATGCCGAACAGGATCGCGACGGCGCCGAAGCCGCGCAGAATTGCCCTCATAATCCACTTCTCCTTTTTCGCGAATCATACGTCATGTCTCTCTCCGCTCCAGCGCCTCGCCGGCACTTGCACACGCGCAAGATCACCTGCGAGGGCTACGCGCGCGACGATGGTCTCTGGGACATCGAGGCGCGGATCGTCGATACCAAGACCTATCAGGTCGAGGAACCATTTCGCGGCGTGCGTACGCCCGGCATGCCGGTGCACGACATGCAGTTGCGGCTCACGCTCGATCGCGACATGGTCGTGCGCGAGATCGAGGTGACGACGAACGCAGCGCCCTACGACGCCTGCCCGAGCGTCGCGCAGAACTACAAGTCGCTCGTCGGCGCGAGAGTCGGCGCCGGCTGGCGCCGCGCGGTCACCGAGGCGGTCGGACGAACCAAGGGCTGCACGCACATCACGGAGCTGCTGATGCCCGCGGCGACGGTCGCGTTCCAGACGATGGGAAGCTGGCCGAAGGCAGGCGACGCCGCCAGCCCGGCGGTCTCCGAGCATCCCGGCGGGAAGCCCTATTTTGTCGACGGCTGCAAGGCTTGGGCGAGCGACGGCGAAGTCGTCAGGAAGCTCTTCCCGCTCCACTACCGCGGCCGCGCGTAGCACACCCCGATGGCGTTTCCTTCCAGCCGCCGCGACGGTGTGCTGTTGATGATCGCGGCAGGCCTTTGCTGGAGCACCGGCGGGATCTTCTTACGCAACGTCTCGAGCACCGACGGCTGGGAGATCGTCTTCTGGCGCTCGCTATTCATGGTGGCGTTCCTGCTCTCCGTGCTCGTCGCGTGGCACCGCGGCGCGGTGTGGTCGAAGATCCGTGCGGTCGGCGCCGCAGGTGTGCTCGCCGGAGCGCTGCTCGCCGCCACGTTCTTCTTCTTCATCCTGTCCCTGATGCGGAACACCGCAGCGAACACGTTCGTGCTGATGAGCACCGGGCCATTCTTCGCAGCGCTGTTCGGCTGGGTTTTTCTGCGCGAGCGCATTCCGCCCCGCACCTGGATGGCGATCGGCGTGGCGCTGGTCGGCGCCACGCTGATGTTCGCAGACGGCCTGGACGCGGGCCGCACGCTCGGCAATCTGCTGGCGCTCGGGGTGGCGACCGTCTTTGCCCTGAATGTGGTCGTCATGCGCCGCATGCACGCGACCGTCGACATGGTTCCTGCAGTGATGATCGCAGGGTTGATCTCCATGGCGGTCGCGCTGCCATTCGCGCTGCCGTTCGATACGAGCGCGCGCGACCTCGCCGTCCTCGCACCGATGGGTTGCTTGCAGGTTGGGCTCGGCTGCCTGCTGATGACGCGGGCGACGCGCACGCTGAGTGCGGGCGAGATCGGGCTACTCTCCCTCATCGAGACGATCCTCGCCCCGATCTGGGTGTGGCTCGGCATCGGCGAACGCCCGAGCACGCTCGCGCTCACGGGCGCCGCGATCGTGCTCGGAGCGTTGCTTGCGAACGAATGGATCGGCTTGCGCCGGACGTCGCCCGTGCCGACTTAGGCTTTTTCGTGGCTGGTAGCCGAGCGCCTTTCGCCAGAGCGAGGCGGTACAGCCGGCTTGTCGTGCGCGCGCCTGTCGCCAGTGCGCAACGCCCTCGCGAGCGGCGAGGTGACGCTCTGGGTGCCAAATGCATATTTGCGTCGTATGCCAAACATGTACGGCCTTTCAAATAAGCCTTAAAGACATGTGACCCGCAAACGGCCGGATGGTTCTGGTCCGGAAATGCGGCGCAACTATAATCCGGGGTAATGACTCTGCCCTCTGTGCCCCGTAGCACCGGGCAATTCTGGGACGATTCGATCGTCCCGGCGCTCGTCGAATACATCCGCATTCCCGCGAAGTCGCCGCATTTCGATCCGGGCTGGGAAAAGAATGGACACATCGACGCGGCGGTCGAGCTCGCGGCAGCCTGGTGCCGCCGCAATCCGCTGCCCGGGATGAAGCTCGAAATCGTGCGGCTTCCGGGGAAGACACCGGTGCTCTTGATCGAGGTGCCGGGTGAAGGCAAGGACACAGTGCTGGTCTACGGGCACCTCGACAAGCAGCCGGAAATGACGGGCTGGCGCGAAGGATATGGGCCGTGGACGCCGCTGATCGAGGACGGCAAGCTCTACGGGCGCGGCGGCGCAGACGACGGCTACGCGGTGTTTTGCGCTTTCGCAGTGCTCAGGCAGTTGCGCGAGGAGCATCGCGCGCACTCGCGCATCGTGATCCTGATCGAATGCTGCGAGGAGAGCGGCAGCTACGACCTGCCGGCGTACCTCGACGCGCTCGCGCCGCGGATCGGCACGCCCGCGCTCGTCGTCGGTCTCGATTCCGGTTGCGGCAACTACGCGCAGCTCTGGGGAACAGCGTCGCTGCGTGGCCTGCTGAACGGCGTGCTGACGGTCGAGGTGCTCAGCGAGGGCGTGCACTCGGGAGATGCGAGCGGCGTCGTGCCCTCGAGCTTTCGCATCGCGCGCGCGCTTCTCGAGCGGATCGAAGACTCGGCGACGGGCGTGGTGAAGCCTGCTGCGTTCCAGGCGGCCATTCCACCCGAGCGCAGCGAGCAGGCGCGGGGCGCTGCCAGCGTCCTTGGCGAAGAGATCTGGCGCAAGTTTCCGTTCGTCGACGGGATGCGTCCGACGCAAGCCGAGCTCGCGAACCTCGTCCTCAACCGCACCTGGCGGCCTGCGCTCTCGGTGATCGGCGCCGAAGGGCTGCCGACGCGCGCGGCTGCGGGCAACGTGCTGCGCCCGAAGACTTCGCTGGTGCTTTCGCTGCGCCTGCCGCCGACCGTTTCCGCCGAGCGTGCAGCGCGCGAGCTCAAGTCGATGCTGGAGAATGACCCGCCCTATGGGGCTCGCGTGAGCTTCGAGTACGCGCAAGCCGCAGACGGGTGGAACGCGCCGCCGACGGCCGACTGGCTGAAGAGTGCAGTGGAACGCGCATCGGCAGCGCACTTCGGCAAGCCGGCGATGTGGATGGGCGAGGGCGGGACGATTCCGTTCATGGCGATGCTCGGCGCCAAGTTCCCGCAGGCGCAGTTCCTGATCACCGGGGTGCTCGGCCCGCACTCCAATGCGCACGGGCCGAACGAGTTTCTCCATATCGATTACGCAAAGCGGCTGACTGCGTGCGTCGCGGATATCCTCGCGTCTCACGCGGATCAACACTAGGAGGTC
>Ga0070698_100008807_pt1 | contig 10858 bp, 12 predicted proteins | sample KBSK1502metaG_FD_65477 | JGI IMG/M metagenome (GOLD analysis project Ga0070698, IMG submission 65477) | Corn, switchgrass and miscanthus rhizosphere microbial communities from Kellogg Biological Station, Michigan, USA - KBS K1-50-2 metaG | ecosystem: Host-associated > Plants > Roots >...
AAAAACCGCGCGGCGCACCGCAACGGAGCCGTGGTCTCCGCGCTGCGCGATGCGGTCGCCTCGGTGGCCGAGCTCATCGCGCCCCTCGAGGTGGTCACGCCGCCGCTGCCCTACACCGAGCTACCGCGGGTCGACGAGCTGGCCGATGCGCTCGGCGCCGCCGGCGGGCGCGGCACCCACGCCGGCCTGCTGCAGGCGCTCGGGCTGCATTTCAACCCGCAGCCGCCCGACGTGAGCGCGGCGACCATCCACTCCACCATCCGTGCGTTCGCCATCCTCGAGCCGTGGCTGCGCAATCGGTCCGGCATCGACGTCTCGCGCAAGCTGACCCCTTTCGTCGATCCCTACCCGGCGGCCTACGTCGAGCGCCTGCTGGTGCAGGAGGTGCCGCCCACCATGGATCGATTGATCAGCGAGTACCTGCGCTACAACGCGACCCGCAACCGCGGTCTCGACGCCCTTCCTCTGTTCGCGTCGATCGATCGCGGTCGCGTGATGGCGGCGGTGGCCGACCCTCGGATCAAGGCGCGGCCGACCTTCCACTACCGGCTGCCGGACTCGCGCGTCGGTGAGCCGGGCTGGCGGGTCACCGACGAGTGGCGCCTCTGGCTCCTGGTCGAGGACGTGGCGGCCAGCCGGCGCCAGATGGCGCGCCTGGCCGAGGCCTACGCCGCCACCCTGCACGGCACCAGCGCGGCCAGCGCACAGCACGAGTGGGCCGGGCGTTGCGAGGTCCTGCTCGACAGTACTACTCCGCCGCCGGCGTGATGACCGCGCCGAGATCGGTGAGCTGTCCGCCGGCGCGGAGGTGGATCCGGCCGACCGAGCCGCCGCCGCCGCCGCCCGCGCCGCCCTCGCCACCAGCCTTGCCACTCTCGCCAGTGCCCATGTCGGCAGCACCGCCCCGGCCACCATCGCCGCCCTTGTCCACCTGGTTGAGGGTGGCGGCGCGTTCCTCGCCGCAGGTGCCGGCCGAGCCGCCGGCGCCGGACTCCGCGCCGAGCGCGCCCTCGCCGCCCGAGCCGCCGTTGGCGCACAGGCGCGCGCCGGTCGACATCTCGATGGCGATCGAGTGGAGGAAGATGGCCCCGCCAGCCCCGCCACCGCCGCCGCCGGCGCCGCTCGCCGAGGCGGTCTCGCCGCCGTGGCCGCCGCCGCCCGCCACCCGCAGCGTACCGGACAGCGCGATGGAGTCGCGCGCCGCGATCTCGAGCGCGCCGCCGCCGCCGCCGCCGGTACCGCCGGTGCCGGCATCACCGTTCGCGTCGCCGCCGCGCCCGCCGGGGCATCCGCCGACCAGCGGCGTGAGATTGGCGGATCCGACCGCACGGCCGCGCGGCCCCTTGGACCCCTTGCCGTCGCCCTGGCCGTCGCCGCCGTCGCCGCCGTCGCCGCCGTAGGCCCCGCCGCCGCCGCCGCCCGCTCCTCCTTCTTCGCTCTCGGCAGCGGTGCCGTCGCCGCCGCCGCCGAGCGCGCAAAGATCCGGATCGCCGCCGCCCGGCGCGTCCGCCGCGGCCGCGGCGGAGATGTCGATGGTGCCGTCGATGGTCGCGTCGCCCCACACCGCGATGAGAACCGGGTGCGGGCCGGTCGCCTCGAGGACGGCACCGGCGCCGATGACCAGCGCGTCGACCGCGATCACGCGGATGCTGCGTCGGTTCGCCTGCGTCACCAGGCCGGTGCCGGGCTCGAGCGAATCGCCATCCGGCGTGGCGATGACGCCGGTCGCGGTGTCGAGGGTCCAGGTGCCGTCGCCGTCGAGCTCGAGATCGCCATGCGGGGCGGCGTCCTCGCACGGAACCACGTTGGCCGGCTCCCAGTCCCACGGCTCGCACGGCGGTTCGGCGCCGGAACGCACGGTCACGGTCGCCGGCACCAGCTCGCCGGCGTGCAGCGCGACCACCACCTGGCCCGTCCCGACCACGTCGCCGCGCACCAGGCCGTCGACCCGCACCGTCACGTCGTCGCCGGCGAGGTCGTCGGGAAGCAGGAGGAGGACCGACTCACGGCCGCTCTCGCTGAGCGGCCTCTGCTCGGCAGGAAGCAGCGTGCGCTCGGCGACCGACTCGCCGCCGGCGCTGGCCGACAGCGCGAGGCGATCGAGGCCGAGCGCGGGGTCGTAGCGGATCGCCAGGTCGATGCCGGTCTCGCCGCCGCCGTCACCGCACGCGCACACAAACGCCCCGGCGATGAGCAGCGCGCGGCGCATGCTCACCGCGCGTCGACCGTGCCGAGGCTGCGCGCCGGCAGCGCCGAGCTGTCGGACGCGTTCAGGTAGTAGGCGGTGCCTCCGGCTGCCACCGCCGCCACCCCGACCGCGGTCCAGAACCACCAGCGCTTATAGAAGGCCGGCTGATCGGCGGGTCGCTCGGGCTCTGACGCCGCAACCTGCATGAACAGCGGGCTGGCCGCCTTCTTCTCCTTGCGCAGGTGGCGGCGCGACTCGGCGATGAGGCTCTCGACCAGCGGCCGGTTGGCCGCCTGCGGCCGGCCGGCGATGTAACCCTGATAGAAGAAGATCGCCCACTCGTAGCTCTTGAGCTGGAAGTGGCACTGCCCGATGTTGAACAGGAGCTCGGGGCGGGGCGCCACGTCGTAGGCGTGGCGGTACTTCTCGAGCGCGTCGAGGAAGTGGCCCTCCTGGTAGGCGCGGGCCGCCTCGGCGGCCAGCTGCCGGGCCTGCTCGACCGCGGCGCGCCCGAACGGCGAGTCAGCGACCGCCGGGCGAGCGGTCGCCAGCGCGACGAGGAACGCGGCCGCGAGGGCCCACCGGGTCATCCGGTATGATCGGGGGGCTCTCATGCGGGCTCAGTAGACCGGGATGATGTCGTAGCGACCGTGCGGCGCGGCCGGGGCCACGGTCTCCGCCGGCGGCGGCGCGACCACACGGGGCGCAGCCGGCGCGGCCTTGCGGTGGCGCTGGCGCGGCGGCGCGGCCGACCGCGGCGGGCCGACCAGGCGGCGCGGAGTGACGACCGGAGGTGGTGCGACCGGCGTCGGCAGCGGCGCCGCGACCGGCGCCGCGGCGGCGTGCGCGGCCGGCTGTCCGCTCTCGATCGCGCGCCCGAGCGAGAGGCCGCCGAGGCCGATGGCGAACAGGGCCGCGGCGCCGAACGCGATGCGGCGCGGCGCCGGCGCCAGCCGCGGCAGGGCGAGAGCGCCGAACGAGACCGAAGCCAGCGACGGCTCGAACGCGAACGCGATCGGCTCCTCGTGACTGCCGTCGAGGACGGCGCGGATGGAGCGCAGGGCGGCCTCGACCTCCTCCATCGACTGCGGGCGGTCGGCCGCCCGCTTGGCGACGCAGCGCATGATGAGGTCGTCGAGCGCGACCGGGATGTCGCGCGCACCGTCGAGCTCGCGCGGGCGGACCGGCACTTCGGTGACCTGCTTGGCGACGGTCTCGACCACGTCGGCACTGGCGAACGGGCGACGACCGGTGGCCAGCTCGTAGAGGATGAGGCCGAAGGAGTAGATGTCGGCGCGGTGATCGACCTCGGCGCCGAGCGCCTGCTCCGGCGAGATGTAGTTCGGCGTTCCGACCGCGGTGCCGGCGCGCGTGAGGCGCGGCGAAGCGCTCGTGCACATGAGCTTGGCGATGCCGAAGTCGAGCAGCTTCACGAAGTCGCTGCCGTCCTCGTCCTCGGTCAGAAAGATGTTCTCCGGCTTCAGGTCGCGGTGCACGACGCCGGCGTCATGGGCGGCGGCCAGCGCGCGCGCCACCTGCGACATGATGTCGACCGCGCGGGCCAGCGGCAGTCCGGAGTCCGACTCGAGGAGCGTGAGCAGATCCCGGCCGACCAGGAACTCGAGGACGAGGTAGGTGTAGCCGTGCTCGTTGTGAACGAAGTCGTGGATCTCGACGATGTTCTCGTGATCGATCCGGTTGACCGCGCGCGCCTCGGCGAAGAAGCGGCGGACCGCCACCGGGTCACTCGCCAGCTCGGGCCGCAGCATCTTGATGGCCACCCGGCGGCCGATCCGCAGGTGGTGGGCCAGGTAGATCCAGCCCATGCCGCCCTCGCCCAGCAGCTGCAGGAGGCGGTAATTGCCGAATTCGCGGCCGACCAGACTCAGCGCCGGGGTCGGCTCGTCGTCATCGTCGAAACAGACGAATCCGCTGTTGCCCGCTATCGCACCCATGGACGGTCCGCTTGCGACCTCGACCAGTCTATTTCGGCGATGCGCGATCGTCGAGCGGTCTTCTCGTGGCGGAAAGCGTCAACACCGCCAATCAATCGTCACCCTGGCGACACGCTCCCGCGCGCCGCGGCAGGGATCTCTCAGGCGCTCTGGCCGCCGCGCGCCGTCATGTCGTTGAGAGACTCACCGGCGCCGGGCTCGGAGGCCTCGAGCGCTTCCCCTTCGGTGAAGAAGCGGCGCTCGCCGGTGTTGAAGCCCCCCTTCGAGAGCCGACCGGGGCGCGGCTCCTCCGCTGGCGGCGCCGACGTGTCGACCACGACGGCGGCCCGCTTGCGCGGCTCCGCATCGGTCATGCCGGCGGCCGTTGGTCCCTCGGCGTACGCGTCGCGCTCCGACTCGAGGCGACCGAGGCGGAGGAACACGCGCAGCGGGCGCGCGGCCAGCACGAGCGGCACGGTGTCGGCGATGGCAAAGGCCAGGCAGTAGAGCCCGCCGGCGAGCGCGACGGCCGCAACCTGCTTGCCCGCCTCGTCGCTCGGCACCTCGGCGACCTGGATGGCCCAGGTGTACATGACGAGCGCGAAGACCACCCAGCCGGCGATGAGCGCGATGAAGGCCGAGACCGCGCGGCGCAGCCACAGGTGGTGACCGCGCGACTGCCGGCGCAGCGCCTGGTAGGCCTGCACGTTGAACATGTGCCCGACGAACGCGCAGGCGACGAAGCCGAGCGCCGGGGCGACCGAATCGCCGGTGCGGCCGGCCGCATCGGGGATGCTGTCGGTGACCGCGAGCAGGCCGACCAGCCCGAGGCCGAGCAGGAGGCCGATCCAGACCAGCGCGCTGGCGCGCCGGCGGCCCCACAGCTCGCACACCAGGCAGCCGGCGGTGAAGCTGAGCGGAAACGCGAGGACGCCGACCGGCAACATGAGCTCGAACGGCAGCTCGACGTCGGGCAAGACCGAGGACAGATCGATGACCCGGGTCATGCCGAGCAGCGGCAGGACGGCGACTGCGACCAGGAAGGTACCGGCCAGGACCAGGAAGGTGGCCTCGCGCCGGGCGTGCAACTGCTCCTCGGTCAGGACTCGACGGCTCGGGTACTCGCGCTGCCGGCTGGGCAGCAGCCAGCGGTCATGGATGGTCATCGGTCACCTTCGTGCGGTCGCGTAAGGGTAAACGAGTTTACATGTCGTGCATGTGGGCTGCGTTGCATCTGGCGCGGATCTCCCGCGATCCGCGGCACTTGTGTGTCGCCGGCGAAACGATCGCGCGGTGGGACGATGTCGGCCTGTCGTGAACGGGCCGCCTGCGTCGCCTAGGATCGATGGATGCACTCGTCGGTCGCGCGCTTGCCTCCGCACCCGGAGGACGAGGCCCGGGAGGCGCTCGCGCGCGGCGATCACCGCGAGGCGCTGACCGTGCTCATGCAGGCCTACGGCCGCGACCTTCACCGCCACTGCTACCAGGTGCTGCGCGACCGCGACCTGGCCGACGACATCCACCAGACCGTGTTCGTGCAGGCGTACAGGGATCTGCCCGGGTTCGCCGGCCGGTCCTCGCTGCGCACCTGGCTGTACGGGATCGCGCGCCACCGCCTGATGGACGCCATGAAGATCGGCACGCGCTGGCGTCGGCGGTTCGTCCGCGCCGAGCCGCTACCGGACGCGGTGGACGGCGGGCCGCGTGCCGACGACGCGCTGGTCGACAGCGGCGATGTGCGCGCGCTGGTGGCAGCGCTGGCGGCGCTGTCGCTCGACAGCCGCATCGCGGTGCTGCTTCGCTTCGCGGAGGGGATGACCTTCGAGGAGATCGGCACGGTGTGCGGCGAGAAGCCGGCGACCGTGCAGGCGCGGGTGGCGCGCGCGCTGCCGCGACTGCGCGCGGCGCTTTCGGGAGGCGAGCGATGAGCGACCTCGAGCGCGGGTTCGAGGATCTGCCGGGCGGAGGCGGACCACCCGAGGGCTGGCAGGACAAGGTGCTGGCGCGGATCGAGACGCCGGCGACGCATGCGCGCTGGCCGCTGGTGCTCGCCGGCTCGACGCTGGTCGCCGCGGCGGCGGCGTTCGCGCTGTTCTTCGCGCTGCGCCCGGCCGAGAAGGCGCCGGTCCCACGACGACCGGCGGCGGCGGAGCGAGCGGAGGCGATGTTCGAGCGGCTCGAGGGCGCGGTGCACGGGCTCGTCGAGACGAAGGAGCGCGCGTACGGGCAGCTCCTGCAGGCGCGCACGGAGGCGGAGCGCGCGCTCGCCGAGAAGGCGCTCGAGGACGCGAAGAAGCAGCTCGAGCAGGTGCAGGGCCAGCTCATGAAGCTGCGTGTTCGGGTGCCGAGGGTCGACGGCAAGATCGCGGTGAAGTGCGATCCGAATGATCCGCTGTGCGCTATCGAGTGATGCTGTCGCGCTGACGCGAGCAGCGTCGCCTCATCTACATGCTCGTTCGCTCTCTGTACGCGGTGATCGTCGCGCTGGCTCTGGTCGCAGGTGTCGAGATCGGATTCCTCCAGTGGGGAATCGAAAAGACACAGGACGCGGGGGACGGGGTGCGGGGAACAGGGGATGCGGAATGGACGGCAGCGGCGCCGGTACCCAGCCCCCCGCGTCCTGCAGGACTCGGCATCATGCCTGCCCCGGCGCCGGTCGTGGCGGAAGCGCCGCGTGCGCAACCGGTGCGGCCGAGAAAGAAGCCGCCGGCGCAGGCGAGCGCGGACGATCTCGCCGAATGCGCGCGGTCCGGCGGGCCGCTGTGCGGAATACCGCGATGAGATTGCAGTAATTAGCTGGACCGGCCGGCCACGAGTTCGCGTATTGTCCGCGCCGTGCTGCGCCCCGACGTCGCCGTCCTCCTCCTTTTGTCTGCTCTCGCCTGCGGCTCGAATGACCGCGAGAGCCCCGCGCGGCCGGGAGCCGACGCCGCGCCGTCGGATGAGGACCGGGCGGACTCGGCGCCGCCGGTCATCACCCCGACCAGCATGTTCGTCCACAGCGACACGACGCTCTATGCGGTGGACGACCAGAACTTCGACCTCATCCACATCGGCGAGTTCGGGCTCGGCGAGGAGGACCTCATCACCGATCTCGCGGTGACCGGCGACGGCGACGTTTACGCCATCTCGAGCGACAACGTGTTCGCCATCGACTCGGAAAACGGCGAGGCGACGCTGACCACCGAGTTCGACGGCGGCCTCAACGTCGGCATGACGTTCCTCGACTCGGGCGAGCTCCTGGTCGCCGAGAAGGACGGCACCGTGCGCCGCGTCGACCCGGACTCGGGCGAGGTCCACATGGTCGGCGTCTTCGGCGACGGCTACGGCACCGCCGGCGACCTGGTCGCGGTGTCGGACGGCACCATGTACGCCATCGCCGAGGACCTCGACGGCGAGGAAGGCGATTCCAACGTGCTCGTGACGATCGACCCGGCGAGCGGCCAGGTCGATCAGGTCATCGGGCCGATCGGCTTCGCCGACGTCTTCGGTTGCGCCTATGCGCGCGGCCACGTCTACGCCTTCACCAAGGGCGGCGACATCATCGAGGTCGACCGCATGACCGGCGCCGGCGCGCTCAAGCGCAGCTACCCGGACCTCACCTTCTGGGGCGCCGGCGTGTCACCGGCGGTCGAGGTCGAATGACGCGCCTGGCGATCGCGCTCCTGGTCGTCGCCGCCTGCTCGAAGAAGGCGGACGAGTCGAAGCCGGCCGCGGCGCCCCCGAGCGCGCCCGCCACCGGCAAGATCGCCATCACGCTCAGCGAAAAGGGCTTCGAGCCGACGCCCATCCAGGTGGTGAAGGGACAGCCGGTCACGCTGGTGGTCACCCGCAAGACCGACGAGACCTGCGCGACCGAGCTCACCATCCCGGAATACAAGATCGACCAGAAGCTGCCGCTCAACCAGCCGGTGGAGATCTCCTTCACCCCGGAGAAGTCGGGGGATCTCGAGTACGGCTGCGCCATGGACCACATGGTGAAGGGCGTCCTTCAGGTCCGCTGAGTATGCTCACCGGATGGCGCGTCCATCCGGCAGCGCGGTCCTCCCGCTCCACGGCGGCCGGGTCCCGCAGTGGCTGGCCGGGCGCATGGCGCGGCTCGGCCGGGTCATCAGCGAGGCGATCCTGCTCGAGTACGGGCGCGACGAGCTGCTCCGGCGCCTCGCCCATCCGTTCTGGTTCCAGTCGTTCGGCGCGGTCATGGGCATGGACTGGCACTCGTCCGGCATCACGACCAGCGTGCTCGGCGCGCTCAAGCGCGGCCTCGAGCCGGTCGCCGACGAGCTCGGCCTTTATGTCTGCGGCGGCCGCGGGCGCGCCTCGCGCCGCACGCCCGACGAGCTGCGCGCCGCGGGCGAGAAGAGCGGCGTCGACGGCGACGCGATGGCGCGCACCAGCCGGCTGGTCGCCAAGGTGGACAGCGCCGCCATCCAGGACGGCTTCGCCCTTTATCTGCACGGATTCATCCTGGCGGCCGACGGCCGCTGGACGGTGGTGCAGCAGGGCATGCGCCCGGACGATCACATCGCGCGCCGCTACCACTGGTTGTCGGAGGGCCTCGAGAGCTTCATCGACGAGCCGCACGCGGCGGTCGATGGGCGACCACACGGCAGCATCCTCAACATGACCGACCGGGGGGCGGCCGCCTCGCGCGCGGCCCAGCTCGAGCTCATCGGCGGGGGGCCGGATCCGCTGCTCGCCGAGATCGCGCGGGCGCGCGGCGCCCATCCCGCACCGCAGCTCGCGATGCCGGGCCACCATCAGGTGGCCGCCTCCGACGTCTCGCTGCGCCGGCTGCACGGCGCGCTGGCCGCCGCCGCCGAGGTCGGCCCCACCCGTTACGAGGATCTCCTGCTGGTTCCAGGTGTCGGCGCGCGCACCGTCGAGGCGCTGGCCCTGGTCGCCGAGGTGGTGCACGGAGCGCCGTCGCGCTTCCGCGACCCGGCCCGCTTCGCCTACGCGCACGGCGGCAAGGACGGCACTCCTTTCCCGGTCCCGCTCGCCGTCTACGACCGCACCATCGCGGTCATGAGCGACGCGGTCGGCAAGGCGCGGCTCGGCAACGACGACCGGATGGCGGCCCTGCGCGAGCTCGACCGCCAGGCGCGCGCTCTCGAGGCCGGCGCCAGCGGCCCCTCGATCGAGGAGCTGTTCGACCGCGAGCGCCGGCGCTCGGGAGAGCTCGGTGGCCGCACCGTCCAGCGCGCGAACCCCATCCGGGCCCCGCAGCTCCGTCTGCCTGGCCTCTAGTACACGGGTAGACAGACGTCGCGCGCCACCGTCGAGTCGGAGCTGCGCGTACGGCTCTCGCAGACCTGGTCGGCGTCGCAGCCGGAGGCGGTGAGGCCGGCGTCGCACTGCGCGACGCACCAGCCGAGCCCGTCCGCATCGTTCGTCACGCAGAAGGTGGTGGCGAAGCCGCCGGCGCGATCCGGACACAGCGAGGTGCACGGCAGCGAGCACATGCCGTCGACGCACACGCCGCCCTGGTAGTAGCACTCATCGTCGGCGCTGCAGGCGCCGCCGATGAAGCCCTCGTTGAACGGCGCCGACAGGCCGCGCTGGTAGCCGAGGCCGACGCTGTAGCGGCGCCAGATGTTCCAGAACAGCCAGTTGCCGCCGACGCCCTGCTGGATCCAGGGCGTGTAGGTGTAGAGCATGGCGGTGGCGCGGTTGGCCGGCGTCACCCGCACGCCGTCGAGCACGCGCGAGGCGACGCCCGGCTTGAAGCCGCCGACCGTGGTCCCGCCCGCGTCGAGGTCATCGGCATACCTCTGGAAGGCGTCGGCCGCACAGGCGAGCTGCTTGTCGATCCCCTTGTAGGCGAGCGAGCAGCTGCCGCCGTCCGGACAGCCGCAGCCGAACGCGTAGTCGAGGCTTCGCTGGCTGGGCGCGCTGGTGCGCGACACCAGGCCGCGCTCCTTCTGCAGCGTGACCAGAAGGACGACCGGGTTGAGGCCGCGCTCGGACGCGGTCCTGACCAGCGCCGCCGACAGGAGCTCGCCGCTCGCCACCCGCACGCCGGCCAGGAAGCTGCGCCGACCATACGGCGTCTGCTCGAAGAAGCGCTGCACGTCGTCGGCGCTCATCGCCGCGCTGTCGAAGAACGCGTCGTCCGACACCAGGCGGTTGGCGTAGAACACCGACAGCACACCGTCCGCCTTGCCGTCGGTCCCCAGCTCCTCGTAGTCGAGCGGATCGTGCTCGACCGAGCCGTCGTCGCCGCCAGTGACTGTGCAAGCCGATGCGCAAGACAGGAGGAGGAGCAGCACCCGGTTCATCGCGGCGATGCGACTGCAAGGACCTCGCCCGAGATCCGTCACCACATCGCGCGAACTTGCGTCCGTCCCCCCGTGGCAAGTGGGGCAGCCATTGAGGAGACGGCTCCCTGGCTTCCCGAGCTTCCGTGTCAGGCTGCGAGCGGCGGGTCGGCGTGCTGCTGCCGGATCCACGCCACGCTGGAGCGCTGCACATCACTCGCCGGCGCCGCGTAGGCGCAATGGAGATCGCAGTGGTGGGTGCCGAGCAGACGGTTCCAGCACTGCTCGAGCGCGACCGCGGCCGCGATGTAACCGGTGCGCCAGAGCAGATCCACCATCTCGCCGTAGACCCGGAGCCGGCGACCCGGGCGCTCGGCGCGCGCGAGGACCGGGCCGACCGCGTCGGCGAAGCGATGCTCGGCCACCCGGCCGTCGATGAGGAACCGGTCGAGCGTCGGCCGTGCGTCCAGCACCTG
>Ga0070698_100008813_pt1 | contig 10856 bp, 10 predicted proteins | sample KBSK1502metaG_FD_65477 | JGI IMG/M metagenome (GOLD analysis project Ga0070698, IMG submission 65477) | Corn, switchgrass and miscanthus rhizosphere microbial communities from Kellogg Biological Station, Michigan, USA - KBS K1-50-2 metaG | ecosystem: Host-associated > Plants > Roots >...
ACGCCGATCTCGCGGGTGCGTTCGGTGACGGAGACCAGCATGATGTTCATGATGCCGATGCCGCCAACCAGGAGACTGACCGCCGCAATGCCGGCCAGGAGCGATCCAAAGACTTCGGTGGCCTGCTGCTGGGTCGCCAGCAGCTCCATCTGGTTCCGGATGGTGAAGTCGTTCTCCCCCCCGGGCCGGATCTTGTGCTCCCGCCGCATGATCCGCTCGAGATCCACCATGCCCTGTTCCATCGGCACGCCTTCGGCGACCTCCACCGTAATGGAACGGACCCGGTTGGTGCCCTGGATCCGGTACTGCGCGGTCTGCAGCGGGATCAGGATCTGCTCGTCGACGTTGAAGAACGAGCCGCTGGCCGATCCCTTCCGGCTCAATACCCCGACGACTTCGAAGGGAATCCCGCGGATCAGGACGGTCTGGTGGATCAGCGCGGCAGGATTGGCTTCCAGCATGTCCGGGACATCGGCCCCGAGCACGACGTAGCGTTCCCGGGCCTGGTCGTCGCCATCGGTGAACATCTGGCCGAAGGGAAGGGTGTAGTTATGGACGGTGGCGTAGTTGGCGGTGGTACCGACGGTCTGGAGGTTCAGGTTCTTGTTGCCGTATTTCACGGTGTACGAGCTGGACAGCTCGGGCGCCACCGCGTCCAGCAGGTGGGCATCCCGCTTCAGCGCGTCGGCGTCGTCGGTGGTCAGGCTCACCCGGTTGCTGCTGGCCACGCCGCGGGAAAACATCTGGCCCGGGTAGATGGACAGGAGCCGGGCGCCCATCGCCGAGATCTGGTCGTTGACGGCCTTTTGCGCCCCGTTCCCCAGCGAGATCATCGTGATGACCGCGCCGACGCCGATGATGATGCCGAGCATGGTCAGGAACGCCCGCATCTTGTTGGCGCGGATGGACTGCAGCGCTACCGCGACCGTTTCGCCGACCATCATGGCCGGGCGGCTCCTGCCGAAGGCGTGGTGGAGGTGGAGGTCGTGGTGGGCTGGCGCAGACCTCCCATGCTGCCTCCGCCGGTCACTCGACCCATCCGCTCCCGCCACTCATCCTGCGACGCGATCAGGCTGGCGCTGGGGAGGATCAGCACCGAGTCCCGTTCGCTGAGACCCTGGGTCACCTCGGAGTAATCCATATCGGTGAGCCCGGTCTGCACGTTGACGGCGACCGGCTGTCCGTTCCGCTGCACGAAGACGATGTACTTGGCGCCAAACTGGTAGTCGGAGCTCGCCGCGCGGGGCCGGCGGCCACCCCCACCCATGCTGGAGAACACCTTGCGGAGCAGCGCGCCTTCTTCCGCGGTCAGGGTGCCGCCCGTCATCCGCTTCTTCATGATGGCCGACACCTGCGCCTCGGTGACGCCCTCGGGCAGCGGAATGGTGCGGCCGTCGGGCAAAGTCAGCACGTTGCCGGCTGCCTTCTTCGTGGTGTCGGTGGGTTGCGCGCTTCCGGCGCCCGCGGTCGTAGTTCGGGCCGAGTCGTGGGGCGCCTGGGCCAGCTGTTGCTCGACCACCTTGGGGTCGAGCCCCAGCACCAGGGCGGCGGAGCTCACGTCGCGGGTGGTGCGGAGCGCCGCATTGGGGATCGCCAGCACGGAATCGCGGCGGCCCACGTGAATCTCCACCTCCGCGTTCATTCCGGGGCGGAGCAGGCCGCCCTGATTCTGGATCCGCACGATGACCGGGAACATGGTGACGTTCTGGTTCACGGTGGCCAGCGGCTCGATCTTGAGCACGGTTCCTTCGAAGGGCCGGTTGGGGTAGGCGTCCACCGTGACGGTGGCCGGGAGGCCGGCCCGGATCTTCCCGACGTCGGTCTCGTCCACCAGGGTCCGCACCTGCACCAGGCTCAGGTCCGCCATGCGGAGCAGGACGGTGCCGCCGCCCACATCGCGGGTCGGCGAGGAGATGACCTGGCCGCGTTCCACGTCCTTCTCGATGATGGTCCCCGAGATGGGGGCCCGCACGTCGGTGTCTTCCAGCTGGATCTGGGCGTTCTCCAGGTCCACCTTGGTGCTCACCGAATCGGCCACCGAGTTGGCGTAGGCCAGCTGGGCCGCTTCGTGCTCGGTCTGGGTGATGGACTGCGAGGTGAAGAGCGCGTCCGCGCGCTGTTTCTGGGAGCGCGCGTTGGCCAGCGTCGCCCTGGCGACGTCGAACCTGGCCTGGGCCTGCGCCATAGTGTTGCGCGCGGTCCGGGGATCGACGCTGACCATCAGGTCGCCGCGGCGGACTTCCTGGCCGGTTTCCACCATGATCTGGGCGATCTCGCCGGAGGCCTTGGATTTGACCTCGACCGTCGTGTCGGGTTGCAGGGTTCCGGCCGCCTGCACCGAGACCACGATGTCGCGGCGGACGACCGGCACGGCCTGGTACACCGCGGTCGGGGCCTGCTCTTCCTTCTTGCAGGCGGCGAGGGCGAAAGCGATCAGAGCGACATGGAGTTTCTTCATCGGATTCTCGTTTTCAGTTCTTGCCTGGGGTGGCGAAATCGCGCTCGACGCGGCCGTCCAGAATATGGACCTGGCGATAGGCGTGCTCCGCGATGTCGTGCTCGTGGGTCACCAGCACGATGGTCTGGCCCTGTTCGTAGAGATTCTGGAACAGCCCCATGATCTCCTGCCCGGTGGTCGAATCGAGGTTACCAGTCGGCTCGTCGGCCAGGAGAATGCTGGGGTTATTGACCAGGGCACGGGCAATGGCGACGCGCTGCCGTTGCCCACCCGAAAGCTCGTTGGGCTTGTGCGTCATGCGATCAGCCAGCCCGACGCGGGCCAGGGCATCTTCGGCCTGCTTCCTGCGCTCCTTGCTGCCCATCCCGGCGTACACCAGCGGCAGCTCGACGTTGTGCAGCGCCGTGGCACGGGGGAGCAGGTTGAAGGTCTGGAACACGAACCCGATCTCGCGATTGCGGATCCGGGCCAGCTGGTTGTCGTTGAGCTCGGAGACCCGGTGCCCGTTCAGCCAGTACTCGCCGGCGTTCGGGGTATCGAGGCACCCGATCAGGTTCATCAGCGTCGACTTGCCGGAGCCGGACGGACCCATGATGGCCACGAACTCGTTCTTCCGGATCGTCACATCGACCCCGCGCAGGGCGCGCACGATCTCGCTGCCCATCTGGTATTCCCGCTGGAGGTTGCGGGTGACGATGACCGCATCCCGGGGGACGTCGGTCGGGAGCTGTGCCATCCGCTCGGCGGTCGATTCCAATGCTGGGCTCATAGGGTCCGTCCGATGATTGCTTCGATTTGCGCTTTGGCCTTCAGATAATCAAATCTCGCATTGACCAGGTCGACCTCGGCCTGGCTCAGGTTCTCCTGCGACGTCAACAGCTCCACGATGGTCGACGCGCCGAGCCGGTATCGCTCCCCTTGTACCCGGAGGTCTTCCTCGGCCGCCGCGACGCTGATCGTGCTGATCTCGATCCGCAGCCGTGCAGCTTCGAGGCTGCCCAGCTGCCCGGTAAGCGACGCCAGGACCTGGCGGCGGGTATCCGTCGCGTTGGCCTCGGCTATCTCGAGGGAGACTTCCTGCTGGGTAATGTTGCGCTCCCGGGTGAACCCGTTGAACAGGGGCCAGGAGAGGGAGAGCGACACCGAGCGGTTGTTGAACAACTGGTAGTCGGAGCTCTTGCTTCCATTGTAGTTGTAGTTCCCGGCCAGGCTCAGAGTCGGCCAGTAGGCGGAACGAGCCGAAGAGAGGCTGGCCCGGGCCGCGTTCTGGCTGGCGAGCGAGCTTTGGACCCGGGGCGAGCGCTCGACGGCCTCGCGGCGGATCTCGGCGGTGTCCGGCGCAGTCAGGACTCTGTAGTACGACGAGTCGTCGGCGGCGGCGACCCGCCCCTCGGCTCCGACCAGGCGGCCCAGGTTCGCTTCGTCGGTCGCGAGCTGCGACAGGGCATTTACCAGCTGCACCCGGGCATTGCCCAGGTTTACCAGCGATTGCAGCGAGTCGGACCGGGTGGCGGAGCCGGATGCCAGCTTGGCGATGGCGATCTTGAGCTGCTCGTCGGCCCGGCGCACACCCGCTTCGCGCACCTGGACCAGCTGGGCGTCGTAGAGCGCGTTCAAGAATGCGGTGGTGGTATTCAGCTTGGACTGGTACCGGGCGTCTATCAGCGAGGCGTCTGCCGCGGCGCCCTGGGCCCGCGCGGACCGGACATCGGCGCCCCGGCGGAACCCGGTAAAGAGGTCCACCCGGCCGGAAAGCCCCATGCTGATGCTGGTGTTGCTCTGGTTCGCGCTCACCAGGTTGCCGGTGATAGGGTCCGTCCTCGCTCCCTCGGAGAAGGAATTGCCGGCGCTGGACGACGCCGTGACGCTGGGCAGGTACTGGCCCCTGGCGGCACGGATCTGGGCGCCCGCGTTGCGCACCGTGCCTTCGGCGGTGATCACCGAGGGCTGCACCAGGGCGGACAGCCGAATGGCTTCCTCCAGGGTGACCACGGGGATCCGGCTGTGGGTCGCGGAATCGGCGATCTGAGCGTTCCCGGCCTGGCTCAGTACGGCGGCAGCGCCCGCGAGGGCAACAAGGATTCGATTCATCTCACTCGGGAGGTCCCCGCCGTTCTTCTTCGAAGCGGCGGATCATCTCGGTATAGGCTTTTTGTTGTTCCGGAGTCAGCTGCCGGCGGATTTCATTACTGATCGTGTCCTTGATTGTTTCAAACCGGGGACCCAGCTGGCGCCAGATCGAGTCCATCGCGGGCTTGTAACGCTCCAGAATTGCCTGCACACTGTCCTTCTGCGCCGGAGTCAGGTTCAACTTCCGGCTCATGTACTCGATATGATCGTCGGAGCCGGAGTGATGATGGTGTGACCGCCGACCGGGGAGCTTGTCCCGATCCGCCATACCGATCACCGCGCCTCCGGCCAACGCGCCACCGGCGAAAACCGCAATGAGAAGCAGGCTTGCCTTCCAGGTAGATCGCATCACACCTCAAAGGACTAAGGACCAAGGACTAGGACTAAGGACTAAGGACTAAGGACTTAGAGTATTCGAATCCAGATCAGGGCAGGGACCGTGAATCGCGGCTTAGTCCTTAGTCCCTTCAGTTACCGCTCCAGCACGACCTCAAGCACGAGCTCGTTGTCCGGTCGTGTCGCCGAGAAGAGCGAAGCCGGCGCGTCGCCGGGGAGCACCGCGTCGGCCAGCGATTGCGGCTCCGCGCCGGTCTGGAGAATCACCCAGGTGGCGGCGCCCAGAATGAATGCCAGCGCGGCGGCGATGCCGGGGCGGGCCCAGCGGCTCAACACGTCCCAACTGTTGTCGGTCGCATGGAGCCCGACCATGACCCGGCGCACAAACCCCGGATGATCCGACGGTTCCAGGTACCGGCGCAACAGATCGCCCAGTTTGTTGTCGCGTTCGCTTCCGAACAGGTTGTCGCTCATTCCGGCTCCTCGCGAAAGGCGCTCAAGGCCTGGCGTAACGTGCGCCGCGCGTGAAAGACGTCGGATCGCACGGTTCCCTCGGGAATCTTCAGCAGCTCGGCAATTTCCCCGTGGCTGTAGCCTTCGACATCAAACAAGGTCACTGCAATTCGCTGCCGCTCCGGGAGCCGCTCCAGGGCCTCGCTCAGCTCGCGGCGAAAGAGCCGCCAGTCGGTCTGCTCTTCCGGCGATGGCTCCGAGGACAGCGACGCCGGAGGAATCATCTCGGTCTGCCGCACCCGGCGTTTGCGGCGGAGGTCCGCCGCTGCATTCAGTACGATGCGCATCAACCAGGGAGCGAAAGGCCGCTCCGGGTCATAACGCTCGAGATAACGCCAGGCGAGCAGAAACCCGTCCTGGGCGGCATCGTCCGCATCTTCGGCGTTCTGTAGAACTGCCCGTGCGAGGCGGCGCGCCGCGGCGGCGTGCCGGTTGACCAGCTCTCCGAAAGCATCGCTGTCGCCCAAAGAGGCGCGGCGGGCGAGATCAGCGTCGCTCACGTCGGTTTTACGTCAGCAGAGGTACGATCGTTGAGGTCCGAGGCTCGCATGTGACAGGAAGAATAGCGGAGAGGTTCCGGGGCGGGAGGTAGCTTACTAAGGCGTTACAATCAAAGATCTTATCCTCCGCGCCGGCGGAGGGCTTCACGGGTCGCCGCCACCGCGAGCCAGACGCAGATCGCGCCGAAGACGTAGGCCATCACCCGGGGCAGCACCAGGAAGAGCCCGCCCAGGGCGATGAGGACCAGGGCTGCAGGGCCGAACAATGACCGTCGCGCCCCGGTCACCACGGTCCACAGCGCGACCACCGCGCGGCGGCGGCCTTCCCGGCGCGTCCGGGTGTGGGTGGCGGGTGCTTCTTCGGGCTGCTGGCGGGCCAGCCGGGACGGCAGGACTTTCTGGAACCGCTCGGGCGCCCGCAACTTTCCCCGGAGGATTTCCGAGCTGCGAGCGATGTCCCGGCGAAACTGCTCTTCCAGCTGGTGGGCCACCCGTGAATCATCCACCAGCACATCCAGCTCGTAATTCCCGGTCAAGCTCGACGCGTTGAGATTGCTGGTGCCGATCCGGGCCCAGCGCCCGTCGGCGACGATGGTCTTGGCATGGAGCATGGGGCCGTCCCATTCGAAGATCCGGACCCCGGCGCGCAGCAGGTCGCGATACCCGACCCGGGTAAGGTTCCGCACCACGCTGACGTCACTCGACCCCGGCACCAGCATCCGGATATCGACCCCGTCCCGGGCCGCATCGACGAAGGCCTGGAACAGCCGGGGCGGCGGCACCATGTACGCGTCGGTAATCCAGAGCCGCCGTACGCTGCTCGCCGCCAGGATCTCCAGGACTTTGTAGGTTCGCTCCCGCCCCGGCCTGCCCTCGATGACCCGGATATTCGCGTCGCCTTGCCCGGGGGTTTCGGCCGGGCTGTGGTCGTCGCCGGCTCCCTTCCCGGTGATCCGCCACAGCCGGTCGAACGACTGGTCGAGCGCGACCGCGGCCGGCCCGCTGATCTCGATGCCGGTGTCGCGCCAGGGCTGAATGTCTTTCGACTGGTCTCCCATCCACTCGTTGCCGATGCAGAGCCCGCCGGTGATACCCACGACGCCATCGGCCACCACCAGCTTCCGGTGATCCCGGGTCAGGTTGAGAAAGGCATCGAGGAACTTGGGCGGGTTGTGGCAGCGTACCTCCACCCCGGCCTGGCGCAGGAACCTCCAGAACTTCGACCGGGTGGCGATGGACCCCAGCCAGTCGTAGACCACCCGCACCGGGAGGCCTTCGCGGGCCCGCGCCGCGAGCGCCTCGGCGAAGCGCCACCCGGTCCGGTCGGAGCGAATGATGTAGTTCTCGAAGTGAATCCAGCGCTGGGCCCCGGCGATGACATCGAGCATCGCGGCATAGCACTCGGGCCCATCGATCAGGAGCCGGACGTTGTTGCCGGGGATGGGCCGCGCGTCGGCGGCCCGGTTGATGATCTGTTCGAGCGTTCCAGCCTCGGGAGTCCCCGAGGCAGCTTCCAGCGCGGCCGCCCTGGTTACGGTCACCCCGCCCCTAATCCAAGGACCTGCTCCTCCGGCCGCAATGCCTCCAGCACGAACTGGATGTGATCATCGAGGGGAACGCCCAGCTCTGCGGCGCCCTGGATCACGTCCTCCCGGCTCACCCCCCGGGCGAACGCCTTGTCCTTGAACTTCTTTTTGACGCTGGAGACTTCGAGGTCCTTCAGACTCTTCGAGGGACGGACCAGGGCGCAGGCGACCAGGAACCCGGAGATCTCGTCGACCGCGAAGAGTGCGCGAGCGAGCGGCGTATCCCGGGGTACCCCGGAATAGTTCGCGTGTCCCAGGATGGCCCGCTGCCATGCCTCGGGAAAGCCCTGGGCGGCGAGGATGCGCACACCCTCGGCCGGATGTTCCTCGGTCGGCGAATGGGCCGCGTTGGGAAACCGCTCGTAGTCGAAATCGTGGATCAACCCCACGATGCCCCAGTCGTCGGGGTTCTCGCCCGACTTCACCGCCATCGCCCGCATGGAGATTTCCACCGCGTACATGTGTTTGCGCAGCGCTTCCGAGGCGGTGTACTCGTGCATGATCGCCAGCGCGCGTTCGCGAGTCCAGGTCATAAGATGAATAAAGGGTGGAAATGAGAAAGGCGGTAGGGTGGAGTGAGATCCCCTACCGCCTTACCGTCCTACCGTCCTGCCGCCTCAGTTCGGGCAGGTCACGACACTACACACCGGCACTGGCAGAGTGGTCCCGTACTTCTGATTGATCGCCGAGGCAACCGAGTCGGCCACCAGGCGATGGGCGAGCGTGCTGGGATGCACGCCGTCCAGGGAGAAGAACGGCCCGAACCCGATGTTGCCGCCGGAGAGCGCCTGGCTCAAGTCGGGGAACGGCGGAATGAAGCCGGCGACTACCGCCTGGAGGAGTGGCGCATTGACATCGACAAACGCAAACCCCCTGGCCGTGGCCTGGGCCTGGATGTAAGTGTTGTAGCCTAGCACAGCATTTCGGAGTCCGGCGTATTCGCTCGGCGTGACGACCTCGGCATCCACACTGCAATCGAGATTGGTGGCCCCGCCAGCAGCCGCGGCGGCGATCTTCGGAACCCCAATCGGCCACGGGACCAGGATTGAGTCACCATTGGCTCCCGGGATGCCGGTGGCCAACGGTGCGCAGTTGTTGTTCACCGTGAACCCCGGCGGGAACGAGGCGGGAACGCCGGGGCACGCCCCAGTCTTGAGGCACCAGTAGACCGAACCGCGTGACGCGTAGGGGATGACTGCCACGTCCGCCACGGTGATCAGCACCGCCTGGGCTCCGGCCGCCTCGATGCTGTCCAGGATCTGGCCGTATTGGGTCTGGAAGAGGGCCACGTCGGTGACCGAGTCAGTCCTGCCGGGATTCGCCAGGTTGGTGAGCGCGGCCAGCGCATCGTTGTTGCCGATCCAGAGCGAGACGAAGGTCGGGTTCTGGTCGCGCATGGCCTGGACCTGGTTCCGGCCGCCCAGGAACATCGTGGTCAGGGCGTTGGCCCGGGAAGGCACCGCGAAATTGGTCAGTGCTTCGATTGCCCGGGCGAAAGGCACCGCAACGTCGTTGGGCGTGACGTTGCTCTGCCGGAGATAGCAGGTCGTGCTGGTTGGAGTCGGCAGCCCCGGCAGATTCACCCGGGTCTGGGTCACGTTGTTGAGGAACGGCGGCGGGCAGCCCGGCATGTTGAGCCGGGGATAGACGAAGCTGGTCCCCATGGCGGCGGCCACCAATACGGCGTAGCTGCGGGCCTGGGTGCTGTCATTGATGCCGGCCGACTGCACGCCGGCGGTGATGCTGTTGCCCATCGCGACGTATCTCTGGAACATCGCGCCGCCGCTGGGCACCGGCGGGGCCGGGGGCGGATTCAGCGAGTCATCCGAATGGCAGCCGGCGAGAATCGACAGGGCCAGCGCCAGGGAGGCGGCGAGGTAACGAGGTGTCATGGTCGGTGTCTCCCTGTCAGAACGCCAGCGCGAGGGTCGCGCCGAAGAGGTGGGCGTGGAAAGTGTAGAGGCCATTGTTCACCGCGGTCGTCGGTGCGGCCTGGCCGCCGTCGGTGGTCCGGCCGCGGCGGTCGGCCTGGTCGATGTATTGGTAGGCCAGATCCACGCGAAGTGAATTGGTCAACCGGGTTCCGAAGCCCAGGGTGAGCTCGGAGCGGGGTCCCTCAGGAAGGTTCGGCGTCACCGTCTGGTCTGGCGCCGCTTCGGTGTGGGTCAGGAACCCGGCCCGCACGGTGGTGTTTGACGTCCAGGCGTATTCCCCGCCCACCCGGAACCCGTCGCTCGCCTGGTAATCTTCGACGATGGTCCGCCGGCCGGCATGCTCGAAGTCGATCACCAGGTCCTTGAAGACCTTCCAGTTGGTGCGCTGGTAGTCGAAGAGCAGCTTCAGCCGGGGTGTCAGTTGATAGGCAGCGCCGAGCACCAGTTGTTCGGGCAGCGTCAGGGTGGTCTTGCCGCCCTGATTACTGAGCGTGGAATCGGGAAGGAACCGCGGCGCCAGCACCTGGTCGAGCGTGGTGCCGGCCGGGACGCCGAACGGGTTGCCCGCGGCGAGCGTGTCGTTGGTGGCGATCTGGGTGAAGCTGACCGTGGCGTCGTCGATTTCAACCTTCTGCCGGGAGAGGAAGCGGATTCCCAGCGACAGCTTGTCGGTCGGCTGCAGGATGATTCCAACGTTGAAGCCGAGGTTCCAGGCATGGCCCTCGAGGTCGGCGTTGGCAAAGTCGGTTCCCGACCGGATACCCAGGTTGGCGAAGGTGGTCCCGGGAGGCGCCGGCGGGGGCAACGCCTGGGGGGCCAGGTCGAGATGCTGATGCAGCCCCACCTTCAGATAGGTCACGTCCACCCCGGCGCCTACCATGACGCGATCGGTGATTTTCGCGGCGAGGGTCGGCTGCAGGTAGAACCCCTGGACCAGGCTCTTGTAGCCGAGGAAGCGGCCTTCGAAGTTCTCCGGCCAGTCGGTCTCCAGGCCGTAGGGGACGAAGAAGCCGAACCCGGCGACGATCCGGTCGCTCATGGGGTGCTGAAAATAGACATGCGGCACCGGGTAGACCCGCTTGTTCATCGAAGTCTTTTCCCCAGTACTGTCGTTTTCGAACTGTCCCGACGGCGCGATGAGCGTTCCGCCCGCACTAATGACTTTGTGGGTGGCCAGCGCGAGACCGGCCGGGTTGAAGAAAATGGTGGAGCCGTCGTCACAGGGCGAGGCGACGGCCGTCCCGGCCCGGGCCATCGCACAGGTGCCGTGCTCGTAGACTCCGTAGCCCTGCGCCAGGATCGCTCGGGGAGTAGCCAGCGTACCGGCGAAAACCCCGGCGGCCAACCAGACTGGAAACCGTCGCATAGAGGAACTCCGCATGCCGCGTCTGTGGGGGGG
>Ga0070698_100008814_pt1 | contig 10855 bp, 7 predicted proteins | sample KBSK1502metaG_FD_65477 | JGI IMG/M metagenome (GOLD analysis project Ga0070698, IMG submission 65477) | Corn, switchgrass and miscanthus rhizosphere microbial communities from Kellogg Biological Station, Michigan, USA - KBS K1-50-2 metaG | ecosystem: Host-associated > Plants > Roots >...
TGGCCATCGCGTGGGCGCTGGTGGGGATACCGCTGGCGTGGGGGATCTATCGCACGATCAAGACCGCGATCGTGCTGTTCAAGTAGGTCGCCGCTCAGTCTACTGCTGGTCGCCGGTTCGCCGGCCGGGAACGGATTTCCAGCACGGTCGCGAGGAGGCCGGGAGCGGTCAACTCCAGGGCAATGGTGCCCGGCTCCCTGGTCGACTGGACCAGTGCCATGCAGAGCCCGTTGAACGCCTTCCGTATGTTCCCCTTGTCCGATTCGTGGCTGCTGGGGTCCCCGTTGCCAACACCGATCAACCGTCCCGGGCCGGTGACCCGAAACCCAACCTGGTGGTCGGCGGTCGGGACCAGCCAGCCGTCCGCATCGACGATCCGTACTTCGATGATCGCGACGTCTTCGCCGTCAGCCGCGATATTGAAGTCGGCCGGTGGAGGGCTCCAGCGAAATTCGGACGCCGCAATACCGGCGGCTGCTCCCGTCGTCTGCCGTTGGACCGTCGCCACGAGCTGCTCGCCTCGATAACCTCGAGCCTCTAGCACGCCCGGTGCATACGGCACCTTCCAGCTCAGGTGAGAATTGGCCACCACGGTCTGCACCCCCAGGCTCCGGCCGTTCAACAGAAGCTCGACCCGCTCCAGGTTGGAGTAACACCAGACGTCGATATCCTCGCCTTCACGACCCGGCCAATTCCAGTGGGGAAACAGGTACAGCGCAGGATCGTCTCCCCACCACGCGCGATAATAGCCAAAGGTGTCCTTGGGAAATCCGCAGGTATCCAGGATGCCGAAGTGGGAGCTGATGCAGGGCCACTCATAGGGTGAAGGTTCGCCGCGATAGTCGAACCCGGTCCAGACGAAGCCACCGGCCAGGAACTTCCGGGCGGCGTAGAAGCTCCACCATTGTTCCGCCGTCGCGCCGTAGCCGGGGCGATTCACGTCGTACGCGCTGACGTAGCCGAGATCCTTGTCGGCCTGGTAGATCCCCCGCGTGCTGTAGGCGCTCGCCGTTTCGGTGCCCATGGTGGGCCGGGTGGGGAAACTCCGGTGAAAGGCGTCCTGGTCTTCCCGCTGGTAGTTGAATCCCTGCACATCCACCGCCAGGGTTAGACCCAGGCCGGCGGAGTACCCGCTATCCATCCCCGCGGTGACCGGGCGGCTCGGGTCCAGCTGGTGCGCCAGCCGGCGCATGGAGCCCCCGATGCGGGCGCCAGTCTGGTTGCCCTGGACCGCCCACTCCTCGTTGCCGATTGACCAGCAGAAGACCGACGGGTGGTTGCGATCCCGGCGAATCATTCGCTCCAGCTGGCTCAGGCCTTCCGGGTTTGACGAGAACATCCGGGTCTCATCCAGCACCAGCATGCCCAGCCGGTCACAGGCATCGAGCAGCTCGGGAGCCGGCGGATTGTGCGCCGTGCGCCAGGCATTCGATCCCATCGCCTTGAGCGATTCAACCCGGAATGATTGAATTCGGTCGGGCAGTGCGGTGCCCACCCCCGCATGGTCCTGGTGATTGCAGGTTCCCTTGAGCTCCACCCGCTTCCCGTTGAGGAAGAATCCCTGGTCCGGGTCGAACCGAATGGAGCGAATCCCGAATGTCGTGTCATACCGGTCCGCCTCCGCTCCGCCAACCGACACTCGCGACTCGGCGCGATACAGGTGGGGTGACTCGGTGCTCCATAACAATGGTGCGGCGATGCCGATGGTCTGCGAAACGGTTCGCCGAGTCCAGGGTGGGAGCCGGACAACCTCGGGCGCTGAGATGCCGGCGCGCCGGTCGTGTGCATCATCCCAGATCATGGTGGTCAGGGTGGCCGATTGGGGCTGGTCGCTGTCGTTGCTGAGTTCGGTCCGCACCGTCACCAACGCGTGCCCCGGTGCAACCTCGCTGGTCACGTAGCTGCCCCACTGGGGGACGTGGACCGGATGGGTCTTCACCAGCCACACGTGCCGGTAGATGCCAGCTCCCTCGTAGAACCAGCCTTCGTTCTCGCTGGCGTCGACGCGCAGCACCAGCGTGTTGGGTCCTCCGAAATTCACCAGGTCGGTGATGTCGTGGCTGAATGGAGCATAGCCGCTCAGGTTGCGGCCCAGGAAATGGCCGTTCAGGGCCACCAGGGCATCTCGAAAGACCCCGTCGAACTCGATGCTGATCCGTCGTCCGAGGTCTTCCGCCGGTATCGTGAAACCGCGCCGGTACCAGCCGATGCTGGTGGCCGGATAGGCCCGGCCCAGCGGCTTGGAGCCGTGCGCGGTAAGGTCAGGTGCGTTCTCGAAGGGGAGTTCGACCGCCCAGTCATGGGGGAGGTCGATGCTGCTCCAGCCGGAGACATCGAAATCGATCCGCGAGGGATCGAAGAATTCTCCGACCTTGGCGAATTGCCGGTCGGTGCCGAAACCGAAGTCCCGGCTGGGATCGTCGGCATGGCCGAGGTGAAAGCGCCATCCGAAATCGAGCAGCAACCGTTCCCGTCCAGTGACTCCGGGAGCTGGAAACGACCGCGGTGGAATGAGCCGGACCATTCCACCGCCGAGGCCGAACGTTGCGGCCATCCCAACTTTCAGAACATCGCGCCGGCTCCACTCGTTCATGTCTTGCCCGTTGCGGTCACGTCGGGATAGGCCTTGCCCAGCGGGAAGCTGCTTCCTTCCAGCGCCTTCACCGCCCACGCCGCGATCCTTTTCCGCACGTCCTCCGGCACGTCCTTGTGCCGGTCTGCACTCCCCCGCACGAACAACTCCGCGTTGGTCGCCAGCAGGTGGGGCGGATGCATCTCGAAGGCTTCCTGGTGTTCCTGCATGTACCGGAAGCCGGTTTTCTCCACTACCGCGGCGACTTCGGCGTCGCTGAGCGGCTTCACGCCGAGAAAGCCGGCCACCCGGCGAACCACCGCCGGCAGGTCCTGCTTCATGTCTTCAAAGTGGATGAACAGCACGTTGGGGTTGGCCTGGGCCCGGTCCCACCAGCCCTGCACGTGGTGTGGCCAGGTCCCCCACCACATGAGCTGGGGTGAGCAGTACCATTCCTCGAACACCGGCAGCGCCGGCGCCATGGCACCCACATTGGTGTTCACGAAATCGATGCAGCTGGCGAAGCAGGAGACCGGATGCCGGGCGACGTAGATGTACTTCGCCGCGGTACTCCAGGGACACAACTCGGCCGGCAGGTGAGTCTTGATGATCCGGCTGGGTCGCTCGGCGCCGAGGGTGGGTGCCTGCTCGATCGGCACGCTCTTGAGCGCCTCGATCCAGGGACTCACCGCATACAGCGCGGTCCCCGACTCCACCAGGTTGCCCCGGCCGCGGAAGAGCACCTGGTACACCAGGTGCTGCATCCAGGTGGTTCCGCACTTCATCTGGGTCACGACAAAAACGTCGGCCGGGGTCGGCTGGTAACTGTCCGCCTTGGCGAAGCTTTCCGGGGTGCAGCTGCCCATCGGTCCCGCGATGCCGCGGTGGGTGAAGCTCGCTTTCTGGAAGGTGAGCTTGGTCCGGCCGGAGAACCACAGGATGGGGGCGAGCAGGACCGCGTGACGCTTGAGGGTCCGCTTGAACTTCGCGCGTTCCGCGGGGGACCGGCCATAATAGGCCAGCCCGACCGTCTTCTCATGCTCCCACTTCAGCACGGCGGAGAGGTAGACCACCTGGACAATGAACAGCGCGATGAGGCCCCCGACCACGAGGCCGATCCAGGCGAAAAGTCCCATCGGGTGATTCCTCGGGTGGGTGTTGCGCGAATTCTAATCCAGGTCTGCAGGGCGGAGAAGCGTGGCTACCCCTTGCTCCCGGCGTCGAGCACTTCCCGGACCTTGCGGCCCAGGGCCTCCGCGGTGAAGGGCTTCTGAAGGAAGGCGATACCGGACTCCAGGATGCCGTGGCGAACCACGGCGTCGTCGGTATAGCCCGACATATAGAGCACCCGCGTCTCCGGCCGGATCTTCGCATAGCGCTCGGCCAGGACCCGGCCGCTCATTTCCGGCATGACCACGTCGGTCAGCAGCAAGTCGATCCGGTGGCGGCGGCCGGCGAAGTCCATGGCGGCCTTTCCGCTGGTCGCTTCGAGCACGTGGTAACCGAGCCGTTCCAGGATCTGGCGGACCGCGCCGCGCACGCCCGCGGAGTCTTCCACCACGAGAATGGTTTCGCTGCCGGTGGGGGCCGCCGACACGTCGGTGGCAGACTTGCCCTCCTCCGCCTCGCCCTGGAGCGGGAAGTAAATCTTGAAGGTCGTGCCCTGGCCCGGTTCGCTATAGACCCAGATGAAGCCGCCGTTCTGCTTTACGATCCCGTACACCGTGGCCAGGCCGAGGCCGGTACCTTTTCCTAATTCCTTGGTGGTAAAGAACGGCTCGAAGATCCGGGCCCGGGTCGCCTCGTCCATCCCGCTGCCCGTGTCGCTTACCGAGAGCATGGCGTAGGGTCCTGGGAGGGCCGGCCAGTGCGACCGGGCGTAGGCATCATCCAGATCCATGACCCTGGTCTCGATGGTGACCTTGCCGCCGTTGGGCATGGCGTCCCGGGAATTGACGATCAGGTTCAGAATGACCTGTTCCAGCTGACCCGGATCGATCTTGATGGTCACGGGCTCTTTCTGGAGATTGGAGGTCAGGGTGATGTCTTCCCCAACCAGGCGCTTCAGCATTTTTTCGGCGTTGCCGACCACCTCTTCCAGCGTCACCAGCCGGGGCTGAATGACCTGCTGCCGGCTGAAGGCAAGGAGTTGCCGCGTGAGACTGGTGGCGGTGTCGGCGGCCTTGCGCACCTGCTCCAGGTCGGAGCGGCGCGGGTCGTGGCTGCCCAGGTCCAGCAGCAGGAGGTCGACATAGCCGATGATGACCGTCAGCAGGTTGTTGAAGTCGTGGGCAACCCCGCTGGCCAGGCGCCCGACGGCTTCCATCTTCTGGGCCTGGCGGAATTGGTCCTCCAGCGATCGCTTCTCGGTGATGTCGCGCAGCGCGGTCACCCGGCCGGGATGACCGTCGACCTCGTGGTTCCTGGTCGTGGCCTCGAGCAGGACCTTGGTCCCGTCCTTTCGCCGGCCGACCAGTTCGAAGCTTCCCTCCATGCCAGCCGCGATCCAGGCGCTCACCTGCGGCAGCGATTCCTCGGCGACGAAATCGACCAGGGGTCGTCCGATGACCTCGGCCGCCGATTCGTAGCCGAAAATCCGGAGGAGACCGGCGTTCAGCTCCCGCAGCACGCCATCGACCGCGAAGTAGATGCCGTCGAATGATGCGTCGGTGATCTTCTTGAGCCGCGCTTCGCTCTCTTCCAGCGCCACCTGGGCTTCTCGGCGGGTCGTGATATCCAGGACCACTCCGCAGATCCGGTACACCTCGCCGGCGTCGTTGCGAATCGGCACCACCCGCCACGACACGATGCGAACCTGGCCGTCCGGCCGGGTGACGCGGAACTCGGTTTCCTGGGGGGGCTCGCCCTTCTGCACCTGGGCGATGTCGTGCAAGAGCCGGTTTCGGTTTTCCGCGGCCACCGGTTCGAGAAACGATTTCAGATCGTCGTACACGCTCTGGCAGCTGCGGCCCCAGATCTCCTCATAGGCGGGGCTGATGTACAGCGTTTCCTCAAAGCCGGCATCGACCACGAAGAAGACTTCGTTGATGTTCTCCGCGATCTGGCGGAACCGCTCTTCCCGTTCCTCGATCGCCCGGATCGCTTCCTTGCGTCCCGTAACGTCTTCCTGGGTGGCGAGGAAATGGGTGATCTGTCCCGCCGAATCGCGAATCGGGGAAATGGTCACCGCGTCCCAGAAGAGCTCACCGTTCTTCCGGCGGTTGAGGATCTCCCCCCGCCATACCCGGCCGGCTCGAATGGTCTGCCACATCGACTGGTAAGTCTCGATCGGAGTCCGGCCCGACTGCCAGAGCCGGGGGGTCTGGCCAATGACTTCCTCGCGGCTCAATCCGGTGACCTGGGTGAAGCGGCGGTTGACGTACTCGACCCTTGCCTCGAGGTCGGTGATGATCACTGAGGCCGAGCCCTGGTCAACCGCGAGGGTCAACTTGCGGATCATGTCCTCGCTCCGCCTCCGTTCGGCGCCGGCTTGACGGTCGTCGATAGCCCGCCGCACCGCCATGGGAAGCCGGGCCAAGTTCTGCTTCAGCACATAATCCGCGACCCCCTGCTTCACGCATTCTACCGCGCGTTCCTCGCCCAGGGTTCCGGTCACCATGATCATGGGCAGGTCCGGGGCGTGCCCCTTGAGTACCGGCAGGAAGTCCATGCCGGTCCACTCCGGAAGCCGGTAATCGGCGAGGACCACATCGTAGCGGCCGGCATCCAGCAGTGCGGCGAAGCGATCGGGATTGTCTACGGTATCGACGTGGACCTCGTACCCGGCCCGGGCAAGTTCAGCGACGCTCAGCTCGACGTCGGCCGGGCTGTTTTCGATCGCGAGAACCCGCAACGGAATCCGGGTCATATCAGCTCCGGCTCGGCAGTTGCCGGCGAGGGAGGTTGATTGCGCTCCAGCCAATAGCGGCCGATGTCCTTGACGGTCTCGCGAAACTCCTCGAAGTCCACCGGTTTCTGGATGTAGCTGTTCACCCCGAGTCGGTACCCTTCCGCGACGTCCCGCTCCATCTTGGACGAGGTCAGCAGCACGACGGGAATTAACCGGGTGCGCGGATCCGTCCGGATTTCCCGCAGGACCTCGAGGCCGTTGACCTTGGGCAGCTTGAGGTCGAGCAGCACCAGCCGGGGTAACAGTTCGAAGCGCCGCGCGGCGTATTCGGCTCGGCAGAACAGGAAGTCGAGCGCTTCTTCGCCATCGTGGACGTGGCAGATCCGGTGGAATGCGCTGCCGGCGAGCGTGACCAGGACCAGCTCGGCATCCGACGGGTTGTCATCGACCAGCAGGACCTCCACGGGGTGGCCGCTCATCCACGGGCCTCGGGCAGGGAACCGCCCAACGTGAAGTAGAAGGTGGCCCCCTGCTCGAGCTCCGCCTCGGCCCAGATCTCGCCGCCGTGCTTGTGGACGATCCGCTGGACGGTGGCCAGTCCCACCCCGGTGCCCTCGAACTGGTCGGCGCGATGCAGCCGCTGGAACACGCCGAACAGCTTGTCGGCGTACTTCATCCGGAATCCCACGCCGTTATCCCGGACATGGATCACGGTGCTGCCGTCGCTCGAGCTGCAGGACACTTCGATCACCGCCTGCTCCCGGGTGCGGGTGTACTTGATGGCGTTAGACAGCAGGTTGGTGAACACGATCTTCATCAGGCCGGGGTCGCATTCCAACGCGGGAAGCGAGCCGATATTCCACTGGATGTTCCGGGTCTCGATCTCCGGCCGGAGATCGGCCAGGGCTTCCCGGACGACGCCATCCAGTTCGGTCTCCCGGGTATTCACCGCCTGGCGCCCGACCTGGGCCAGGTGCAGCAGGTCGTCCACCAGCTTCCCCATGTGCTGGGTGCCCTCGCGGACCCGGTCGAGATAGTGCCGGGTCGTTTCGTCCAGCGTGGAGCCGACCGCTTCCTGGACCAGCTTGGAGAACCCGTCCACCTGCCGCAGCGGAGCCCGCAAGTCGTGGGACACGGAATAGGTGAACGCCTCCAGCTCGCGGTTGGCCAATTCCAGCTGGGCGGTGCGTTCCCGCACCCGCTGCTCGAGGTTCTCGCTCAGCCGCCGGAGTTCCTGCTCCACTCGCTTGCGCTCCGTGATGTCCACGACCGAGGCAAGCACGAAGAGTCCTTCGTCGGTTTCGATGGGATTCAATCCGATCTCGACCGGGATCTCCCGGCCATCCTTGCGAACCGCGAAGAGGTCGCGGCCGGCGCCCATGGACCGGGCCTTGGGATCCGCCAGAAACCCGGAGCGGAATTCGGGGTGCCGGGGCCGGAACCGGCCCGGTACCAACCGCTCGATCGGCAGGCCCTGGAGTTCCTCGCGGGCGTAGCCGAACAGCCGCTCGGTCTCCCGGTTGACCAGGACGATCTTGCCGTGCTGGTCCACCATGACCATCCCGCTGGGGGCGGATTCGACCACCGCGCGAAAGCGCGCTTCCGCCCGCTTGCGCTCGGTGATGTCCACCACCGAGGCAAGCACGAAGAGGCCTTCGTCGGTTTCCAGGGGGTTGAGTCCGATCTCGACCGGGATCTCGGAGCCGTCCTTGCGCAGGCCGAACAGGTCGCGTCCCGCGCCCATGGACCGGGTTTTGGGGTCCGTGAAGAACCCGGAGCGGAACCCGGGGTGCTGGGGTTGGAATCGAACGGGAACCAGCCGCTCGATCGGCAGCCCTTTGAGTTCCTCGCGGCTGTAGCCGAACAGCCGCTCGGTCTCCCGGTTGACCAGGACGATCTTGCCGTGCTGATCTACCATGATCATTCCGCTGGGGGCGGATTCCACCACCGCGCGAAAGCGCGCTTCCGCCCGCTTGCGCTCGGTGATGTCCACCACCGAGGCAAGCACGAAGAGACCTTCGTCGGTTTCCAGGGGGTTCAACCCGATTTCGACCGGGATCTCGGTCCCGTCCTTGCGCAAGCCGAACAGGTCTCGTCCCGCACCCATGGATCGAGACCGGGGATCGGCGAAGAATCCCGCGCGGTGCTGGGGATGACCGCCCCGCATCCGGTTCGGAACCAGCAGCTCGATCGGTTGGCCACGCAACTCGTCGCGCGAATATCCGAAGAGCCGCTCGGTCTCCCGGTTGACCAGGACGATCTTGCCGGACCGGTCGACCATGATCATTCCGCTGGGCGCGGATTCCACTACCGCGCCAAACCGGGCCTCGGCGTGGCGGCGGCCGGCAAACTCGCGGCGGAAGACTCGGCTGGCGATGAGGACTAACAGGAGAACGACGGCGGTACCGCCGCCCCAGGCGACTACGCTCGCGTGCTGAACCGGGAGCGTGGGGTCAATCATGGACTGCTACAAACCAGGGTCACTACGGCCTTGGGCGAAGGCTAAAGCGGGGAAACAGAAGCATATCCGGCTAACCAACGCCCGGTATCAGGGATTCCCTGAGGGGGGGGAAGCCCTGAGTTACGCGACCATCCCCACCCGTACCGCGTAGCGCACCAGCCTCGCCACATCCCTGATGCCGAGTCGTTTCGCCACTGCGCTCCGGTGGGTTTCCACCGTCTTCACGCTGAGTCCCAGGCGTTCGGCGATCTCCCGCATGGTAAGGCCCAGCGCGACCAGCTGCATGACTTCGCGCTGCCGCGGACTCAGCCGGCTGAGCGGCTCGCGCACTGAGAGCGCCTCGTGAATTGCCGGCCGTAACCGGTGGAGATGGCTCCAGAGCACAAGGTCCTCCGCGCCGGCTCGCATCCACTCCACGGCGCTCTGTTCATCAAACGAATCTGACACGACGATGATCGGGGTTGAGAGGCCCGCACCGCGTACCAGCTCAAGGACCCTGGAGGGAGGGACCGTCTCCAGGGCCGAGTCGGCGATGACGACGTCCGGCCGGAGCGTCGTCATGGCTTGAGTGAATTCCGACTCCGAAGTCGGCCGCGAGACCATGACCTCGACCTCCCGATTACCGGCCTCGTTGGACATCAGGGACTCGGGGGCCGCCGATGCGGCGAGCAGCAGGGCCCTGACCCGGGGACTACTTCCGTTGCGGTGTATGTTGCTACGGTCCATTCTTGACTCGGTTAAGGGCATATGTTAGTTACACTACACTATACTTTGTTGTACTTTGCTGGTCAATGATGGGAATACCACTGATAGGACCCCGCATGACTCCCAAGGGCGGCGAAGACGACCTCCTCAACATCAAGCAGGCCGCTCAGTTCCTCCAAGTGAGCGAGACCTCGCTCCGCCGATGGACCAATTCCGGTTATTTGGCTTCGCTCCGGATTGGTCGCCGGCGCGAACGCCGGTTCCGGCGCGCGGACCTGGTCGCGTTCCTGGAGCACCATCCCGTGGACGGGGAAGGCTGGTCTCCAGCACGAGCGAAGGGTTCGGGGCGGGTGTCAGTGAGCGGAATGATGGTCCCCATCGGGAGTCATTTGTGCGGCTTGTACGATTCCGACGAGGGACGAACGTCACAGGCCGCGGCGTTCCTCGCCGATGGGCTACGGCCTGGAATCGTCTGCGTCCTGGTCGCGACACGCAAGGTTCAGGACCAGATTCTGGCCCGGCTCGCCGCGGGCTTCGAGGTGTCAGTCCAGGTGGAAATCGATGGCGGCCGCCTCTTCGTCTCGGAGTATGCTCCCACGTGTGAAGCGCAGTGGGAGTATTTTGAGAGTGTTCTCGAGGCTGCCACCCGAAGAGGAATCCGGGCATTCCGCGTCATTGGGGATGTGTCCGGGGGGCCGCTCGCAGACAACCTGGAAGAGACCACGAGATACGAGACCGGCTACGACCGGTTGATCGCGCGCCGGTATCCGACGCTGACTCTCTGCCAATACGATGTCCGACAATACACCGGGCGCGAGGTCCTGGGCATCTACAAATGCCATGGCGACAACTTCATCCTCCCCGCCGAGCGTCTGTTGGCCTGAATGAAGCTTGCCCAGCTGGTCGAAACCTCTCGCCGGGTGGCCGCCACCTCCGGCCGGCTGGAGAAGACCGGCGTATTGGCGGAGTATCTTCGCGGGTTGCCTCCCGATCAGATCGAAACGGCCGTCTCCTTCCTCACCGGTACCCTGCGACAATCGAAACTCGGGATCGGCCCATCCACGATCTACAGCTCCATGCCGGAGCGAGCCAATGAATCCCCCCAGCTGACCCTGGAACAGGTCAACACGGCCTTCGAGTCCCTCACCGGGATCGGCGGAAAGGGATCGGCCGGGGAGCGGGCGCGTCGCCTCACGGCGCTTCTGAGCCAAGCCTCGCATGCCGAGCAGCAGTTTCTCGCTGGCCTCATGGCGGGTGAAGTGCGGCA
>Ga0070698_100008815_pt1 | contig 10853 bp, 2 predicted proteins | sample KBSK1502metaG_FD_65477 | JGI IMG/M metagenome (GOLD analysis project Ga0070698, IMG submission 65477) | Corn, switchgrass and miscanthus rhizosphere microbial communities from Kellogg Biological Station, Michigan, USA - KBS K1-50-2 metaG | ecosystem: Host-associated > Plants > Roots >...
TGTTCAGTTGTTATGATAATTCAACAAGATCGCTTACAGAAAAAATTCTGGAAAGACCGCGGTTGATTGAAAGAATTAAGCAATCCATTCCTGATAATCACATTGCACACATGGCTTGTTTTAATGTTACTGAAAAAGAAAGAAAATTATCTGTAGAGTTGCGTCTTCCCATTTATGGCTGTGATCCTGATCTTTTTGAATTAGGAAATAAAAGTCAGGGACGTAAGATTTTTAAAGCATGTGGTTTAAATGTACCGGCGGGTTTTGAAGATCTGCATACAGAAAAAGAAATTGTAAATGCGTTGGTTGAATTAAAAAAACAAAATCCTTCATTGCGTAAGGCTGTTGTAAAACTCAATGATGGTTTCTCCGGTGATGGGAACGCAATTTTTTCTTATGAAGGCGTAAAAGAAAAAGACGACCTCAGTCATAAAATAAACAGTTATCTCTATGCAAGATTAAAAACTGTGGCAACTGATCTTGAGTTAAAAGAATTTCTTGTAAAATTCAAAGAGATGGGTGGCATTGTGGAAGAATTTGTGGAAGGTGAAATCAAGACGTCTCCTTCTGTTCAATGTCGTGTAAATCCAAAGGGTAAATGTGTTATTATTTCAACACATGACCAGGAGCTTGGTGGTGAAAGCGGCCAGGTATTTCTTGGCGCTTATTTTCCGGCAAACCCGGAATATGCTATTGATCTTGGAAAAATGGGACTGAAAGTCGCAGAATCATTGCGTGATAAAGGAGTGCTGGGAAGGTTTGCTGTTGATTTTATTTCAGTAAAGAATAAAAATGGATGGACGCATTATCCTATTGAGATCAATTTGAGAAAAGGTGGCACCACGCATCCTTACATCATGCTTCAGTTTTTAACTGATGGAGACTATGATGCAGCAAAGGGAGAATACTTTACCGCCAACGGACAAAAAAGATATTATTTCTGTTCGGATAATCTTCGAAGTGAGCAGTTTCATGGTCTTACCCCACCTGATCTTATTGATATTGCCATGCTGCATGATCTTCATTATGATGGCACTTTGCAGGAAGGTGTTATGTTTCATCTTATCGGCGCTTTGTCTCAATACGGGAAAATAGGCGTTGTTTGTATTGGTTCCTCGGCAGAAAAAGCAAAGGAATATTATAATAAAGCGGTTGAAGTTTTACAATTGGAAACCGTTCACCAGTTGTACACACACTAATATATTTTTTGCCAATACGTCTAAGCTCACAATCTGTAAGTTATCCTTATATTTAAAGGGGAAAATCTAGCGACTTTTGTAGCATCTCCGACGATATATTAACAATGAGTATCAACAAGGAACAGGGCCTTTCAAAACGTAATGCTGAACTTGAAAAAGAGTTGGCAGCAAAAAATAGTGAGCTCGAGATCCAATCGGCACTCGAAAGAGTTCGTACAACTGCGATGGCAATGAAAGAACCGGCTGATATGCTATACGTATGCCGGATGATCTCCGACCAATTACTGCAACTCGGGTTCAAAGAGGTCCTGAATGTGCAAACCGTTATCATTTATCCGCAAAGGCATGAACACCTCAACTACCAGTATTTTACTCCTTATGATAAAGACTTAATAGAAGTTATTGATTATCGGCTCCATCCTGATGTATTGAATTTTACCAATCAGATGCTGGCATCAACGGACGCGTATTATACCAAAACATTTGAAGGAAAAGAGTTGAATGATTGGCGTGAATACAGGAACCAAACAAATCAATTACCTGATCCTAAATTGGGTGAAGCTGCATCCTCACATCATTATTTTTATTCTATTGGGTCCGGTGCTTTGGGTGTAACTACTTATGCACCTTTGAGTGAAAAAGAAATTAGTTTATTCAAACGCTTTCGCAATGTGTTCGAATTAGCCTACAGAAGATTTGTTGATATTGAAAAAGCACAAGCACAGGCAAGAGAAGCAAAGATCGAAACTGCTCTAGAAAGAGTTCGTTCGAATACTATGGCTATGCACCATAGTGAGGAACTGAAAGAAGTTATTTCAGTGACTTTTGAACAAATAAAGAGCCTTGATATCATCATTGATTCCTGCATTATAACCTTATTTATAGAAGGATCTGATGATTTGAATAACTGGGTTGCATCTGCTGAACAAAAATATCCTCACAAAGTACGAGTTCCTTATTTCAAACATCCGTTATTCGATAAGATCGTTCTTGCAAAAAATAACCCCGGAAATTATTTTACTCTCAAACTTTCGCAAAAAGAAAACCAGGTCTTTTATAAACATATTCTCGAAAATTCAGATTTTGGAAAGATCATCAATGAAGATAGAAGGAAGCTGGTTATGAATGCGGATAGCAATATCATGTCCTTTGCAAACTTTAAGCATACCGGTTTAAGAATAGGAAATTTTCGTAATTACACTTATACAGACGAAGAAAATAATACTATACTTCGCTTTGCCAATGTTTTTGAACAGACCTATACCCGTTTCCTCGATCTGCAAAAAGCAGAGGCACAGGCAAGAGAAGCACAGATAGAAACTGCATTGGAAAGAGTGAGGAGCAGAACAATGGGCATGCAAAAAAGTGAAGAGCTCAAAGAGGTGATCCAGGTTGTATATGACCAACTCGTTCATTTAAATATTCTTGTTGAGCATGCAGGGTTTATTATGGATTATAAAGAAAGGGATGATATGCATATCTGGTTAGCTGACCAGCACGAGGTTCCCTCTCAGGTAATAATCCCTTATTTTGATTGTGCGCATTGGAATAGTTTTAATGAAGCAAAAGAAAAAGGAATGGATTTCTTTGCCAACAATCTGACTTTTGAAGAAAAAAACAGGTTTTATCAAGATCTTTTTAAGTTAATCCCTGGATTACCGGAGGAAGCAAAGGAATATTATTTTAGTTGCCCCGGTCTTGCAATATCGACTGTATTGTTAGAGAATGTTGGCCTGTACATCGAGAATTTTTCAGGTATTCCTTATACAGATGAAGAGAATAATACGCTTATGAGGTTTGGAAAAGTATTCCAACAAACCTATACCCGTTTCCTCGATCTGCAAAAAGCAGAAGCACAAGCAAGAGAAGCAAAGATCGAAGCAGCATTGGAAAGGGCCCGTACACAGAGTATGCTCATGCAACATTCTAACGAGCTGAATGATACTTTACGTGTTTTTCACCAACAGGTGCTGTTGCTTGGTATCAATTCAGCCTTTTCATTTTTATGGCTTCCCGATGAAGACAAAGACCGTCACATTTTTTGGGCAGCCTGGGCAGAAAATAATACAACAGTTTTTAAAAGCAAGGCTACTAATTATCCGCTCGACAGAAATGAGCCTGCCACTGCACAATGTCTTATAGACTGGAAAAGCGGTCAACCAGTAATTTCTTACCATGTGCCACCGGAGGCAGTGGAAAGTTATTTTGCTGCATGGCAGGAATTGCTTGCCGGGGTAGAACATCTGAAACCGGAATATTTCAGCGGCGGTCTTTATTATGTTGAAGCCTTTATAAAATACGGCTGCTTCGGTGTTATGGTTGAAAGCCAATTATCAGAAGAGGAAAAGAAAATACTGGGTCGCTTTGCTGTTGAATTTGAACGAGCCTATACCCGTTTCCTTGATCTGCAAAAAGCAGAAGCCCAGGCAAGGGAAGCACAGATAGAAGCTGCATTGGAAAGAGTGAGAGCAAAAGTGATGGCGATGACCAACTCGAAAGAACTAAATGAAACATCTCTTGTCTTTGGTGAACAATTAAGAAAGTTAGATGTTGACTGGCAGTTTTCTTATTTCTGGTTGGTGGATGAAGCCAACAATGAAAATACTTTTTGGATAACATGGCCCGATTATAAAACAAGTTTTACCACCTATACACTGGCGGAAGCAGAGCAATACTTTAATGATTGCCTTATATCATGGCGGGCAGGAGTTAAAATACATGACAACTATGTGCCGCCGGAAGGAGTTCAGGCGTGGCTCGATACTTTTCAACGTATTGCCGATGATGCAGGTGGTGAAGCAAAAAGAATAATGGTCTATGATACTTTTTCTAAAGGGGTCTATTATTACGATGCCATGATGAAATATGGTTCATTTGGCATTTGTATCAACAAACCTGCTACGGATGAAGAAAAAAATATTCAATGCCGTTTTGCTATAGAATTTGAAAGAGCTTATACCCGTTTCCTCGATCTGCAAAAAGCGGAAGCACAAACAAGAGAAGCATTAATAGAAGGAGCATTGGAAAGGGTTCGGGCAAGAGCATTGGCCATGCAACAAGCAGAAGAATTGAAAGATGTAGCACAAGTATTGAGAAATGAAATGGCAGCTTTAGGAGTTGAAGAATTGGAAACCTGTAGTATTTATATTCACGGTGATAGTTCAGAAAAGGTGGAATGTTGGTATGCATTGCAGGACCCTAAGCATACGGAAAAGAAAATGGTGTCGGATCATTTTGTTTTGAATCTGGATGATACATGGGTAGGACGAGAAATGAAAGAATTTTATGGCTCAGGGGAAAAACAAACTTCCATCGTGATGCAGGGAATGAATCGAAAAGAATGGATCAACTACTGCTACGAACATTCACCTGTGTTCAGTGGTTTTTATGGAGAAACAATTCCTGATCGTACTTATCATCTGTATAAATTTTCGCATGGTTATATCGGGGCGGCTGCCCCGGGTGATATTTCCGGCGAAAGTTGGAAATTATTAGGTCGTGCAGCATCGGTATTCTCATTGGCTTATTCAAGGTTTAAAGATCTAACACAAGCAAAAAACGATCTCATTAAATTAAAAGAAGAAAAGAAAAGAGCTGAAGATGCATTGACTGAATTACAAGCCACGCAAAAGCAATTGATCCAAACAGAAAAAATGGCATCACTTGGTGAATTAACAGCAGGCATTGCTCATGAAATACAAAACCCTTTGAACTTTGTAAATAATTTTTCTGATGTAAGCAATGAGCTGCTGGAAGAAATGAAAGCTGAACTTGAAAAAGGAAATGCAGAAGAAGCAAAAGCCATTGCAGGTGATGTAAAAGAAAACCTGGAGAAAATTTTGCATCATGGAAAAAGAGCAGATGCAATTGTAAAAGGCATGTTGCAGCATAGTCGCAATAGCAGCGGGCAAAAAGAACTGACAGATATAAATGTATTGGCAGATGAATATCTGCGGCTTGCCTATCATGGCTTAAGAGCAAAAGATAAATTCTTCAATGCAAAATTTGAAACCGATCTTGATCCATCTATAAACAAAATAAATATCGTCCCGCAGGAAATAGGAAGAGTGATACTTAATTTGATAAATAATTCTTTTTATGCCGTAAGTGAAAAGAAAAAAAGTGCCAGCAACGGATATGAGCCAAGTGTAATGGTAAGTACAAAAAAAATAAATGCCCGCCCGGACGACCCGCTCGGGCGGGATAAAGTTGAGATCAGGGTGAAGGATAACGGAAATGGTATTCCGCAAAAAGTATTGGATAAAATATTTCAGCCATTTTTTACTACCAAGCCGACAGGGCAGGGAACAGGGTTAGGTTTGTCATTGAGTTATGATATCATTACAAAAGGACATGATGGTGAAATAAAAGTGGAAACGAAAGAAGGTGAAGGTTCGGCATTCATAATAAGTTTACCCATGAAATAATTTTTATGCAAACGAAAAGACGGATCATTTATATTGTATTTTATCTCTTTGTTGCGAATGCTATTGTTGCGCAGCAATCTTATATTGATAGCCTTCGGCATGAGATCAGCGTATCAGAAAATGATACAGTTAACATGATCTTATTTGCAAAAATTTCTGATATCTATTCTGAAATAAATCCTGACAGTGCCTATTTCTATGCTGAAAAAATGCGGACCATTACAATAAAATTGCATTTAAGACTCGAGGAAATTTTTGCATTGAATCAAATGGGTTATGCATTATTAAATAAGGGCAACCAGCCCCGTTCTTTACAAACCATTCTTTCCTCGATTGCTATCGGCGAAGATGCTGCCAGTGAAAAAAATCTTTTGCCGGCACAATATCCTCCCATTGATGAATTTACGGACCGAACGCTATCGCCCCGCCTGCAACGCCTTACAGAATTGGGCAGGACCTATCAATATGCGGGCATATTATATCAAAACGCTGCGAATTATGAAAAAGCTATAAACTATTACAGGTCGTCATTGGAGTTGGCGACCCAGGCAAACAATCCACGTTTATTTAGTGTTACCTATTCCACATTGGGCCGTACTTATTTGTCTTTGAAGCAACCTGATTCGGCTTTATATTTTCTACAGCAAGCTTATGATAATGCATCAAAAGTTGATTATAACAGGTACATCGGGAGTATTTTGTTGAACATTGGCCGGGTGTATATGGCAGAGGGAAACCAGGAGAAAGCAAAAGAATATTTCATGCGGGGATTGATGGAAAGTAATGAGCATTATTACTACAGGGGAGTGGTAGCAAGTAATCTTGCACTGGCAGAACTTAATAAAAACTCAGGCCACATAGATTCCATTCTTTATTATGTACAAAACGGGTTGCCCGTAGCATATTATTTAAATTCGCCTGATCTTTTGTTGCGTTCATATACTGCCCTTGCAGATTTTTATAACATGAAAGGCAACAATGACAGTACAGTAAAATATCAGTCACTGATCATTAAAATAAATGACAGTCTTTTCAATTCAAAACGAACACAGGAGTTTCAAAATATAGATTTTGATGCCCAGCAACGACAGCAGCAGATCGATACAGCAAAAACTGCGGAACGAGCCAAATTAAGAACCTATGTGTTGCTGGCAGGACTTGCTGTGTTTTTATTCATTGCAATTATTTTATGGCGTAATAGTTTGCAAAGAAAAAAAGCGAACATTCTTTTATCACAACAAAAAAATGAACTGGAGACCGCCTTGGCCACATTAAAGACAACACAAAATCAATTGGTGCAATCGGAAAAAATGGCTTCTCTCGGAGAGCTCACTGCGGGAATTGCGCATGAAATTCAAAACCCGTTGAACTTTATCAATAATTTTTCTGAAGTAAATACTGAATTGATCGATGAATTAAAAGAAGAACTAGGAAAGGACAATAAGCAACAGGCGATAGAAATTGCAAATGATATAAAAGATAACGAGCAAAAAATAAATCATCATGGCAGACGGGCTGATGCTATTGTAAAGAGTATGCTGCAACATTCACGAAGCAGCTCAGGTAAAAAAGAATTGACGGATATTAATGCATTGGCTGATGAATATTTGAGGCTTGCATATCATGGCATGCGGTCAAAAGAAAAATCTTTTAATGTGGATGTTCGGTCTGATTTTGATCCTGCAATTGAAAAAGTAAATGTGATACAACAGGATATTGGCCGTGTGATATTGAATTTAATTACCAATGCCTTTTATGTTGTAGGTGAAAAAAAGAATTCGAACCCCGATTACGAACCTATAGTTAGCGTCAGCACTAAAGCTGTAAAGCCCCCTTTAGGGGGTTTGGGGACTATTGAGATCCACGTAAGCGACAACGGCAACGGCATTCCGCAAAAAGTATTGGATAAAATATTTCAGCCATTCTTTACCACCAAACCAGCGGGACAAGGAACAGGTCTCGGTTTATCGTTAAGCTATGATATCATAACAAAAGGACATGGTGGTGAATTAAAGGTGGAAACAAAGGAAGGAGAAGGAAGTGTCTTTATAATCATTTTACCAATGACATCATAACATCATGGACATCCGCCACGAACAAGATATATTAAGACGAAATGCTGAACTTGAAAAAGAACTGGCAGCAAAAAACCGTGAACTGGAGATTGAAGCAGCATTGGAAAAAGTTCGTGCAAGAGCAATGGCAATGAATCATTCTGATGAATTGAGTGAAGTGCTTTCTATACTCTTTGATCAGTTTGATATTCTTGGTATTTGTCCAAGTCATGCAACCATCAGTCTCATTGATGTAGAAAAAAACTCATTCACATTTCGCATGACCGGAAAGGCCGGCAAACGAGTCATGGCTGAACAAGTCGTATCCCTCGATGCCCTGAATATGTGGAATGACCAGTTAAAAAATTTTGGTTCTGTCCAGGTCTATTGCAATGAATATCCCAAAGAAGTTCTTCCTAAACTTTGGGAACTGGTTGGAGATGTGATTGCAGCTATACCTGAAGATGCAAGACCCTACCCTGAAGATTTTCCAGATGGGATGTATGAAGCGGTAGGGATCTACCGGCTTAACGGTGATGTAACTTATGGTACCCTTTCATTTTGCCATAACAGAAAAGCAACTGATGAAGAAAAAGATATTGTAGGTCGGTTCGCTACTGAGTTCGGAAGATTATATCAACGATTTCTTGATCTTCAAAAAGCAGAAGCGCAGGCAAGAGAAGCAGAAATTCAATTAGCATTAGAAAGAGTGAGGGCTCGGAGTCTGGCAATGCATCATACATCCGAATTGCAGGAGGTAGTAAATATTGTTGCACAGCAATTGCACCATATTAATATTGATATAAACGGGGGCGTATTTATCACGATTAACGACGAGGTCGATGAAGACCTTCCACTGTGGGCATCTGCAGGTGCCGCCGATTATGTGCAAAAAGCGGTGGTTCCGTTTTTGAATAAACCTTTTTTTATACGACTTAGAGAAGCCATAAAAAAAAGAAATAATTTTTACATCGAGCAATGTAGCAGGGAAGAAAAGATTCAACTTTTTGAACATTTGTTCAAATATGCTCCATGGAACGCGGCTTCACCGCAAAGGAAAAAGGAATTATTATCAAGGGAAGGAGGACTTTCAAGATCAGTTGCCATTTCTCTGCATACAAGCATAGCCATCACTGATCATTATGGAAAAAAATTCAGTGATGAAGACAATGATATTCTCCGACGTTTCGGAAATGTTTTTGAACAATCCTACACCCGTTTCCTCGATCTGCAAAAAGCAGAAGCACAGGCAAAAGAAGCCAGGATTGAAACAGCATTAGAAAGAATCAGGGCACGAGCCCTGGCCATGCATAGCTCCCATGAACTGATGGAAGTTGCTAAAGTGCTTCGGGAACAACTGTCATTGTTAGGACAACCGGATCTGGAAACATCAGTAGTTCATCTTTATGAAGAAGATCCTGACCATATTCTTTCATGGCGTGCATTCAGATCAGGTACAGATACGGGTAGTGAAATAACATATGGCTATATTGCCATTCCCAAAAATTCCTGTGAATTTGTACAAGAGTGGCTTACGAATTATTACAGCAACTCCATTGAATATACAATTGAAATAAGCGGTGCAAAACAAAAGGAATGGTATGATGTACTTTTCAAATTGGCCCCCGATGTCATCAATGCGATGCGTCAAAATAAAAGTATTCATGAAAAACGCTATCATCAGTTTTCCAAGTTCTCCGGCGGTGCGCTGTTAATGGTTTCGAGACAACAACCATCAGAGGAATCCATCTATTTGCAAAGAAGAGCTGCTTTCGTTTTTGACCTGGCTTACCGAAGGTTTTTAGATCTGAAAAAAGCCGAAGCACAGGCAAGGGAATCACAAATTCAATTAGCATTAGAAAGAGTAAGGGCACGAACAATGGCTATGCAGCGAAGCGATGAATTAATGGAAACAGCCGCCGTACTTTTTAATCAGCTCAACCAGTTGGGAGAAAATATTGAACGAACAATAATTGGGGTGATGAATGAAGAAGAACGTGTCGTTGACGTATGGGCCACCCGGCCAGATGGCAGCCAAATGGACAAGATGCAGAAATTCCCTATTGATGAACCTATACTCATGCAGAAAGTTTACGGAGCATGGCGACAACAAAAAAAATCAATAGTCATAGATCTTCGGGGCGAAGAATTGGAGAGTTATTTCCAATTTTTGCAAGGCAGGAGTTCCAAACTGAAGCGAGAAAATTTTGGTGAAAGACGGGTGGAGAATTTTGCGTTTTTCTCAAAAGGTTTCCTGGGTGTTATCAATGCAGACCCCAAAACACCGGGCAACGTCGGGCTTTATGAAAGATTTGCAGATGTATTTGATCAGACCTATACACGTTTCCTTGATTTGCAAAAAGCCGAAGCGCAGGCCAGAGAAGCAAAGATTGAAACAGCATTAGAAAAAGTGAGAAGCAGAACGATGGCTATGCAGAAAAGTGATGAGCTGCCGGAAACTTCCTATTTGCTTTTTCAACAATTAAAAGAGTTGGGAGAAACCGCAGCACAACTTTCGATCGGAATAATAAAAGAAGAAGAAGGGTTTGTTCAACTATCAGCGACTATTCACGGCAGTCAATTATTACAGACATATAATGTTCCCATGGATGAGCAATTTGTGATGAAAAAGGCTTTGAAAGCATGGAAAGCACAGGAAAGATCGTTGGTCGTAGAACTAAAAGGCAAAGAGCTGAAAAATTACAATAATTGGCGCAACAGTTTTTTGGGAAAGAAAATCGTTTTTCCTGAAGAGCAATGGATCGTCAACATAATTTATTTTTCAAAAGGCTTTTTATCTTTTTCTTCTGACAAACAGCTCCCGGAAGAAACTATTCAACTATTAGAAAGATTTGCGGGAGTATTTGATCAAACCTATACCCGTTTTCTTGATCTGCAAAAAGCCGAAGCACAGGCAAGAGATGCCCAGATCGAAGCGTCACTGGAAAGAGTGAGAAGTAAAACAATGGCGATGCACAATAGCCAGGATGTGGGTGATACTGTTGCCACCATGTTTGATGAATTAGTAAAACTTGGTATTCAAACGCTGCGTTGTGGAGTAGGCATTTTACATGAAGGATACCAAATGGAATTGTGGACAGCAAAACCTAATGAAACCGGAAAAATTGAGCTGTTCGTTGGTCATTTGGATATGAAATTACATCCGCTGCTGA
>Ga0070698_100008817_pt1 | contig 10849 bp, 10 predicted proteins | sample KBSK1502metaG_FD_65477 | JGI IMG/M metagenome (GOLD analysis project Ga0070698, IMG submission 65477) | Corn, switchgrass and miscanthus rhizosphere microbial communities from Kellogg Biological Station, Michigan, USA - KBS K1-50-2 metaG | ecosystem: Host-associated > Plants > Roots >...
CTCGAGAAGCATTGATGGAGCCGGCCGCCGTGCTGGAGATAGCGGAGCGAGCGAGAGCGAATGGCTCAACGCGCTTTTGCATGGGAGCGGCTTGGAAAGGTGTTCGTGACGGAGAACCGAAATTTGCGCAAGTCTTGGAAATTGTGCGAGGGGTTAGTCGGCTCGGAATGGAAGTTTGCGTCACGCTCGGGCAGTTGACGCTGGCCGAGGCAGAGAAGCTGAAGGCAGCTGGAGTCACCGCCTATAATCACAACCTGGATACCTCCGAAGATTATTACCCGAACATTGTTTCGACCCATACTTTTCAGGATCGCTTGGACACTATTCGCGCCATCCAGCAGGCGAAGATCGCGGTCTGTTGCGGCGGGATTATCGGGATGGGCGAATCTCCACTCGATCGCCTCAAGATGCTGCAGGTGTTGACCGACTTTAGTCCCGCGCCGGAGAGCGTACCCATTAATTGTCTGATCCCAATGCCGGGTACACCGCTGGAAGATCAACCTCCCGTCGATGTCTTCGAGCTGATTCGCCTTATCGCGACGACCCGCATTGCGCTTCCGCCAGCGCGTGTTCGCTTATCTGCTGGTCGTACCCGGCTCTCGCGCGAGGCGCAGGCACTTTGCTTTTTTGCCGGCGCCAACTCGCTCTTTTATGGCGACCGGCTCTTGACCGCGGCCAATCCGGGGGTCGACGAGGACCGAGCATTATTGAAGGCGCTCGACCTGGAGCCGGCGGAGGCCGCGGTCAAGAATGACAAATGACAAATGACAGATGACAAATTTGAGATTACCGACTTGACGATATAAATAACATATTTGTACTATGTTGTCTAATATGGCAATTTATGAACGATTTGAAGATCTGCCGGTCTGGCAGGAAGCGGCGCGTCTCTACAATTCGGCTCTCGATTTATTGCAGACTCAAAAAATTGTTTCGGAAGCCTGCTCGGTTGAGGAATTCGGTTCAAGGTCGTAAATCGGATTAAAAGCCTATGGTTGGCGTCGACACTTTGGCGGGTCCGCTAATTTGTCATCTGTCATTTGTGATTTGTCATTCTTTAACGAAGTTAAAGCCGCGATGGTCAATCTGATCATCCCCGATAAATGGCAGCAGGACGCGGTCAAGTTTCTCCGCGAGGGATTTGATGTAGTCGTTCAGGCACCGACTGGGTCGGGGAAGACCTATATTTTTGAGCTGATCTACGACTCGCTGAAGGGACAGGCGATCTACACCGTGCCGACCCGTGCCTTGGCCAATGATAAACTAGCCGAGTGGCGGCAACGCGGATGGGATGTCGGTATCGCTACCGGCGATTTAGCCGAAAACCTTAATGCCAAAGTCGTGGTCGCGACGCTCGAGACCCAAAAAGCCCGGTTTTTGCGTCGGGAAGGTCCACGATTGTTGGTGATTGATGAATACCAGCTGTTGGCCGATCCGGTCCGCGGAACGAATTACGAGCTGATCCTTTCGCTGGCTCCGCCGGAGACGCAACTCCTTCTATTTAGCGGCAGCGTGGCTAATCCGCCAGAAATCGTAGACTGGCTGCGGCGCAACGGACGAAGAGTCGAATTGGTGGAACATCGGCAACGGCCCGTCCCACTGGAAGAAGTCATGCTGAGCGATCTGCCGGCCCGCGCTCCGGCTAACGCTCGCGGTTATTGGCCAAAGCTCATCTCGCGCGCCTTAATCTCGGACTTGGGACCGATCCTGGTATTTGCTCCCAGACGACAAGGTGCCGAAGACCTGGCTATTTCTCTCGCTTCCGCTTTGCCCGCCGAAGACCCGTTGGTGCTCACCCCGGAACAGTCGGTCTTAGCCGGTGAACCGCTCGCGCGATTGCTCCGATCTCGAGTAGCATTTCATCACAGCGGATTGAGCTACGCGGTTCGAGCCGGAATCATTGAACCGCTGGCTAAGAAAGGACAGCTCCGAGTGGTCGTTGCTACCATGGGACTAGCTGCCGGAATCAACTTTTCCATGCGCTCGGTATTGGTGACCGGCACGCACTATCAAGCGGGATATTTTCAGCGTCATGTAAGGGCAGATGAGTTGCTGCAGATGTTTGGTCGCGCGGGCAGACGCGGTTTGGATGAGATCGGTTATGCACTTGTAACCCCGGAGATTCCCCGACTTCATGAAGCCTTTCCGAGCAGGCTTCGACGGGCGGACCCGATCGACTGGCCATCAATGATCGCGGTCATGCAGGAAGCGGCCCGTCGCGGAGAAGACCCATTCCGAGCGGTGACCGAGGTGGCAACGCATCTCTTCTCGACCCGGCCACTGTTGATCGGAGTAGAAAAGTTCTACGAAAGGATTGAGCGCTCGGCTGCCGGTGCTGTCGCCAATCAGGAATCAATTCTGGTTTGCGGGTTCCCGGTGGATGCTGAGCGAGGGCGGCTAGTTCGGCGACATGAGGCCGAGATGTTGAACTCTCGGGGAGAGTGGAAAGTCTGTCCGCCGATGTCGGACACCGCGCTGTCGAATCTCTGGATACGGAAGGAAAACGGACGGTGGCGCCCAGCGCTTACGCTAGCGACGACACTGCAGCCTTTAGGTTTTGGAAACCTCTGCAAAATTCGTTGGGACAAGAAACGCTTTGAGTATGGCCGGGAACTGCCGGTAGCCAGTATCACTGATCAGGGTTGGTTAGCTGCCAAATGGTTCCGCAAGGTGTTGCGAGAGCATTATCCACTGATTCCTGCAAACCGAACGTTGGCGCCGGAGAAATTTCTAAGTGATTTGGTTCCGCTCATCGCAAAAGAGGTGGAGGGTGAGTTTTACGATTTTGTCATCCGCAAAAGTACCGCCTATGGGCGATTCCGTTTCGGCGCAGCCTCGGCGCGAGGTCATCTTGATGATCAGGAACGCTATCTGGCCAACCCGGAAATCCGGCGAAGCTATCCGCTGGTATGCCAGCGATGCGCGTGCCGGTCCGAGTGCGAGGCGCTCGATGTCTCTGCTTCGCCTGCATTCGCTTGGCGTCAACTCGGCTTAGTTGATGAGCGAGGCGTTCCGACTCGCCGCGGTATTATTTTCAGTTTTTTTAATCAAGGAGAGGGTCTGGCCGTCGCCGCCGGTTTAGAAGAGGCCGATTACTCGATTAACGACTTGGTATTTGATTTGGCCGACCTGCGCGCTGGTCATCGATTCGCAATGGATGACAGCCGGGCCGGTGGTCGGTTAGCCGCTATTTGCCAAAATCGATATCACCGCGCCAGTTTTTCTGGATACCTCGAACTTGGGCTGCCGATCGCCTATGGCTCGGGCGCATCGGAGGTGGTGCGTGATTTGGTCGAACATCAGATCGGCCGGCACAAATTGGTTAATGATAACATCCGGCACGGTGACATCGAGAGAGCACTTACCGAGTGGCGAAGTCTTTTGCGTCAAATTGTTCAAGCACCCAGTTACCAATGGGAGCGCTGGAAACAATTACAGGAGATCGCGTCGGTATACGTTCTAACTACGCAGAGCCCCGCCCGACAAGCGCTGCCTGCTTTGGCGCCGAGCCAAATGAGCTATAGGAAATGGCAGATAGCAGATAGCAGATAGCAGATAGGGCGCCGGTGGCAAAACGTCTTCTCACGTTACGCGGAACCAAAATTGGGATAGTCGCAACACCGAAAATGACGGCATCTGGGCGACTGTCGTCTGGTATTTGCTATTTGCTATTTGCTATTTCAGTATCCAGCGGATGAGAGATGTGGACGAAAGCCTTCCGGTGGGAAAATGGGCGTATGGCTTGATGTTGGTGTTCTTGGTATCCCTCGTTGGCGTTTCCTGGGCTGTTGCGGTGGATTGGCAAAGCCGGCATGAACTTGAAAGGATCTCGCAACCGGCGGCAGTAGGCGATCCGGTTGCAGTGGTTTTCGATGCCAAGCGGGATCAAGCAAAGGCGGTCGTCCGATGGAAAGGCACTCCTTATTATCCGGTTCAAAGTGGGGTGACCGCACTGCCCGAATACAACGCTCTCAAAGTTGGTATGGATGATTCCGGCAAGATCTGGCTTTATCAAGAAAAGCGTCCGACTCAAGAGAACGAAATCATTGTAAAAATCGGAGCAAACCAGTTCCTGAGATTAGCTCCGAAGTGAGCTTTGGTGGGCTTTTAGAAAGAAAATCTAAAAACGCGTGATTTATGCGGGCTAGCAGAAGGTGCCAATGTTCCAGGTAACCGGTCTTTATATCTATCCGATTAAATCTTGTGGGGGTGTTGAGGTTCCAAATTGGCCGGTTACCCGGTACGGGTTCATGCACGACCGCGAGTTTCTTGTGGTAGACGAGGAGTGGAACTTTTTGACGCAACGGACCCATCCGAAGCTGGCGTTGATTCAGCCTTTTCCTGAGCCAGATCTCCTCAGGGTACGAGGGCCGAATCTTCCAGAGTTTACCCTTCCCTGGTTTGGATCGCCTGAGGATCATCCGATCGAGCCTAAGCGGTCGGTTACGATTTGGAGGGATCAAGTAAAGGGGGACGATTTGGGGGAGGAGGTCGCAGAATGGCTGAGCGCTCATCTCGGATGCAAGGCACGATTGGTGAGAATAGGCAACCAGTACCGGCGGATGGTGCAGAAAGAGAAAGTTCCCGCGGTCCATCAGCAAGCATTGGGAATACGGGAAGTCAGTTTTACTGATGCTTATCCTTTTCTCATCATTTCCGAAGCTTCGCTCGCGGACCTAAATCGCCGTCTCGCAAAGCCGATACCGATGAATCGGTTTAGACCGAATATTGTCATCGGCGGTGTGCTGAATTCTTATGCGGAGGACCAGTGGCAAAGCATCGAGATTGGATCGTTGCGATTTCGTCACGGAGCACCGTGTGTTCGGTGTGTCGTCACTACCACTGATCAAATCAAGTTAGAGCGCGGGAAAGAACCGTTGAAGACGCTGGCGACCTACCGACGAAACGACGATGGAGGAGTGAATTTTGGAATGAATTTTTTCTGTGAGTCGTCGACGGGAACCATCCAGGTCGGAGACCTCATTCGGTTGTCGCCGAATGATATGACAAATGACAAATAAACGCGAGCGCGCGAAACCGTTAAGCTCGATGAATACAATGCTTTGAGAGACGCTCTTAGAGAGGAGAGGTAGCCCTCTAGCAATCTGTCATTTGTCATCTGTCATTGGTCATTTCTTTTGGCCGGGTCTTCCAGACCCACCAAAAGAAGCCGAGCGCGACGAGGAACATGAACAGGGAAAGGAACTGGCCCCGCGTGAACGGCCCAGTCAGCGGGGCGTCCGGTACGCGGAAGATTTCTCCGATGATGCGCATGATCGGATAGAGAAGGAAAAAGCAACCAGTCGTGAGCCCATCCGGTTTGCGGAACCTGAGACGAATGGTGATCAGGCAGACGAAGAGTAAAACCCCTTCAAGTAACGCTTCGTAGAGCTGGCTCGGATGACGCGGAGTGAGAATGTGGGAAAGGATTTCGCGAACCTGGGGATTGGTTCGTGCGGCGTCGATAATTGCAGCGACCGAGTCGAGGTTTGGATTCAATCGGGAGCACTGGTCGATCGCGACCTGTGCCTGATCAGCGTTGTCGAGCAACTCGGTAGGGAATTGCACCGCCCACGGCACGTTGGTCGGGTGTCCCCAAAGTTCACCGTTAATAAAGTTGGCTAGTCGCCCAAAAAGAAGCCCGAGCGGAGCGACCGCCACCAGGTTATCCCCGATCCCGGTCCAAGAGATTTTATGCCTTCGCGCGTAAATCCAGGAAAAAATGAATAGTCCGAGAATACCGCCGTGACTTGCCATTCCGCCATCCCAGACTCGCAGGATGCCCAGTGGATCGGTTGTGAGCATCTGAGGCCGGTAGAAAATCACATAACCGAGTCGCCCGCCAACGAGAACGCCGAACAGCGCTGCGTAAAAGGTAAAGTCGGCGACCTGTCCTTCGGCCAGGGAACCGTAGCCTTTTCGCGCGAGCCACTTAAGCAAGTAAAAAGCAGCAATAAATCCGCAGAGATAGGCCACTCCGTACCAGCGGATTCCAAACTGGTCGTTAAACCTGATGAGGAAGGGATTGAGGTGATGAACGTAGTAGGCAAGCCACATGGCGCGTCGAAACTAGCGAGCAAATGACCAATAGCCAGTAGACGATAGCCGACATCGAAATGACAAATGACAAATTCTGGTTGGCCAACTTCGTTGCTAAGCCCACGTTCTTCGCGGTTATTCCGATTGTGCAGGAAATTGGAAAATTCGCGGTTGTCGCCGGCATCGTTTTGGTGGCGGTCGGGGTATTACTTTGGAAATTTCCAACATGGTTTGGCTGGCTCGGACACCTGCCAGGAGATATTTCGATCGAGAAGGGCAATTTCAGATTCTACTTTCCGCTCGCTACCTGCATTCTCATCAGCATTGTGCTCACCATAGTGGGCTGGATCTTGAGACGGTGACAGATCGGGTCTCGGTAAAGGCTTCTGGCTCCTGACTTCGCGCGGCTACGTTGCGGCTGAAGAGGTCTCTCGGTCCTTCAGACCGGCTCCCAAGGGCCTTCGGGCCGATCCCATCAGACACATCGGTCCCATCAGACCCAGCCGACCCATCGACCCGCCGACACGCCGCCACGCCAACACGTTCCCTAACTTTCCAGTTGCTGGATCCCTTCCGGTGAGACTTTGATATTTGGGCAACTATCGATCCAACGAGGCATTTTTGGAGCTGACCAGCGTACCGCATTTCGAATCACTGTCTGGACTTCCGGTTGGTGGTAAGTAGGAAAAGTTTCATGTCCGGGCCGGAAGTAGAAGATCTTTCCGTTGCCACGTTTCCAGCAGCAGCCCGAACGAAAAACTTCGCCGCCCTGAAACCAGGAGATGAAGACGAGTTCGTCCGGCGTAGGGATACCAAACGGCTCGCTATACATCTCTTCATGGGGGATCTCGAAATAGGGAGGTAATCCTTGCACGATCGGATGGCCAGGATCACAGATCCAAATTCGCTCTTTCTCGCCCGCTTCGCGCCAACTCAGAGAACAAGTGGTGCCCAGCAGCCGCTTAAACACTTTGGAATAATGGCCGGAGTGCAGAACGACCAGTCCCATGCCTTCCAGCACGCGTTTTTGCACACGGTCAACGGTGCGATCACTTACGCGGGCATGGCCGACGTGCCCCCACCACACTACCACGTCGGTCTCGTCGAGCCGCGATTCCGGCAGGCCATCTTCGGGATCTTCCAAAGTAGCAGTCTTACAGGAGACTTCGACTCCATCATTCAGCACTTTAGCCAGGAAGGTATGAATTCCGTCGGGGTAATGTGCTTGAACCCGCGGATTCTTTCGTTCATGAATGTTTTCGTTCCAGACGATCACCCGGATTGTTTTCATCGCACATCATCCAAAACATATTGTTTGCGCGAACGCAAACGCGGCGAAGCAGATGAGCTGGTTTGCGCAGTTTTGAATCGGTGTTGATTCCGGTGCTGCGAAAGCAAGCGACTTGGTGCATCCTGCTCACCTATGCGTCATCAACAGCAACCGTACGAGGATGTCGAGCGAATCATCGAATTCGATTTCCTGCGTGCGACCGAAGCGGCGGCTCTGAACACGCTCCCCTGGGTCGGCCGGGGAGAAAAAGAGAAGGCGGATGCTGCTGCCTGCGACGCAATTCGCGGGATGTTTGATTTGATCAACATCTGTGGCGAGGTCGTCATCGGAGAAGGAATAAAGGATAACGCGCCGGGAATTTTTAAGGGGGAGCACCTTGGCACTTGGATCCCCGGCAGCCATAAATTTGATCTGGCGTTGGACCCTATCGATGGCACGACCAACGTTGCTAAAGGATTGCCTGGCTCCATTTGCTGCATTGCGGCAGCTTCCCCTGAACCGAGCGTTGAGGTTTCGCTCAAAGACATTCCGACCTTCTACATGACTAAATTGGCTTACGGCGTGAACGTCGTTCGCTATATGCAGCTGACTGGCATCGAGACGGTTTCCATTCGTAATCCGTTGGAAGAGACATTGCCCATCATCGCCAAGGCTTTGCGGAAAAGAGTTCAGGACCTCACCGTAGTAGTATTGGACCGGCCGAGACACGCAAAGCTGGTGGAATCTATCCGCTCGAGCGGGGCAATGGTGCGGATGATTTCGGATGGAGACATCACCGCCGCGATTGCACCGTCGATCTCCGATAGCGGAGTGGACCTGTACGCCGGTATTGGCGGTGCTCCAGAAGCGGTACTTGCTGCCGCGGCAATTCGTTGTTTAGGCGGAGACATGCAGACGATGATGTGGCCCCGCGATTCGGACGAAGAGAAGAAGGTTGTCGAACTCGGATTTCGGGAGGAGCTGAAGAAGGTTTTTTACGCGGAGGATTTGGCCCGAGGCAAAAACATTATTTTTTGCGCCACGGGCATCAGCGACAGCCCCCTTTTGCGTGGCGTTCGGCTCAAGGGCCACGCCGCGGTTACCCACTCTATGCTGATGCGGGGCCGCAGTCGAACGGTCCGCATGATCGAAGCCTCCCATGATCTCGCTCACAAGACGATTCATCTTCGATCGACCAACCGCGAAACGTCGATCTAGTGGGCGTTTACCTGGGCTCAAGCGGCGTCGCTTAGGGAACGGGAACTGAGGAAGTTCCCTTAAGAGCTTCTATTGTCGGACGATGTAGTTGTGCGGGACTGCGGAACAACCTAAGTATCTTCAGTATAACGAGTTATAGAACAGAATGCATTTATAGTCACGGTACAGTCGGTTTTTCGCACGACGTCTGCGTCGCTGGTCACATTAGCGCGAGTTTCCCATGGATCTTTCATGGATATGCACCTAAAGTTATCAGAAAATATAGTCATTATTGAGAACACCGTATTCCTGCGCTTACGTTGAAATTACACTTAACATCGTCGCTTTTATTGCGATCTAAGGTTCATGTGACTTTGGAGTTTTTGTTTCCTTGTCGGCGCCGCCGCTGATTAAGGATTCGGAAGAGCGACCATTGAGTTTTCAGACCATGAATAGAGAGCTTTCTTCAACTCAGTTTAACGAAGGGGAAACTCAAGAAACGAGCAGGCATGCATTGCGTAAACTGAACGTTCTGGTGATCGACGATGAGCCGTTTATTCTGGAGTACGTTCGAAAGGTTTTGCACCAGACCGGATACGCCACCTTTATTGCTGAGAATGGAGACCAAGGACTGGCCATGTTTGAAGAACGAAAGGGCGAAATCGATTTGGTTCTGACCGATATTGTGATGCCCGACTCAATTGACGGCCTGGAAGTCGCTACTCGTATCCACCGAATTGATGCTACCGTTCCCGTACTTTTTATTACCGGAGCCATCCCACAGGATGATCCTCAGATGCTCTCCTTGATGAATGGAGGATTTTTGCTCCGCAAACCATTCTTTCCGGACCAACTCATTCGATTCGTGGAGAATCAGGTCGAGCATCTTCACTTGGCCATCTAGCTCCCAAAAGTCACGCAAAAGCCGAAACAAAGTGTTTCAAATCGCTTCTGTCTAAAAAAGGGAGCGTGATTTTCCGGCGCAGCCGGCGAATTCTGCTGATAGCCCCCGTTGCTTACAAATCTTCCGCCGCGGCGGATCAGCGACGCAGGCTGTTGACATTCGGCGTCGGCGGTGATGTGTTTCTCCTGGAAGTTGATCCGGGCGGCTATGTCATTCGCGGATTTAAATGACGAGAATTCGGAGTTTAAGCATCCTGAAAAGGCTGCTTCGGTTGAAGATATCGTACGCGTCTATGGTGGGCTCACGCCTAACGCATTCTTCAACGAGCTCGTCCGAGTGTTGGGTCCTTATCGGTCACTCCCAGCCGATCTGGAGAGAGCGATTTTTTTGTATCAGCGGATGCGCAGCGCGCATCGAGCGCTTTGGCGTTGGGCACTGTCTTCTGTGGTAATTCTTCTTGCTCCACTGGTCTGCCTCTTGGCCCCAAGCGAATGGCGATTCGGTACCTTCTTCATCGGAATTCTCGGCGAACTACTCGCTGTTTTCGCTTTGCTTCGTATTCACCAGAAATGGGTCTCCTGTCGGAGGGATTATACGCGCTGGCTGCGATTGGTTCATCGCCGGGTAGGGGAACGAGAAGGGTAAGATCCATTAGGCTAGTCGCCGCTACCGAAGATGGATTCGCGGAAGCCAAATTCTTGGCCGAGACGCAGGCATTCTTCGACTGGTTCCATTCCTTCGGTCGCGCTTGGGTGTCGCAGAGAAGCGGCGGCAGCGCACACCCCAATCTCCAGACACCGTTCCATCGGAAGATCGTCGTGAAAACCAAGGAGTATTCCGGCCGCGATCGCGTCTCCTGCTCCGGTTGATCCAATGATCTTCTCCCCGGGCAATCGCACGCTCGGTTGAAAAATGGTCTTATTCTGACGCGAGACCGCCAGCACGCCTTCGGGGAAATGAATAATGACCCATTGGCGAATGCCAGCCGATATCAGAGCGTGAGCGGTTTTCAACAACGCGTTGACATCGATTTTTCCGTTCACTCGAATTTCGGTCGAGAATACGTGGCCCGCCTCAAACTCGTTCAAAAATACCAGATCAACATGCGGTAGAGCCGGTAAAACAATGCGCGGATACCGATTGCTTTCTTCGCTGACTACGTCCACCGAAGTGATGAAGCCAAGACTCGACGCAGAATCGAGTAGCTCAGCTGCCGCAGTACTCTTGCTTTTCCCGGGTTGGTCGAGGCGATCCAACAAGAGGAGGTAGCCTAAGTGAAATAGCTTTGCCGACGAGAAAGCCAAATCGATGGATTCTGGACCCAAGAGAGCATTCACACCCCTTTGATGGAAGAAGGTCCGGCGACCCGTGCGTTCGACGTTCATTACATCCGTGTACGAGGTTGGACCCTCATTAGTACGGATTATCAGCCGGGTATC
>Ga0070698_100008820_pt1 | contig 10847 bp, 11 predicted proteins | sample KBSK1502metaG_FD_65477 | JGI IMG/M metagenome (GOLD analysis project Ga0070698, IMG submission 65477) | Corn, switchgrass and miscanthus rhizosphere microbial communities from Kellogg Biological Station, Michigan, USA - KBS K1-50-2 metaG | ecosystem: Host-associated > Plants > Roots >...
AAAATGCCGGCCTTTGCTTCCGATGCTCCTCCGTACAACGCACTTTTTGGCGCGTGAACCAGCCGAGCAACAGTTTCTTCTTAAATCTTCACGCGTGCTTGCCCGTGGTGTGCTCCTAGGACGAACCCAGGTTCGCCTAAGACCACTCCTTACTCGACCCGCTGCGCGGAGATCCTTTCTAAGCCGGCGTAGCTCGCGCCGCAAGAGTACCGTCTGTGGCTTAAACAGATTGCTCCTCACACTCGGCAAGCCTCGGGAGTCCCCTCTATTTAAATCCTCGACCCGTCTCCGCCAAGCTCGCGGCGGCTGTAATTTTGGGAGAAGGGCGGATTGGCGAGGACGCGATCGAATTTGCGGATGCTGCCGTGGTCCAGAATCTGCGGGTCCTCCAGCGTATCACCGTTCTCAATGGTGAAGCGGGTGATGTTGTGGAGGATCACGTTCATGATGCAGATTGACCAGACAGTGTACGGCGTCCGCGCTACAGCGGAGGTAGAACAGACACAGTTTTTGATCGAAAAGATTGAGCGACGGCTTCAATCCGACAGGAGTTAATCTGATGAGCTCCCCCACTTGGTTCGATGATGTGCCCGTGCTCGGCAAACTTCCGCTCGATAAAGCGGCTGCCAAACTACGGGAAATGGGAGAGAACGACGTGGCCGCAGCCCTAGAGAAGGGGCAAGCAACATCCGCACCGCTGTTCGGTGCGCCGAGGTGGTGGCCGTTCCAAGACAAACCGTGGCAACACACAGCGCATGCTTTTGGCTATCTGACGCAAGCCTCACCAGACAGCCAACCGCTGCCGATCCGGCATGCAGGGAACATTGCTTCTGATTCGACGCTTAGGAATGGCCGCATCAAGATCACGCTCGATCGCCTGCGAGTAGCGGCATATCCGGGTGGTGGTACCCATCGGGTGCTGTTTGACTTTTACGCACAGAATCAAACCAACCGCAATGTCGAGCACATTCACTTCAACGTCACGTACCGTGCGCGCGAAGGCGAACAGGCCGCTATTCTCGGCTATCCGATCTTCGTTGGGCTGAACGTAGGCACCGAAGGGGTGGCATTCAAATGCTTTACCGTCAATGTACGAAACGATGACGATGAGGCTCTCCTCGGCTTTTTGGAGTCGGATGTGTTCAAAATCGGGCTGAAGTTAGCCACGGCCGTGCAGCCTGCAATCGCGCCGTTCTCGCAGATGGCGTTTAGTTTGACTAAAAGCATCGCTACGCGCCATCGGAACGTGCCAGTGCAAGATTTCTATTTGGGCCTAGACTTCGACCGCATCGCGACTCGTGCGCGCTTGGCGGAGGGCTCCTATGTGGCGGTCCAAATTCCCGAGACGCTGCAAGCCGTGTGGGACTGGAACGACTGGATCTACAACCCGGCGAACGGACAAATTGTAAATCAGGCGGAATCAACGCAGTTGATCCCTTACAACTACCTAGTTTGTAGCGTCAGTCGCTACGATGGAGACTAGATGAAGACACATTGCGAAGTGCGAATCGGGCCACCATTGATTGGAGAGACTTGCTGCCGCCCAGGATAATCTCACGAGAAGACAATGATCGCGGAATTGATGTAGCCGTTCTCGTGTGCAATTCCTCCCACTATAAGAACTCCAGTCTTGGTCCGCACGACGGTGATCTCACCGGGCGCGGTAGCGACGGAACTGCCGAACAGCGTGACCGAGCCGGACATCGCCGAGCGCATCCACAAGTTTTATAAGGAGATCGCGATTCCTGCGGAGTCGCTCGCGCGGGCGGTCGCCTTCGCTATGAGCCAGCCGGAGGATGTGGACGTGAACGAAATTCTATTCCGGCCCACGCGCCAGGACCTGTAAAAGCGAGCAGCATGCGAGTTGGCATTCTGGGGTCCGGGTTGATGGGCGGCAGCTCGGAACAATCTTTGCGCGAGCCGGACATGAGGTGGTACTCAGCTACGCCCCGCAGCGAGCAGAAGCTCAAGACACTCCACGAGACGCCCCGAGGGCAAGGCGCGAGCCGGCACACCGCGAGAGGCCGCGCAGGAAGCCGACGCGGTATTGCTTGCCGTGCACTGGTCGCGAATAGAGGATGTGCTGAATCAGACAGGCGATTTGTTGGGCAAGGTGATCGTAACCTGCTCCCTCTCGATGAATGATAACAACGAGGCAATCGAATAACCGAATTTCAAAAAATGGAAATCAAAAGAAATTGTTCACAACCTTCCAGCAAAGGACCGCCCGATTGGTTCAGCGGCATGGTGCGCATCGATCCCTTATTCCAAGCGAACGCTCCAGCTCGCGCGTCCGGAGCAAGCGTCACGTTCGAGCCGGGTGCTCGGAACAGCGTGGCATACCCATCCACTCGGTCAGACCTGATTGTCACAGCCGGTCGCGGGTGGGTGCAGCACGAGGGCGGTCCCATTGAGCAGATCCATCCCGGCGATGTGATCTGGTTCCCGCCAGGCGAGAAGCATTGGCATGGCGCCGCACCCACCACGGCCATGACGCATATTGCCATTCAGGAACAGCTCGACGGCAAGGTCGTCGACTTGATGGAAAAGGTCAGCGACGAACAATACCGCAGCCTCATTATAAGACAGGAGAAAGGCGCCTAGATGAGCCGCATTTGTATTGTTATAGCATGGACTTACATGAGCACTGCCGCTCGGTATCTCGATAGAAGAATCCTCAGTGTAGCCACCTTCTCGTCTTCAGTCTTGGTGTTTCTTTAGCTCGTCTGACTGTTCGGTGAATTTTCATTCTACTAAATGACACGGTGGCTCATACGCGGAAGAAAAACTGTCGAGCTCGTTGTGCGATCCATTGCGTGAGTGAAGCCGTGCCTAAACCTTCCTCTACGTTCATAAGGTAAGACACAGGCGACGCTTTGCGCAGGTCGCGGGCCTCTTTCTGTTTATCTCGTATAACAGGTAGCACACTAAAGGCTACGGCTGCCCCAGCGGCGAGTAGAGGATTTATAGGCGCAACGCCAGCGAGCGCGCCCGCACTTGTTAACAATGTAGGAAGCGCGACGCGAACACTCAGGGCTCCCATGACGGTATCAATACCGAGCGCGTTCAGGCGTTTCCTGTACTCGTCGAGCCTTGGCTTCAGCTGCTTCTCATGGATGACCTCAAGCTGCGCTCGCAACGCGGCTGGATCTGTGATGTCTTGCAACCCACCAACTTCGGCCGTGATTTTTTGGAGAAGCTCTTGGAAATTCGCTCGTTCGGAGGCATGCCCTTTCCGAAACGCGATTATTTTCTCGGTCGGCACACTGGCGATTCTCTGAGGAATCACGGATTTGAGGGCGAGCGTCGCCATATTCACCTCTATCTCCTGTTCAGTCGGAGATGGTCCCGAGATGGAAATCTTTCCTAGTAATGCTTGGGCTAGCCTTTCCAGAGTGCATCCGATTACCGCTAGGTGGTCGACCGTTTCGTCTGTCACGGGATAATAACCGCGAGTTGCCGCCATCTCTTCAGCGAGCGCGGACATGTAGACTGATCTCAGCTTCGGATGCATGCCAACACGGCCAACTTCAATTCCGTGTCCCTGCTCGTCGACCGTCGCCAAACCAGTATCGACGAAAGCGCGGATCAAATCTGGAGACATCTTTTCGATATAGACATAGGCGAGCTTGCCATCAGTCCCTGGAGGAGCCTCCGCGCGGACCTGGAGATCATCCGGCCAAGCATTTCGCTGATCGACGCCGTAGTACGCCCGCAACGCGTCCTCGTGCTTCTGCAGCAACGCTATAAAGGCGCTGTCCAGCTTGAGTTCATAAGAGTTAAAGCCAGCGTAGACGTTTTCTACAAAACCGTCATCGTCTAGCTGCTTGACCGTATCGGAGTCGCTAGGTCGATACCCTCGCGGCACGATGCGGCCCATCTTATCCCAGTACAAAGCGGTCAGCTTGATCCACGCATCGTCCTTGAAGTGAATAAGGGGATAGTACAACCCGATGTAATTCTTCATGCTCCGGCCTCTTCGCTCGCGAAAAGCGTTCCTATATCTCAATCCAACCTCTTAAGTTGCCATAATTATGCGGGCTTGTATGTACGCCGAATTGCGTATTGACAGCCCATCGCCCACTCCAGGATTCTTTCTGAGGGTGAGTGGTGTTCGCAGTGTGGTTGACGCTGCGTCTCGCGTGTTGCGTCATGCGAATCTACATACTACGTCCGAACACTACAGTGACTCAACCGCTCGGGTGAGTCTAGGGATCGGGCGCTTGCTGGCGTGCGGGGGCTCGACAGAGCGGCGGCTTTTGCTGCTGAGTTCGAACGGACAAAGAATCAGGAACGAGCGCCAAGTGTAGGGGCGACAGAAGAACCCGCTTGAGATACGCTTCGCGAGAGAGAGTTCCTGGTGGCATAGATCGAACCGCTTTGTGATACGTGGTTAAAGATGAAGGAAAGCCAAAGTTATCTCGATAAATACGGACGGTTCAATGCGTCTCAGGCCTGGCAAGAGGGCAAGGCGCCGATCGTTCGCCTTGTTACGGATGCCGAAAAAGTCGTTGGAATGATGTTCGCTTACATCACCCTCGGCGAGGGGAGCGGGTTTAGAAGAGTGTTCCACGGAAGTTCTGAGCTTCTAGGCCAATAGAGTCCGAAGTTTTTTCCTCAGCAAGTGACCAAACTCGGAAACCAGAAAGGCGACTCCACGTTTATGATCTTTCGTTCTGAAGACGGCCAAGGTGGACACGATCAAAGGCTATGCTCCCGCTGTGGAACTTCGAGCTTCGAGCTAATCTCGATAAGCGGGTGCGGCGGGATCATCCGCTACGGCGGATCAATGAGGTTCTAGCTAGATTTCTAGACTTAAGTTTCGTGCGTGCGCAGGTGGCGCACACCTATGGTCGGCGAGGCAATAAATCAGTGCCGCCGGAAGAGATCCTGCGCATGATGCTCTTGTTTTTCCTGGATGCTATCGAGATTGAGGATTGAGCATTCTATTGGCATAGAATGCGAAGTGTTTGGCTTTTGGCTTTTGTCCTGGAAGTATGTCCCTTAAAAGCGAACGCCACGCAGCGACCCAGTGCAAATCGCAATGTTGACAGCGGTCATAGCCACGCGGATCAGCGTTCATCGTTCGTCAGCTCAAAAATCACTATGAAAATCGACGCGGCAAAGTACTGGAACCACACGGGCATGCTTCTCGAATCGGGCGCAAGTTACGATTTGATAGCCACAGGAACTTGGATCGATGCGGGCCGGAGTTGCGGTCCTGATGGGTATCCAAAAGGCAATTTATTCCAGGATTTGTTCAAATGCGTGCGACGGTCTCCCGCGGTCCAATGGTTCACTTTAATGGGATCTGTTGGGTGCAACCGAGACACAAATTTTGCCATCGGTTCCCATCTGACCTATGTCGCACCCCGAACCGGAGAGTTAGTTTGTTTCGCGAACGATGTTCCTGGCTTCTATTGGAACAACGGAGGATTTGTCACGCTGGAAGTCAGGCGAATCCGGTGAGCTACACCAGTGAAGTCTCCAAATCCTTGCGGGCAGTTAATCTTTGTGCTGGCACCAACTTGGCGTGGCAAGATTCGTACGTAATTTTGCGTATTCGTTTTTTGCAAATGTTCTGTTAACGAGGCGGGAATGAACGAAATCGGAAAATCACAAATGTTTTCTAGACCAGTCCAGTGGATTTTCGGGTTTGGCATGCTGGTGATAGTAGTGGCCGGATTATGGTTTGATTGGATCAAGTGCCTTTTTATTTGCGAAGTCCAATGGGGCGCTACTGTTTTTCTTCTTTTTCTGCCGATCCTGGCGATGACAACTGATCGGGCGCTGCTGCTTGGTGCTTATGACATTCGCCACAAGGACCATGGACGTTACTTGGGATTCTTACTCATTTTCGCGGCAGCATCGATCGTTTGGACAGGTCAGGCCGAACTCGCTTTAGCGGAATCGCGCTTACAAGAAACGCTAGAGGCGAGATCGATCCTATCCTTATTTGGCATTCTCATTCTGCTCGCGGCTGTAGTGCTGAATCTTGCGGTCACGCATAAAGTGTCAATTGGAACCGAGACTCCAGGCGGGAAGAAATTTAGCTGGCACGCGATTGATTCGCGGATGTTGCAGGGAGTGGGCTTTGGAATTGTGTGTTTTCTGGTTGGCGAGGCTATTATTTGGCTGCTGTATCTTGCGCTTTGCTCAAATCTGCCGCCGCCGGTGGTCGACTCGGTACAGTGTTTCCAATCGTGGATAAGAAGCTGGCTACCTCCGCAATTGTGGAAGGGTTACATCGGACAGGACGGCCAACTCGGTACCGAGGCGAGCCAAATTGGCCTACTTATTCTGCTTTTAGCCAGCTTGTATTTCTATTGGCGCCTGCGCAAGATAAAGTTGCCGCCGCTGTGCTGCATCGCCCTACTGACGATTGTATTAGTGTGGTTATTCTCCGGTTTTGCTTTTTTTTTCCAAACGTTTCGTGTTCCTACTTTCTTACCAATCGTGGTCTGGCTGTTGGTGTCGTCGCGGCATCCGAAAGCGGATCATTTCTACGAAGTCCTTGATGAGAGTGTGCAGGCGACGCCTAATCTAAAGTTCTTGGAATCAACGGGCGATGACCCTAGGATTGTGGTCGTTGCGTCTGCGGGTGGCGGGATTCAGGCGGCCGCGTGGACAGCTCAGGTCTTAGCGGGACTAGACAGCGCGGCGCCTGCCGATCAGCAGAACTCATTCCGGACTTTTCTTCGAGCGGTCAGCGGTGTATCGGGCGGAAGTGTCGGTCTCATGTACTATCTAGCCGCTCAGACAAGCGGTAGTGCAGCCGTGGCAGCCGCTAAAGCAGCTGCGGAATCGAGCCTGAGTGAAGTGACGGATGCTCTGGTTTATGACGATCTACAGCGTGCCTTTTGTCCTTTCCTTATCCACGATATTTATAGAGATCGAGGTAAAGCGCTCGAACGGGCCTGGATAAAAAATGGGTTACGCAGCGGCGGTGATGCTTACAAAGAGACGCTGAAGTCTGCGACCTTGAAACTATGGACTGAAGCAACCGCAAGAGGAGATCTGCCCGCTGTCATTCTTAATTCAACAATCGTAGAGGAAGGGCAACGTCTTGCTTTTTCGACCGTCTCATTGTCCACAGCGCCTGGAGCCTCAGGCTTTAGTGAGTTCACCAAGCTCTACCCGGCTTATGATATTCACGTTTCAACCGCCACTCGCTTATCAGCGGCATTTACATTTGTCTCACCAGCGGCGCGACCAGCCCTGCGCGCACAGGAGCAAGAGCTTAGGAAAATCGTTTCGAAATCGGTGGGGAAGCAAGACCCGAATGAAAATCTCCATCTGGTTGATGGCGGCTACCTTGATAACTCCGGTATCACTGCTCTGGTACAACTCTTGGGCGAAAAACTGGCTGAACTAGGAAAAACGTCTCCGAATAAATTACCAAAGAAAATCCTCTTGCTCCTCATTAATTCCTTCCCACTACAGGCTCAACAATATGTTAAATCTCATCGGGGAACTTTTTATCAATTTTGGGCGCCGCTTCTGACCTTGTTTACAGTTCGTAGTACTGCTCATGATGCGATGGCGCAGCGCGAGTTGATTCTATTCAGAGACGCTGTACGGGCTCTACACGGGATAGAGCTCAGTTATATTGACTTCCGTTTCAGTACCGCCGTTCAGGGTACTGCAAGCGAGGATGTGGCGAGAGAAACACCCCCATTGTCCTGGCATCTTACGGACTCGCAGAAAAAGGCGATCGCTCACGCCTGGAACGGTGCGACACTACAGACGGAGAAGACACTAGACTTTTTAAGAAGAGGCACGTTGCCGCCCTGGCCGTCCTAGCGAACTTCTTGGATTGAGGGGAACAAAAAATCAGTTAATCAGTTCTGCCGGAATCATTTTGGAAACGTTAATGTTGCTATTCTTGGTTTGTAAAAGGAGGTTCGCCTAATAATGGTGCGCAATTTCGGTGGACCGAGGCTCAATTGTTCAATCTACTTAAGCGTCAATACGCAATTCTACGTATTTACTAAAAATCCCCGCCTCGTGCACCATTCGGTCGTAATCCGCACCTAGTTTATGATGGCGTTTTTGGTCCCGATCGCTAAAGCACATTGCAGATATTGTCTGGCTATCACCTCACATCCTAATGGGTCAAAGTTGGACCGCTATTTCCAGATGCTCAAGGAGGTAATGAATCACGGCATGTCATGATCGAACAATCAACTGTCCGGCCAAGGCCTGTGTTTTAATATGTTTTTCACTCGCAACTGGGCTCCTATGGGAGATCGTCAAACTGTAGACTTCTTACCTTCATCTATCCGAAACGAGGACGCGAGAGTTTGGGTCCTTGTAGTTCCGTTTTCGATATTGTGTTTAATTGGGTTCGCTGGAGCCGTTTTTTTCCAGTTATTCCCCGTCGTCAGTACTGTCATTTTGTGGGCATTGGCATCGCTGGTGTCTGGGTTGCTGGCAGGTTTTCTTTTCGGAATTCCGAAAGTTCTACAAGGGAAGGGAGGTATTTCCGAGCCAAAGACGGGGGTTGCTACAGCGAATCAGTCCCAGGAATCCCGATACCAGCAGCAGGTCAACACGAATCTCACAGAAATCTCCGACTGGGTGACCAAAATCATCGTGGGTTTGGGATTGATCAATTTGAACAAAGTTCCTGCGAAGCTTATGGTTGCAGGCGACCTTTTTGCGAAAGCTGTTCATGCTGACCCTGTTAGTTCGGCCGTGCCACTAGGGATCTCAATTCTCGTCGCCTTTATAGCGATTGGGTTCCTATTCGGATACCTATCAACGCGATTAGTAATAGCGGGTAAACTTGCTGCTGCGGATATCGAGGCACAAGAGGCACACGAAAAGGCTGACTCGAACACTGTTCAGTTAGAGTCACTTCGAGCCGCGGTGAGTACGATTCAAACGAAAGTTTCTGCTAGCACCGATAGAGTAACTCCCTCGGCCACAACTCCTTCAAGGGAACCTATTGAACCCGAGGGTGAGCTCAAGGAAAACCTTCTGAGATTGGCTGAAGCCTATACGAGTGTTAATCATCCGAGCTGGGGCGAACGTGTGCGACTCAAAGACGTAGCCGCGGACCGGATCGCGAATTTTTGTCAGGAACATTTGATTTCCCGCGATTGGCTAGTCAAGCAAATTATCGATTCTCCGAATGATGGTTTAATTGTTGGTCTTGCCACTCTAATCAATGCTTCTCCGGAAGGCACAGATTTTGACCGCATCCTCAAAATTGCGAATCTTGCGAAGTGGAAGCACACACGGTATCGAGTTGTACTAGCCGTCGTTCGACTCATCAAAGCTAGTCTGGTTCCTTCGAGTTCGATCGGTAAAATCGAGCAGATTCTCGATACTTACGATCGCGAAGGAGACGATTCCTTGAGGACTACGGTTCGGCAAGCTCGAGCCTTGATCGCACAGATGAAAGACGACAAAGACAGCTAGTTCACTGTGTCCGAAATTGATAGTAACATATCCAGCGTCGTAGATAAAGACCGACTGTACCGTCGGGATAGTAATCTCGGGTTATGCGTGGATAGCTTCTTGACCAAGCGCGGGACTGGTTGGCTGCACGGAAAACGCGTACAAGTAAGATTCCCTTTTCTTATAGAGATGCTTTGATGAATCGTTTTCGAACGGGGTCGTAAGCGAACGATCGGCTCGCTCGCTTCGAACCCCCGTGCGCCGATAGAGCTGTCAACAGAACCCAGTTTAGTTAATAAGAGGCGTGAACGAGAACCAAAATGATGAGTGGCTGCGAAGATTAGAAATCCGCAGAAACAAGCTGATTAAGCAGGGCACCGATAAGGATTATCTCGCAGCAAACATAACAGCGATACAGGCCGTCCTTTCGGTAGGACAGCCTAACGCAACTCGTTCGGGACTTGTTTTAGTCTACAATATGTCGTCCGCAGATATACCCGCGTTTGTCCGGGCGAGCCAGGCAGAGGACCCAAAACCTTACAAGAACGCTTATGATATGGCGGGAATCGGGCTCGGCTTTCGCAGACAGGGCGTTGGCCGTAGAAGGCGGCGTGTTGACAAGGCTTTACCTGTCCAACCCGGAAAAAATATATATTTCGGAGCCGTTGAACTCAATGGTTCGGGAATGCGTTTTTACGGGGATTTCTGTTTGGTGCTCAGACAATGTGACCAAGATAAACTAATCGTGCTCGACCGGGACTCCTATTACCTTGAATACCCGCCGATTTCTGGACGGATACAAGGTGTCGCATCAAAGAGGAAGAAGGAAGCCGATAAGTTGAGCGGCAAGTGGAACCCCGACCTGAATTGCATCGCCACGATAAAAGTCTTGGGCAGCCATCTTCCTCCTGACAGGATCCTCACGACAGACCGAATATCCGACGCTGTCTTAAGTGACGAAGATTATATTGAGGTGTTGAGGCGGAATTCATTTGGCACGTCTGATCTTCGAGAGAACAGGGTGACTGCCGGGGATGCTGCCCTGGAAACATCGATAGGGAACAATCTGGCGTCAGGCCGATGCCCGACTTTTCAAGAGCTCCTCTGGAGAAAACGGCGTCGCGACGCGGTAACGTTCCTCCGTCAGGAGCGAATCGCGACGCGGGTGATAACGACAACCGGACGCGTGAAATCATGAGCGAGGCCTGGCGGATTGACACGCTCCATCCAAGAGGAGGTATGGCATTTGCAGGCCTGAGAGACGAGGATAGCCAACTAGGCAGCGAAGACGCTTCTCTCGATGAAATTGGTGTAACCCTTGAGAAACCTGCTGTATTCATCACTCCACCTGGGTTTGAACCGGAAGCTGTTCCCAACCGCGTTCTAGGACTCAGTGCTGGAAAGGGGAGTTTTCAAGTAGGTTTGTATTCGGCCAAAGGCGA
>Ga0070698_100008822_pt1 | contig 10846 bp, 9 predicted proteins | sample KBSK1502metaG_FD_65477 | JGI IMG/M metagenome (GOLD analysis project Ga0070698, IMG submission 65477) | Corn, switchgrass and miscanthus rhizosphere microbial communities from Kellogg Biological Station, Michigan, USA - KBS K1-50-2 metaG | ecosystem: Host-associated > Plants > Roots >...
GCCGACCGGGCGCCAGTGGTGAGGGTCAAGCGATAAGCGATCGGTGGACTCACGCGGTTAATTCACGCCTCGGTTTCTGCCGGGGCGTTTCCTTTTGAGGTCCAAGTGACAAGTGACGAGTGATTAGCGCGGCGCCCTTCTTGTCACTGGTCACTCATCACTTGTCACTCATCGGCCCTGTCTGCTAGATTTCGCCGTCCTCTCGAAGGAGCACGAACCTCACATGATGATTCCCGCCACCCAGATTCGCGTCGGCACGCTTTTGATCCACAACGGCGAGCTGCATCGAGTCCACGACATGATCCACAAGACTCCCGGCAACCTGCGGGGATTCGTCCAGGTGAAGATGCGCAACCTGCGCAACGGCTCCATGGCCGAGCAGCGCTACGGGTCCACCGACCGGGTCGAAAAAGCTTCCCTCGACGAGCGGGAGATGGAATATCTCTATTCGGACTCGGCGGGCCACCACTTCATGGACCAGCAGAGCTATGACCAGGTCAGCCTGTCCGACGAGGTGATCGGCGATCAGATGAAGTATCTGCTGCCCAACACGGCCATCCACGTGGACTTCTACGAGGGCGATCCCGTCGGTATCGAGCTCCCAAACACGGTCACGTTGAAGGTCACGGAGACCCAGCCTGGAATGAAGGGAGCGACGGCTTCGGCCTCCTACAAACCGGCCACTCTCGAGACCGGTCTTCAGGTCATGGTTCCGCAGTTCATCGAGGCCGGCACGCGAATCAAGATCGACACGCGGGACAACAGCTATCAGGAGAGAGCGTAGCTTTCAGCTTTCAGCTGTCAGCTTTTCGAGCCACGCCTTCCGGCCCTAACCTCGTCCCTCGCTTCCCTCGGGATGACAAAACAACTGACACGACGTCGGCTCTGGGTCGGCTTCGGCGTGAGCTCGATATGTCAGGACTGACATACGCCTTTCCTTCTGGCTGAAAGCTGAGAGCTGTAAGCTGATAGCTCTTTGCTTATCCCTCGCTTCGCTCGGTATGACGAGACGCCGGCTCGTGGTCGGCTTCGGCGTGAGCTCGATATGTCAGGACTGACATACGCCCTTCCCTCGGGCTGAAAGCTGAGAGCTGTGAGCTGACAGCTCTATGCTTTAACGGCATAGCTGTTCGTCCCTTTTTCCTTGACCTCGTCTTCATACGTCCAGAATAATCCGCCCGTGCGAAAGGCGCCCCTTCTCCCGGCGGCCATCGTGGTCGCCCTTCTTTCGGTAGCGCTGCCCTCGAGTCTCGAGGCGCGTACGGCCCATCGGAAAAAGGCGGCGCACAAGCACTCTCCCGTTGCCGGCCGACACGGGTCCGTCAAAGCCCGTCACGCCCGGGCCGCGAGCGGCTCTCGGGCAAAGCATTCGCGCCGTTCCTCCCGAGCCGTGATCTCCCAGGATGCCGCAGGAAAAGTAGTCCTGGACCGCTATCCCACTCCCGCGGTGTACGGCCCCTTCTACCCCGGGTCTCTCCAGAACTATCCCGAACCGCTCTGCGAACCGGCCGATGCCGTCGTGGAAGTCCATCTACATGAACCGGAAGGGACGGCCGAAGGCGAGGGGGAGCCCGCCGAAGCGGCGACGACCGAGGTGCCAGCGGACGCCCGGGCCGCGGAACCGGCGACGCTTTCCCGGATCGCCCGGAAACTGGGCTCCTTCTTCCGGCCCAAGTCGTCCGAGGCGGTCGTCAAGCCTGCCGACGTGGATCTGGGGGAGCTGCTCTCGGCCGGCTTCCAGATCCCCGTCGAGGGTGTGGACGCCGAAAAGCTCCAGGATTCCTTTCTCGCTTCCCGGGGGCGTCATAACCAGCACCTGGCCATCGACATCGGCGCGCCCCGAGGCACTCCCATTCTGGCGACGACCGACGGTGAAATCGTTCGCGTCTCTCGCGAGCGGCGGGGAGGCAAGGCGATCTACCAGAAGGACGCCAGCGGCCGTTATCTCCTCTTCTATTGCCACCTCTCCCGCTATGCCGAAGGTCTGGCGGCTGGTCAGAAAGTCAAAAAGGGAGATGTGATCGGCTACGTCGGCTCGACCGGGCACGTCATCGGAGGACCCCACCTGCACTTTTCGATCACGAAGCTGCCGCAGGACGACTCGAGCTTCAAGAGAGGGCTGGCGATCAATCCTTACTTGCTGTTTCTGGCCGGCGTGCCGTAGGGAAGTCGACAGTCGACAGTCGACAGTCAACAGGTCGGGGGTTTTACTCGACTGTAGACTGTCGACTGTTGACTTTCTTCTAGACCACCCTCACACCCTCCATCGCCAGGAGCCTCTCTAACCAGAGATTCGTGAGCTTCTCGCTCACCGTGTTTTGCCTTAGGCGGGCGGCGAGGTTTTCCCAGTCCACTTCGTCCAGCTTCTGGTCCTGGTTGAAACAGGAGAAAACGATCTCCTTTTCCTGACCGGTGGCGGGGTCGATGTGCCGCTGGAGGCACTGAGCGCAGACCTCCTTCATCATGCACTGCATCGGGGAGTTGATCGACGCGATCCCGACGTGATCCGGCTTGAGGTACGGCGCGAGCACGCCGTGGCGGGCTCGCGCGACGGCGGCCATCATCCGGTCCGAGCCGATCGCGATCACCCTCTCCACCGCGGAGAGCGGAATTTCGGGAGCTCCCAGACGGCCGGAGCCGTAGGCCACCATCGCCTCGATGATGTTCCCAACGAACTCCCGGTCCGACGGACGGCTGGCGGGAATCGTGGCGCCATGATCCACAGAGAGGACCAGAACGTCGGCCGCCGCCTCGAGCTCCTCGCGCTTGTAAAGGTCCTCGGCCTTTTTGTAGCCGGCGAAGTAGATCACCCGGTTGCCCAGCCTGCGCGCCTTCCTCCCGATCGAGAAGAGAACGGCGTTGCCCAGACCCCCGCCGCAGAGCATCACGGTCGAATCGCGTGGGAGCTCCGTCGCGCTCCCGGTTGGCCCCATGGCCAGCACCGGCTCTCCGGGCTTCAGGACGCTGCAGAGGCGGGAGGACCCTCCCAGCTCGAGCGCGATCATCGACAGCAGCCCCTTGCTCGCGTCCACCCAGGCTCCCGTCAGGGCCAGAGGCTCGATCAAGAGGGGAGAACCGCCAACGACCGGCGCGTGCGCTTCCAGATTCTGGAGCCGGAAGAACTGCCCCGGCTCGAAATTCTCGGCAGCGGCCGGTGCTCGCACGACCACTTCCACGATGGTCGGCGTCAGGCGGTTGACCTCGACGACCCGGGCCGTCAGCCGGTCCTCGAGCCTTTGCCGGAACGTCTCCCACTCCGAGGCCGGAGCGACCGGCCGTTTCCCCGCGTTGCCGAGGAGAACGGTCGTGATCGGGCCGTACCCCTTGCGCGCCGAGGCCATGGCTTTGACGACGTTGCCGTTGTAGGCGGGATGGTTGTCTCCGAAAAAGGTGATGAACTTTCCCCCGCGGCTGTAGCCGGTGAAGAAGGCCGTCTCATCCGTCGGGGACGAGGGCTCCAGCCTCCAGCCTCCCCGGCCGTCGGAAGTCGCGCGGTGGGGGAGAAAGAAACGCCGGCGCTCGTCCATGGGGAAACTGCCGGGCCGTTCCTTCTCATAGGTGATGTTGGGCGTGGTGCCGGCCGCGATCCAGCAGGAGCGGGCGGGAAGCTCGACGACGTCGCCGCCGTGAGAGCGGCGGAACCGGACGGCGGCCAGATGCCCGTTGCCGCCGGCGACGGCCTCTTCGGGCTCGAGGTTTTCCGTAAACGAGATCCCCTCTTCCAGGGCCTTGATGACCTCTTCGTGGTTGAGACGATAGGCGGGCGATTCCTCCATCGCGCGGCGATACACGATCGAGACTCCGCCCCATTCGCGGCAGAGGCGCGCCAGGGCGGGGGCCTCGCCGGCCGCGCGCGCGCGGGCCCGCTCGCGACGGATCTCCGTGCCGTGCTGGAGGAGCCGGTCGAGAATCTCCTTTTCCTCCGAGTCGAAGAGGGCGCGGACCCCCATCTCGCCGCGCTCGGCCGCGATCTGCTCGTAGCGGGCGAGGCTCTTCTCCGCGAGGAGGGGGTAGTAGGCGAGGAGCTCCGTGGCCGTGTCGATCGCAGTCAGCCCGCCGCCAATGACCAATGCCGGCAGCTCCACCTGCAGGTTGGCCAGGGCCTCCTCCTTGAAGGCGCCCGTCAGCTGAAGGGCCATCAGAAAGTCGGAGGCCTTGCGGACGCCGCGCAGGATGTTGTTCTTCATTCCAATGATGGTCGGCCGTCCGGCCCCCGCGGCGATCGCGACGTGGTCGAAGCCCATGTCGAAGGCCTGCTCCGCGTCGATCGTGCCGCCGAAGCGGACCCCACCGAGAATCGTGAGCCGCGGGCGGCGCGCGAGCGTCAGATGGACGAGCGTCAAGAAGTTCTTGTCCCATCGCACGGTGATTCCGTACTCGGAAACGCCGCCGAAGCCCGCGAGGGGTCGGCGATCGAGCGGCTGCGCGATCTCGGACCAGTCGCGGATCGGACGGATCCCTCCGCCGTCGGCGCCGGTCCAGTCGGCTGGCAGCGGCTCGATCTTCAAGCCGTCGATTCCGGCCACGCCGAACCCCTCGTTGAGCAGGCAATGAGCGAGCGTGTACCCCGCCGGCCCGAGCCCGACCACGAGCACTTTCTTTCCGTTGTACGGGAGGGGATAAGGTCGAGATGGGCTCAACGGATTCCAGCGCGTCAGCAGCCCGTAGATCTCGACCCCCCACGGAAGCGACAGAACGTCGGTCAAGACTCCCGTCTCGATCTGCGGAATGTTGACCGGCTCCTGCTTCTGGAAAATGCATCCCTTCATGCAGTCATTACAGATCCGGTGTCCGGTGCCGGGGCACATCGGGTTGTCGATCGTGACCAAGGCCAGCGCTCCGAGAGAGTCTCCCTCCCGGCGAAGCTGGTGCATTTCGGAGATCTTCTCGTCCAGCGGACAGCCCGGCAGCGCGATGCCGAGAGGGTTCTTCTGGTAGGTGTTCGTTTTGGCGTCGAAGAATCCCGTCGAGCAGGAATCCTTCTCCCGTTCGTGGCAAAGCAGGCAGTAGTGTGTCTGGCCCAGTACCTGGCGGCGCGTCATCCGGGGATCGGTCAATCCGAATCCGTCGCGCCGGCGGTGCCGGGCGGCCGGGCCCACCCTCTCCTCGGGGAGGTCCGACCTCGGCCGTTCGGTCTCGACCAGATGCTCGAAGTCGACCGATTCGGGCAAGTGCCAGGAGTCCCATCCCGCGATTTCTTTTTTCCATTCCGGGCGATCGATGCGCGCGCGCGCATAGCGGGCGTACTCCCGAAGAGCCGCCTCGAGAAACGCGAGCAGGTCCTCGTCGGAATCGCCTGCGGCGGGGGAAACTCCGGCGCCGGCGGCGGCCGCCGCTTCCGCCAGATCGCGAGCCGTCGCGCGGGAGGAGGCCGGCACTTCGGGCAGCTTCTTCTGGCGGACGGCTGCGAGAAAGTCGCTTTCCAGGTCCAGGATGCGAGAAATGACCCTCGCGGTCGCGAGCTCGGGGTCTTTTTCCCAGTCGGACGAAAGGTCGTGATCGAGCGAGTGCTCCAACCAGATGGCGGCTCGGCGCAGAGCGACGAATTCCGTCTCCCCTTCCGGCGCCTTCGCCCGGGCTGCGCGCCGCACCAGGAAATCGCGGCGAAAACGGAAGAGGACCGCCTCGGGACCGGCACTGGCCGCTTGCCGCTTCCACTCCTCTTCGACACCGAAGAGCCGCGCGAGGAAGCGCGAAAGGGGCCGCGCGGCTTCCACCAAGAGCCGCGATCGGGCGAGAGGATTGAAAGAGGCCGGCTCGTCCCGGTAGGCGCGCACGCGTCCGGCCAGGGCCGGGTCTTCATCCGTCAGCTCCTCGAGAAAGACCCGGTCGAGCTCTGCGAGCCGGTCCTCCCGGTGGAGATCCTGGTAGGTGAAGCCGGCGACGCCGAGGGGGAAGTCCCTCCCGGCCCCCGTTGGCGGTGGAGCGGCGGTTTCCAAGAAAAGCGATCTTAACCCGGCGGGCCTCTTCTCGGCGCTGCGATGGCCTCGTCGCTCAGGGCAGGGCGCGATCGAACGTCAGATACGACGTGATGCCCGTCTGGTCGTCGCGCACCGCGAAGCTCCAGCGATAGGAGCCAGGCTTCACGCTCACGCGGCCGGATCGAACCAGCCAAAGCGCATCGGCGAGGCGGGTCTGCTCCGGCTTTCCACTCAAGTCGATCGGGTCCGAGAGCCGGCCGTTTCGAATGGCGCAGACACCGAGGATGCGAACCGTGCCTTCGCCGCTGGCTCGGCCTCCCGCCTCCGGCGGCGCGGGATACGCGACGGTGATCTCGGCGACCGCATTCCCGCTCTCTTTCCCGTGGCTGTCGAGCTGCAGCCGGACGCCGAGCGGATTCTCGTCGGCCGGAATGTGCAGCCGGTTTGTGATTCCCTGGATCAGCGACTCGTCAGTGTCGAGAACCCGGTAGCCGCGGCGGTAGCGGAGCGCGACACCGGCCCGATTGACGGAAACATCGATTCGGTGGAAGCGGTGATCCCCGGCGAAGGGATCCCGGAAGGAGAGCGCGTATGCGGCATCGCGAGTCGAGACTTCCCTTCTCACGCCATCTTCGAACATGCGTCGCGAGAGGATTGCCTCGCCGCCGGTCGTTTCAGCGACCGCTTCCATTCTCTGCCCGGCGGCGATATCGGTCGTAGGAGGCGCCGCCGCGGCGCGGTTCGAGCGTGGAGAGAGCGGGCGATCGCCCTGATTCGTGGCTCGCAGGTTGAAAGAGCGGTCTGTCCGGACCCGGCCGTCCAGGTCGTGCGCCGCGGCGACCACGGGGTGGACCTCGATCCCACGGAGCAATGCCAGGCGCGCGATGTCGGTCAGCAACGAGGACGAACGTTTGCGGCTCCAGGCGAGGCTGTCGACGAGCAGGTCGCTGTCCCGGTCGGCCTCCAGCTCTGCCCTCCGCTTGGTATCCGGTCCGTCCGACAGCGAAACGCTGCTGTTGGAAGACTGAATCAAGTCCCGAGCGACCTCAGAGGGGGTTAGAAACGGGGCGCCGTCGGTGATGACGAAGAGCGACTTGCGCCCCCGTGTGTCCGAGAATTGGCGGAGCGCATCGAAGATACCGGCGAGCGAGGTTCGGACATGGATACCGGCGTCCATTGCATCGAGCTGGATAAACCCTGACCCCTTTTCCGGATTATTGGAGAGCTGGCCCGGAACGCCGAGGAGAGGAGCGGCCCGGCGCCGGCTTATCGCGGCAACCGCCAGGCGAAGCCGCTCGTGGTCCGACGTCCAGGGACACTCGATGCGGAGCGCGCCGTTGAAGCGCATCAGGAGCGCCTCGACCCCCGGCGGCAGAGCCGCGTCGAAAAGCTCGAAGAGCTGCTTGTAGACCGACTGGCGGTTCGATTGTTCGGAGGAAGTCTCGTCCATCAGAAAAGCCATCGAGTAGACCTGACGCGGCATCAGAGGCGTGGCGGTAGACGCTGTGGCCGCCGCCGCGGTCGGTCGCGGCAGAGCCGTCGGCAGATCGGGCAGGGGAGTGGAAGGCACCTCGAAGCTCTCGATCTTGACCTCCCGGCCATCGACCTTGATCTGGATCTCCGTCGGTCGAAGGCCGGTAAAGGCGCGGCCCTGCCTGTCGGTCGCGAGCAGCTCGACCCGCACGAGCTCGACGTGGACGCGCTCCTGAAAGCTTTGCGCGAGCGCGCCCGCCGCCACAAAGGGGAGAAGCATTCGAATCGCTCGAAGCGGGCGCAACAGACCTGCCAAGCATACGGCTTGACGGAGGACGATTATCAATAATAGGATTCGCTACTGATATGGAAATCGCCGCCCGCCGCCAGACTCGGCAACGGCGCCTCGTGTACGAGGCCGTGGCCGCGACCGACACGCATCCGACTGCCGAGTGGATCTACAACCAGGTTCGGCGCGCGATGCCACGAGTGTCGCTGGGAACCGTCTACCGCAATTTGCAGCTGCTCGTGGCCGACGGGAAGCTCAAGGCGTGGTCGCGAGGCCGGATCACGCGCTACGACGCCGACGTGGCCGTTCACGACCACTTCGTCTGCGACGCCTGCGGATTGTTGCTCGACGTGGAGCAGACGCCCGAAACCCTGGCGGCGGAGAAGAAGCTGCGCGCGCGAGGGCACACCATCGAGACCCGAGTTCTGGAGTTTCACGGTTTCTGCCGGGACTGCCGGCCGGGCCGCAATCCAAATCCGAGAACGGAAAGAGATAGGAGATGACTCTGCAACAGTCCAAGACCCACGACAACCTAAAGCATGCGTTTGCCGGGGAGTCCAAGGCCAACCGGCGTTACATTTACTTCGCGCGCCGCGCAGCGACGTGCCTGTCAAGGAAAACACTATGAGCGTCAGCGAAAGCGAGAGCCCTGTAATCCCCTCCCCGACTCCCAAGCGGACTCGGCCGAGGACAAACAAAGACTGGTGGCCGAACCAGCTGGACCTCTCGGTGCTCCACCAGCACTCGCACCTGTCCAACCCGATGGAAGAGGACTTCAACTACGCGGAACAGTTCGAGTCCCTCGACCTCGACGCCCTGAAGCGGGACTTGATCCAGGTGATGACGACGTCGCAGGACTGGTGGCCGGCCGACTACGGCCACTACGGGCCGCTCTTCATCCGCATGACGTGGCATGCCGCGGGCACGTACCGGATCGCCGATGGCCGCGGCGGTGGCGGCGACGGCCAGCAGCGCTTTGCGCCCCTCAACAGCTGGCCTGACAACGCAAACCTCGACAAGGCGCGCCGGCTGCTCTGGCCGATCAAGAAGAAGTACGGGCAGAAGGTCTCCTGGGCCGATCTGCTGATCCTGGCCGGCAACGTGGCCATGGAATCGATGGGGTTCAAGACGTTCGGCTTCGGCTTCGGCCGGCCCGACGTCTGGGAGCCCGAGAATATCTTCTGGGGCCCCGAGGACACCTGGCTGGGAGACGAGCGCTACAGCGGTGACCGGGAGCTCGCCCGTCCGTTCGGCGCCGTGCAGATGGGCCTGATCTATGTGAATCCCGAAGGGCCCGGCGGCAACCCGGATCCGCTGGCTGCCGCCAGGGACATTCGTGAGACCTTCGGCCGCATGGCGATGAACGACGAGGAGACGGTTGCGCTCATCGTCGGCGGCCACTCGTTCGGCAAGACCCATGGTGCCGCCCCGGCCGCTGAGAACGTCGGCCCCGAACCCGAGGCCGCTCCCCTCGAGGAGCAAGGCCTCGGCTGGAAGAACAAATACAGCGGCGGCAAGGGGGCCCACACGATCACCAGCGGCCTCGAGGGCGCATGGACCAACAATCCGACGAAATGGGACAACGGGTTCCTGGAGAACCTGTATAAGTACGAGTGGGAGCTGACGACGAGCCCGGCCGGCGCGAAGCAGTGGACTCCGAAGAATCCCGAGGCCAAAGGCACCGTGCCGGATGCGCACGATCCCTCGAAGCGGCACGCGCCCATGATGCTGACGACGGACCTGTCGCTGAAGGTGGATCCGATCTACGGACCGATCGCGAAGCGGTTCCGCGAGCATCCGGACCAACTCGCCGACGCGTTCGGCAGGGCGTGGTTCAAGCTGCTTCACCGCGACATGGGCCCCCGGTCGCGCTACCTCGGCCCGTGGGTTCCGGAGCCGCAGCTTTGGCAGGACCCCGTCCCGAAGGTCGATCATGACCTGATCGGGGAGCAGGACATCGCCGCCTTGAAGCGCAAGATCCTGGCTTCGGGCCTGTCCATCCCGGAGCTCGTGTCTACCGCCTGGTCGGCTGCGGCCAGCTTCCGCGGCACCGACAAGCGCGGCGGTGCCAACGGAGCGCGGATCCGCCTTGCGCCACAAAAGGACTGGAAGGCAAACGAACCGGCCCGGCTGGCAAAGGTGTTGAAGGCCCTCGAGCAGATCCAGCAGAACTTCAACAGGTCACAGTCCGGCGGCAAGAAAGTCTCGCTCGCCGACCTGATCGTCCTGGGCGGATGCGCCGCCGTCGAGCAAGCGGCCAGGAACGCCGGGCACAACGTCCCCGTTCCGTTCGCCCCGGGTCGCACGGATGCCTCGCAGGAGCAGACCGACGTGGACTCGTTTGCCGTGCTCGAACCGACCGCCGACGGGTTCCGTAACTACGTGCGAGCGGGAGACCCGCTGTCGCCGGAGACTCGCCTGCTGGACCGGGCCAACCTGTTGAAGCTGACCGCGCCCGAGATGACAGTTCTCGTCGGCGGAATGCGCGCTTTAAACGCCAACTTCGGGCAATCGAAGCACGGCGTTTTCACCGACCGGCCCGAGATGCTGACCAATGACTTCTTCGTGAACCTGCTCGACATCCGCACCGCGTGGAGACCATCGGCCTCGGCTGAGAACATGTACGAGGGTCGCGATCGCGCCACGGGCGAGCTCAAATGGACCGCCACGGCCGCCGACCTCGTGTTCGGCGCACATTCTCAGCTCCGGGCGCTGTCGGAGGTCTACGCAAGTGATGACGCGAAGGAGAAGTTCGTGCGTGACTTCGTGGCTGCCTGGAACAAGGTCATGAACCTCGATCGCTACGACCTTCTCGCGCAAGCCCGGAGCGGACGCCGGCGCGCGGCCGCGGCGAGCGCCTAAGTTCGTTACGAGTACCGCCTTGTTGCGTTCCGTTGCAGTCGTTCGCTGGTGGGAAAGGCGCAGCGGGGACACGACCCCGCTGCCCAAAGCCGCGGGGGCCGGAAACGGCTGCGTGGCGCCCCCCGTGTCGGGCGAGCAGGTCGTGGTGCCACCGCAGCGCTGTTGCGGCATGCCATTTTTCGAAAGGGGGAACATCGACTCGACCCGGGCGAGCCGACTCAGGAACGCGCAAGCCCTGCTTCCCTTCGTCCTGGACACGGAACGGTCGGAAGGAGAGAAACGATGGCACTCAAGGGAACCA
>Ga0070698_100008823_pt1 | contig 10845 bp, 15 predicted proteins | sample KBSK1502metaG_FD_65477 | JGI IMG/M metagenome (GOLD analysis project Ga0070698, IMG submission 65477) | Corn, switchgrass and miscanthus rhizosphere microbial communities from Kellogg Biological Station, Michigan, USA - KBS K1-50-2 metaG | ecosystem: Host-associated > Plants > Roots >...
CTGATCGGTCGAGCCAGAACCAATCTCGCTGAAGCCCGACGGGAGTTCGCTTATCAGTTCGATCGCTCCTTGGCGGCTCTCGCTGCTTAAACAGCAGTTCTCGACTTTGCAACAGCCCTGAGATGTCAGGCCTTTCCCTTGACAACGAGAACATCCTGTGTTATTATTTAGACGGCTAAGTAATAAGGAGGGGTTTGTGAGACAGATACAAGACTATATCGGGTTCCAGGTGCTCCAGATTCATAAAGCACACCGGCAGCTTGCTGAAGAGGGCTTGAACAAACTGGGCGTGCATACCGGTCAGGAGATGATCTTACTGCAACTCTGGATCGAGGAAGGTATTCCCCAATCCCAGCTTGCCGCTTGCATGGAGGTCGAACCACCAACGGCGACCAAAATGCTGCAGCGCATGGAGCGAGCAGGACTGATCGAACGACGACCGGACCCGGAGGATGCGCGTGTCTCCCTCGTCTACCTGACCGAACGGGGCCGCGCACTGGAACAGCCCGTCCTCGATGTGTGGAGGCAGCTCGAGGCCCGGACCGTCTCTGGCCTGTCGCTCACGGAGCAAACGCTCTTACGTCGCCTGCTTTTGCAGGTGGCTAGCAACCTTTCCTGACGAGTTGTTGTTCTGGTGGCCCCGTTCTCCTCGCGGAGAGCGCGGCCTATCTTTCGGCAATATACTTTGCCGTCTACTAATATTATGTAAGTGAGAAAGGGGTCCTGTATGTTTTCGCAACAAGAACAAGCGTATCTTCAGACACAACTGCTTGCCAGGCTGGCGACCATTGAGCCAGATGGACAGCCTGATGTCGATGTCGCGGGCTTCGAGTTTGATGGCGCACGCTTCTACATTGGCGGTTACCAGCTTGAGACCACGCGCAAATACAAAAATATTGTGGCAGGCAAGCGCAAGGTGTCACTTATTATCGACGATCTCAAGACGAGAGAGCCCTGGGCACCTAGGGCGATCAAGATTCATGGAACCGCAGAGGTCGTCGAACGGCAAGGGCGGATGGGTCCGGGCAGCTATATCGCCATTACCCCCACCGTCTCCTGGAGTTGGGGCATTGAGGAACCGCAGTTTCGGCAAGGCAAGGCCATTCCCAGAAAAATCACCTGGACATAAGTAACGAGGGTGACTCGACGTAGCAAACCTGGAAAGGATTCTCACGTGGAAAGTTTGTCTGCCTCGCGCCGCAATCAGATTCTGGCGCTGCTTGCCGTCGCCCAGTTGATGGGCGTCCTGGATTTCTCCATTGTGAATGTCGCGCTGCCGTCGATCCAGCGCATGTTTCACCTGGCTCCGGCGGACCTGCAATGGGTGGTGAGCGCTTACGCTCTCGTGTTTGGCGGGTTCCTGCTGCTGGGGGGGCGTGCCGCTGACCTGTTTGACCGCAAACGGGTGTTCATGTTGGGGTTGGGGCTGTTCTCGCTGGCTTCCCTGGCCGGAGGGCTGGCTCCCTCGCCGCTGGTCATCGTGGGGGCCAGAGCCGTGCAGGGATTAGGGGGAGCGATCGTGTCGCCGACGGCGCTGGCGCTGCTGACGACGACCTTTCCCGAAGGGCCTGGGCGCAACCGGGCGCTGGGTGTCTTCGGGTCGGTCTCCGGCATCGGCTTTGGCGCTGGCGTGATCCTGGGGGGTGTGCTCACCAGCTTTTTGAGCTGGCGCTGGGTCTTCTTTGTCAATGTGCCGCTGGGTCTGCTCGTGCTGCTGAGTGCCTTCCTCCTGCTGCCGTCTTCCAGAGCGAGCGCGGCACGAGCGCCACTTGACCTGGCCGGGGCGATCCTCTTGACAGGCGCGATAGTCTCGCTCGTGCTGGCGCTCTCGCAGATGGCCTCACCCGAAGCGGGGATGGTCCAGGTCCTCCTCCTTGGCCTCCTGGCCGTGGTCTTGGGTGTCATCTTCATCGTGGTTGAGCGCCGCAGCCAGCATCCGCTGGTGCCATTAAGCATGTTCCGCAGACGCAGTCTGTCTGTGGCAAACCTGATGGCGCTGCTGACTATTGCCATCGCATCTCTCCTGGCGTTTATCCTGACTCTGTACCTACAAAGCGTGCTGGGGTTCAGCCCGATGGTCACCGGGCTGGCATTCCTGCCGGCAGGCGTGGGAGGGATTGCCGGTGGCCAGATAGCGATACGAGCCATCCGGCGAATGGGGCTGCGAGGAGCATCGGCACTTGGGCCGGGCCTGATCGCACTGGGCAGCGTCCTGCTGACGCGTATTACCCCAGCCGGTGGGGTGGCATGGGTCGTCGTAGGCTACCTGATCGCCGGGGTGGGGATTGTCTGCACAGTAGTCACCACGACCATCGCAGCCACCGCACACCTGGGGCCGGAACTGCAGGGATTGGCTGCCGGGCTGCTTAATACCGCGCAGCAGGTCGGCGCGGCACTTGGCATCAGCCTAGCGAGCGTGGTAGCCACCTCGATCGCGCTGGCCGCCGGCGGCGTTCCGGTGGTGGCGGCAACGACAGGGTATCAGGCAACGCTGTACCTGGCGCTGGGGCTTTCCGTGATCACCGCTGCATTGACCCTCCTGGCAGACGAACCCGCATCCCGGTCGCCAAGCATACGAGCACATCGGCCTGTGAGCAACAACGGACCGGAGCAACACTTAAGCGATAAACTGCCTCTGGAGGCCAACTCGTAAGGCTGCCAGCAGGAAGGGAACTGTGTGTGACAGACTTAACCAGTTGGAGCACATATTACCAGCCGTTTGTCACAAAATGACCCCTCGACCCTCTTACTTAGTGATGATCAAGAGAAAGGACAATCACTATGGATCAAGCAATGACAGCATCAAATGACTTCCCGACGACCGGTGTGGAGCTAAGGACCCTGCTGGTGGCGAGCGACTACGCTCGCTCGCTGGCGTTCTATCGGGACGTGCTGGGAGCGACCGTGGTGCGCGAGTTTCCCGGGACTCTGTGCTTCCTGAGCTTTGCGGGGAGCCAGGTCCTGCTGACGGTTCCGGGCGGTCCCACGAAGGACAAGCCGACCGTGACCTTTGCCTCGCCCACCGACCCGGACAGGGTCACCAGCGAACTGGCTATCCGGGTGCCGGATTGCTATGCTGCCTACGAGGCGCTGCGCGCCCGCGGAGCCGAGTTCCTCACCCCACCCGTCGATTGGGGCTACGAGATCCGGGCCTTCTTCCGCGACCCCGATGGTCATCTCCTGGAGATTTCCCAGAGTGGCCAGCAGAAGTAAATGGCTCTCTCTTCTATAAGGTACTCGTTCGGCTTCGGATGTATTCCGCCGCGAACTCGCCTAATGTTGTTTGTCGAATAAAGGCTCTGACCAAAGAACAGTGCGGTTGCGTTCGCCCGCATCCCAGCGCTCCCGCAGATAGCGCGTCGACCAATCGAGCGGGCTGCGGCGCGGTTTGCGTGGCCCCCCATAGGGACCATGCTTCTGTGCCAGCCAGTGCTGAATCGTGCGTTGCCCCACTCCCAGACGCCTGGCAGACGCTCTTTTTTCTCTGAACAATGACACGTCAGCATCTCGCGTCCCATCAGCTTTGCTCCTTCTTTTTGCTCCTCTCGCTCGTCGTACGAGCATTCCTTTAGGTCAAACAGTCCCCGCTTGTCGGCGAGGCGCTCCGTGTTAAAGGTAGCGTGGGCATCTCGATGAGGCGCCCACGAGCAGGATCACTTACACCTGTGCCTGACCGCCATCGACGAACAGTTCGATCCCGGTAATAAAACTGCTGTCATCCGAGGCGAGGAACACCACCGCTTTGGCGACTTCGTCAGGATCGCCCAGCCGCCCCAGCGGGATGGGTGGAACGCTCGTCACGGTCTGCTTCCTCTGTTCCTCAGTCAGACCCAGGTGACTTTGGAACAGCGTGTTTGTTGGACCCGGGCTGACGGCGTTGACGCGGATCTTGCGGGCTTGCAGGTCCAGGGTCCAATTGCGCGCGAAGGAGCGTATAGCTGCTTTGGTGGCGTGGTACACACTGAGCCCAGGTACCGCTTTGATCGAGCCAGTCGAAGCGGTCAAAATGATCGATCCGCCGTCTTGCAGGAGCGGCAGCGCCTTTTGCACCGTGAAGAGCAGCCCTTTGACGTTGCTGTTGAACAGTTTGTCAAAGTGGCCTTCGGAAATCTCCCCCAGGAGAGCGAATTCCCCAAATCCGGCGTTGGCGAAGACGATATCGATGCGGCCATGCTGCTGCTTCACCGTAGCATACAGGCGATCAAGATCCGCGAGCCGGGAGACATCCCCCTGAACCGCGGTCACGTGCTTGCCGATCTGCCGTACGGCTGCATCCAGTTCGCTTTGACGGCGACCGGTGATGTAGACGTACGCGCCTTCTGAGACGAAGCGCCGGGCCGTGGCCAGGCCGATGCCGCTGTTGCCACCCGTGATGACCGCGACTTTTCCTTCAAGTTTGGTCATGATTCTTTCTCCTCTTGAGAGCATTTCATCACGTAAAGGCCCGAAAGCCGTGGTTTGGGCCACCTCCTCCAATTGACGAGCCCATGCCCTCTCGGATACTAGTCTAAGGAGGAAGCGTCATGAAAGCGTCATGAGTATCGTCATGAACGGGAAATGCTGTCATCTGTTTGCTATCCTGACGCGTTTCTGTCTGATAGATTGCCAACGATCGGCCGGATTCGCGCGTCGAGACGATTATTACTGAAAGTTTCTGCCCGAGATCAGTGCCTTGTCATCATAGCTCATCTATTTTTGGCATCATTCACGAAAAAGACAGTTTGATCCAATGCCAGCAAACGGGTTCTCGGACCGGTTTGGTGAGAAAAAAGTAAACCGGATCAGCCTGAGAACTGGTAAGAACGACCAGAGTTGCCACAAACTCCTGCGAGAAGGATCCAAGAGCCAGGGGGCCTTCTTTCATGTGCATCCACATCACCAAACCGGTCCGAGAACCTCAGCATACAACTGACGAGCTAGCCGATCGATGTATTCAGGATCAAGCATATCACCGAAACCATGGATATCAGGCTGATGCATGCCCTGCTGTACTTGCGAGAACCACGAGGAGGAGTACTGTTCACCGGTAGTCATAGTAGCTTGACATCTCAACATTCTTAAGTACACCCAGCGCGTCCTCTACCAAGACTGCCACCGAGTAATATGACGTGATCAGGTAGGATGCGATCGCCTTATTGTCAATACCCATAAATCGCACGGACAAGCTAGTGGTCAGTCCAGGCCGAAATTGACAGGGATGGGATACTGAAGGAAAACCATAGAAAGCTTTCCATGCAGCATCCCATTCCTGTCACCTTGTCCGAAACCGACCGTGCCTCTCTCCAGACCTTCATCCACGCAGGCAAAGCCAACGCGCGCACCTTTACGCGCGCACATGCCTTGCTCAAAGCCGCCGATGGATGGACCGATGAACAGATCTGCGAGGCGTTCAGCATCACGCGCAACACCTCCATTCGGGTGCGACAATCGTATCTCTCTGGAGGATTGGAGGCGGTCTTGCACGATAAAAAACAACAGCGCCAGCGCCAGGCATTGACGGGTGGGCAAGCGGCCCATCTCATCGCGATCGCTTGCACCTCGGCCCCGATGGACACGACCATTGGACCTTACGCTTACTCGCGAGGAAAGCCGTTGAATTGGGCTTTGTGGATTCCATCTCGCCCGAAACGATCCGCCAGATGTTAAAAAAAATGAGTTGAAGCCCTGGCAACACGACTCCTGGTGCATTCCGGAGGTTGGGGCTGAGTTTGTGGCCCCCATGGAAGATGTTCTGGATCTCTATGAAGAAGCCTACGATCCGCGCTATCCTACCATCTGCTTTGATGAGAAGCTGATTACCCTGCACGCCGATGTCCGTGCCCCACAGAAGTCCTCACCTGGCCAGCCCGAACGTATTGACTACGACCCCAAGCTTTTGTCAGAACCCGCAAATGAGGACGAGTTTTTACCTAATAACCTGGTATTCTCAAGATACAAGGTTGGTAAGGCGCCTGAGGGCGTGACCTCCTTTGCGATCAGTCCTAAGCATATGATGGAGGAAAGCATGAACGAACAAATCGACAAAGAGCAGGATGGCCGTGCAGATTTTGATTTCTTCATGGGCTCCTGGAAAGCTCATAACCGGAATCTGCCAGAGCGGCTGAAGGGGTCAACGGCTTGGGAAGCATTTGGAAGCACAACGGTGGCTCGCAAGATCCTGGGCGGGCTGGGCAATTTCGAGGAATTTACAATAGACTTCCCGTCGGGGCCGAGAGCAGGGATAGCCCTTCGCATCTTCGATCAAAAGTCGCAGCAATGGAGCATCTATCCGGCCGACAGCAAGTACGGCTTCCAGTCCCAGCCCATGATCGGCGCATTCAAGGATGGGCGCGGCGAGTTTTACTCGCACGAACCCTGGGAGGGCAAGCACATCTGGTGTCGGGTCATCTGGTCGGAGATCACCGCCACCTCGTGCCACTGGGAGCAAGCATTTTCCGCCGATGGCGGCAGAACCTGGGAAACCAACTGGATCACGGATTTTGAGCGCATCGACTAAGCGACACACACTGGCGCTCGCATCCCTCTCTGGAGAAGGCAAGCGAGCTATGTTGGAGGTATCATGAAGATTGGACTTGGACTCCCTGAATCCATCCCTGGCGCATCAGGCCAGCTTCTACTTGATTGGGCCAGAAAAGCCGAGGCTGGTTCTTTTTCTAGCCTGAGTGTGTTTGATCGCCTCGTCTATGCCAATTATGAACCGCTGATGACGCTGGCCGCTGTGGCCGCTGTGACCCGGCGCATTGGCCTGATGACAAGCGTTTTGCTGGCGCCGCTGCGCCCCCCAGCGCTGCTGGCAAAGATGGCTGCGAGCCTCGATGCGCTCTCCAATGGCCGCCTTACGTTGGGATTGGGCATTGGTGGACGCGCCGATGATTTCAAGGCGGTCGGGGTTGCCCTCAAGCAGCGCGCCCGGATCTTTGATGAACAGTTATCCCTGATGAAGCGCGTCTGGTCCGGCCAGTCAGTGAGTGAGGACGTTGGACCAATTGGTCCACCAGTTGTCTCACCCAATGGTCCACAGATTCTGATAGGCGGCTATTCACAGAAGGCGATGCGCCGCGTCGGAAAGTGGGGCGATGGCTATCTTGCAGGTATCTCTGGCCCCAGGGAAGCCAGCGTCCTCTATCACAAGGCCGAAGAGTCCTGGAAGGAGGCTGGCAGGCTTGGGAAGCCGCGCTTTGTCGGTGGCTTCTGCTTTGCTCTGGGGGCCAACGCACGTGAGCGTGCCAGTCACTATCTCAGGCATTACTTTGAAACAGAGGACATGGTGCAATCCATCCCCACGACATCGGAAGGGGTGCAGCAAGCTATCGAAGCCTACCGAGAAGTAGGAATGGACGAAGTGATCCTTTGGCCATGTATCTCCGACCTTGACCAAGTCGACCGGGCAGCGGAGATCGTCAATGAGCGGTTGAGTTGGTACACTTCATCTGAGTGAGTCAGGGGCACAGAGAACTGCTGAGGCCGAGAAGGCTATCCCCTCCTTTGCAGCTGGTGACAGTTTGACGTAGCGATCCCCCGACAAGGGCGTGGCGACTGCCCGGAGCGTTCGGGGGATTGACAACTTTCTCTGATGATGCCCTAGATGTGGAGCGGTTTGCCCAGGTACGTTCGTACCAGTGCTCAAGATTGAGGGCAATTTCTCATGTTTGAGGGCCAGACCCGCTCCCTTCGTAGGGCATTTACCAATGAACCCTGGAGCCTGACGGAGAGAAACAGGTGCCTTTTCCTTCTCAAAAAGGGACTCCACCTGAACCAGGAGAACGCCCACAGGCTAGATATCTGGAGCCTGACGGCCGTGCATGCCCAGCGAGTAGCCAATTTCTCCGCCGTGATGCAAGTCGTGTTCAATCACATGCCAGACGACCCACCCACGGGTGTACATGTGTGTTTGGCCGTTGAGTTCATACTCGAAGACGACCTGCAGATCGGTGGGGGTGTAGCGCGCTAGCGCCTCCTGGATCACCTGCCAGGTGAGAGCCAACCCGTTTACGATCTCACTGGCGGAGCGTATTGGAGAACCAGGGGAGTTCCAATAGGAGAGCGCGTCAAAAGCGTCATCTCCCTCGTGCAGAACATCGTGGTACCAACCTGCGCGCGCTGCAATACTATGGCGCGCCAGCTCACCGATTGAACGCAGGTGGGGCGCAGCACGCAACGCAAGCTGCTCAGGGGATAACGGGGCAAGGGCTTTGCTTAATTCCCTTTGATAGGTTTGCCAGCCCTCAGTCATCATGGCAAGGGTGATATTGGTGTCAGTCATGAAGACTCCATCTGGGTTTTCATTGGGTTTGCTCGTTACTATCTCATCCCTGTCAAGATCGATCTGGACTGACCACTAGGCAAGTGTTCGTTTGGAATGCCAGTCTGGTGAAGACCGATGACTCCTTGCTCTCGCTCGCCGACACGCATGAGCAGAATACTCGTTGTCTCGCTACCATTCACCATCAGTTTGTCTGTGGGGATCAGGGGTACACCGCGCCAGGTAAGGAAAGGGTTGCCAAATATCTCGACCGTGGGAGGTGGTACGCCACGGCAAGTACATTCACGCCCGAAGGCTGCAATGGCACGTGGATGGGCGAGGAAAAAGGCGGGCTGTTTCCAGATGCGGGCGAGCAGTTCATCCATATCATCGGGAGTGGTGGGCCGCTGCGTGTCTGGACACTGCAGGCTGGTGCAACGTTTTTGAGCAAGCCGAACTCCGGGCTATTGATCATCTCCCACTCCTGCCTCTCCTTGACGGCTTCAATGGTCAGGCGGAGCTGTTCACCGAGCTGATTATGGGGGGTATTGTAAATATCGGAAACATGGGTATGTACACGCAGGACAGTCTGCACGATACTCAGCTCATACTCACGGGGATCTTCCTCGTAGTCTACAAACGTCTCGGGCAGATCGGGTTCCCCCGTATGGGCAGTAGAAAGTTCAATTGGTTTTTCGCCAAGTCCATCCAGTAGCAGCGAGTCACTCGCACGTCGCTGTTGAACAATACGCTCCAGGTGACTACGTAATCCTGAAGCTTGATTCATCAACTCTGTAAAGGGAGTACGCTCAAGTTTCAGAAGCAGACACGGCGTCATGGCCTGTACATTGGATGTCCATGTGATCTCTTCCAGCAAAGCTATCTCGCCAATTTGTTGGCTCCCTCATGATCCTGGAAAGAGGAGCGCCAGGGGCCGGAACCGTGAATAAACGGTTGCATGATGGCCTTCTCAGCCTGTATGGTATGGTTCAGGTCATGCGCGGCCCATTCATGTATTAACTGGCCGAGTGTTACTGTTCCAAGCTCACTATGCTCAGCGGTACGGTTGAAGTCCTGGGGGGTGACGCGCTCCAACACGGCGAAGCTGGCCTGGCGCAAGCTGGCAAATTCATTGGCCAGTTGCTCTGGCGATGACGCTGTATTTTTTGTGCCTTGCGTATCGGGGTCAAAAGCGGGGATAGCTTGTCCCGCCAGGATTGCCTGCACACGAATGGGAAAGATATGTTCGGTATCAAGTAAATGGATCAGGCACTCTGTTGCTGACCATTCACCTGCGGCAGGCTGGCGGTTCAGCAGGTCAACGGGCAGTGTCTTTGTCATATTCAACCAGCGCGGCGCGGTTGTGGCGAGAACGGCTTTTACCATATCTAGCGCGTCGGTCATGATAGTCTCTCCTCTTTATACCACAAGAAATTTCTCCTGGAAGCAGTTCTAACGCAAAATGAGGTGTGAGAGAACAGCCAATTGGTATTCTGGGGATGAGCCAAACAGAAGGAGCGTGGCGTTTACATCCCTTCCTGGAGGAAGGCGATAGCAGTATCACACCAGGCGACATTGTTAGCTTCAAACATCAACCCTCCCAGCAGTGGCAGGTAAAGTAAGCGCTGCTCATAGGTCAGGCGCTGCGGATCAGGAAAATCGCGTTCCTGCAACTCACGGTAGACGGCTAACCGCCCGGCATGGAGAGCTCGACGGCGATGGAGTTCCGCCAGCAGGACTTCAGGTGGCACGAGCGATCCTGCCCGTACCTTGAGCAGCAAATCTTCACGAAGCACGCCGGGTTCAGACGGCTGCATAATCCACTCGGTGAGTGCATCGCGTCCTTCAGATGTAAGAGCGTAGCGTTTTTCCGTTGATGGTGAGGAGGATGGGACACGTTCAACATAGCCCTGTTCTTCCAGGGAGGTCAGTTCGCGATAGATTTGCTGGTGCGTAGCCTGCCAGAAATAGCCAATGGCCGCGTTGAAGCGCTTGGTCAGCTTATACCCGCTGGCCGGTCCACTTAGCAGTGTCGCGAGAATCGCGTGCGATAATGCCATTACCTTTCCCTCTTGCACTTTGTTGCATGATAGATTATACTCTCTCATAAGTAGTGCCGCGCCAGGACAAGTGTTCTAATGTGCATGATCGTGAGTGGTTTCCCCCGTCCTTCCTTGCTGCTCCCCCGTCTCTGTGCAGAATGATCTATCTCTGTGCGTCTATGGCCGGATGAGAGAATGCTTTCCGATGCTGACTTGCCCAGATGTAGTTACATGCCAGGTTCGTCCTCGATGAGTTCGCGGGTGGGTCAAGGCTGGTAGTCGAGCAGGTCGCAGGGGGACACGTCGAGTGCATGGGCTAGTTTATCGAGGGTGAAAAGCGTAATATTCGCTTCCTCTGGCTTGCGGTAAATAAGCTGAATGGTAGTCATGTTGATGTCTGCCAGGCGTGAAAGCTTCCCCTGGCTGATACCTTTCTCTCGTGCAACTTCTTTCACTCGCAACCGTATCACGAATTTCTGACTTCCTACCTCGTTTTAACCACCATATCAGACTTGTACAGTTGATAGAAGATGGGTTAAATATGTATAATTAAAATTAGTC
>Ga0070698_100008825_pt1 | contig 10844 bp, 9 predicted proteins | sample KBSK1502metaG_FD_65477 | JGI IMG/M metagenome (GOLD analysis project Ga0070698, IMG submission 65477) | Corn, switchgrass and miscanthus rhizosphere microbial communities from Kellogg Biological Station, Michigan, USA - KBS K1-50-2 metaG | ecosystem: Host-associated > Plants > Roots >...
TGCGCTGTGATTCCTCCTTGGATCGTCGTCCTGCTCCTTCCAGCTCGGCGATTTAGCCGGATTCCAACGGATACGGCAGGTAAGGAACCAAAGTGCCGTGGTGTGGATCACCGCGTATTCCATTTGCTTCGTCCTTTCCTATAAAATCGAAATCTGGACATTGCCTTCACCTTCGTGGCGCGCAATCCGGACTTCTCCTCAACATCCCTGGTAGGTGCAACGCACCTGCCAAACGGGCATGTCCGCAAATGATGGGAATTAAAGGCCAACGAATGTCGATCGAGAAATGCTTGCTGTCAGCCGCTTAAACTCAGTGTCAAGATGCGAGACTCGGGAGCTGCAGAATCTTATGGAGCGAGCGGTGCTGCTATACGACGGGCAAATGACTTGAAGCTGTTTTCCCGAATTGTTGTGGGTTCCGGATATTCTGGCCCGCTAATTCCGGAAATTCTGGCACGCTGTATATTCGTTGGCAAGAAGTGAAGCTAACAATCACGCTCTCAAAGGGGTGTTCTTTGCAAGTGGAAGAGCGGACGCTCACATCGTTACTACTCGAGTGGAACATCCGGCAGTGATAAATCCCTGCCGCTTCCTCGAACGGCTCGGTGCGACGGTGACGTACCTGCGAGTCGATGGCTTCGGACGCGTCAATCCCGACGATGTCCGCCGGGCCCTGCGACCGAGCACAATCGACGTCTTGCCTACGTTCGGCAGGTTACCCGCGCCGTTAAGCCGGGTGGCCACGTGATTGTCGGCACATTCGGACCAGAAGGACCTACGAAATGCAGCGGGCTTGACGTGATGCGCTATGACGCCGAATCGCTTCACGGCGAGTTCGGCGGGCACTTCCGCTTGGTAGAGAGCTGCAAAGAATTGCACAAAACACCAGTTGGCAGCACGCAGCAATTCTTGTATCGCTACTGCCGGCTTGACTGAGGCCCGCACACTCGGCGGTGATAACTCGACCTACTCGCATCACATGGGGCTTGGTACATTAGGCCTCGCTCCCGCGCCTTTGATCGTTTCTGGAGTTGCTCCCGAGTGACGCTAGTGCTTAATCGGACGCGGGTTCTCACTGAGCTGTAAAGGTAAGCAGGATGCTCTGCGCGCGTTCGATTAAGCCGTTAGAAGGTGGCCGCTGGCGGTTGCGGCGGATGCGGGAGGGGTACGTCCTATGGAATTTCTATCAGTTACCGATTTCTGAATATACTCCTGAAGAAATGAATGAAGGGGCGTTGTTTCGACCATGGTGCATGACGTGGGGAGCATAGCACGCGAAGCGTCCGCCGCGCCAGCGGCTACGTTCTGACGGGCAACTCTGACGTAACGCGATTAGGTAAGGGTGGCTGACAATCCATCCAGAACCCTGTGTTACGTAGGCGTGGTCTGGGTCGGCAGAGTGAAATAAAATGTTGCTCCTCGCTCATCGTTTGTACTCGCCCACAAGCGGCCGCCGTGGGATTCGACGATCGAGCGGCTGATCGCCAGGCCCATGCCGGAGCCCGATGGTTTCGTGGTAAAGAAGGCACTGAAAATCTGGTCTGCGTTTTCGACCGGCAGGCCCACGCCGGTGTCGCTGATGGAGATGATGATATATCCATCTTTATATAGCTCCGACTTAATCGTAAGTTCACCTCCTGTGTCTTTCATGGCTTCAATGCCGTTGAGCATAAGGTTCATGAACACCTGCTGCAGTTGGACACGATCTGCCGACACTGTGGGAAGTGCGGCGGCCAGATGGGTGTGCATCGAAATGCGATAGCCGTTCGCCTCGCTACGCAGAAGTTTCAGCATCTCGCCGACGACTTCGTACACATCGACCACCTCGCGTTCTGGTGGAGCACCTCTTTTGTACAAGGACCTCACACGGTCTATGAGTTCAGCCGCGCGCTTACCGACCTCCACCATCCTCGCGGCTGCTTCGCGCGCCTCCTGCACATCTGGTTTATCGCACTTGAGCCATCGCAAGCAGGTCCTGGCGTTTGTGATTGCCGCCGCAATGGGCTGTTTTAGCTCGTGAGACAGTGATGCCGCGAGTTCACCGAGTGTAGTGACGCGGTTTATATGCGCGAGATGGGCCTCCAACTGACGCAATCTTTCGCGCTCGGTTTCGGCACGCTTGCGTTCGGTGAGGTCGAGCACGAAGGCAACACCTTGGTTCGTGCTTTCTTCGAAACTCGCGCTACCGACAAGGACGGGCACGCGGCTGCCGTCTTTGCGGAAATACTCCCTCTCGATCGGTTGCAAGCGCCCGGTCATCTTAAGTTCGGTGACCAGTTGGGCGTCGCGCTCGCGCCATTCTGGAGGCGTCATATCCGTCCAGCGTAGGCGGCCTGAGACAAGATCCTCTCGATCGTATCCGACCATCAGCAGAAACGCATCATTGGCTTCGAAAATCGGACCCTCGATATCCCATAAGAAAATGCCGATGATGTCCGCATCAATTAGGCGGCGGATCCGAGCTTCCCGCTCCCGCAGGACTGTCTCTGTCTGGCGGCGCGCCGCTACGTCTCGCGTAAGCTGCTCGTTGATCTCATGAAGATTGCGATAAGCGACCTGCAGATTGTCAGACAAAACATTAAAGGCTGTGGCCACGCGCTGCAGCTCGTCCTCGTGTCGGCGGGGCGGACGTCGCAACCGCAACGGCGGAGGTGGGTCGTTGATCCGGTAGCTGGCAGCAAAGTCCGCAATTGCGAATAGATGGCGGGTTACTAATTTATGAAAAATATAAATGATGAATAGCGACACCAGGAAAGTTTCCGCCGCCTGGTTTAAGAAAATGGTCCATCCCGTATGAAAGAGCCTTCGACGTAGGTCGGCAAGCGTGGCTTGGACATAGAGTGTGCCGATCCTAGTGTTCTGCCCCTGCACATTATATAGAAGCGCATATTCCCGCGTGACTGTTGATGATGCGGATCTCTCACCAAGCCTTATGACGAGCGGATCGCCTGCGCTGCCAGCCTCAAGTACTTCAACAGCGCGGATATCAGGGAGCCGAAGAATTCCCGTGAGCTGCAGCCGCAACTGGTTTTCATCGAGGGCCCAGAGACGCTCAGCCAGGCTGTCCAAATTGGTTTTGCTGATCTGGTCGAGTCGCAACTCGAGTGCCGACACCTCGTTCCGGTACTCAAGATAAAGCTGAACCACAGTCAGGAGGAGCGTGACGCAGGCGCTGAAGAGCAGAACGTTAACCAGCAGGCGCACGGTCAGACCGTGGGAAGTGATCCGGGGAGTAGAGGGCAAAGCCATAATAGCGACACTCTAAGGCAGCCGGGCCGGATCGAACCACAGTTCCTTCCGCTTGAGCGGCACCCAGGCCGGCAAGAACGGATTCTCCAGCTCAATTACGACCCGTTCGCGAAGATTGAGGTCAGCCAGAAGTTTGCGGAAGTGCCTGGCGAAAAAGGCATCGAAGCTGCCGTCCGCGACCATGCGCTCAAGCCCGGCCGTGAGGCGACCCGCCAGGCGAGGGGTGGACCGGCTGACGTAGAAGGCCTCGAAGAAGGCGTAATGAAGCAGAAGGTGCTGCTCGACCGCTAAATCTGGATAGCGTGTGCCATACTCCGCGAACTCCGGGGCGACCTCCCACAGTCCGCGTGGGAACAGATCAAACCGGCCGTGCAGGACCATCAATACCAGCGACTCATAGTCGTATGTGGTCTCGACCGGGATTCGCTCGTGCTCGTAGATGCGCACATCACCCCATCCGCTCCCTTGGCCGATACGTAGCTGGCGCAGCTCCTCGATGCTATGGACACGCAAGAGCCGGTTTTGGCTGCGCCGGTTGATGAAAGCGACGCGGTAGCCGAGCAGTCCCTTGTCAATCGGGAACGCCACCGGGATCATATTCCACTCGGGGGACGGGGCGGACTGGCCGACACCTGCTGACAGCACGTTGACCAACCGCCCCTCAATTGCCAGTTCGATGGCGCGCCCAATCGAGACGTTTTCAGTGAATGGCTGGACGTCATAGGCGCCGTAGTCGCGCCGCGTCCGCTCGAGCGCCTCGTGCAAGAGCGCCAGTTCATAGGGGTTTATGGCGCCAGGCCGAAGGCGCGGGAACGTCACCAGTTTCACCACATCATCCGCGGACGCCCCACACGGCAGGACGGCCAGTAGCAACAAGCCAATCAGCAACGTTCGCATCCCGGTCTCAAACCGTTTCCAGTCCAAACGTCTCGGCAAGACATCTCCGGCTATCCAGGCCGAGTTTGTTCAGCACATTGCAAACGTGAAATTCTGCGGTGCGTTCAGAGATTTTTCTTTTTAAGGCGCAGGCAATCTCCTTATTCGTGAGCCTCCGGAACAATACCTGCGCGACATGGCTTTCGCGCGTCGTCAGCGATTCACCGCTCAGGAGCTGCCGATCAAGCAGTGTCTTCATATGCTTGACACAGGCCAGCAACACTTCCGGAGGCGCCCACACCTGGTTTCGCAGCAGAGCGAGCGTCGCCTTAAGAAGTTCGGATCTCCAGTCTTCATCGGGGACCACCACACCATCGATGCCCCAATCGAATAACCGGATCATTTCATCTATATCGCTTCGCTCAGGAGCCAGGAGCGCCAGAAATTTGCTTCCGGGTGAATCGCGGCGCGATCGTCCACTCAAAGGCCCTAGCGGAGAAGCGAGAGAGCAGCTATCCAGAAGAAACAGACATGGCAAATGGGAACACTTCACGCCATCGGCTTCGCTCACAGGATAGCGCAACATGCGATCCACAAGCGCTGGCTGGCTCGAAAGCGCACCCGTTATGTCGCGGACACCGAGGAGGTAGGAGCTAACCACTTGTAGGGCGAGAGCCATCTTGGCCTCCGCCCCCAGGTTGCGAAGAGCTTCGAGGCTTCGAGATCAACTCGTGTCGCCTGAGGAGGAGTTTGGGGGAGGACTTCGCCGCAGTGCGAAACGCTGATGAGAGAGCGAGTATAGTCCCTCTGCAGAGACTTGCCAACCGGAATGTTACGCGCAGAGGAGCCGTTAGCGGCAGCTGCGCTCTCGTCAGAGTCGTACGAATTAGCTACGTTGTTGTTGTTGCCGTTGCTGTCCGCCCGTGTGCTGAACCGTTTTATTTCTGGACCTTCGCGGACAATCCATGACTGTGAATCTGAACCATCACGCAAAGCGCCAATTACAAGTGGCCACTCCTTCCACGGAAAAGTTTCGACAGTGAGTTGGCCGTCTTGTAGATCAACGCCTTCGTCATATCCGAGGCAGGCGACGGTGAGGCCCGAAGTCCCAAGCAGCAATTCCCAGATCGGCGCGTAGTTCTCTCCCGTGTATTCTATGGTTCCCAGGTACAAAGACAGCGGCTGCCCTTCAAAGAAAGGGCTTAAGACGAGCGCATAACGGATCGGTCCCCCTTGAGGGCGAACTGTGAAAGCTGAAATAGCGCCCATCTCTAGCTTCACGGCAGCAGATTCCAGCGAATCGTCTGTTGGTTCATTGGTGTCGCTTCCTTTCGGCAGGCATTCGATATTGCATGCCAGCGTTCCGATAACGCGCCGAACTGCTTCGACGGTCGGGGGAAGTTGTTTCGAACCAAATTCGAAGACTAGTTGCATGGGTATGTATCTGAGGAGAGCGTATCTTATCGCATGAGCTCCTTCTCCCGGCGAATTTGCTGCTGCATCTTAACGGCTGCTTCATGCCTCTGACGTGCGCTACCGGGGGCTGAGCGAGCGGCCTGTTGTATGCGTTCTGTTTCCCTATACGTTTCTCCACGGAGTTTGTCGATTTCCGATTGCCATATTTTCTCAGCCATGGCAATGTCTTCACGGATTGAATTGTCCCCACCACCGAAACGGCGTTCTTGCTCAAGGCGACGTTCACTTTCGAGCGTTCCGTTGAAACGCGGGTCCGAAGAGTGATTGATCTTGCCAACATGGGCTCGATTAACTTCCTCTTTTGGCATCCAGCGCATATCCTCAGCCGTCGGTGGACGGTTTGCGTTGTGTCCACGGTGCGGAGTGCTCTCGGTCGGACGAGGCTTCCATACGAGGGGCGCTCCTTTACCCTGAACGTATTGCAAACACCAGGTCAGGTTATCTGTCGTAAGGGTTCTGCCTGACATTGCATTCATTAACGCGGCTGCGTTCACGAACGCATTGTCACCATCGGTATCCAGCCCATTGCGTTTCATCCAGTTCACGACGAAATCGATTTGATCGGGTGTCCATCCTGAGGATGCTTGATCGAATTTGATTCGGGCGGCTGACTTGAAAGTCAACTGATTAGCCTCGCGCAGCTTTTCAACTGCAACCTTCAAGGTCTGCTCAGTGATCGGCTGCTTCCACTGATTGACGATGTAGTCGTAAATTCTGTTGCCGTTCTGCGTGCCTACTGAGCCTGTACTATCCACATGAAGACTCTCACGATGAAGCCCATCGCCTTATGCAAATCACCAAATTCAGATCGGAATTGTTAATCGCGCTGGAGCAAGTGACGGTACATCTTCAGCGAGCACAGAACACGCTCACGAGACTAGGAAGGAGTATTGCCGACAAACCTCGAAGCCTAAACGAGGCACTTCACGAAAGGGAGAATGGCTTGCGGAAGTTACTAGCAAGCTCTCTCGATGCAATCGTTGTGACGAACGGTGACCGGCGTTTTGTTGCAGCAAATCCGAAAGCCTTAGAATTATTCGGAATCTCGGAAACGAACATGACGAAGTTCACCATTGACGCCTTTCTTCCGAATCGTCAAATTCTGGACTTCGACGGAAAAGGTCCGCCTTTCATAAGACGAGACGAGAGGCATGGTAAGTGCAAGATTAGGCGTCTGGACGGAAGCTTCCGAGTCGCAGAATATATTTTCGTAGCAAATTTTGCCCCTCTTCGGCATTTATCCAGATTTCGTGACGTTACTCCAGAAAAAGCTCAGGTGAAATTTATTGCAAAAATTCAACTCGGGCCACGGCGATATTCAAGTACCGGCCAGCTACACCGAGGACACTCAGAAATCAATTGATTGTCCGCTCCAAAAGTGACAAAGCAAGGTGACAAAACCCTCCAGGAGACGGTATTCGTCGGAACTATCTACCGCGTCACCCTGGAGGGTTCCAAAATTCGGGAAAAGGTTTTTTGAACCTCAAGGCCCAGCGACCGGACCTGCTCTTTTGACAGTGGCCGATTCCGGGCCAACTAGGAACGCCGGCTCCTGTCTCTTTCAGAAACGGGAAAAACCGGCAAATTCCTTAGCCTCAAGCCGGTTTTCTCAGACACACCTCCGTCTCGTTCAGACTTCGCCCGCTTGGTTCTCCCTCTCCGCCGCGCTATTCGGCTTCACCGGCGGAGCCAGCAGATTCACAACTGCATTCCTCGGCTTCGTGCTGGGACTTTGCAACGGAATACTCGGCCACATCCAATTTCTTGACTCGCGCGTCTAATCCACCTAGAGTCGGGCAATGAGCAAGAAGCTATTCATCGTCGTGGCGTTGGTCGCCTTGTTGGGTCTGCAATTTGCGGACTGCATGTCCGCGACGACGCAAGACCCGCAGAGCATGAAGTGCTGCGGTTCCATGCCCTGCGATCCGTCTAATCAAAGTCACGATTGCTGCAAGGGCATGGTTTCGTCTCAATCTCCCAGCGTGTTGCCGGTCGCTCATGTGACGCTCCATGCGCCGGTGATGGTTGTGACTGACGTCCTCGCTTCGCCCCAGGCGACGCCATACACCGAAGTCTCTCGCCTGGATTTCGAGGCTCCTCAGCATTCACCTCCAGAGCTGTACACTCTTCATTCTTCCCTCCTGATCTGATCCTCTGCTCCGCGGTGCGGCAACGCACCGTCCTGTCTCTTGTTGTGTCTCCGCTGTTCCTTTAACCCGCCGATGTGTTTTTGGTCGAGTCCCTCGCGGGTGACTCGCCGCCTATCTGCGGCTTCGTTTGTGCACGTTCAGGAGAAAAAGATGTTTTCGATAGCGAAAAGGAATTTCACTGCGCGTTTGTCGTGCGCAGCTCTTCGTCGAAGTATTTCTGCACTTTTGCTTTTGTCTGTGTTCGGCGGAACTGTCTTTGCCCAAGAGCCAACATCCTCGCACGCGGGAGGGGCAACTCAACTCTCCGAGTTGCTCGCGGAAGCGGAGAAAAACAATCCACAAATCGAAGCGGCGCGACGTGGCTGGGAAGCAGCAAAGCAAGTGCCGACACAAGTCTCGACGCTTCCCGATCCGCAATTCACTGTGCAGCATTTCAGCGTCGGCAGCCCGCGCCCATTCGCGGGGTACACCAACAGTGAATTTGCGTACATCGGTTTGGGCGTCTCGCAAGACATTCCGTATCCGGGCAAGTTGCGTTTGAAAGGTGAGATTGCGAAGCGAGAAGCCAATGTTTCGCAGCAGCAGATCGAGTCTGTGCGACGCAACGTTCTCGCGGAACTCAAGGCGGCATATTTCCAACTGGCGTACCTGTCCAAGACGCTTGCGATCCTCGAACAGGACAGTGCGTTGCTCAAGCAGGTGCAACAAGCCGCCGACGCCCGCTATCGCTCGGGCATGGGCACACAGCAAGACTTGCTGCAAGCACAACTGCAACAGACCAAGCTCCTTCGTGAAATCGCGATGCACCACTTGGAAGTGGGCAAGCTCGAAGCGCGGATCAAACAGCTCCTAAACCGCCCGCAAGATTCACCGGACATCGAACCCACCGATCTCGTCGAAACGCCTCTTGCGCAGACCTACGCCGAACTTCTCGCAGCGGCGGAGGTCCAGAATCCGGAAATCGCGAGCGCAAAGAAAACGATCGAAAGGCAGTCGTTGGAGGTGGACCTCGCGCGCAAGGATTTTTACCCCGACTTCAATGTGCAGTATATGTGGCAACGCACGGACCCCACGCAGTTTCGCGCCTACTACATGCTGAGTGTCGGGGTACGCGTACCGATCTATCGCAGCCGCAAACAACGTCCCGAACTCGCGCAAGCAGAAGCGGAGAAGCTTCGCGCGGGAAGCGAACTCCAGGCGGTGTCGCAGCAGGTCGCGGCGGAATTGCGCTCGCAGTATGTGCTGGCGCAACAAACCTCGGAGCTTCTCAAGATTCACCGCGAGGGACTCTCGCCTCAGTCGCGGTCGGAATTCCAAGCTGCCTTGGCCACGTATCAATCGAACAAACAGGATTTCCAGGCACTCCTGGCTGCGTTCCTCGACGTGCTCCGTCTCGACGAAGAGTATTGGCAGAACCTCGCCGAATACGAGACCGCGATTGCGCGGCTCGAACAGATCACCGGATTGTCGCTTCGCTAAAAGAGGAAAAGGAACATGCGAAATTATCGAAATGCGTTTGTCTTCGCTCTGGTGATCAATCTCGCTCTCCTCGCTGTTGTCGGTGGACTGTGGTGGCGCGGAAAGCAACATCGAGAGGCGGAGGCTGCGATGCAACCGCCTGTGACCGGATCGGCCCAGAGTCCTCCGAATGGGTCGGAGAGTGCGGCGATGGCACCGCACGAGGCAGCTCTCGTCCCCATTCAGCTTTCGCCGGAACGTCTGCAAAGCATCGGCGTCAGAACCGGGCGTGTGGAAAGCAGGATAGTCGAAGACGAGATCCACGTCACGGGCAATGTCGCGATCGATGAAACACGCCTCTCCACCGTGCAGGTGCGGTACTCCGGTTACATCCAAAAAGTCTTTGCGGACGCCACGTATCAATACCTTCGCAAAGGCCAGCCGCTCTTCACGATCTACAGTCCCGACCTCGTCGCCACCGAGCGCGAATATCTCGTAGCGAAACAAAACCAGCAGCGTGTAGCGCAAAGCACAGTCCCCGGTGTGACCGAGGGAGCGGCGTCGCTATTGGAGGCCGCAACCGAACGGCTCAAACAGTGGGGCGTCCCGCAGCGGGAGATCGTCAGACTCGAAGCCACAGGTGCAATCCAGCAGGAGCTCGAGGTCGATTCTCCGGTTTCCGGCTACATCACTGAGCGAAACGCCCTTCCGAATCTCACCGTCCAGCCGGAGACGCGGCTTTATTCCGTCGCCGATCTTTCTACGGTTTGGGTCTTGGCCGAAGTGTTTCAAAACGATTTGGGAAGAATCAAAGTCGGCGACCGCGCTTCACTCACGGTCGATTCCTATCCGGGCCGCGTCTTTGAAGGCCGAGTGAACTTCATCTATCCGCAGGTGGACATGACGACGCGCACTGCGCGGGCAAGGCTCGTATTTTCCAATCCCGGTTTGAAATTGACTCCAGGAATGTTCGTCAACATTACGTTGAAACTCGCTATGGGAAGGCAGCTGGTCATTCCAGCCACCGGAGTTTTGCAATCGGGAACGCGGCAGATTGCTTTCGTCGGCCGCGGCGACGGCTACATCGAGCCACGCGAAGTGCAGCTCGGCTCGCGAGCGGGAGACGACTTCATAGTGTTGAACGGAGTGAAGGTAGGCGAAGAAATCGTCACGTCCGCCAACTTCCTGATCGACTCGGAAAGCCAGCTCCAAGCGGCACTCGGTACATTTGTTCCCCCGCCGCCCGGCGCAGGCGTGGCAGGAGCGATGAACGCTCCACAGTCAAAGGTGGAACTCACAACCGAACCCGATCCTCCGCGCAAAGGCGGCAACACCTTCCGTGTGAAGCTCACCGATGCGAGCGGTGCACCGATCTCTGGCGCGCAAGTTTCCGTCACCTTTTCCATGCCGGCCATGCCCGCGATGGGCATGGCCGCGATGCGGACGCAGGTTTCACTCGCAGAAAAAAGCAACGGACTCTATGAGGGTCCAGGGAAGCTTGACAGCGGCGGAACGTGGCAAGTCACGATTCTCGCGAAGAAGAACGGCCAAGTTGTCACCAGCAAACAACTCAGCGTGAACGCCACGGGAGGAATGTAACGTGATCTCTCGTTGGATTGATTGGTGCGCGCAAAA
>Ga0070698_100008826_pt1 | contig 10843 bp, 12 predicted proteins | sample KBSK1502metaG_FD_65477 | JGI IMG/M metagenome (GOLD analysis project Ga0070698, IMG submission 65477) | Corn, switchgrass and miscanthus rhizosphere microbial communities from Kellogg Biological Station, Michigan, USA - KBS K1-50-2 metaG | ecosystem: Host-associated > Plants > Roots >...
TGCCTCTGGCTTGCGCTTTACTGGGGAAGTTTTCATGATATCCCTACAATATTTCTTAATAAACTGAAATGGACTATAACACGCCGCACGTCTCGCAAACGTGGCGGATGACGTCCATTACGCGTCACGACAAATATTATTTGTCTGAAATGCCGGGCAACCGAAAAACCTCCTGCGCGCAGCCCTGCGGGCGTTCATCCATGCAATCGCAATGGCAGCGCGTCGGCGCCAACCGTGATCGAGGAAGTCAGGTTTGCAACAGACTCGCCGTGGAGCAAGACGGATTTCGAACTCTCGGTCCCTCGTCGCGGGTGTAGCTCGGCCAATAAACCTCGCCCGGCGCCAGCGGGAACCAGCAAACCGGCCCAGTGCCGGGTGGCACGGACATGCCGATGCCCGGATCCTCGATAAATGCGACAAGTGCAGGTACGTAGATAGGCCGCAGCACAAAATTGCCGGACTGTCGACGGCGCAACACCTATTCGACGGGCAATCTCGTTGAGCCCGACCGCGGCGGTCCTCAAACGAAGCACTTCGCGCACCTAGCGCATCGCTGTCCTCTCTGCTGGCATCGGCTCCCACCTGCAAAAGCCAAGGAGCGGACCCCAATCGGGCCTGCAGAGGTGCCGCCTGCCCGTGCGACATCATCCCGGAATGGCGGGCGAAATCATCTTGGAATGCCGAGCGAGATCAAATCGGAATGCTGGGCGAGATCATCCCGGATTCGCGGACGGCTTCCCCCGCCTGGCCGGGCCGTCATCAGGAACTTTTACCGCGTCTGACGCTCAGCGTCACTGGGCCGGGTAAGACAACCACGTTTATCAGGCAACCAAGCAATGCGACGCTCGCAGAAATGGTCAGATTTGCATTGAAGTTGCCGAAAGCAACGGCTTCGCCTCCAACCAGCGAGCCTAGCGATATGCCGAGAAAAAGCGCACTGTTGTTCCAGGCGAGCGCCGTGCCGCGCTGGCTCGGGAAGTCGTTAACAAGACCAGCCTGCTGAGCGGGGAAGAACAACTGCGCCATGGCGGCACTCACCCCGAGGGTAGGCCCGACAAGCACTCCGGTGTCCAGAGCAAGGCGCAGCAAGAGAAAGCAGGCGCAAAGACCGGCTAGGCTCGCGCCGGTGGTAAATTTTACGCCAAAACGATCTGCCACACGGCCCCCCAACAGAACCCCGGCAATCGCTCCGCATCCATAAAAAAGGATTGCCTTGGCAATCTGTCCGGCTGAAAAACCAGCCGCGACGAGGCCTGCGCCGAGGTAGGTATAAACCTCGTAAAGGCCCATGCTCCACACAACGGTCGGTGTTAGCCGCCGTATCAGAGCCCTCACAGCAAGGGGATGCGACGCTCGCGAGTGAGAACCTTCTATGGGGCAGCTCTCTTTCGGCCAAACACGGAAGTTTAGCCAAGCCAGCAACACACTGAAGCAAGCAAGCCCGATAAATACTGATGCCCAGCCGAGCGAGGCACCTGCCAGTGCGCCAGTTGGCGCGCCGAGTGCGAGTGATACGATGAGGCCGGATACAACCAGCCCCAGTCGCGTGGCGCGGCGATCGGCTGGGGCTGCCCCGACGGTGAGCGCGTAAACGGATGGCGAGATCCCCGCCGCGGCGGCCCCCGCAGAAAGCCTAGCCGCAAGCAGTGACGGCAAGCTTGTGGCCGATGCGGTAATAAGATTGGCTGCGGCAAAGGCGAGGAGGGAGCAGACCAGCACACGCCGTCTTCCGATCCGATCGGAAAATTGCCCTAAAAGAGGAGAACTCAGCATATAGGTGACGGAAAAAACTGCTACGGACCATCCCGCCATAGCAGTCGAAAGATGAAGGTCGGCCGCCAAGAACGGCAGCAAGGGAGAGACGACGAAAAGCTCGGTCCCAACAATAAACATGGTGAACCAACTGACGGCCAGTTGGGTCGTCGGGGCGATCGGGTTGATCCGCATTCGTGATTCCCTATTTGGCTGGCGGTGGTGAGCAGTTGATCGGTAAGTCGCCAACCAGCACGGGTCATGAGCTGGCGAGTGGACGCATCAATAGCGCCGGGTCGGACACGAGCCCTCCGGGGGCGGGCGTCAGATTGGGCACGGCGATGCGGGCTGGCTCTACGTCCCGCCCTTTGGCCGATCGCAGCGGTTATGATCCCGTGATGGCGATCCCCCGAGAAGCCCGGGACACGTCGCGATCAAGGGCTCTTTGGACGGGAAACGACACTTTTTGGCGACCTAAGGGCGATAGGCGTCAGGGGTCAATAACGGCCTGAAGGCCGTCGGCCCCGATACGCTGAGCACACGACCCTTAGCCTGCTGGATCGTTCGACGGGCGTTCTGGACAATTCTGTCCAGATGAATCCAAACCCCATCAAGCGCCTCGGCCATGATCTTTGCGTTTCTTAAGGTTTCAGACAGCAACGTCGGTCGTGCCTTTAGCACCATTTGAGTGATCGAGACCGACTCTGTGGCGTGGCGCTCTTCGACCATCTCAGAGAAGCACTCCTCGAAGTACGGCTCATGGACGAATTCTGGGAAGTGGACCGACAGAGCCTCTGCGAGGGCGCGCAGCCAATCGACCGACATTACCTCGACTGCGCACCACGGGCCAAGCGATCGTGAATAAAGTGTTTGAGCAAGGCGGACGAAAAGTGCCGTCTCTCCATCGAGGTGGCGACACAATTTCTCGGGCTCTCCAAATTCCTCATCAGCGAGGACAAGTTTGGCGCCGATGTTGCGAAAAGCCCGGGTCAGCTGGTAATGGTGAGTGTCCCCTCCTGGCAGGCCATCATCGTCGACGAATATCTGCAACTTGCGTTTGCGCAGGGCGGGATTGTCGAGGTGAGGCAAGTAGTAGACTGCAGCGCGCGTTGCGTGCATCGCCGACTGATAAATCAAATGGATCTGCCCGAGAAATGTCGCGTCGGTCGCGATCGCGCGATCTAAAGCTGCCAGATTTCGGAAAAACGGCAGCCGGGACGGGCGATGCTGCTCGGCGATGGCTCTTATTGCGACGGGGAACTCGTCAATCGAGTAGGAACCTGTCTTAATCCGATCACATTGCGCCAAGCCCAAGCCACGGACCTTTGGCATATTATTATCCTCCAATAATTCAAATCTGTGAAAATGGTAGACGGTGTCGAAATATAGATGATTTCTTAAGGAGATTACGAAAACTGTAACCCGTTATCTCCTTTCTCGGATAAGATAACGATCGTTCACTGTAGATGTGTCTAACGTGTAGCCGATCCTCTGTTAATAAAACCATGCTAGAACGAAACAGGAACATAGTCAAGTAAAATACAACCTACCTTCTGTCTTTAGTGCCCAGCGCCGGCCGCCAACTCCTCAGGCGGAGGACGGACTCGAACCCTCGGTCACCCGTGAGCGAAACTCGCTATAGCTGGTGCCGGTCCATAAACGCACGTTTTTCGGCGCCGTCGAAGGTCACGGCTGGGCGATCTCGGCAGCAATGAGCGGGTTTTCGCGTTTGAGTCGCGGCTGCGGACAGAAGAATCATTAAACGAGCAGGAGTGGGCGGGGCAATTGGCCGGCGGCTTGCGGCGTTGACGAGGTTGGTTTGGGCGCCGGCTATGCCGCTTTGAGGCGTGCGAACAGCACTAGGTTGCGGCCACCACCGCGGACCAGATGTAGGTCTTGAAGTGGTTGAGCCCGCGCTAAGTGCAACGCGCCAAACCGCAGCCGCGCTTGAGGCAGGGGATGCCGGCCTCGACGCCGGCGCGGAAGTTGCGCCGCCTGCTATAGACCCAGCGGCTCTTGACCTGTCTTCGACAGCGATGCCTCACTTTTTGTGGAAGGCGACATCCTGCACGCCGCGTGCTTCGGCCTGCTTGAGATTGTCGAGACTAGCATAGCCCCCGTCGGCGGCCATCTGCCGGCGGCACACCGCAACGGGCAATCTGGCGATCGAGTATGGGCAGGAAGCTCGGCATCCGCGGGGTTGCCGGCCTCCATGACGAGGATCAGACCGATCTTGCCGGTAACCAGGTTGAGCTTGTGACTGACCAAATGCGGTTACTCGCCGTCCACATCCCCAGCCCGATCCGCTTCCTCACGGCGGACATACGTGCCGAGTTCGCTCTGCCAAACCACGATTGCCTGAGCCGCAGAAGCGTGCGGCTGCGGTAACCCAGATGAGCCTGCGTGTCGGCAGGGAACTTCGCTAGCGATGCCGCCGCCCCGAAGGTCGATGCCAACACCGGTTTCCGACTAAGATAAGCGTCCAAAGGAACGAGCGTACGGTAGGTGGCCAGTCCACGAGCGGGATCGGCACGGACTTACTCCTTTTCGCCCATGTCAGTGGAAGGCAGCATCATCGGGAGGCGGGTTTGGTATCCCATATTTTTCGAAATCGCTAGTAAATCCTAACAATGCGCCCAACACCTGCTCCGTTTCGGCCGGCATCTCTGACATTTCTTTTGTGGTAGCCATTGATTTCGTTCTCGCCTTACAGCCATCTGATAGGCGGATCTGTAGTGTTATTTTCTAAAGCAAGTCAGAATAGTGTCAGTTTTGAGTCACCCTACCGTCAAAAACGAAATGATGAATGTGAGTTTTTTTGAAATTTTGGTTTCGTCGAAGTATAGGATGGTTTCGGCGACGCTTTCCTACATTGGAACGTTCTGGCCGACGCAGAATCGACTCTGTGGAGCCGGTGCGTTCGTCAAAGTCCGTATTGCCCAGGAGGACAGAGGGCCACATGTCGTCGAGGTGCCGAGTGTTGATAACAGCACTGTCGTACCGGAAGCACAACGTCACCGGAAGGTCAGATCGAATGAGCCATACGTCAGGGAGCGCGGCACGGTGAAGTACGTTCAATGCGAAGAGAGGTTACGGCTTCATCGCTCGGGACCACGGTGGCAAAGACGCTCCCCTCCGCGTCTCAACTCTCGAAAGATCCGGTATTCGCAACCTGTCCAAAGGGCAGCGGTCTTTGTGGATATCGTCCAGGGACGACGCGGGTTTCCCTGAATTTTCCCTGCTAACAGGGAATTTTGAGACAGAGACGAGTTCGCTCGTGACTGCCCCCTCCAGCGGAGAGTCACCAACAAACCAGGTTTGGCGAGCTCCAATGGGTGGTCCGCTTCCTGGAGCACCGGATCGGCGACACGCGCATCCTCCGGCTGGTCCAGAAATGGCTGCGAGCCGGCGTCCTCGAAGACGGGATCGTGACGGTTGAGGAGATAAGGGACAGGGCAAGGCTCGGTGATCACTCGCTGAACGCAAAATGTAACTTCCGCTTTGAGCGAACGATCCTGGACTGGCAAGGCGACATCGCCATTGATCTTTGAGACGCGGCGCAATCAAGGTCGGTTGGTCGATGCCTGAACCTGCGCCAAGACCTGATCGAATGGCTGCGTCGACACGCGAAAATCGCCGCGAAAAGGGTTGCTGAGGGCGATAATCAGGATGAGCACCAGCGCCCCGGAAATCGCCAGCGCGGCGGACATCACAAGATGCATGCCGAGGCTCGGAACGCCGAGGAAGGAACCGAAGGCAATTGTGAGACCGCCGCCAATCAGCGTCACTATCCAGACAACCGCCGGAATGGTGGTGTCGGCAGCCAGCAATCTCTCCTGTCTTGCGTCCCAAAGGCGCGTCAGGGATTGAAGCAACAGCGCTTGCAGGTTGCCGTCAGCCACGCCAGAGGGTTTGAGACCGACAGCTATCCGGTTCAGCTTCTCCAGGTATACCGTACCCCGCTCGACGATCCGACCTTCGGCCTGTGCGGGCCACTCGACCCTCGCCACGGTCTCGAGGTAGCCGACGATGTCGTCCCGCATCAAGGATGCCTGAGGGTCGGCGAAGCCGACCGAGACATTGTAGACGTCGAGAACGAATGCGGCTTCCGCATAGCTGGCAGCCTTCGCCTTGTTGAAGTGCTCCCAAGCGAGCATGGCTACAAATGCCAGGAGAACCGCGAAGGTCACTCCGATGACCGAGAATATCGCTGCTGCGGCGTCATTGTGCCTGCGGCGGAACTCAATTGACAGGAATCGGCCGGCTGTGAGTACGAGGGCCACCGCGCCAAGCGCCGCCACGCCGGCCAATAGCAGTCCGACCCCCCACAGCGGATATTGGTAGACCATGCCGGGCTGCATAACAAAATGCATGGCGGATCCTCACCCACAGAGGAGTCATACACGATCGCCCGCCGGACCGGCATCAAGGCGCGGCGTGGGGGACCGAACGAAGCAGGCTAATTAATAGCTGTAATCGCGCATTGTCACGGAAACTGGGTCGGGAGCTAACGGCTATTACTGGGTATTCGGCAACAACTGGGACTACCGAGACTTTGACTTCGACCACGATCAAGCCGAGGTTGATCGTCAGAAAGGCTTCCTGAACGCGCTCGACACGAACCTAACGCCGTTTGCGTCGCACGGCAGCAAGTTGATCACGTTCGATGGTTTCGCTGACGCTCTGATCTCACCGCAGATGACGATCGACTACTATCTGCTGGTCCAACGCGCTTTGCAGCAGGAGGACCAGGACCAAGCCCAGGCGCTGGCGGACGAGCAGTCGTTTTTCCGGCTGTTCCTTGCGCCGGGCATGGGCCACTGCTCCGGCGGACCAGGCCCTAATGCTTTCGGCCAGCTAGGGGGCACACCGGTTCCAGTCGATGCGCAGCACGACGTACTGCAGGCGCTGGTTCGTTGGGTCAAGACCGGCGAGCCGCCATCCCAGGTGGTCGCGACGAAATACGTAAACGACAATCCGGCAAACGGCGCCCTGATGACCGGTCCGCTCTGTCCCTTCCCTAAACTACCGGAGTATGTAGGCTCGGGTGATCCAACCGACGCCGCCAACTTTGCCTGCGTGGACGACGGAGTTCACCATAATCCAACCCCTGCGCCCGAATATCTGAAGGACTGACACCGACAGAAGGCGCGCCTTTCAGGAGGCGCGCCGATCAATATTTGACTCTAATGATTCTTGACGCATTCCTCTGCTGACTCCGCCGCGTACTGCGCCGGCTGCTTTTAACGCCCGCTCGGTTTCTTTGGTCTTTTGGCTTGCTCAAAGTCTCAAGTGCCGAGAGAAGTTCGGCGTGTCGGTCTACCTTCCGGATCGGTTTGCTCAAAATCTCGTGTGGTGAGGCTGGCGGCCTGCCCATGGTATGAACGATCTGCGCAGCTTGCGGACCAGCGGCGTAGAGTTTCCCGCGACACGCCGAGCTTGGCAGCAGCGTCCTTCTGCAATCCGCGTGATCGTGCGGCCGGCCCTGACCGCCTCATCCCGCCAGCGATGCAGCTGTCGCTCTAATGCCCGCGCCAGATCGAGCGCCTCCTTCAGGATCTCGACCTCCGTGGTTTTGCGACCCAAGAGCCCTCCAGCTTGCCTACTCGTTCTTCGAGTCGGCGCACCTCGGAGACCGCCACGCCCGCGTCGTCGGCGCGCACCGCCTCCGCCGTCATCCGCCACGATGATCTCTGGAGGGTCTCTCACTCAGGGCGAGATCTATTCAGTTAAAGGATCCCGGCTTGTTCCGCTGCCTTTTCCAGGGTCTCCCAACCGGTGGTAATCCCCGGCACGAAGGCCTGGCACCCCTCACCCTCCAGAACCGCTTTGCCCGCAGGATCGTGCGCATCGATGGCGACGAAGGCCCGAGTGATCTTCTCGACCAACACCGGATCCAAGTCGCTGTGCGCCGTGAAACAGCAGTGACTGTAGCCTGGACTGGACCAGATGATCCGAAAGCCTCCGGGCGCCAGCTTCGCCTCTGCCTGCAAGGCCTCGATGGTCCGCCCGCTCACCGCACCGGCATCATACTCGCGCTGACTGACCCGCTCCACGACATCGCGCTCATCTGAACGGGCGTCGCCCTGGCGTTCGTCGTAGAAGCTGCAGACAGCCAAATCATGCGCCGGATCGAGCCCTAGCTGTTGCAAGAAGTAGTACGGCAATAACCCCGCTTGCATCGACCCCCGACTTCCCAGGGCGACCCGCTTTCCTTTTAGGTCCTGGACCGTGGTAATAACCGAGTTCGCATGGGTGATAAAATGCGTCGTGAAGTTGACATCAACATCGCGCATCGCCACCACCTGACAGGCACCCTGAAGGCGACGCTTTGTCTTTACATAGGCAAGAGGAGCATTCCAGGCTAGATCGATCTCGCGTCTGGCGAATGCCTCTACCAAGGCATCGTAGTCCGAGTAGATCACCCAGTCGAGTTCGATGCCATGCCGAAGAAAATGCGTCTGGAGTCCTCGGAATATACCGACGTAAGTGGGCGATGCCGCCCCGCCAAGCCGCACCATGACGTCCTCCCTATCGCTGTCGGCGTACTGCGGATCGCGCAAGCGGTGGGATAATGCAGCCGCCGACAACGGCAGGATGGACCGGTCCCCCGGTATGTCAATTTTATAAGGGCTCACCTGTAGCCAAAGATGGATCGCTCACGCGAAGGCAATGGTCATCGACGGAGCCACCACGCTCCAGGCTCCTACAATTGGACCCGCGGCGCCGCCGAGAACTCAGAGGACCTCAACCTGATCTCGTCCCCGACCGTCGCGGCGGCCTATTCCGCGCATTGGCGGCAGCGTCTTGCCGTCTCGGTTCGGTTTGCCCGGCGCGAGGATTAGTGCCGGATTTCGTCGGCTGAGGCTCGGCGATCGAAACACATTGACCGTTGATGAAACTGCCATCGCGAATGGCTGTTAGCACTCTTGATCGAAGGCTGCCAAAACCCATTTCGGTATCGCAGAACAAGGGGGAGTGGCAAATGCACACCATCACATTAAGAGTGCGCGGGGTCGATTTTGCCGAACAGATCACCGCGATGCGCGTTTGGCTCGACGAGCATCGGTTCGAGCCCTCCAGGTTCAAGTACTCGGAAGATGGCAATGATCTTTTGATTGATGTCAGCTTTAATGTCGCCGTCGAGGCAGCCGCCTTCTCCGCGCGGTTCAACGGCCGAAGCACTGACACCACCTCGACAAGCCCCGCACCGCCTGTCGAGCGTGACCTCCCGATCGGGAATGGTTAAGCGGCCCGCCGTGTTCCAAAATTATGGACCGTGCATCTTATTACCGCGAGCAGGCGGATCATCTTCGACGCCTGGCCGAGATGACGTGGCAGGACGACTTAGAAGCTTTGCTCCGTCGCGTTGCGCAAGACTACGAGGAGATTGCGGAGAACCTAGAAGCCGGCGCGACGGAGGTTCGCTAGCCAGAGCCTCTCGGCGAGCTTCTTCCCGATCTTGTACACAGCCCTCGGCCAACCCGACGTGGCATATGCACCATGGGGTCGACGGGATCGTCTTCAAACGGCTCGGCTCGCGTTTTTGCCCAGATGGCAACCAGGCTGGCAGGGCTCCACGTTTGGCGCCTTCTGGGACCCCGATGACCCGACGTTGATATCATTGCCGGGGCCAGCCTGGCTCGACGCACGGTAAACGTCTCCTCGGGCAATCGTCAAAATCCGGTTTTGCCACGAGTGCGACGGGCGCGCGCTACAAGCTGCCCCCGAAGAGCTGCCCCACGCGCGCCGGCCCGTTGAAAGCGGACACGCCGCGGGCCATGACGAGCAGCTCCAGGCATGAAATAGCCGATGATGTCACGCCCGGCTCGGCGATATGGCGGATGATGCGGGCGCACGAAACCGATCGAGGCTCCACTCGCCGCCGCCGGCGACCCAGAAATATAGGAAGACGAAGCAGTAGACGATTGCCAACTCCCCGCCGTTGAGCAGAGGGAAGAAGGCTCTCGGCGCATGCGCTATGAAATAGGCGACCGCCATGTTGCCCGCGAGGACAAATGCGACGGTGCGAGTGAACAAACCCAGCGCGAGCAGCAAACCGCCTACCAACTCCAATAGACCTTGGACGCCCGGGTTCAAGGTGAACGGTGGGTAGGGCACATGGTTCGGCTGGTGCGGGAAATCCAGGATCTTTGCGAGGCCGTGTTCCATGTAGAGAAGCCCGATCATGATGCGCAGGATGCTCAACATGCGAGGCTCCAAGGTGAGCCGCAGAGTTGCAAAATCGGGCATAGATCATCCTCCCCAAAGGCCGGCGATCTCCTCGCTCGCTTGCGCATGAGGGTAAATTTATCGGCCGCGATTGCGCAACCAAGGCTCACGCTGAATTGATGCGCCGTAGGCAGGGAGAACCCCGAGCGGGAGGCTGCCAGTGAGCGTGCACTACGCCGACAGTCGCGAGCCGGCGTCAGGTTAAGCCAAAGGCACGGTCCAGATATCGGATCGCGGCCGAAATTCAAATTTTATCCTCTTCTCGGTTTGCGCGTTTGACGCGACAGCCGGTGTTTCACCATGTGTGGTCCGCGCCCGTCTTTTCTCCGATCTCAGCGGGATGAACACCGCGCCAACATGCCAATAATCCGGGGAAACGATCGCGGGGGACATTCCTATGACCGCTGATAAACTGCCTTATCAACTTGGCGGAATTACAAGCGAAATCATCTTAATGGTGATCGTATTCCAGCTCGTTCACTGGACTGTCCGCAAGATTCGCCGCAGGCCGAAGATGCCTTTTCGCGCATCGCCGCCGCGATGGCGCTAACCTCTAATATAAAACCCCGGCTTTGCCGAGCGAAGTGATCCAGGGGCGATGTCATATGGGCGCGAATGTACATGGTTCCAGCTTGAGCAAAAGAAATCATACGCCAGTTGTGAGTGCGAGCGCTTGATCACGGTAAGGCTCTAGCTAGCTAGTGACTGAATAGTCTTGAATGCCCTCCTCCAATAGTCGGCTCGCCTCCCCCACGGATCAGGCGGCTGGGTGGTACGACCCTCTCGGTGCAGGGCGTCGCGGGGAGCTGCAGCTACCGGCTTGCGTTCCGGCGTAATCGCGGCCGACTATTCTTTTCGC
>Ga0070698_100008828_pt1 | contig 10843 bp, 11 predicted proteins | sample KBSK1502metaG_FD_65477 | JGI IMG/M metagenome (GOLD analysis project Ga0070698, IMG submission 65477) | Corn, switchgrass and miscanthus rhizosphere microbial communities from Kellogg Biological Station, Michigan, USA - KBS K1-50-2 metaG | ecosystem: Host-associated > Plants > Roots >...
GGAGAGAACATTCGCGCGCGCTTTGAAATTCTGATCCTGCCGCTCATGAATGAGGCGTATAATCTAGCTCGTTGGCTGATGCGAAATCCGGCGGATGCAGAGGACATGGTTCAGGAATCGTATCTTCGGGCATACAAGTTTTTCGGCAGTTTTCATCAAGGAACCAATCCCAGAGCCTGGTTACTTCGAATCGTGAGAAACACCTGCTATACGGCTTTGGCTAAAAGTGAGCGCACAAGACGAGAAGTGCCGTTGGAGGAAGAAGCACATGAAATCCCGGATGCATCGCCGCTACCCCCGGTGACTCTATCGAAAGAGGCAACGGTAGAGGTTGTGCGAGCGGCTATCGCCGAATTGGATACACAGTTTCGGGAGGCGATCGTACTGAGGGAATTGGAAGGCCTGTCCTACAAAGAAATCTCAGAAGTGACCGGAGTTCCGATCGGAACCGTCATGTCGCGCCTGTCGCGAGGTCGGAATCAGCTCGCTCTTCTGTTGTCAGACCGGAAGAAAGAGGATCAACTATGAAGTGCCAGGAATGTCGGGATTACATCGATCCTTATTTCGATAGCGAGCTTGATGCCGGGGATGGGATACAGGTTAAACATCAGGAACAAACATATTATCAACGTGTTTCTTTGGCCTGCTGAATCGGAGGTTAGCGCATCTCCGCACTTATTTTCGAGGAACGGTTATAATATTATCAACTGGAACCGGGCTGGGTTCGATTGGTAGGCGGTGTCCGATGTGAGTGCCGCAGATCTGGAAGCTCTGGTGGATCTCGAACGCCGGGGTTGAGGATCCGGCGTAAGACCGCCGCTTACTCGCGAACTTGAAAAAATAATTGTCGATGTTCATGCGGACAAAGGCCTCGTGCTCGTGCTCGTTAATCGTCCTCGGGGAGGCCCGGAAACAGTTCGGAAGGGTAACCTGGAATAATACCTCTGATAATTCCGGCCAGGGTGACGTCATATGTCTATGTCAGCGATCCGCTCAAAGTTCCAAAGGTCGAGGATGAGGAGGAGTACGAGGACGAGTTTCAAAAAAATTGCGAGAAGGTCAGCTAATCGATTGCTTAAAGAGAGTTGTGAACGGTATAACGGGCGAGTGCAACCGCTCGACCCACCATGAATCCTTTATTGCGATCGAATCGACGACTGTTTCTGTGGAGTTTTCTGGTCACTTTTTTCACGCCAGGCGTCCTCTTGGCTCATCACGCAGAGTGGATGAAGGGCAAACCCTTCATCCAGGGCCTGAGCATGCCCATACACGGCCTCGATCACATGATGGTGACGCTTGCCGTTGGCTTGATAGCCACTCAAATCGGTGGTTACGCTCTTTGGGCTGTTCCGGCAGCGTTCAGTTTGCTGCTGCTCCTGGGCGGAGTCATGAACGTTTCCGGATTCGCCGTTCCGTTTGCCGACCACGCGATTTTCGCCTCGATCATCGTGCTTGGCGGTTTGCTTGCTTACCGCAAACGCCTTCCGCTATTTGTGGGTTTGGCTTCGGTCGCTTTCTTCGCGCTGTTTCACGGTGTTGCCTTGGTTGGTGAAGGCCCGCGCAACGGCTGGTTTTTTGTGTTTGCGATCGGCTGTTTAATTGCGGCGTGGGCGGTCCTAGGCTGCGGAATGGCTGTCGGACTTTTGTTAAGGCGTTTGAATCAGACTCAAGCCATTCGGTATGCCGGATGGGCGATGGTCGTCATGGCCGTTATCATCGCGTTTTTCCCGAGTCTGAACGACGTGATCATCCATTTTCTGGAATAGCAATCCTTTTGAGTGCGTCACCCGATGGCCTCGGTCGCGCGTCGCTTCTTCTGCTTCTTCTCTTTTTCGCCCTGCTGAGACTCTTTTAATTTTTTAGCCAGGAACTGCCGCTCGGACCTGGTGTCCGCCAGTTCGAGGGCGCGTCGAAAGTAGCCGGCCGCAGCGTCGCGGTGGTTTAACTGAGCCTCGAATTCTCCCAGCACGGCGTATAACAAATAGTAAGCATCGAGCTTTGCTCGACCAGGAATCGCCGCCACGGCTTCGATGCCTGCTTCGACGCCGTGGACGTTTGCTATTGCGACCGCGCGATTGAGGGCCACCACCGGTGAATCGTCGATCTCGATCAACCCGTCGTAGAGTGACAAAATGTTTAACCAATCGGTGGAATCGTAGTCGGGAGCAGCACAATGGCAGGCGGCAATCCCGGCCTGGATATGGTATTCGGAGATTTCATCGCCGGCAGCCGATTGCGAAAAATGAAACATCCCGCGGGAAATCAGGGGTCGGTTCCAGCGGGACCGGTCCTGCTCTTTGAGGAGGAGAATGTTCCCATTGCTGTCTATCCGGGTAGGCAAACGGGCCGCATTGAAGAGCATCAGCGCTAACAGGGCATGCACTTTTGGGCAGTTGCCCACTGGATTTTCGGCCAGGAAAGAAGTCAGCCTGATCGCCTCGTGGCATAGTTCTTCCCGGACCAGGCGCGGTCCACTCGAAGCTTTGTATCCCTCATTGAAAAGAAGGTAGAGGGTTTGCAGCACACCGGCCAGCCGCTCAGAAAGTTCTTTCCCAGTGGGGACTGCGAACGGTATTCCAGCCGACCGAATTTTCTCTTTTGCGCGTGTCAGCTTTTTAGTCACCGCCGCCTCGCTGGCCAATAGAGCCTTGCCTATCTCGGCTGGACTGAAGCCGCAGAGAATCTTAAGAGCGAGCGCAACTTGCGCTTCACGAGGAACGATCGGATGACAACAGACAAACATCATTCGCAAGCTGTCATCCTTGATCTCCTCAGCGAAGGAAGGAGATCGGTTGGAAACAGTATTGTGCTGTTCCAGCAAACTGATGATTTCAGCTTCCTTGTCCCGAAAAACCTTCTCGCGTCGAACGTAGTCGATCGCGAGATTCTTCGAGACCTGCATGATCCAGGCGGCCGGATTCTTCGGAACTCCGTAGTACGGCCAAGTCTGCAGCGCCCTGGCAAGCGCTTCCTGGACCAGATCCTCCGCCAGGTTGAGACGATCAATCCCAAAAATGCTTGTCAACCTGGAAACCATCTTTCCCCATTCATGGCGAAAAAGATGTTCCACTACCTGTGGAATTTCCCCAGGCGGAGCATCTCTTTCCTGAGTGTCGGCGACGACCATTTTCCAGGTTGCAAACGTCGGTTGTTTTCTAAGCGTGCGACTGAGCGAGTTCCGCTTCGGCCGTTTCCCTTAGAGCGCACTTTGCTGCGACGGGCCGTACTTCGACCCTCATGCCATACGCGAGCCCCGGACACTCCCGGGCAATCCCTATTGCCTCGTCAGCCGATTCGACGCTCAGCAGGAAGTAGCCCCCAATTGTCTCCTTGGATTCTGCAAATGGTCCGTCCGCAACGAATTGTCCATTCTTTCCGGATACGATCTTGCCCTCGTGCATGAGCGGGTGGCCCGCCGTGACTTTGCCCTGTTCGGACAATCGATTGTACCAAGTCATCCATTGATCTGTGACCTCTTGCAGTTCCTGCGGTGACAGGCCGCGGTGCCAGTCGCCGGCATTTCGAAATAGCAGCAGATATTCTGACGGAGTAAATTCTATGCTCATAGGTTTTGTGGCGTTGTTGTTTCCAGTGTAAGACGAATCGCGCGTCTGGTTCAGGACACTATTTCACAAAATAACGGGAGTTCAGGAGCTTTGTTTCGATGCCCAGAGGCCCGTGGGTCCGATCCTGTCGCAAAAAAAAAGCACACATATTGTGAGAAACAGTGTTGAACTCCACAATATGTTGTATACTCTTGGAGTAAACCTCCATGAACAAGCTCTATCGTTTGCCGCTGCGGATGGGATCGAAAACCCAACTCTCTGACGGTCGTCGCCGCCGGAAATCGCCGAACTTGGTGGTTATTGGAATTCTCGCGCTTGGCGCTCTCTTCGCACTCACGGCAATAGGCTTAACAGTTTTCGGAACATTCAAGCAGAAGGCAAGCGTGCCACAGGAAGTCGGAGTTGCGCCGCCTACGGCCGCAGACGCTTCGTCGGCAGCGCCGGAGAGTAAGGAAAATGGCACAGTGATGCCTCTCGCGAACCCGAATCCAACTCCCTCGGCGCCGGTTGTCTCCAGTCATCCGCCAAGTGATCCAAAAACCTCTGCGCAGGAACCGGCCGCAACTCCTGCCCGCTCGTCAACTCCCGCAGTTACATCGGCTTCGGCAGGACCAAAGCACGAGCACAAGCCGGAGGCTGAAGCAAAAAGTCCGGACAAATCGGTTACGAAGGCGCGCCAAACTCTGGAGAAAAAGCGCATGGAAGCGGAGCGCAAAAGGGCGCGACTAGAGCAGGAGTACGAGAACCACGAAATATCGGATGACGCTTATAACAAGGGCGAACAAGAGTACAAAAGCGAAATACAAAAGTATCGGAACGAATTGAAATCCGGCACCTAAGCCGCTCTAAAGTGCACGCCATTCAGCGAACGCTTGCCGCGATGCGTGCGAGCTCATCGAATCCGGGTCCTTGGCTTGGGATTTCGCGGTTGAATATATCAGCGATGGCGCGCGTCCAGCCATGCACAAAGTAGATCCAACCATCCTCAAGGGTGAGACCTCTTTCCGCTTTCTGCGCTTTTGCCTGCTTTAGAAACAGCAAATCCCCGCGATAATTGAACTCCCAGGCAAACGCCTTCATTGGAAACTCCGCGCGGCCACTCACCGGAGAGCCTGGCGCATCCTTTCCCAGTCCGGTTGCATTTACGATCAACGAGCCCGGTTTCAGGGATCCGAGGATTGCGTCTGCTGAGGCCACTTCGTGCACGACGCGACATTTCAAAGCTGTTTTCGTCGTCCATGACGCATGAAGTTTTTCCAGATGGTCAAGGCGCGGCTTGCTTACGTCTGCCACGTGAATAGCGGATGGCCGGTTCGCACCGTGGCGCCGCTGGACAAGGTGCCAGGTGAAGGCGCGGGCCGATCCACCGGCCCCCAAAATCAAGACTTCGGCGCCTGTCTTTCTCCAATGATCGGGAGGCAAAAACGCTTCCAGGGCGAGTCCGCTGCTTACAGGATCAACGACTCGGGCATACAGTTTCCCCCCTCGTTTAAAGATGCTGCTGACTTCTTCCATCGAGTCCGCAAGAGGATCAATCGAATCAAAGATCTGCCGGCAGGCCCTGTACAAGTCGATCTTGTGAGTTGTAACAAGGGCTCCGAGCGAGAGCGGATCGCGCTTTATGAAATTGACAGCTTCCCGGTAGAGACCTGGTTCATCGTGTGGCTTGAAATCAATCCCTTTGAGCTGGCAATTTCCAAGCTGCAGGTAATCGGTCCAGAGCGGAAAGACTTTGTTGATAGAAGACTCACCCGTCGTAACGCCGATAAAGTACATAGTAGGCCTGTCTGCGGGCTCGTAGGGGGCGCTCATCTTTTCCCGGTCCTGGTGACGGGGATTTCGATTAGATGCTGCTTTCCGGTTTTGAGCGCCGCTTCAACGGCCTCGCTGATTCTCAGGTGGGAGCCTACGAGAGTTGGCTCGACTCCCATCGATCTTGCCAGTGACTGGAAGTCAACTGCGGGTTCGCGGATATCCATCCCGAGGAAGCCGTGCTCTTTCGCGTTGTATTGCGCCTGGCTCAGCATGAAGGTTTTGAGAATCCCATATTCGAGGTTATTCAATACGACAAAAACCACAGGCACCTTTTCGTGAACGGCGCTCCAGAGCGCTTGAGGAGCGTACATCGCCGAGCCGTCGCCAACGATACAAAGCACCGGCGCATGGTCACGCGCTAATGAAACGCCGACTGCCGCAGGCATTCCCCATCCCAATGCTCCTCCTCTATTGTGGAAGTATTGGCGCCCGCCCGTGGATCGGTGCATGCGCTGCGTATAAAGGTTTGCGCACGGCGCTTCATCTACAAGGAGAAATCCATCGGGGAGTGGGCGCAAAGCTTCCCTGGCGGCAACGATTGGTTCGATTCTCTCATCGTCACCGATTGCTGCGTCGGCTTGTTCCATCAGTTCACGCCAGAGAATATCCTTTTGCCGTTGCGCGTCTTCGATGTTTTGTCTGACTACGGCGGGCGAGATTCTCGGCTCCAGTACTTCCGCCAAGGCTTCTATAGTCGCCCGGACGTTGCCGAAAATTCCAAGCTTCGGAGCATCGTTGTAACCCAAATCGTTTGCGTCCTCCGAGATGTGATAAAACTCGATGGAGTCAGGGATAGGATCACGCATCGTATAAACGATCGAGACCAGGCTCTTTCCACCCAGGCCGAGCATACAGTCATAACTGCCCAGAATTTCCGAGATACCCTTTGCGGTGATTGGAAGCGAGCCTCGCCAGAAAGGATCAATCGAAGGGTAGTTATTGACTGACGGCCAGGAAGCGCCGTAGACGGGAGCGCCGATCAGTTGGGCGACTCGGGCGATCGCTTTGCCCAAGCCGGGCTCAGCTATATCGTTGCCTGCTACAATGACGGTCCGACAACGATCAAACCTTTGAAGTCCGGAGGCAAGTTCCTGGATGCCGGTCCCTACATTCGATAACTCGATGCGACTGGGGGGAAGGACGTGCGGCGAGCCGACCTCGTCCAGGATATTCATAGGTAGCGATAAGAAGACCGGGCCGCGCGGCGGAGACATGGAACTGTGAAACGCACGGCGAAGGATCAGGGGCAAATCCTCCAATGCATTGAGCTCGAAGCACCATTTGGCCACCGGACTTGCCATTCCCACGAGATCGGCTGCGAGTAATGGATCGGCGAGAATGTGGCGGAGATCTTGTTGCCCGGCGGTGATGACCATTGGCGTCCGGGCGATCCTGGCATTCATGATCGCCCCCATTCCGTGACCCAGGCCGCCGGATGTATGAAGGCTTACAAAAGCGGGTTTCCCCGATGCTTGAGCATAACCATCGGCCATGCCCACGGCAGTCGTTTCCTGAAGGCCTAAAATGTAGCGAATATCCGGGTTGACTACCAGGGCATCGATCAGCGGAAGCTCTGTTGTGCCAGGATTCCCAAAGATGAATTGAGCGCCTTCCGATCGCAGGATCTCAAGAAGGATCTCCGCCCCCCTTGCTCCGGGTCTTGGTTCGACAGTCGTAGCCATAGAAGTCGAGGTTTATTCAACGTCCCCGAAACGCTGTGGCTAACGAACGATAGAAATGTTTCGATCGCCAGTGCAAACTTCGAGCAGATCAAATGCCGCAGCCAACCGCAGATTTGCGATGACACGAATTCAGCGCTTGAGTGAGCTGATGGCGAATCAAAAGCTTCTTGCGCTGGCTCTCGATCTCACCCGTCGAGCTCCTCGGGGCGTTCTCGCTCCGCTGGGCGTCTACGGTGCTGTCGTTGCCCGGATGGTCGATAAATGCCGGGCCGAACTGGCAGGCACGCCTGGATCATACCATTACAATTGTCCGCTGGACCGCGCCTTCTTCCGATTCGCGGGAATTGAGGCCGAAGACCTCCAAAGGTTTGTTGCCACCGGTGCAGGGGACGAGGAAATAGCCAGTTGGGTAGAAGAAAATTCCAGGGTTAAGGACATGGACCGCATTCGTTCCTGGTCACGCCGATTTCGGTTTAACCCGATCGTGCTAATGCTTCAAATCGACGACTGGATGCACAATCGTCGGAACAGGGCCAAAGCTCGTCCGAGCACTACCGGCTAGGCCAGCGTTCACAAATAGCTGCGGCTTTGTGACTTGTGCGAGGAACTTGGAATGGATCCGCGCGATTTGTAACCCACGGTAGGGGCAGATCTCCGAGCTGCCCGCCGAGAATAGCGTCCTTGCCTTACGAGTTTGCCTCGTTAGACCGGCCGGTTCGGAGATCCGGCCCTACCTCGCCAGCCTGCCAAAAATCGCTTCCACCACCAGTTCCCGGAGAGTGCCGCAGAGCGAAGACCGTCCTCCCGTCACGGCTCCATCGGAATGACTCACGGATAGCTGCCGTGATATATTGTTTGGCGACGTCTACCGCTTGCCGAAGCGGCAGATTCAGAGCCAGGTTTGCTGCAATTGCCGCCGAATACGCGCAACCCGTTCCATGAGTTGAAACTTTCCGCTGGTAAGCCGCGGAAAAGCCGCGCATGCCCTCGCGATCAACGAGTAGATCGGTCGCTTCTGCCATCTGCAGATGGCCTCCTTTTAACAAAAACGGGATCCGATATTTTTGATAAAGTTCGGTGGCACCGTCGCGCATTTCATCGAAGGACTTAAGCTGGCGGTTGAGCAGGACCGAAGCTTCATCAAGATTTGGAGTCACGATGGTTGCCAGCGGAAACAGGCGTGAAGCATACTCTTCGATCGCGCGGGGTTGGATCAATGCTTCGCCGGAGGTGGCAATCATGACCGGATCAACGACAACCATCGGTCGCTCTCGAGGCTCGAGGGCCTCGAGCATATCGCAGATCAAGTCGACGATTTCGGCCGAGTAGAGCATGCCGGTTTTGATTACGGCGATCGGATAATGAACAAGGTTGAGAGCCAATTGTCTGCGGATCATTCCCAGATCGATTGCCTGGATGGACGAAACAATGCCCGGGACTTCGGCAACGACGCATGTTACGACCGTTAGAGCGTATACGCCGAAGTGCGAAAAGGTTTTTAAATCCGCCTGGATACCGGCCCCTGAGGAGCTGTCTGATCCGGCGATTGTAATGGCTGCAGGTGTTTCCATAGAAAGAGACTTTTCATTGGATGTGACCCAATATAGACTGGTGAATTCCGTGTTTCGCGAACTGACCGATCTCCGCGTGACGATCGACAAGCTCGTCTATGTGCCAACGCTTGAGGCGCCGCCAGACAGGCCATATCCTTTTGTCTATTTCATTACGATCAATAATCAATCATCCGAAACCATCACCATCAGGGGCCGGAAATGGGTTATCACCGATCAACTTGGACAAAAGATCGTAGTGGAAGGAGACGGCGTCGTCGGCGAATTTCCGCGCCTTCGGCCCGGCGAACGGTTTTCCTACAATAGTTACCACGTCATTGGCACCGACAGCGTGGCCGAGGGTGCGTTTATCGGAATTTCAGATCAGGGCAAGCCGTTCATCGTCCGGATACCACGATTCGAAATGCAGGTGCCTACCTAGCCCGAAAATCTCACAAGCCAAAGCGCTCGTGAGATTTTCGCGCTAAACTGGCGCGGAGGCGCCTGTTTAAGGACCTGCTAACCCGCAATGCGCGCCGCTTCTTAAAGCGCGTAATTTTTGCGGGTTAGTTAGGCCCAAACCAGGAGATCGACATTTACGTCATGTTCTTCGCGGGGGATATTCGGGATAACTTGAAAATCGAAGCAGACACCAATTTTGATTGCGTCAGCATGCGCCGTCTCAAGAAATCGATCGTAAAACCCAGCTCCTTGTCCCACGCGAATCCCTGCCTGGGTGAACGCCAAACCGGGGAGGACGATGACGTCGAGGTGTTGCACACTTCGTTTTGAGTCAGGCTCGCGAATCCCGAATTTCCCTGGATGAAGTTCCAACAGGCTGGAGACCGCGAAAAAGAGTAGTCTGTCGCCGTGACACCGCGGATAAGCAAGGATCCGATCTTTCGAAAGATCCTGTTCCCACAAGAGGTCCAGGTCCGGCTCCGTGGGTCTCGGAGCAAACAGTGCAACGCTTTTTTTGCCGGCCAGGAGTCGGTCGAGCTCCTCGCAAATCTCGATAGACCGCTGTCTTCGATCTTCTAAACTTAGCTCTCTCAGCCGTTGCCTGATCGATTTCCTCAATCGCGATTTCTCAGAAAAATTTGATCCGAAGTTTGCCATTTTCTTACGATTGAATCATGACTCATCTGCAACCAGTTTTGCTTTTTAAGGATTCTACAGTCGTGTCTCGATCCGCCAGAAATATTGAGCATCGCGTAAGTCTGAAGCCCGGCAAGGGATGGCTGCAACGTAACTTCATCACCCAGGTCTATTTACCCTCTCTTTTCACCCGTCGAAAAGGGACGGCGCATTTACCGGAGTTTCCTGAGCTTGCCCCGGACGATATTTGCCTGACCTGGATCGGTCACTCGTCTTTTTTGATCCAGTGGCGGGGATTGAATATCGTGGTGGATCCGATCTGGTCTCTCTGGCTGAAAATTGTCAAACGCATTCGTCGCCCTGGATTCCCATTGAAACATCTCCCCTCGATCGATCTTGTGCTCGTGACGCATGCTCATTTTGACCATTTGGATCGGAGAACTTTGCGAAGAATTGCCGCCTGGCAGCCCATTGTTGTTCCGCGCGGGGTTGGGAATCTGGTGCATGATCTTGGGTTTGATCGAGTACACGAGCTGGAACCGTGGGAGTTTCTGCGCATCAGAGATGTCCAGATCACTCTCACGCCCTGTCACCATTGGGGAGCTCGAGTGCTCCACGATTCGCATCGAGGCTTTGGTGGGTTTCATCTAAAGCTTGGGCCAAGAACGATCTTCCATTGCGGAGACAGCGCTTACTTTTCGGGTTTTTCCGAGATCGGCGAGCGTTTGCGGACTGAAATCGCGTTGATGCCCATTGGCGCTTATGATGCGCCCAGTCGCCGAGAAGTGCACATGAATCCGGAGCAAGCGGTGAAAGCGTTCGCCGAACTCCGGGCAGACATCATGATCCCTATGCACTACGGATCTTTCCGGTTGAGCTATGAGCCTCCGGAAGAACCTTTACGCCGCCTGAAAGCCGAAGTACGCAAATACGATATGGAAGGCAAAGTCGTCGTTTTGGAAGAAGGAGTTCCGACGGTTTTTCGAGATGACTCCTTGCTGAATCACAGCGAACCGCACTAGAATCCTTGAAAAGCAAAACTGGTTGCAAATGAGTCAAGTTTTTTTCTGTATCCGCACATTATCATTAGGTGGTTTTGCTTTTCAAGGATTCTATGAGCGGGACCGCGGAA